>Ga0180434_10008666_pt1 | contig 11188 bp, 11 predicted proteins | sample SS_ome_7_FD_132453 | JGI IMG/M metagenome (GOLD analysis project Ga0180434, IMG submission 132453) | Hypersaline lake sediment archaeal communities from the Salton Sea, California, USA - SS_1_D_2 metaG | ecosystem: Environmental > Aquatic > Non-marine Saline and Alkaline > Hypersaline >... | reverse complement strand
TTCGTTTGGACGGAACTCCTGATGCCCGTGCTTCCGATCGTGAGAGTGACGGACGCCGACCAGGGTATAAGACTCGCCAAGAAGGTGGAGCACGGTTTCGGACACTCGGCCATGATGCATTCGACCAACATCGCCATGCTTTCCAGGATGGCGAGATATATAGACACCACCATCTTCGTCAAGAACGGACCATCCTACGCAGGATTGGGTTTTGGGGGGGAAGGGTTCACGAGTTTCACTATCGCCAGCCCCACCGGAGAGGGGCTTACTTCAGCGCGCACCTTCACCAGGATGAGTCTCTGCGTGCTTGTTGACTATTTCCGTATCGTTTGAGGTCTCTTCCATTGGCAAGGGATTTCCCAACCTCTAAGCAGGACATAAGGGACAGGATTTTCGAGGCCGGCGTAGTGGGGGCCGGCGGGGCCGGGTTCCCGACCCACATCAAGGCCGCCGCTGACGCTGATATCGTTATCGCGAATGCCTGCGAGTGTGAGCCGTTGCTTGGAACGGACAGGTATGTCTTAACCTCGAGGCTCGATGAGATGGTTGACGGACTTCTCCTGATGATGCTTGCGACCGGGGCCGGCCGAGGGTTAGTGGCCTTGCGTGAGGGACAGGCCGGCATTCTATCAAAGGTCGCTGACGGAGTGAAGGGAGCGAAGGGGGTTGAGGTCATAACAGTGGCCGATACATACCCGGCGGGAGATGAGCACATTCTTGTCTTTGAGGCGACGGGCCGGGTGATTCCGGAAGGCGGCATTCCACCGGACGTCGGTGTAGTGGTCTCAAATGCAAACACGTTGGTCAATGTTAAGCGGGCCGTCGACGGGGAGCCTGTGACCCACCGCGTTATATCGGTGTGCGGCCAAGTGGCCAATCCGTGTGTAGCCGAAGTGCCCGTGGGGACCATGGTGGAGGACGCGCTCAGGCTTACCGGGAACAGCGTAGATCTATCTCGTCAGGCGATGCTTCTCTCGGGGATCATGATGGGGCAGTATTGTGAGGACCCGGCCACGCCTGTGGACAAGCGCATGGCATCGATCACGGTGTTACCGCGGGACAGCGAGATCATGGTGAGGAAATCGCTTCCGGTCGATGTTATGGTGAGACGGGCGGCATCGGTTTGCTGCCAGTGCACCCAGTGTACCGAGCTCTGTCCCAGGCATCTCATGGGGCATGACATCAGCCCCCACAAGATAATGCGGGCCGTGTCATGGGGCAGGGGTTTCGTTCCCGATCTGGCCGGTGCCCTTTTCTGCTCGGGCTGCGGTCTCTGCGGTGTTTATGTTTGCCCTATGCTCCTGTCGCCGGATAGAATCAGTTTCATGGTCCGGGCGGAGATGGCCGAGCGGGGAGTGACGCAGGAGGATAAGCCCGCGGGCGAGGTGCTGCCGGTCCGGGCCGGCAGGCTCGTGCCCCATGCCAGGATAGTCGAGCGGACAGGGCTGGCTCCCTACGAGCAGGAGCTGGCGTTCGCCGGCAAGGTGGAGCCTGACAAGGTAAAGATCCCGCTGGTCCAGCATGTGGGATCGCCCGCAGTGCCTGTTGTGAAAACGGGGGATAAGGTCCGCTGCGGACAGTTGATAGGCGACATGGATCGCAATACCGTCGGAGCCCGGGTGCACTCTTCGGTAGACGGTAAAGTGTCGGAAATAGGTGATGTTGTGGTTGTGGAGAAATGATGAAACCTCATATGGAAGCCATAGGGATGGTGGAGCTTAACAGCATTGCCGCCGGGATAATGACGGCGGACGAGATGGTGAAGGTGGCTCCGGTGACCCTCATAGCGGCAATGACCATCTGCCCCGGCAAGTATATCTCGCTGGTCGGCGGTGAGGTATCGGCCGTGGAGTCGTCGGTGAGGCGGGGCAGGGAGGCGGGCGCGGAGTTCATGGTCGACAGCCTCTTCATACCCAACATCCATCCCGACATTTTTCCGGCGATCATGGGGACCGCCGATGTTGGAGAGATCAAAGCCCTGGGTGTTATCGAGACATTCTCGGTGGCGGCATCGATCGTGGCGGGTGACGGGGCCGCAAAGGCCGCCAAGGTACGGCTCAAGGATCTCAGGCTTGCGCAAGGACTGGCCGGGAAGTCATTTGTTACTATGACAGGCGATGTAAGCGATGTGACTGCCGGCGTGAGCGCAGGCGTGGCTCTCATAAAGGCCGGCGGCATGCTGGTCAAGTCGGTGGTCATAGCGCGTCCGCACGGCGATCTTAAAGGGAAACTGGGTTAGAATATGCATATTGCGAAGGTAATAGGTACCGTGGTGGCCACAAGAAAGGTGGACCCCCTCAAGGGAGCGAAGTTCCTTGTGGTACAGCCGCTCGATCCGGAAGGCAAACCCACCGGCCGGCCTCTGGTAGCCATCGATACGGTAAGGGCGGGGCCGGGCGATGTCGTGTATTTCGTCAAGGGCCGGGAGGCGGCTCATACGGTTTCGGACAAGTTCAATCCCGCGGATGCGGCAATCATGGGGATCGTGGACAGAGTGGACCTATAGTCTATGTACATAGCCAAGGTGATAGGTGATGTGGTCTCGTCGGTGAAATACGAGACGCTCAACACTCAAAAACTCCTGCTGGTTCAGCCCGTGGAACCCGACGGTACCGAATACGGCGAGCCGCTTATCGCCATAGACATGGTAGACTCAGGGACGGGTGACGTTGTGATGATAGTCGATCAAGGTTCAGCGACACGCACCGTAATGGATGTGAAATATCCGACCATAAGGACCCTGATCCTCGGTGTTGTGGACCGGATCGATTTCAGGCGGGGCGGGTCATGAGACGCTTCGTGTCGGTTGAAGAAGCCGGAGATGGTATCATACATGTCGGGCGCAGGATGTATGAGCGGGGCTATGTTGCCTCCAACGACGGCAATGTCAGTGTGCGGGTCTCGGAAGACCGCATTCTCGTCACCCCGACGGGTATGAGCAAGGGATTCCTTACCCGGAGCGATCTTGTGATGGTGGACATGGCGGGGAGGAAAGTGAGCGGCAAGCGGGAACCTACCTCCGAAGTCAAGATGCATCTCCGGGCTTATGAGCTAAGGGAGGATGTTGGTGCCGTGTCCCATGCCCATCCGCCCTATGCGACCGCATATGCGGTTGCCGGGATCCCGCTCGAGGAGTGCATTCTGCCGGAGGTAATCCTTACAATCGGGTCTGTCCCACTGGCCCGTTACGGCACACCTTCGACCGAGGAAGTACCGAAGTCGATAGAAGAGATGGTAAGGCGGAGTGATGCTTTTCTCTTGAAGAACCACGGTGTCATGACCGTCGGCCCGGACATTCTGAGCGCTTATCACAAGCTGGAGACGGTCGAGCACTTCGCCCACATAAGCTTCATCGCCGGACAGCTGGGCAGGGTAAAGCCGCTTACCGGTCAGGAGGTGGAGAAACTGATGGGCTTGCGCGAACACCTTGGTATAAAGGGACCTTATCCCGGCTGTGTGGAATCGGGGGCCTGTTCGATTGAGGATTCGACCGACCGGACCCGGTTGGTCAAAGCGATTGTCGAAGAAGTGGTCAAGATCTTAAGGGAAGGAAAACATGCGCTGGACTGAGTACCTGCTGCCGACACTCAAGGAGACTCCCGCCGAAGCGGAGATCATAAGCCATAGGCTGATGGTAAGGGCGGGACTTATAAGGAAGCTCTCATCGGGGATATATAACCTTCTCCCTCTGGGGCTGAGAACTGTAAAGAAGGTTGAGAACATAGTCCGTGAGGAGATAACCCGTGCGGGTGGGGCCGAAATACTGATGCCCATCTTGAGCCCCTCCGAGCTGTGGAGTGAAAGCGGCAGGTGGGCGGTATACGGCAAGGAACTCATGCGCGTAAAGGACAGGCATGACCGTCTGTTTGCCCTTGGTCCCACGCATGAGGAGGTGGTGACCGATATAGTCAGACGGGAAGTGCGTTCCTACCGCCAGCTCCCGCTCATCCTTTTTCAGATTCAGACCAAGTTCCGGGACGAGGTGCGGCCCAGGTTCGGGGTGGTAAGAGCTCGGGAGTTCCTGATGAAGGACGCTTATAGCTTCCATAGGGACGAAGCCAGCCTATCGGAGACCTACGACCGTATGTTCGAAGCTTATACGAGGATATTCAAACGCTGCGGACTGAGGTTCGGACCCGTCGAGGCGGATTCAGGCGCTATCGGGGGAGACGTTACGCACGAATTCATGGTGTTTGCCGAGACCGGTGAGTCGCAGGTATTCGCCTGCGATTGCGGATACGCCGCGACCATAGATACGGCTGAATGCGGACCTGTGGAGGAACCTGTCGAAGCCGAGCAGGCGGCTCTGGATAAGGTGAGCACTCCCGGTAAGACAACAGTCGAAGAGGTTACGGCTTTCCTCGGCAAGAAGCCGACCGAACTCCTAAAGACCATGATTTACAGGGTCGGTGACGGCTATGTGGCGGTTCTTGTCAGGGGTGACCGTGAAATAAGCGAGATCAAACTGGGACGTGTCCTGGGTACCACGGATTTCGCTATGGCGACAGCGGAGGAGATCGAGAAGGTGACCGGCGGACCCCTCGGATTCTCAGGGCCGGTGAATCTCAAGGGGGTGCGGCTAATTGCGGACCATCGCGTGGCCGGTATGAAGAATATGGTAACCGGTGCGAATGAAGCCGATGCCCATTACGTCAATGTCAATCTGGAGCGTGATTTCGAGGTGGCCAGATTCGATGACGTTATAGTGGCGGTTGAAGGAGATCCCTGCAAGCGATGCGGCAAGCCCCTTTCGACATGGAGAGGCATCGAGGTTGGCCAGATCTTCAAGTTAGGCACTAAGTACTCCGAGGTGATGAAAGCCCATTTTCTGGATGAGCAGGGTGAGGAGCATCCGTTCGTCATGGGCTGTTACGGCATAGGTATTACGAGAACGGTCGCCGCCGCAATCGAGCAGCACAACGACAAAGATGGAATAGCCTGGCCGATCAGTATCGCGCCCTTCGAGGTCCATATACTGCCGACCAATATGTCGGAGGAGGATCTGAGGGTCACAGCGGAGACCATCTACAGCGGGCTCGCCGAGGCGGGAATCGAGGTTATCCTCGATGACCGGGACGAACGCCCCGGCAATAAGTTCAAAGACGCTGATCTAATCGGGACGCCCCTGAGGGTCACGGTCGGCGAACGGGCGGCCAAGGAGGGCAAGGTGGAGCTCAGGAACCGGAAGACCGGTGAAACCAAAAAGATAGACCGCCGCGAGGCGGTCCGCGTAATCGTCGACGCTGTAAAAGTCGAGAAACGTAAGCTATCGGTTTAAACGGTCGAAGCCTTAACCCTCTTGGCAAGCCTGGACTTCTTGCGAGCCGCTGTCTTCCAGTGGATTATCCGCTTCTTGGCAGCCTTGTCGATCGCAGACGCCGCCTCGGACAGCGCCTTGCCGGCTTCATCCGGCGACGTTGCGGCTGCCACCTTCTTCGAAACGCTGCGTACCTCGGACTTGACCGCTCTGTTTCTAGCCCTACGCTTCACATCCTGCCGCATTTGTTTCTTCGTGGACTTATGATGCGCCAATTCCAACTACCTCCTTACTGGTTTCGGTTCAATATAACATCCGCGGCGCATGGAAGTCAACAACAAGCCGGGAGTGGCATATTAAGGCCCCTGCTCCGCAGCATCGGGTCTCTGTGCCCGACGGAAGTGGTAGTAGCATCGGGTCTCTGTGCCCGACGGAGGTTTGTAGCATCGGGTCTCTGTGCCCGACGGAGGTTTGTAGCGTCGGGTCTCTGTGCCCGACGGAAGTGGTTGTCGGGTTGCGCGTGGAGACGCGACGTTCGTTGCCACGGGATGGGCAACGCTACGGGACGGGGGAGTCCGGGCGCTCCTTCAGGGCTTCGCGGTAGGCGCCGAGGTAATTGTATAGGCGCAGGTAGTCAATGACGGGAAACAGAAGTCTCCCCAGGAAAGTGCACCTGTAGACAAGCCGGGCCAGTCTGTAGAAGGGGGGCAGCAGGGCAAACCTGGTGGCGATCTTATGCAGACTCAATGCCGGGCTTTCACGACCGAACCTGGCCGGGTGAGCCAGGTGCGCATGGATCGACTTCTCGAGCTCGGGATGCCTCTTCGCCAGGATGGGGATGGTGTACCTGCCCCATTCCCGCACTTTCTCCAGCATATCATCAAGGTCCGGCGGGTGATGATTGTAGGAGACCGCATCTTCTGCGAACACGAATTTCGCGCCCTCGTACTCCAGACGCATGGCGAGGTCGAGGTCCTCTCCATAGGTGCTGAAGGATTCGTCGAACATACCGACCTTTTCAAAGAGCGCTCTTTGCAGGGATCCGTTGCCTGTTCGGAAGACCTTGGGTGGCAACCTCGAAGCGCCCTTGCGTTTCTTCGCCCCCTGGCGCTCAATATAGCGGGCCAGGGGGTGGGAGGCATACTCAGGCGCGCATGCTATGTTACCCACCACCGCAAGTCCGGGCCCGGTATGCGCGTTGACATGGGCGTTTATAAAATCAGGGGCAACGGTCATATCGTCATCCAGGAAGATGATTATCTCCCCTGAGGAGTCTCTGACTCCCATGTTTCTGGCTATGCCCCTGCCTACGTTTCTGGTGGGGTTCACAAGCCTGATCCCTATATCGCTGAATTCGGTCTCGAGGGCCGAGAGATCCTCATCCGGGGCGTCATTTACCACCACGACTTCGAAGGCGTAGTCGCTTTGCTGGGCGGCAAGGGATTCAAGCGCGTTGCGCAGGAGACCGGCACGCCTGTAAGTCGGAATGACTACGCTGGCCTTGATGCTGTCTTTCATATAGCGTGCCCCTCGTGCGCAGCAATATAGCAGCGGGGTAGAGCCATGTCAAGCAATTGACAGCCCTTGGGCCCTGGGGTGTCGGCCCCTTTTCCTTTGAAGCGTCAAATATGTTCTGGTATATTTTACCGCCGAGGTGGGCGTATGGAAAGCGGCTCCAAAGAGAAAATAGCCAGGTCGGCCGGGCGGGTGAGCGGTGCGACGGTCGTAAGCCGTGTTCTGGGGCTTGCAAGGGACAGTTTCTTCGCGGCCATATTCGGCACCACAATCTACGCAGACGCCTTTAATATCGCTTTCCTCATACCGAACTTCCTGCGCCGGGTTTTCGGTGAGGGAACCTTGAATGCCTCCTATGTTCCCGTATACACACACTATCTTCGACGGGAGGGGGAGATACCCGCCGCAAGGCTGGCAAGCAAGGTGTTTTCGGTGATGATGGTCCTGCTGGGCCTGGTGGTTCTTGTGGGAGCCTTGCTGGCGGCTCCTATCGTAAACGTCTACGCTTTCGGCTGGAGGGGGTCGCCCGAAACCATGGCCCTCACCGTCAAGCTGACCCGGTTGCTTTTTCCCTACATTTTCTTCGTGGCCCTGGCCGCCCTCGCCGGCGGGACACTGAATAGCAGGGGCTACTTCGGTTTGCCCGCATTTGCTCCGGCCTTTCTCAACATATCTCTTATAGGGGCGGCGTTGATTCTACTGAGAAGTTCCTGGGGGGCGAGCGAGCGCGCAATAACGGTATTCTCGCTTGGGGCTCTCATCGGGGGCGTACTACAGATAGCCGCACAGGTGCCTCTTCTCCGGAAGACCGGTCACCGTTTAAGGTTCGATCCCGATTTCAGGGACCCGGGCGTCAAGTGGATAGGGCGTCTGATGCTCCCCGGACTGCTGGCTTTTGCCGTTACGCAGATCAATGTTCTGGTGGACACTCTGCTTGCTACGACGCTCCAGAGCGGGAGCGTGACCGCCTTGAGATTGGGAAACCGGGTAGCGATTCAGCCTCTCGGTATCTTCGGCGTTGCCATCACCACGGCCGCCCTGCCCGCACTCGCGGCTCATGCGGCGGAGGAGGACAGGCAGAAGCTGGTCGATGATCTTGCTTTCTCCATGAGGTTGATGCTGGCGCTGCTTATACCGTCAACCGTCGGACTGATGGTGCTGGCGAAACCCGTGGTCAGACTTCTCTTTGAACGAGGGGAGTTCACGGCCGCACGCTCGACGCCTATGACGGTCGACGCGCTTCTCTTCTACGCCTCAGGCCTTTTTGCCTACGGTGGGGTCAAGGCCGTGGTCCAGGCCTTCTATTCGCTCAAGGATACGCTGACCCCGATGAAGGTGGCTGTTTTCTCCGTCGCTCTCAACATAACGCTTGATATTGTGCTTGTAAGGTATCTGGACCTCATCGGTCTGGCCCTGGCCACGGCGATCTCGTCAGCCGCAGGCTTCGCTATACTCTGCTGGCTGCTCAGGCGAAGGCTGGGGGATATCCGGGGCAGGGAGATCTGGAAATCCGTGGGAAAGATGATCCTGGTCTCGGGTCTGGTCGGCGTTGTGCTGTATGTGGTTGCGGGAGCGCTCGAGCCTTTGGCTTTGAACATATGGGGCAAGCTTCTTCAGGTCGCCGTGTCGTCGGCTGCCGGACTCGGGGTCTTGCTGGCGGCGAGTTTGGCCATTGGGGCCGAAGAGATTATTTTCTTATTGAGAACCATGCTCAAGGTCAGGATAAGACGATGACAGACGACTTGAGAGCAAAGATAGACGGGTTGCCGCCGTCGCCGGGTGTCTACCTCTTCAAGGACAGGAAGGGCAAAGTCATCTACGTGGGCAAAGCCAAGTCCCTGAGGTCGCGGGTGAGATCGTACTTCAGGGACGGCGAGCGCCACCCGCCGCGGACGTCTGCGATGGTAAGCAAGACGGTGGATCTGGATTATATGGTTACGCGGTCGGAAGTGGAGGCCCTGATACTGGAGTGCAATCTCATCAAACACTTCCGGCCCCGTTATAACGTGAATCTCAAAGATGACAAGAAGTTCCCCTACATAAAGATCACTTCCCGCGAGCCTTTCCCGTCGGTTTTCGCCACAAGAGATCTCAAGCAGGATGGGTCGAGGTATTTCGGGCCTTACACGGACGCGAAGGCTATGCGGCGGACCCTGAGGTTTCTAAATGACATCTTCGCCCTCAGGACGTGCAAAAGGAAACTGCCCCTCAAGGAGCCGGACAGGGGCTGTCTGAACTACCACATCGGCAAGTGCATGGGGCCCTGTCGGGGGGACATAAGCCCTGATGCCTACAGGCGACTGGTCCACCAGGTTTGCCAGTACCTCTCCGGTAGAATGACCGACCTCATAAAGGATATCAGGTGCCGGATGGAGGATGAAGCCGGCAAACTGAGGTTTGAGGAAGCGGCGATCCTCAGGGACACCCTCGAGGCCCTGGAAAAGGTGAGGGAAAAACAGATAGTGGTTTCGACAAGGTCCAGGGACCGGGATGTGGCCGCGGTTCGCTTCAGAAACGGCCACGCGATCGGCCTGACGCTCAAAGTGCGCGAGGGCAAGCTGATCGGCAAGGAAGTCTATCCAATGACTTACGAGGGAGAGGCCGATAGGTCGGAAATCGAGGAAGCCTTCCTTGAGCAGTACCTGAATGCCGCAGCCCAGGTGCCGGATGAGATTCTGATCGAGCAGGTCCCTGAGGGCGTATCCGTGATCCGGCGGTGGCTTCGAGAACGGACCGGCAGGGAGATAAAGGTCCTGAGTCCGAGGACAGGCAAGGGCGCGGAACTCCTCAAGATGGCCGGTGAGAATGCAAGTCTCATTCTGTCGCAGACGGCGGAACCCGAGAAGGGGGGCGCAAGAATACCCGCTTCGGTTCGGGAGCTTGCCAGGTGGCTTCATCTCAGCGTGCCACCGGTCGCTATCGCCGCATTCGACATATCCACCCTACATGGCGCGGAGCCCGTGGGTTCGAGGGTGTACTTCAGGAACGCACGTCCGGTAAAGAGCCTTTACCGTCGATACGCGATAAAGCATGTTCAAGGTCAGGATGATTTTGCTATGATGAAGGAGGTACTGCGGCGCGCGTGGGCTCATGTGGAGGAAGGTGAGGAGGAGAGGCCGGATCTGGTGCTTATAGACGGCGGCAAAGGACAGGTTTCCAGTGCGATCGGTGGGATTCGGGAAGCCGGCTGTGCTGAAGAGGCGCTCCCCGAGGTTGCAGGCATTGCCAAACGCTTGGATGAGCTGTATCGGCCCGGCAGCTCTGAACCCCTGCAGATACCCCACGACTCTCCGGCGCTTCGCTTGCTTCAGAGGATCAGGGACGAAGCACACAGGTTCGCGATTACCTATCACCGGAAGCTGAGGAGGCGGCGTAGTCTGAGATCGAGACTGGAAAATATCGAGGGTATTGGGCCGGTACTGAGTAAAAGGCTTCTGTCTGAGTTCGGTTCGCTGGAGGGCATAAGAGAGGCCGGGACGGACGCGCTGGCCGCTTTGAAGGGTATGGGCCGGCGGAAGGCCGATCTCGTGCTGGAAGCACTGGAGGGAGGTTCTTCGGAAAAGGGGCGATAGTGGCTGGGAAGAGAAGAGCAGGACATGTGATAAATCATCTGATTGTCGAATCGCGCATAGGGGACATCTGGCTGGCGGCATCCAGGCGGGGTCTCTTCTGGGTGGATCTGGGAACGCTTGATGTGGACGAGGTCAAGTCCGTATATGAAAAGACACCGGGCATCACATTCCAGAAAGGCGGAGGGTTCGTCGAACAGGCCGCAAGGGAACTCAGGCTCTATCTGGAAGGGAATCTCACCGTTTTCTCGGTGAAGCTCGATCTCAGGAGTTCTACGCCTTTCTCGAGAAAAGTGTGGCGGGCTACCTCCAAGATCCCCTATGGCGAGGTGCGCTCATATGCGTGGGTTGCCGGCAAGCTGGGCGACCCAAACGCCGCCAGGGCCGTGGGAGGAGCTCTGGCCAGGAATCCGGTTCCAATCTTCATCCCTTGTCACAGGGTGGTGGGTTCCCATGGCGGCCTTGCAGGTTTTGCGGCAGGGCTGCCGCTCAAGAAATGGCTTCTTGCGCTTGAATCGGGTCAGGCCGGTCTTGGTCTGGGTGCCGGGGGAGCAGAAAGGTGAAGAGCAACGTGGTAGAGGTGGAGACTGTAGTGGTAGGCATGCTGGAAGGGAACTGCTATCTTGTGAAATGCGGTCCGGGCGGAGAGGGAGTAATCATAGACCCGGGAGACGAGGGTGACCGAATCGTCGCAGTAGTGAAGGCAATGGGCCTGGAGCCCGAGGCGATACTCCTTACGCACGGTCATATAGACCATGTTAATGCCGCTGGCGCCTTGAGGCGCCGGCTCAGATCCAGGGTGGTGTGCCATCCAGGGGATAGGGCAATGGTGGAGGAGGGCGAGGTT
>Ga0180434_10008665_pt1 | contig 11193 bp, 12 predicted proteins | sample SS_ome_7_FD_132453 | JGI IMG/M metagenome (GOLD analysis project Ga0180434, IMG submission 132453) | Hypersaline lake sediment archaeal communities from the Salton Sea, California, USA - SS_1_D_2 metaG | ecosystem: Environmental > Aquatic > Non-marine Saline and Alkaline > Hypersaline >... | reverse complement strand
GAGCAACGGCCGGGCCGTGCCGGTCAGCCAGCGAACCATCGACGTGGTGCTCGAGGAGATCAACCGGGTGGCCAAGGGGCGCGCGGCATCGCTGACGCTCGACATGCTGATCGTCGAGACGGGCCTCGATTCGCTGGAGCGGATGGAGATCCTCGCCTCGATCGAGGAACGCTACGGCGGGCGCCTGCCCGAGGAGATCTTCCCCGACCTGGAGACGGTCCGTCAACTGGCCGCGGCGGTGGAAAAATATCTGGGGCTGGAGCCGCGGCCGCGCGAAGTGCTCGCGGAAGAGGCGGAGATCCCGTCGGAGTATTACGTCTTCGAGGAATTCCCCGAGATCGCGGGTTTGCGGGAAAGGCTCGATTTTCTGGAAGGGTCGGAGATCGGCAATCCGTTCTTCAACCTGCACTACGGCCTGCCCACCGCGACCATCGTCCGCAACGGCCGCGAGCTGATCAACTTCTCCAGCTTCAACTATACCTGTACGGCGGCACACCCGTATGTGCGCGACGCCGCGAAGAAGGCGATCGACGAGTACGGCAGCAGCGCCTCGGCCAGCCGGCTGGTCTCCGGCGAAAAGCAGATCAACAAGGAGCTGGAAGCGACCATTGCCAACTTGCTCGGCGTGGAGGACAGCATCACGTTCGTCGCCGGCCACTCGTGCAACGAGTCGGTCATCGGCCACCTGATGGGCCCCGGCGATTTGATCCTGCACGACGGGCTCGCCCACAACAGCATCGTCCAGGGCGCGATCCTCTCCGGCGCGCGGCGGCGGCCGTTCACGCACAACCAGTGGGAAGCCGCCGACGACATCCTCAAGCACTATCGCCACGAATACCGCCGCGTGATGATCGCCATCGAGGGCGTTTACAGCATGGACGGCGATATCGCCGACGTGCCGAAGTTCATCGAGGTCGCCAAACGCCACAAGGCCCTGCTGATGATCGACGAAGCCCATTCGATCGGCGTGCTCGGGCGCAACGGGTCGGGTGTGGGCGACTATTTCGGCGTCAATCCGGAAGACGTGGACGTCTGGATGGGAACGATGAGCAAGTCGATGGCCAGCGCGGGCGGGTATATCGCGGGCCGCAAGGCGCTGATCGAGTATCTCCGCTATACGACGCCGTCGTATGTCTTCGCCGTCGGCATCTCGCCGGCCCAGTCGGCCGCGGCCAAGGCGGCGATCGAGGTCTGGCAGCGCGAGCCGGAACTGTTCACCCGGCTGCACGAGAACGCCCGGCTGTTTCTGTCGCTGTGCAAGCAACACGGCCTGAACACCGGCCCCAGCGACGGCACGCCGATCGTGCCGGTCATCCTGGGCAACTCGATTCATTGCCTGATGATGTGCAAGCGGATGGCGGATCGGGGGGTCAATGTCATGCCGATCCTCCACCCGGCCGTCGAGGAAAACGCCTCCCGGCTGCGGTTCTTCATCAATGCGTTGCACACGGAGCAGCAGATCCGCCACACGATCGACGTGATGGTCGACGAACTGGAAAAACTCGACCCCGAATATGTCCGCGGGACCGCCGGCGGGGCCGCTGCCCGATAATCGAGGTTGCCATTCGATCTGATGTAGGTTAAAAGAAGAGTATAGGGCCTGCCGAATGTCGATCCCTTCGGGACAACAGCACGGCCGGCGGTTTCATAATCCGGGTTCGTTTCTGAAAGGTACTGCTTTGCTTACCGAACAAGAAGTTGCCAGGACTTGGCGAAGTCTGTTCAGCCAAAAGGAAGTCGGGGAAGAGACCTTCGGCCGGGCCGAGGCCCTGCTTGAAGAGTTGCGTCCAGAGAGCCCGCTCAGGCACCGCCTGGGTGTGGAGTTGGACGAGTTGCGACAACTGAAACTGCAGAAGAGCAGCTTGAGGTAACGGGAAAAGCAGCCCCGTCCGCCTGCTCCCGTTGCGAGACTTCTCTTGGCATTGACCATCGCGTGCTCTCGGAGGCCGTAGCGGCCCGCCGCGATGTGTATAAGATTTCTGCGCATGAAGGCACCCCGAGATGGCCCTCCCGGGGTGCTTTCGTCTCCCCCCCTTGCAGTGGTCCTGTAGCTGTCAGCGTTCAGCGTTCAGCGGTTGATGCATGGTTTTCTAGGGACTCCCTCATCTCAGATCTCAAAGCTCAACGCTGACTGCTGACCGCTTCTCACCGGTTGACGTCCACACCGATCGTCAAGCCGTGCATGAATACGTCTTCCTCGTTGAACTCGGGACGCAACCCCATGTCGGGGACCTCGTAGTTGATGACGTTCGACGCCCGAGCAATGCCGTCCATCCACAGGCCCGTCCAGCCGACCCGGAACGAGACATTGCGGGTGAACTCGTAGCGAAGCTCGGCCCGCAGTTCCACCACATTGCTGTATTCCTGCTCATCGGCCGCATGGGTGAACGACGTGGTGTCCATCACCAGCGGCTCGAAGACATCGCCCGGCGGATTCAATTCCGTGCCCAACGTACCCTGTTGGCGAAGGTTCTGGAAATTGAAGCCGGCCATGTACCGACCTTCGACGTTGTACGTGAAGCGGTGGCACTTCTTGAACCATCGCAGGCCGATCTGCGGGCCGATCAGGTGATTCTCGGCCCTCGTGCACCAGATACTGTCGGCTAGGATCGCGGGAACTTGCGCGGCAACGTCGTCGACAGCGTCGTCGCCGGTGTCGTCAAAGATGTCGCCCCGGGCGTCAACCTCGAACGTCTCGTCGAACTGCAGATAGCGCGCTCCGAAGAGCCACTCGAAGTATCCGCCGTGATGCAACTGGTGGGTGCGGTGGATAAACGAAAGCTCCGTGCTCCAGTGCGCGACCTCGTTCCTGACGAAGACCTCGTCGAAGGTCAGCGGCAGATTCCGGATAATGTCGATCTGCGTATCCGGGTCGAGCGGATCGGTGACGGTCCCGACGATGCCCTCAAGCAGCCGAGAACCGCGCGGTCCGAACTCATCGTCGATGAAGACCATGTCGACCCCCGTCCGCATGTAGCGCTGGGTCTGGCTGGTCAACCGATAGACGCCAAACATCCACCCTTTGTGGTCGTTGATGCGGCCGAACTCAATGCGATTGCCCAGAGTCGGAACCGCCTCCAACGGCGATGTGTCCAGCGTGTTCGACTGAATCCGGATGTCGCTCAGCGGGTCTAGGTCGTCCAATGGATGGACGCCGTAGTACACGGTCCGCGTCTGGTTCGGATCGCCAATGGTGGTCACATCCGGCGCGGAAATGTTCCAGTTCAGTCCGTCGAACGTGAAGAAGTAGCCCTCGTGCGGACTTGGGCCGCCTCCATAAGGGCTGAGATTGGCCGGGGCGAACAACTGCGCGTCCCAAAGGTCTTGTGCGGCAGAAGGCACTCCCAGCGCGAGCACAATCGCTGCAACAGCGAGCACGGAACTTGTTCGGTTTAGCAACATCGGTTTCATCCTATTTCGTTCTGCGCTTTGGATAACACTCGCCCAAGCCCCCGGCGTGGAGAACCTGCGCGCCCTCCCTTCGTGACGGTAGTATCGGACACGCCGGTTCTTCCAGTTGAATCAGAAAGGCAAACCTTGCCGAAAATAGCGGTTTCAATCGCGAAAACCCTTTAGTCTGGGATAAATGGGGGCCATGGCGTGCCTGGCGTGCCCGCATCGCCTCTGTTTTGTCCCCGGGCTGGCCACCCAGCGAATCGGTCGCGACGGTTGCCCTACCGTTGTTTGCGGCGTCGCGGCAACCGAGACAATTGTCCCGCAGCCCCTTGCGGCACAGCGCCAGATAGGTAAAATAGTCTTTTGTGCGATTGGCCCCTTTAGCTCAACCGGCAGAGCATCTGACTCTTAATCAGAGGGTTGAAGGTTCGAGTCCTTCAGGGGGCACAACGGAAACCCCGTCATAGCAAAGAGTTATGGCGGGGTTCTCTTTTTGCCTACATGGCCACAACCTGGCCGTGGGTAACTTATGGGTAACTTTCGGCGGAAAATCTGGCCTCTGCCGAGTGCGTCCTATGTGATATGGCCACGCCGCACAGTTTTCTTCCGGCACTTCTCTCGTGCGCAGCCTTTTGACAAAATGGCCGATTCTCCGATAACCTTGCTTGGAGGCTATGCATTACCACTTGTTTTTCGGGTCAAAGCGATGGACTATGACAACGATGACACGAAAGTGGCGGCGGGATGCCTTATCGCACTGGTGATTTTTGCTGCCATGGCATTCTACGGTTGGTATAGCGGAGGCTGGGAACGCGGCTACCAGCGCGAAAGAATTAAGCGGCATCGTCGCGTTCAGGAAAGGATTGAGCGGAACTATGATCCAAGCCAGGAGCCGATACCTTACGATCAGGAGCAGGGGCACTATGGCCATCCGAGTGATCCCCATGCGTGGTAGACGGCTAAGAGACCCGTATTCGTCGCGTGCGAACGACATGCAGGATGCGGCCCTGGCCAAGAGCTGAAGCAGAAGAAGAACGAGGAAAGGGCCGTGCTACGCCGCGCGGTCGAAGCTCGGGTTGTTTTGCTCCAGATGGACGTTGGGCTTTGGTTGTGTGCTAGAGTTTGGCACAGCCCGACAGGAGAAGCTCGATGTCGAAACGAAAGTATTTTACGCCTGAGCAGAAGGTGTCGGTAGTGCATGTGCTCAGCCGGCCGGACGACTCGTGGCAAGGCCCCAGCGGCCACATCGACGCCGAAGGGATTACTCAACATGCCGGACAAGTCGAGGGGAAGGCCTTTTACGTGTGCGCCCCGGGCAAGATGACCGAAGCGGTGACCGGCGCCCTGCTACGGCTGGGTGTGCCGGCCACGAGGGTTCACACCGAACGGTTCGCCCTTTGAGCGTGGTTGGGCGAAACGGGAGACTTCACTACCATGCGAAGGACACGGCTACTGCACTTAACGCTGATCCTCGTCGTCCTGGCCATCCTGGGGGCGGTGGTGATTTCCGCGGCGATTCGCTCCGGGGCGATTGCTTGACCTTCGAGGGGCGGGCTGAGCGGCATCCCGCCGTCACCGGGCGACGACCTCGATCTCGCCGATCATCCCCGCCGCCTCGTGGGGAATACAGAAATAGCGATAGCGGCCCGGGACGGTGAAGGTGCGCGAAAAACTCTCGCCGGGCTGGATCTCTCCCGAATCGAACGCTTCGGCCCCGTTGGGCAGCTTGACGTGCTCGGGCTTGGCCTTCCGCGGGTCGGCGGTCACCGTGTGCATATAGATCGAGTCGCTATCCCAGCGGATCGTCTGGCCGGCTTCGATTGTCACCTTCTCGGGTTCGTAGGTCCAGTCGTCGGTCATTGTCACGACTGCATCGGCTTCGGGCTGTTCGTCAGCGGCTTCCGGCTCCGCGGGTTCTTCCTTGGCCGGTTTGGAGGCGGTCGTCTTTGCCCGCTCGGGCCAGGCGTAATGATCGAGCCCATAAATCATGGCTCCCCCGAAGAACCCCGTGGTGGCCACCAAGGCCGCACCGGCAAACAGGGCAGCCCAAAAGGTCGTTTCCAGCCGGGGACTGCTGCGGCGGTGGCTTTGCTCGCTGAGGATCAGGACCAGCAGCGCCCAGGTGGCCGTGTTTTTCGCCGCACCCGCGGAAGGCCAAAATGCTGAAAACGATCCGTGCGATCAACCGGACGCCCAAGGAGGGAGGCCTGGTCTCCGATGGCTTGGTCTACCGCTTCGATCCCCGGTGCTGCCCTGACGGGCTGGAGGGTGGGGAGGGGACGTTCAATATGTGCTCCTTTTGGCTGGTCGAAGCATTGACTCGCGCAGGGCGTCATGATCCGCGTCGGCTGGAAGAAGCCCGCCTGCTGTTCGAAAGGATGCTCGCCTATGCGAACCATCTGGGCCTCTATGCGGAGCAGACCGGCTCCAGCGGCGAGGCCCTGGGAAACTTCCCGCAGGGCTTCACGCACTTGGCCCTGATCAGTGCGGCGTATAACTTGAACCGGACACTCGGCTGACGTTGGTTGAGCTTGAAGGGGCCCCTCCTGAGACAGAAAACACAGCTTCGATGCCCGTGGCGCACCTGTTCATGCCCTTCGTACCGGACGACTCTGCTTCGCATCTGCCCGGAGTATTCTTATTCGGCCATCCGTCCGCGTCCGGCCGGGTCCCATTCCGTTCTGGCCTGCGAGGCTTCGCCTTGCGGCGTGCGCCAATAATCACGTTGTCGCCAGAACGGCAGCAAGAGTACCGAAACCGGCGAATTGTCCTCCGGGCGCGTGTAGGCCGCCACTCCGATACGGATGGTGTCCTGCGGCACGTTCAGCCGCAGGGTGCGATGCAGCGGATCCCACCACCGGAACACCACCGAATAGTTTGAATTGGTTTCGTCACGAATCACGGAATGATGGACGCCGTGCATGCGGGGGGTGACAAAGACAAGATTCAGCGCCCGTTCCAACGCCATGGGCAGACGCACGTTGCTGTGATGAAATACGGTACCGCTGAGGAACAGCAACTCGTAGACAGCGATCGTCAAGGCGCTCGGACCGATCAACCCGATCTGCACCGCGCGGAACGCGGTGGAATAGGCGATCTCACCAGCGTGGAAGCGGAACGCAGTCGTGCAGTCCAGGTCGGGGTCGATGTGGTGCATGTTATGAAACCGCCACAACAGCGGCCAGGCATGGTTCAGCCGGTGCCACCAATAGAAACTCCAATCCAAAAGCAGGAGTCCTACGGCGAGAGACACCAGCGGCGGCAAACCAGCCAGGCGCACCAGACCGAACTCCGTATTGCGAGTCCAGTTCAGCACACCCGCGATCGTCGGTGCGACGGTAACGGCGGCAACGCCCAGGGCCAGCGCCACCGCCGCCGCGTTCAGTCCCAAGCGGCCCCAGCCCGGGCGCGTCGGACGGCGCAATGGACGCACGCATTCGATCCCAAATAGGAGCACGAACCATACGCCCACAATCCACGGCGTCCAGGTCTGCAAGGTCTCGGTCAACGGCAGGTCCTCCTCGCTGAACGGATTACGCATTTCCTCGGGATTCGGGCGGGGCATTCTTATGGTCATCGTACCATTTGGGTAACACTTCAGCCAAATGAAGTTGATCTTGGCTGGTTTTTGCAAATTGGGTATGTCCATGTCTTATGAGCACGGGCACAACACCGATTCCCGAGGATGCGGTTCGGTTGCTGGGCGCTGGGGCGATCAGCGAACAGCAGGCGCGGGATCTGGTTGCGCTGGGCCCCGAGGTGGCGGTGTTTGTGATTCTGGAGCTGAGCAAGCGGTTGGCCGAGCAGCAGGCCAAGCTGGCGGCGGAGTCGCATCAGGCGCCGGCGACGCCCTCGGGCATGAAACCGCCCTACCGGAAACCGCCCGCGAAATCGCGAAAGCGGCAGCCGGGTGCCAAGCAGGGCCATCCCGGCTCGCGACGCCAGGTTCCCGAGAGGATCGACTGGCAAATCGAGCATCGGGCGGATCGCTGTCCGGACTGCGGCGGTCGTCTGAAGCGGTGCCAAGAAGCGCGTACTCGGTATACCGAAGACATTCCCGAAGTCCAGCCGGAAGTCACCGAACATACGATCCATCGCGACTGGTGCCCCAAGTGCCGCAAGAAGGTGGAGCCGCCGGTGGCCGACGCCTTGCCCGGCAGCACGCTGGGCAACCGCGTGCTGGTACTCTCGGCCTGGCTGCACTACGGCTTGGGCAACACGCTCTCCCAGATTGTCGAGGTCTTCAACTTCCATCTGCAATTGAAACTCACGCCCGGCGGGCTGGTGCAGATGTGGTACCGGCTGCAGGCGATTCTTTACGCCTGGTACGAGCAGATTCAGCAGCAAGCCCTGCGGTCGGCCGTGCTGTTCGCCGACGAGAGCGGCTGGCGGGTCGACGGCAAAACGCATTGGCTGTGGTGCTTCACGACCCAGAACCTGACATTTTACATGATCGACCGGTCGCGCGGCTCGCCGGCGCTGATGAAGTTCTTCACCGAGGAATTCGCGGGCACGTTGGTGACCGATTTCTGGGGCGCCTACAACGCGGTCGTCTGCGCGTTCCGGCAAACGTGCCTGGCGCACCTGCTGCGCGAACTGGAACATACCGAGCGATACAAGTCGCCCGGGAAGCAGTGGCCGGCGTTTGCCAAGAAGCTGCGGCGACTCTTGGGCGATGCCATCCGCTTGTGGCGTCGACAGGACGAACTGCCGGCGGCGACCTATGCCTCCCGGCGCCAGCGACTGGCCGCGCGTCTGGACGAATTGATCGATACGCCCTGGGAGGACGCGCGCGCCAAGCGACTGGTCAAACGGTTCCGGCGTCATCGCAACGACTTGTTGACGTTTCTGGATCAACCGGGCGTTCCTTTCGACAACAACACGGCCGAGCGTGCGATCCGCCCGGCGGTGATCATCCGCAAAAACAGCTACGGCAATCGCAGCCCGCGCGGCGCCGACTGCCAAGCCGTCCTGATGTCCGTTTTTCGCACCCTCAAACACCGCGGCCACGACCCGATCCGCACGATCATCGACGCCCTGGCCACTTACCTCACCACCAAACAACTGCCGCCACTACCTGAACCAACAACCACTTCAGACGGCTGAAGTGTTACCGATCCCGGAAGAACCCAAAATTCGTCCTGTTGCCGCGGGGACTGCCCGAGCACGGCTTCGGCTGGCGCCGGGCAGCCCCCCATGTCGACAATCAACGACTGGCCGCTTGCCGCTGGCGTTGCAATGCCGCCTTCGCAGCCTTCGGCTGCTTGCGTTCCTGCTTCAACTGGCGGACCAATGCCCTCGTCGTATTGGCGGCCTCACGTAGGGCCGCCTCCATTGCCTTCGCCTGCTCGATTACGTCGCAGGGCTGCTCCCGGGGCTTGCTATGCTCCGACGAGGAATGGCCGTTGGGCGATTCCATGCGACGGTCGGTCTTGGGAAGCGTCGGCCTGGCTTTTCTCCTGCGGGGCTGGCGAGGACGCGGCTTGGCGATGTTGGCGGCAGGCGACTCGATCCGCACGGCATTCTCGTCCGGATCAATGGAAGACTTCGGATCCAGCAGTGCCCAGACATACTGTCGGCGCTGGTCGCAGGCGAGCACGGGGCTCCGGTTGCTGAAGACGTGCAGCCGCTCGAAGCCGAGCGTTACGGCCCGCTGGAGAAACTCACGGTTGGTGTTCAGCCGGATCGGCTCGCCGGTGCGGGTCGAGGCGGTGAGGATTAGCTCCGTGGCATGGGGCTGATCGGTCTGCTTGCCGCGGACGGCGACGCTACCGTTGAGATCGACGGTGACCGGCAGATTGAAGTGGTCGTCGCCCGGCAGTCGCGGCAGGTTCTCGGCGAGGAACCGTCGATCGGCCGCCGGCATCTCGACACTGGCCACCGCCGACTCCACTCGGCCGATGTGCGACTCGACCTCGGGGAAACGGCCATCGACGTTGATCATGAGCCAGAAGGTCCACGGCCCGGTGCGAAGCGTAAACCAATCATTGTCGCGGCCGACCAGCACCGACTCATCGTCGGCAAGCCTCTTGCTGCCGAAGAGCCTGCTGGCGGGGATCAGAATGTTGTCCTCCCAGCCGAACGCGAAGTCCGACTGGACCAGCAATTGCCGGCCGTCGGTGGCAACGACCTTGCCGCTGTCGCCCTGAAGCTGAATACAGCCGAGGGCATAGCGGGCCGAGTCGGGGTCGGTCGTCGCCGCGGCATCGGCCAGGGCGTTGAGCAAGCCCGACGGATTCTCAGGCCATCGCGTCGGGCCTCGCGGGCCAGTCCTTCGCAACAACCACGGGGCTATCGTACTGGGCCAATTGCGGCACGCTGCCATCCTGCCAAGTGGCGGTGACACGGTCGTCGTGCGAGCGGATATCGACAGGCACCTCGCGGCTGCCTTCTACGTCGCCGAGCAGCTCGAACGGCACAAACATGGTCTCCTTCGGCTGCTGGCCGTCCAGATGAAACTCGGCAGCGGCCTCGCCGTTGGCACAGCGGACACGAAGCCCCTGCGGGCCGGGTAATGTCCGGTCATGTAGGCTGCCCGACTGGGCGAGCAAACCGTGGCCGAGGAATAAAACTGCTCGAACCGTGTTCCTTCTCCCGCCAATCGGTCCAGGTTCGGCGTTTTCAGATAGGGATGACCGTAGCAGGCCAGATCCTGCCAGCCCTGATCATCCGTCAGGAAAAAGATGAAGTTGGGACGCGTCTCGGTTTTTTTGGCCGCTGGTACGGTCTGAATCGCCGCCAACGTGAACAGCAAGACCGCCGCTGCGTTGAAGAGGAATATTGCGAATCTCTTGATCATCGCTCGAAACCTCTAGCAAGCCCCATGCCATCGGATCAGACACATGCCGATGAAACCGAGGCCCATCAACTCCAGCGCCGCCAGGTTCTGTGCCCAAGCACAGGAAATGGATTCTGTTCGTTTCACCTTCGCCGCCGACCGACGACAAACAGGCCCATCACGCCGCTGAGCAACAGCGCGACCGACGCGGGTTCGGGCACGATCGTGATGTCGTTCAGGAAGATGCCTTGGCCGTAGGGTGTGCCCGGATCGATTGCGAACTGAATTTTGGCGATATCATCGGTTGGGTCAAACGTGCCCGATTTGGACCAGCCGTTGTTGTTCTCATCGAACGTCACGCTGCCCGTGTTATTGACAGTGAACTCGAACTGCGCGACCCTGGCATGGTCGGCATCCCAGGTAAAGTTGGCGTTGCCCTGCCAATCGTTTTCCGTGCCGAGTGTTTGATAAGCTCCGGTCCCGGCCTTGAATCTCAATTGGCCATTGTCATACGCAAATGCTTCAAACAACAGAGTGTCGCTTGCGTCCAGAAACCTCCAATATGCATAGCGATGGAACGATGTCGTCGCTTCCGGGTGGGTGTCGAAGCTGATCCGAAGGTCACCACTGGTCAATGCGCTGGTGTCGATCGGGCTGTCGAGTGTGAGGGTCGCTGTGACAAGGAAGCCGGCGGCTACATTATTGGCGTGATCGGACAGGAATGCCTTGTCGCCTCCGTCGTCGACAATGGTATGCGTGATATTGGTGTCCGAACTGAGCGCCCACGTCCCGCCGGTCGTGACGCTGTTGAGATCGGCAGCCGTCACGGCACCGGTAGACAGGCTGTCGAAGTCCGTGTACAGGATCGCTGCATTTGCCGACGTGGCGAACAGGCTGAGCGCTACGAGCGCGACGAGTGGGATCAGCAACCAGTTTGCCGATCCGGAAGTGTGAGTACGCGTGGTCATGGTGACCCCCCTTTACGAAGAAATGTGAAATTGTGCCGCGCAAACTGCACT
>Ga0180434_10008662_pt1 | contig 11195 bp, 5 predicted proteins | sample SS_ome_7_FD_132453 | JGI IMG/M metagenome (GOLD analysis project Ga0180434, IMG submission 132453) | Hypersaline lake sediment archaeal communities from the Salton Sea, California, USA - SS_1_D_2 metaG | ecosystem: Environmental > Aquatic > Non-marine Saline and Alkaline > Hypersaline > Sediment... | reverse complement strand
TGATGTGCCTCGAGAAATGCTTTCATAACCTGTCTCTCCTGTGTGTAGTTTTGTGTCTGTTATACGAGAAGATTGGCTATTTGGCAACTTAACCTTTGGTTGCGGCTGGAGGCCGCGTTATGAGTTACTGTCAGAACGCCGGTGCCGGTTTCGAGCACGCGACGTTTCTTCGGAGCATATTTGAGGTTGTACGCGAGGTCATTGGTGGGGAGGGGGAACGATGAGTGTGGACGATCCCTTTGGAGGTATGGTCGCATCCCCAACAGGATCGCTGCCAACTCGTCGTGGGGTCCTATGCCCTGGTAGACGGAAAGTTGTGTACCTGGTTCCAACCGGGTGATGAGCGGTTCACAGTTGTGACCAACCAGCGGGCCCAGCTCTTCAGGTTGCGAGGTTTTCTTAGTACTCAAGATGTCCTCACACGCTAGCAGTTAGCGATCAGCGGTACACGGCTATCCACGGCCGACTGAACGCTATCGGCTAATCTTTGCGCGTGTGGTATAATTATAGCGCACTCTCCCCACAGCGCAACTTTTGCCTGAGGATGTCTTGGCAATAATTCGGGGCTACATTCCCCGACTTTTTGAGAAGGTGCACTTGAGGTGTTTGTGGGCCGCAGGCCGAATCCTCGAAACAGTTTGACTTGAAGGCAGGATAGTGGTACACTAGGGAGTGTCGGCCTCAATCGTATCGATGCTTTGATCCACGTCGCTTTGCTGGCGAGAGATGATGATGATTAAGGGAGGATTTCTGAATGGCGAAAAAGACAGTCGTCTGCGTTGAAGATGAACCCGAGATGATCGATCTGATCAAACTAATTCTTAGGCGTAAGGAGTTTGAACTTGTCGGCGCTGTTGGCGGCCGTGAGGGCTTGAAGACGGTACGTGAACTCAAACCCGATCTGGTGCTGTTGGATCTGATGATGCCGGATATGGATGGGTGGGAGGTCTACCGGCAGATGAAGGCCGACGATGAACTGAAGCAGATCCCCGTGATCGTCGTCACCGCCAAGGCGCAGAGTATTGACAGAGTGTTGGGACTGCACCTCGCCAAGGTGGACGATTACATCACCAAGCCGTTCAGTCCACAGGAATTGCTGGAAAGCGTGAGCGATATTCTGGGGATTGACGAAACTCCGGTTTAACGATTTGTAAGCACGTTTCTAGAGGCTATGATCCCCACGACGAAACGCCCTGTAATCGAGGGTAGCAGTGGTGTTTCGGACGTTGGGGAGGTTCTGACATGGTGCAAGAGGCGGTGGCGATGGGATAGCCCCAGAACCATCGCTGCTTGATTCCTGAAGTGTTGTCTGCTCCGTAGAAAAGCGGGAGGTGGCTTGTGGAACTGAAGGTGGTGCAGATTGAAAGGCCAGAGGCCGTCAATCTTATTCTGGGCCAGTCGCACTTTATCAAAACAGTGGAGGATCTGCACGAAGCATTGGTGGGCACCGTGCCTGGTATCAAGTTTGGGTTGGCTTTCTGCGAGGCCTCTGGTCCGGCGTTGGTGCGCGCCAGCGGTACCGATGACGCATTGATCGAGCTGGCAAAGCGAAACGCGCTGGCGTTGAGCGCGGGACACAGCTTTATCATTTTCCTCGGCGAAGGTTTTTACCCCATCAACGTATTGAACGCGGTCAAGATGACGCCCGAAGTCTGTCGAATCTTTTGCGCCACAGCCAACCTGGTCGAGGTGATCCTCGTCGAGACTGAACAGGGACGGGGCATCCTGGGAGTGGTGGACGGCGTCAAGACGGAAGGCATCGAAACGGAAGAGGACGTCGCCCAACGCAAAGATTTCCTGCGTGTGATCGGGTATAAAGCTTGACGGATCTTGCCGTGGAAACCGATGCTGCGTTGGAGTTGCTTCTTCACGCCAATCAGTTGAAACGGGTGCCACGCACGGGATGGGTGATGCGCGGCGTGGTCGATGCCGAGAGCGTGGCCGATCATAGCTTCGGTGTGGCCTTTATCTCGTTGGTGATGGCCGAGCTGGTGGAGCCATCCCTGGACAAGGCCAAGGTGCTGACCATCGCGCTGCTTCACGATCTACCGGAGAGTGTGCTCGGCGACGTTCCCACGCCTGCGGCGGGCCATTTCCCGCCTGGGACAAAAGGAAGGGCAGAGTTGGAGGTGTTGAGCGCTTTGCTGCAAAGCATCCCGAATATGCCAAACGAAACGTGGCGCGATTGGTGGCAAGAGTTCGAGGACGGAACGAGCGCCGAGGCGCGGCTTGTCCGCGATGCCGACCGGCTCGATATGTTCATCCAGGCGTACGTTTATGAGCAGACGACGGGCAATCGCTGGCTGGAGGAATTTTGGTCCTCGCCAGCGAGCGCGTCTTTTGAGTTCGCGGCTGCGCGGGCGCTGTACGAAGCGTTAAGGACGCTGCGCCAGCAGCCTATGTAGAGCGGTAAGCAACCAGAGGTTGCACGCCAACCGCCATCAGGTGGTTCATTGTGCCCGAGCAATTGACGTCTAGCGAATTGGAATCTCTGCAACGCTACATGCCTCCCGGTTGGCGGGAGCGAGTCGAACTGCCCCTCACGCCGGACGAGATGGCGGATTGTATCTCTCACCTGCGGGTGCTGCTGTCGACCGTGGGTACTTATTTTCCAAGGGCTGTCCTGGTAGATGATTGCGAGGAAAAGGTTTGCCGGGGCGAGTTTCGCTACGGTACAGCATTGTTTGCTGACGTCTCTGGTTTCACCACGATGACCGAACGATTCTCCCGCGAACTGGTGGGCCATGAGGGAGCGGAGGGGATCACGGTCATCGTCAATAGCGTCCTCGAAGTGATGAACGGTATCGCCATACGCTACGGCGGTGACCTGCTACAATTTGCGGGCGATGCAGCACTTAGCTTTTACCAGGGCGACGAGCACGCCGCACGTGCCTGTCGCGCTGCCTGGGAGATGCAGCAAGCGATGAGTGAACAGTTTGCCCGTGTAGAGACCGAGTTGGGAGAGTTTCCACTCCGTATGTCTATTGGACTGGGCAGCGGGTACATATTTGCCGCTAGCCTGGGCACGCCCGATAGTGTCGAGTACGCCGTGATGGGACCAGCGCTGGCCTCGATGGGGCACGCCGAACATACTGCCCAGGCAGGGCAGATCTTTATAGACCGCGTGACGCGTGAGTTGGCCGGTGATTCTATCACTGTCGCCTCTGGAGAGGATCGAGATCTCTTCGAATTGCTGGGGACCGAACCACGCCCCAGCGCGATCGAGCGTCCCAATTTGCGCCTCGTGGCACCAGACGATACTCCTCACGCGACGTTGCGTTGGCTGCTGGCGCGGCTCAACGTCTTGTCCCCCTACCTGACTCCTGGTTTATTGGAAAAGTTGATTCCCACGCCCAAGGTGATCACCGTTGAAAGTGAAATACGGGTTGTGACCACGCTCTTTGTCGATCTGCGAGGGGTCGATGAATTGGTCGAATTCCTGGGGCTTGAGCGGGAATGGTTGCTCACTGAGGTCGTCAACTGTCACTTTCTGGCGGTGCGGAACGTAGTCGAGCGATACGAGGGAGTGTTGCACAAAGTTGGGGCTGGCCCAAGTGGGCCACACTTGCTTATCACCTTGGGCGCTCCTATCAGTCACGTTGACGATCCCGAGCGAGCGGTGCGGGCAGCACTGGAGATGCAGGAAGCGCTCGTAGAGGTCAACCAGGAGATAGAATCGTTGATTGGGGACGCGCCAGATTTGGAACGTCCCCTGTTGCGGCAAGCGATGGGTATCACCACTGGGGTTGTTTTTGCCGCGAGCGTCGGCTCGACCAGGAGATGGGAGTATACTGTGATGGGTGATCTGGTCAATCTAGCCGCTCGCCTGATGGCGGCGGCTACCGATGGCGAGATTCTCGTCGCCGAAAACACGGTGCGTCACCTGGGTAAACGGTTCGATCTGCGTCCCCGAGAGCCGATGCGGGTGAAAGGAAAGAGCGAGCCGATCCCCTACTCGGAGGTGCTCGGACTGGCCCAGTTGCCCTCCTTGCTGGGGACGGTTGAGGGCCGCATCGTGGGCCGCCAGGCCGAGCTGGACACGGCGCAGAGTTTGTTGGACGGGGCGATCCAGGGTGCAGGAGGCGTGCTGGCGGTGCACGGCGGGGCCGGGATGGGCAAGACCCGGTTGACCCAGGAGATCGCACAGCGGGCACAAGAACAGGGGATGGAGGTGATCGTCGGCTCGTGCCTTTCTTACGGCGGCGACATCCCCTACCTGCCCTGGGCCGACGCGCTGCGCGCGTTGCTGGGCATCTCGGCGACGGAACGGTCGGCTCAATTGCAGCAGTTGGCGCGCGGGCTGGCGGAGGCCGGACTGACCGGGTGGGAAGCCTTGGTCGCCGAGCCGCTCGATCTGGAGGCGGAGGAGACGGAACTGACGGCCTCGCTGGACCCCCGGCTGCGGCAACAGCGGTTGTTCGACATCGTGCTCGAACTGATCCAGCAACACGCTCAGGAGCAGCCGCTTCTGTTGGTGATCGAAGACGTCCACTGGACCGATCCCACCTCGCTGGAGTTGCTGGATTACGTGGCGCGCAACGTGGCCTCTTTCCCGGCACTGGTATTGATCTTGCATCGTCCGGAGGAGTGGTTGGATGGGCGCTGGCAAAAGTTCGGGCACGCGGCTGAGATTGCCTTGGAAGAATTATCGGATACGGCCTCCCAGGCGTTGATCGCCGATCTGCTGGAGACGGAGGACGTGCCGGAGCGGCTGGTCGAGTTGGTGCTCGGCAAGGCGCAGGGCAGTCCATTTTTCACCGCGGAGGTGGTGCGGGCATTTATCGACGCCGAGGTGCTGCGGCGAGATGACGGGCGCTGGGAATTGGTCGCCGATCCAGACCAGGCCGGTGTACCCGACACGATCCACGGCGTCATCCAGAGCCGCATCGACCGGCTGGAAGAGACCGCCCGGCGGGTGCTCCAGGTCGCTTCGGTCATCGGGCGCATTTTTAGCACACCGGTTTTGGGGGGCGTCTACCCCTACGACGACCTCGATGGCACGCTGCCCTGGCGCTTGAGCCAACTGGGCACGTTGGGCCTGGTGATGATGGAGGTGGAAGAAGCGCTCGGGCCGGAGCAGCGTTACTTGTTCCGGCACGCGCTGACGCAGGACGTGGCCTACGAGAGCCTCTCCTACGCCCGGCGCCGCGAACTGCATCGTCGCGTGGGGACGTTCGTCGAGCTGGAAGGCTGGGAGGCGGTGAGCGAGCGACTTGGTTTCCTGGCTTACCATTTCTTCCAGGGTCGAGCCTGGCGCGAAGCGCTGCGCTACTCGTTGGAAGCGGGCCGCAAGGCGCAACGGGAGTATGCCAATGAGGTGGCCATCGCCCACCTGAAGCGGGCGTTACAAGCGGCAGAGGAGTTGGACGAGCCGTGCGAGGAGGAACGCCTGGAAGCTCGCGGGACACTGGGCGAGGTGATGACCATCGTCGGGCACTACGATGAGGCGCTGGAGCATTTTGAGGCGGCGCGGATGTTGGTGGAAGCATGGCCGCCGTCTCCGGAACGATATTGTCGGTTGGCTGAATTGTACCGTGGGACAGCCGAGATTTTCAGGGCCAGAGGAGACTATACTCCTGCTCTGGAGTGGCTGAAGCGAGGTTTGGAACTTCCGGGTGTTGCGATGACGGCAGAGGGGGCGGGGTTGCACCTGATGGGGGCGGGCGTCTTTCATCGGCAAGGGGATAACCAACGCGCGCGCAAGTGGTGTCTCCAGGGCCTACAGGTGGCAGAACAAGCCAGTGGTCGGTCGGCCCGCGAAGTGTTGGCCCGAGGCAATTATTTGCTGGGAGCCATTTTGATCCGCCTGGGAAGTCTTGAGGAGGCGGTCCCCTGCTGCCGGCGCAGTCTCGTGATATACGAGGAGCTTGGCGATCTGTTGGGACAGTTCCGCGCTCACAACAATCTGGGCTACACCTACTTCCACCAGGATGTGTGGGGATTAGCAGTTGAGCATTGGCGAGCGGCGATGGAGATCGTGGGACAGATTGGTTATGCCGAGGGGCAGGCGCAGGTCGCTTCCAATCTGGGTGAAATCTACTTGAGGCAAGGGGACCTGGACGCAGCGAGAGAACAATACCACACAGCATTGGACATTGTTGAGCGGCTGGGAGTGCTCTATGGCACGGCGCTGCTGCACAACAACCTGGGCGCGGCATACGCCCGAGGAAAGGAATGGGACGCGGCAGCAGAGCACTTGAAACAAAGCTTGGTTCTGTTCACCGAGATCGGTTCAGAGGAATTTCTGGCTGAACTTTTCCGTCACCGCGCCGAAGTGGCGCTGGGGCGGGGACAATTGGATGAGGCGCTGGCCCATGCGGAGCGCTCGTTGGATTATGCGCAGACCCACGATATGCGACTGGAGGAGGGAGGGACCTGGCGCATACTTGGCTGTGTGCATCAGGAGCGTGGGGCGCTGGAGCAGGCCGAAGAGTCGTTGGCGCGGGCGCTGGATATTGCGCGGGAAGCGCAAAAACAACACGAGATCGCGCTGACTCATCTGGAGTTGGCGCGCCTGCGATTGCAGCAGGACAGAGAAGTGGAGGGAAAAGAACTGGCTCGGCAGTCTGTGCAGGTTTTCAGGGAACTGGGCGCGCGTCTCGATCTGGAGGAGGCGGAAAGACTGCTCGGCGGCTAGGTTTTGACGCGAGAGGGAGGGGCAACGCCGACCTGCACATCAGGAGGTGATGCCCTTGAAGTAATTGAGCATTGGTGAAACTCGTGGTTTGTCAAAGCTCTATTAGGTTGGAGAGGAGGATGAAACGATGAAAATCAGACACGTGTTTATTTCCCTCGTTCTGGGTTCAGGCTTGGTGCTGGGTTTGTTGTGGGCGTTGAACGGGCGGCTCGCCTCGGTTGCCGCCGCGCCGGCGCCGAGGACGGCGGTTGCCGCGCCTGCGCCAGGCCCGGCCCGCGAGCCAATGCACCGGCCGCAGCAGGGCGGCGATACCATCACCGTCTGCCTGAGCGGCTGTGACTATGACGTCATCCAGTATGCTGTGGACGCGGCCAGCGATAGCGACGAGATCCTTGTGGCGGCCGATATCTATGACTCTATCCATCAGCGGGCCGGCATTACTCAGGTGGTCTATATCAGCAAAAACGTCACCATCCGGGGCGGCTATACCACCACCGTCGGCCACAGCAGCTACTTTACCGGCACGCCGGACCCGGACGCCAACCCGACCACGCTGGACGCCTGGGGGCAGGGACGGGTGATCTACATCACCGGCGACGTGGATGTCACCATCGAAGGGCTGCGCATCACCGGCGGCGACGCGAGCGACCTGGGCGGCGGCTGGTGGGGATGGGATGCCGGCGGCGGTGTGTACGTCATCAGCGCCACTGTCACGCTTAGCGGCAACCATATCTACAGCAACATGGTGTACTGTGTCTCCTCTTACTATGGCTATGGCGGCGGGATCTATTTAAATTCCAGCGACGGCGCTACGCTGAACGATAACCACATCTACAGCAACACCGCGAGCGGGTCCATTGGGAGCGCCGGCGGTGGAGTCTACCTGGGGGGCAGCAACAACGCGACACTGAGCCACAATGTCATCTTTGCTAACACGGCGGAGTCTGGCGACGGCGGCGGGGTCTACCTGGGAAGCAGCTTGGACGCCACATTGAACGATAACCAGATCTATAGCAACACGGCGGAGTCTGGCGACGGCGGTGGGGTCTACCTGGGGGGCAGCAACAACGCGACACTGAGCCACAACGCCATCTCTACCAACACAGCGGATTATGATGGCGGTGGGGTCTACCTGGGAGGCAACTTGGATGCCACATTGAACGGCAACCATATCTACAGTAATACAGCGGATTATGATGGCGGTGGGGTCTGTATGATAAACTACGTGGAGGGCGCCAACGCCGCGTTGAGCGGCAACACCATCCACGACAACAGGGCGAACCACCGTGGCGGTGGAGTCTACATAGAAATTTACTTGGAATTACGACAGGGGCCGCTGCAAACTCCGCCCACCGACGCCTGGCTGGTAAACAATGTCATCGCTGACAACCAGGCGAGTGGATATGGAAGCGGGATGTACGTGGCTGACAGCACCGTCGAACTGCGCCACAACACCATCGCCCGTAACATCGGAGGCGACGGCAGCGGGCTGCACGTCGCCGGTGGGTCCAACGCCACGCTGGCTAACACCATCCTGGTCAGTCACAGCGTGGGCATCACCGCTCCGGGGAGCGCCACGCTGGACGGTGTGTTGTGGGGAAACGCGAGCAGTGGATGGGCCAACGACGACAACTGGAGTGGAAATGTCACTGTTGCCGCGAGTCACGAGATTACCGGCGATCCAGAATTTGCCGCGGATTATCATATCACCGGCGCCTCAGCCGCTGTTGACGCGGGCATACGTGCCGGCGTGGGCCACGATATAGACGGCCAGTTCCGTCCGCTGGGCTGGGCCTGTGATATAGGCGCCGACGAGTTTGGTGACGCGGGACTGGACATCATCAAGGATCCGATAGCGAGCTTTGTGGATCCTGAACAAGTCCTCACCTACACGATCCAGGTCGTCAGCACCGGAACGGTGAATGCCACCAACGTCGTCCTGACCGACACGCTGGACGATTGGCAGACGGCCATCGACGTCGCGCACCCCGATGCGAGCTGTAGTGTCATTGATCCCTTGAGCCGCACCATTACCTGTGCGTTCAGTGAGATACCCACCAACACGAAGGAGGTGCTCACGGTCACGGTCAAGATCTCGACGGCGGTCGAGATAGGGCAGCAGATCACCAATGCCGTCGTCGTGACCTCAAACGAGACGATGAACCGCGTCGAGGTCGCCAACACCATTGGCATCTGCCACGCGCGCGTCGAGGGCATCCCCACCGCCTTTATGTCTGTGCAGGATGCGGTGGACGCGGCCAGTTCTGGCGACCTGGTCAAGGTGGCCGGGTATTGCTCCGGTGCGGAGCTGCGCGACGGCGTGATGCAGACCGTCTATATCAGCAAGAACCTCACGCTGCGCGGCGGTTACAATGCCGACGACTGGGCCGCGCCGCCTAACCCGGAGACCAATCCGACCACGCTCGACGCGCGGGGACAGGGACGGGTGATCTACGTCGCCGAGGGCGTCAGCGTCACCGTCGAGGGACTGCACATCACCGGCGGCGACGCGAGCGGATTGATGGGCGGCCCGTGGCTCTCGTATGACGCCGGCGGCGGGGTGTACGTTGTCAGCTCCACCGTCACGCTGAGCGACAATCATGTTTACCTCAACACCGCAGATGGAGGCGGCGGGGTCTATTTGATGCACGGCGACGATTCGGTGTTGAGCGACAACGACATCTACGACAACGAGGCGGACGGTGAAGGCGATGGCGGGGGGGTCTACCTGTACGAGAGCTACAACGTCGCGTTGAGCGACAACCGCATCTACGGTAACGAGTCGTACAGCGACGTCGATGTGGGGTCTGGCGGCGGGGTCTACATAGAAGGTAGCAACAACGTCACGCTGGAGGAGAACGACATCTACAGCAACGCCGTGGAGGGAAGCTCCAGTTACAGTGGCCGAGGTGGCGGGGTCGCTGCGTATTTAAGCAACGATGTCGGGTTGAGCGATAACCATGTCTACAGCAACACGGCGAAAGGGGGCAGCGGCGGACACGGACTCGGCGGCGGGATCTACCTGGGATGGAGCTACACGCCTACACTGACGGGTAACGACGTCAGCACTAACACGGCGGAAGGGGGCCACGGCGGCGGGATCTATCTACAGTACAGTTACACCGCCACGTTGTTCGCCAACAACGTCTACAGCAACGCGGCAAGATACGCCGGCGGCGGCTTCCACTTGAACGGCTGCTCTAACGTCACTCTGGGCGGCAGCGACATCTACAGGAACACGGCGGCCGAGGGCGGCGGGATCTATGTCCAGTACGGCGACAATCTTTTCGTGGGCGGCAATGGCATCCAGAACAACACGGCGTACGGCGGGTCGAGCGGCGGTGGGATCTATATGGCCCGTATAAGTGGCGTGAGAGTGGAGAACAACGTCATCGCCGACAACGAGGCTGTTGACAGTGAGGGCGGGGGCGTGTATGCTTTTTTGGTCCATGCCGACTTTTTCCACAACACTATCGCCCGCAACGCTGGATACAGCGGCATCTATGTCACTAATGAATCGCCTTCCTCCAGTTTTGTGGCTTTGACCAACACGATCCTGGTCAGCCACAGTGTGGGCATCAGCGTCACGGCGGACAACACCGCCATGCTGGAGAGCACGCTGTGGGGCGATGAGGGTTCCTCCTGGGCGAATGGCATCGACGTGTCGGGTTGGCCTGCGGTCAGCACGTACAACGATTACTACACCGACGACCCGGACTTTGATCATCACGAGATCGGCGACTATCACACCGGCGTCAACTCGGAGGCGATAAACCAGGGTGTGGATACAGGGGTGCCGGTGGACAGGGATGGCAATCTCCGCGACGAATATCCCGACATCGGCGCGTACGAATACGGGGGAGTGCCGGAGGGGTGCGTGGAGGTCATTCGGCATTATCCCCACACGCGCTCCATCCTCACCGTCGAGGTGATCGAGGTGGATGGTCAGGTGACGGTCGAGTTTTACCGCGCCCACGACGAGGCTTTGGTTCTGGTAGAGACCCCCGTCATCTCTGAAGGCGAGAGCGTGCAGTTCGATCTGTTCGAAACCAGGGACTCTTTCCAGGTCTATGGGGTGTTGGGGTCCTACTTTGACGGCTGGGCGTGCGTCATACCGGATGATTACCAGCAGCTCGACGTCACTGTGGTGACCCAAACCGTGCCGGGCGCGATCAACCCCATCTGGGACGAGCCTGAGCCGAATAACTATCCCTACGACGAAAACGTGGTCGCTCTGACGACTTCCGACCCATTGACCTCCTACATCGGTCACGACGAGGATATGGATTGGTATCGACTCGTCATCGCAGAGCCGTCGTTCCTCACGGTCACACTCGATCAACTGGCCGAGGATTACAATCTGGTCGTTTTCGCCGATTTTCCAGAGCCGTTAGAGGGTCCCCCAGAAAATGCCGTGTGTGAACTGGTCGATCTTGCCGGTGTGGATGGAGAGGGGAATCTGGAAGCTTCTGGCGCGTGGTCTTCGGTGGGTGCATGGTCTTCCGTAGGCGCGTGGTCTTCGGTGGGCGCGTGGTCTTCGGTGGGGGCGTGGTCTTCG
>Ga0180434_10008660_pt1 | contig 11195 bp, 9 predicted proteins | sample SS_ome_7_FD_132453 | JGI IMG/M metagenome (GOLD analysis project Ga0180434, IMG submission 132453) | Hypersaline lake sediment archaeal communities from the Salton Sea, California, USA - SS_1_D_2 metaG | ecosystem: Environmental > Aquatic > Non-marine Saline and Alkaline > Hypersaline > Sediment... | reverse complement strand
CCCTCCTTTCGTTTTTTCCTTAAGCTTCATTATTCAAAGATAGTTATTTGCTTCTTTATATTTATAACTTCTTATCTAATCTAGATCAAATCTTTATATATTTCAATTTATATGTTTAAATCATTCGATTCAAGTTTAATTTTGTTGTATACAAAGTATAATAAACTTGTCTTTTTTAAATAAAGAAAAAAATAAATTAATTTTTAATAATATGATTCTTGTATAAGAAAATTACATAAATAACATGAGAAAAAGAGTTGAGAAAAGAAAAGTAAGAAGAAAAAAAGGCCCGGCATATAGCCGGACCTTTTTGTACTAGTTTTGTTTTATTTTGTTTGCTCTTGGCAGTTTTACTAAAGTTCTCTATTATTCAAATGCTACGCCACCTTTGAGCCAAATACCCCATTGGGATACAGCAAATCTGCACTGGTTGCATCCAGCATCAAATTCTGCTTCACCACCAACACCAAGGTAAGGTGTCCAGTTTTCTTCTCTATCTTTCCATGCATAGTTAAAGTGTGCAAATATTTTGTGTGATAGAGCACTAGGTGATTTGCAGAAGTTAACATCGTCACAAGAAAGTAGTTTTGGTTGGATTGATGTATAGATGTTTTCGCCTGCTACTGGTTGTAGACCTGAAGTATTAGCAAGAGGCTCAGAATATAGGGCTTGTGCTACTGCATCGACCCATGCCAATTTAGGGCTATCTACGCCTTTGTTGCGTAATCTGTCAGCATCAACTGTTAATTTCATGTTTTCACCAGAGCGGATAGTTGCGCTGCTTTGTGATGATGATATTGGCCATGTGTTGGTGAAGAGACCTGTATTAACGTTGAATTCGGAACCGTAGAGAAGAGAGTCACCTTTTACAGCATATCTCTTGTCAGATGGGCATCCACAGCAACCGCAGTTATTACCCATGCAGAACTTCTCACCTGTTCTTGCCCAGAGGTTGTAACCTAAGTCACAGCTCCAGTTGTCTCTTACATAACCGAACTTAAGTGCAATGTCAGCTTGGATGTCAATTCTTACATTGATGTTGTAAGTTGTGTAGTTAATTGCAGGAATTAAGCTCTTTTGGTATGTGTAGTTTGCATTTGTAATGGCGCCACCAAGAGCATCATTACCCCCTATAGGGTGTGCTGCATCTGGTGTTCCCATTTCTGCAAGAAGCATATATCTACTGTTTGGTTTGCAGCAGAAGTCAAATGAACGACATTGGCATGTTTTAAATAGGTGCAAGAAGTTTGCATCTAAGTATAATCCTAAGTAGTTGTCGTCATTTTCTTCATTTCTCCATAGAACCCATGAACCTGAGAGGCCACCACCAAGTTGCCAGTGTTTTCTATCACCAATTTGTGGTTCGAAGAGATATTGTGCACATGGTCTGTTACCTGTAGGGAATACAGCGTGTAAGTTAAGACCAAAGTGATAATCTTCGTCAAGTACAAAGTTCCACCCAAACAATGCATGAATGTCAGCTAATCTTGTGCATGACATTTTGCAGCAAGTCATTTTGCCGAAACATAGAGGGTTTTTCATGTCACCCCATGTTGCACAACCGCTGATTGCTTGTGTGAAGCTTTGTGGAAGTTTATTCTTTGCAATAGCACCATGGTAACTTGTTGCAGCATCTTGAGGTTCACCAGCCATGTATGTTGGTTGGAATCCTACAGGTGCACCATTATATATTCCTTCATTAACAACACACTCACACATGTTCAAGCTCCAGCGAGACCATGTAAGAGGTGAGTATAATCTGAAGTATAGCCCTTCAGCAGCTTCGTCTAGACCTAAGAATAAGTCAAAGTCAACAATGACATTTTCTATACGTGGGCAGAATGATACTCTGCTGTCAAAACGTGGAGATAGTCCAAAGTAGTCAGCTAACCATGCACAGCCAATTCTGTCTGTACCTCTATAGTCACTACCTTGAATTGCCAATGTATTGCATCCCATTAAGTCGCAACCAAATAGGAATTGAGCCATTTTGTAAGGTCTAAATGATCTTGTGTACTCTAACGCAACAGAGAATGATCCTGATGTTGAGTCCATGTCATATCGGTTGATCCACGGTTGGATTCCTGCATTTTGACGTGCAAGGTTAACACTGGTTGAACGATATGCGAAGAATGGGTATCCACATGCGCTTGCTTGACAGCAAGTATCACAGCAATCGCCGCATCCACTGCCGCAAGGGCCGCAACCGCAGCTTGAACCGCAAGGTCCGCAGCCACAGCTTGAACCGCAAGGTCCGCAGCCACAGCTTGAGCCACAAGGACCGCAGCATCCACCGCAGCCTGAATCGCAGCATCCACCACAAGAACTACCACACCATGAACCGCAGCCACCACCGCCACAGCATTTTGTCATATCTGTTGCATCCGCAGCCATCATGCCTACGAAGCTAAAAATCAGAGCTAGGGAAATTAAACCCTTAAACACTCGTCTCATATTAAAAACTCCTTTAATGCATTTTTTATGGATTATAAAGTTATGTTTTTCTTTCAGTGAAAGTTTTTTATTGTTTATCTTTGAATGTTCTTTAAGTTTTCTCTTTTTTCCCTTTCCTTGACCTCCTTTCGGTAGTTTAAAAAAGTTTTAAACCTATCGTTTTTTATAAACCTGCGTAAATTAGTTTAAATATTACATTTATAACTCAAATAATCGGTTTAAACTTCTACGTTAAAAATTTCAAAACTTTTCATTAGCCCCATTATAATCTTTAGTCGAAACATTTGTAAAGAAAAAAGTTTATAAAATGATCGTGTGGGAGAGGACTAACGACAAAGTCGCTTTTGAATTATCCCTTACATACTATGCTTTTCGCATGCAAAATGCTTGAAAAAATGTTCTAGAGAGTTGAATGATTATGTGCGATTTTTGTTATTTTTTTAAAAAAAAAGGTAAAATTTTTTAAAAAAAATGCATGTTTTTTTCTTTCATTTTTGTTTTCATTTATTTCTTAGTGTAGAATGATAAATCGTGATTTTTTTTACTAGACAATTATAAAACTATTTTGTTCACTAGACAATTATAAAACTATTTTGTTCTATGTTATGTGCTGTTTTAGCAATGTGTGTTTTTTTGTATTAAAAGGCTTTGATTTTGTCTTTTGGGTGGGGGTATTGAGGGGCTGTTGTTGCTTGCTTATATAAAAAATTTCGTGACATTATAGGTTCCTTTGTTTATTTTTTATGTAAAATTTTTTATATGTTTTTAATTTTTATATCTTTGTTAAAAAAGTCATCATAGGAATGGGCGTGATTTATTTTTTTATTTTAATGTTTGCTCAAGTTGTTTTAGAAGTTTTTCCCGTGAGTAGTTCTGGGCAAGTTGCATTGCTTGAAAAAATATTTTTTCTTATAAAAAAAGATGCTTGTTTTTCTTTGGCTTCCAATAATGTTATTTCGCATTTTTTACATGGACCAACGATGATTGTTGTTGCATTGTTTTTCTTTGATCGTTGGTTTTTTTTGCTGTTACATGTGAGACGCTGTTGGAAGATTTTGTTGAAGCTTTTTGTGTTTGTTTTTGCGGCAGATGTGGTTACTTTTTTCTTTTTTTTATTATGTAATACGTTTTTTAATAAGACGCTTTTTTTGGTTGGTGTGGGATTTGTTATTTCTGCCGTTGCGTTGTTTTCATTGTTGTTTTGTTCTACTGGAAAAAGTGGTTCTGTAACTTTTTCTAAAGCAATACTGCTCGGTGCCGTGCAGGGCATTTCATTGTTGCCTGGAATTTCACGTCTAGGAGCTACGTTTGCCGCAGGTTGCTGGTTGGGTATTTCTCCACGAAGGTCATTTGAGTTTTCTTTTGCGATGCAATGGCCTTTAATAACCGTTGGCTTTTTTAATAGTTTGCGGTTCATGTGTAGTCCATTTTTTTATGCATATAATAACCTTTTTAGTTTGGATGTTTTGATGCTTTTGGTAACAGCTTCAGTGATATCGTTTTTCGGTTTGGGATTTATGCAGCGACTTGTGTTAGAAAAAAAGACATGGATTTTTTCAATTATTGTAATGTTCTCTTTTGTTGCTTGGATGCTTTTGCCGTTTTTATAGTAAAAGTTTTATCTTTTTTTTGAAAGAACCATTGCAATGATTCTTGTGTTTCTGTCATATTGTTTTACATCTTTAAGAAGGTAGGATGTTGAAAAATTTTGATATTTGAGGTTTACACTATGGTTCGTAATTTTTTATGTTGCAATAAAAAAAAGATTGTTTCTTTTGTTGTGTTGTTGGTTGGTGTTGTATTAAGCTTGTCGCTGTATTCTTTTAACAGCTATGATCCTTCGTGGGTTTTTTATAGTAGCAAGGTGGGAGGTGCGACTAATGTGTTAGGGCCGGTTGGTGCAAATATATCGGCACTCCTTTTTTATTTTTTTGGTATGTCGTCATTTTTGTTTTTGTTTTTTGTTTTTTATATTTCTTATATTCTTTTTTTTGATACCCATTTTACTTTTGAGGTAGAGCGATGTCTGGCCTCGTTTGTATTGCCATTTGTTGTTGCTGCGTTGTGTAATAGTATGCATGCCGATTGGTTTGTGTCGATATATCCAGGAGGTGTTTTTGGAAAAGGTTTATATTTGTTGTTGGCCAGTTGGTTTGATCCGCTTGGTGCAACAATATTTTTATATGCTGTTTTGTCGGTATGTATTATTCTTATTTTTAGAAGTACGATTACGCGATTACTTTATAGTATCGGTGTGATGGTGCACTTTGTAACAAGTAAGCAGCGATTTTTAAAGCCAGCGTATCGCTTTGTTGCAAAAACGGTGTATGTTATTTCTTATCCTGTTATTTTTTCCATAACATTTTGCAAAAATCTTTTTTGTGGTATTGATGTGACGAATAGCGATACCTCTATTGTGGAATTTGAAAATTATATTTTGGATTCTGAGGCGCAAGCTAGTCTTGCTCAGTTTTCTCAGGAAGACCAAGAGGATATTGAGGATTTAGGTGTTGATACGGATAAAGTTGCACAGAAATCTTTATGGAGTGAGCCGCTACAAGAGGTGAAAAAGACGAAAAAGAAAAAGCCGGCGTATCGACTTCCGGGAAATGATTTATTTGCTTTTACTGATTTTGAATCTGGAAAAAAAGATCAGTATAGTGAGCTTGAAAAGCGAGCAAAAATATTGGAAGAAAAGTTGGAGCGCTTTGGTGTTTTTGGTAAGGTTGTTTCTATAAAGCGTGGCCCTGTTATCACATTGTTTGAGTATCAACCACAGGCTGATTCTAAAATTAGTAAGATCCTTGCGCTAGAAGATGATCTTGCGTTAGCGTTGCAAGCGTTAAGTATTAGAATTATAGCGCCAATTCCAGGTCGGTCGGTTGTTGGGTTTGAGGTTGCAAATAAAAATCGACATGACGTATTCTTTTCTTCTATTGTAAAGTCAAAAGCATTTAAAGATTTTTCAGGGTCAATTCCCCTGGTGATTGGGAAAGATACCGTAGGCAATGATGTGATTGTTGATTTAGCAACTATGCCACACCTTTTGATTGCAGGTTCTACCGGGTCAGGAAAGTCTGTTGCGCTTAATTCTTTGTTGATTAGTATGTTGTGTAAGTTGACCCCGGAGCAATTGAATTTGGTGTTGGTAGATCCAAAGCGATTAGAGTTTTCTGCCTATGAAGATATTGGACATCTTTTATTTCCTATTATTACCGATCCGAAAAAAGTTTCACCGGTGTTAAAGTGGGTGGTTCACAATATGGAAGATCGATATGAAAAGATGGCGCAAGTTGGTGCAAGAAATATTTTTGATTACAATAAAAAAGTTCCTGAGGGCTTACCTTTTACTGTTATTGTGATTGATGAGCTTGCAGATTTAATGATGGTTTCTGGAAAAGATATTGAAGGCCTTATTGCAAGAATTGCTCAGATGGCACGTGCGGCGGGTATACATATGATTGTTGCAACGCAGCGTCCTTCTGTTGATGTTATAACGGGACTTATTAAGGTTAACTTTCCAAGTAGAATGTCTTTTCGTGTAACATCAAAGGTTGACTCGCGAACGATTTTAGACTGTTGTGGCGCAGAAAAATTGCTTGGACGAGGCGATATGCTTTTCTTGGGCTCAGGGAGTTCTTCTTTGCGTCGTTTGCATGGATCATATGTTTCAAGTCAAGAAATTGACAAGGTGGTGAATCATATTAGAGCAGAAAGAGCGCCTCGGTACCGAGACTTAACGGAATATATTCAGGTGGAAGAATCCGGGTTGTCTGATGCCGATGATGTGTTATATAAAGATGTGTTGGAGTTCTTAGATTCGATAGATGAGGTCTCTATTTCTTTACTACAAAGAAAATTTAGAATAGGATATAATAGGTCTGCGCGCATTATAGAGATGCTTGAGGCACAGGGAGTAATTTTGCCATCAGAGGGTGGGAAAACAAGAAAAGTTGTGCGGTGAAAATCTTATAATGGCTTGACAAAATGTAAAAAAGGTAGACATTTTTGTTTTCCACCATAGTATATTAAAATATACTTTTATTATTTTTCCTTTCATAGTTTTGAATTTGATTTAAAGTAAAGATGTTAGCATTATTAAAATAGACTTAAGGTAAAAAGACGGAGAAATGTCAATGCGATTTGATGAACATTTTTTGACGGGTGCGTTATCGAAATTATCTTTCGTAAGTAAGAAGTTTCCAAAAGAAATTTCGTTTTCTGTAGATTCTAGGACAGTGAAAAAGGGAGATGTTTTTGTTGCTCTAGAAGGTAAAAGCTTTGATGGTAATATGGCTGTAGGCGATGCGCTTAAAAAGGGTGCTGCGGGTGCAATTTTATCCGAAAGTAAAAAGGGGGTATTGGATAAAATAGATGCAAACGTTTTAAAAAATGCATTGATTGTCCTGGTCCCTGATACGTTGGATGCGCTTGTGAAGTTGGCAGCTGCATGGAGAGCCCAATTTGTATATCCTGTAGTTGCGATAACAGGTTCTGTCGGTAAGACAACAACAAAAGAAATGATTGCAAATATTCTTGATGTTAATGGTACGAGTTATGTTGCGTCTTATGGTAATCAAAATACAAAAATTGGATTAAGCTTAAATATTTTAAAAATGCGCACAACACATGAAGCGGCGGTATTTGAGTTGGGTATTACAAGACGGGGTGAAATGTCCGATCTTGTTGATATTTTAAAGCCAACGACGGCTGTTGTTACATCCGTTGGTCATTCGCACATGGAGGGCCTCGGGGCGTTGAATGATATTGCAACTGAAAAACGACAAGTATTTAAACATTTTACTGAAGATAGCATTGGCATTATTAATGGAGATCTTCCGATTTTAGCAAATGTTGGATATGATCATCCAGTTATAAAATTTGGATCTAAAACAACCAATCAGATTCAGGCACGAAAAATTCATATTGGAAATGGAAATATAAGCTTTGTTTTAAAGATTTATAAAAACAAATATAATGTTGTTGTAAAAAACACCAATGCAGGTGCTGTGTATAATGCAATTGCAGCGGCGGCAGTAGCAAATATTCTTGAAATTCCTCATGAGACAATAGTAAAAGGAGTACAAGTTCCTGTTGCTGTGTCAAGTAGGTTTGAAAAATTAGATATTAAAAAAGGTCGGGGAACATTAATTAGTGATTGCTATAACGCAAGCCCAGAAAGTATGAAGGCGGCGTTGGTTGCATTGGAAAATATTGATACGGATGCGAAAAAAATTGCCGTGTTGGGCGACATGTTAGAGCTGGGAGTAAATAGCCCGTTTTGGCATCGTCAATTGGGACGTCTATTGCGTAAAGTTTCTTCATTAAAAAATGTTATTTTAGTTGGAGAAATGGTTAGCAATACAAAGAGCACCATACCCATTGGTGTAGCTGTTGAGCACGTGAAAGATTGGCAAGAGGCAATCAAGATGTTAGATAAGGTTATGGGTGAAGAGTCCCTTGTTTTAGTGAAAGGTTCAAATGGTATGAACCTAATTAATGTCGTGAATTATTTTACACAAAAGAAACCAGTTAAAACGATCTAAGTGGTATGAATAACGAAGAAAAGAAGTTTTATCATAAACCAGTTTTAATAGATGAGGTGCTTGAGTATCTTGATCTCAAACCGGGGGGTCTTTATTTAGATGCTACGTTTGGATCTGGTGGTCACACGAGAGCAATCTTGGAACGGGAGCCAGAGTGCAACGTTATTTCTTTGGATTGGGATACGCGAGCTTTGGATACATATGGCCCAGAGTTGATGGAACTGTTTCCTGGAAGATTAAGGCTGGTTTGGGGAAATTTTGCGTTATTATACAAGATTTTGAAAAAAGAAAAGATCTTTAATATTGATGGTATTTTGGCTGATTTTGGTACCTCACAAATACAGATTACGCAGCGATCAGGGTTTTCTGTGTTTAGAGATACGCCTTTAGATATGCGGATGTCTCCACCACATCAAAAGCTTACTGCGGCTCAGGTGCTGAAAGACTCTTCTGAAGAAAAGTTGCGAGAGCTTTTCTGGCAACTTGGAGAGGAAAGATATGCAAGACAGATAGCCCGGGCAATTCTTGAGGAGCGTAAAAAGAGGCGGATACGAACGACCAAGCAATTAGCTGAGATTGTTGAAAAAGCGGTTCCTAGAAATAGAAAGCAAAAGATTCATCCTGCAACAAGAGTTTTTCAGGCATTGAGGATTTTTGTGAACAAAGAACTGGATAATATAGAATCTTTTTTGGCGGCATCATGTCGGGTGATCAATCCTGGAGGACGATTAGTCTGTATTAGTTTCCATTCCTTAGAGGATCGTATTGTGAAAAGTGTTTTTAAGGAGAAGGAAGATGCTGGCCAGGTCAAGATATTGACTAAAAAAGTGGTCACCGCGAGTGACGAGGAGCTTGAACGGAATCCGTCAGCTCGTTCTGCAAAGCTGCGTGCAGCCGAGATATTAGGCGATTTGTAAAAAAAATGTTGTAAAATAGAAAAGTTAATTGACAAACGAGTGGCATAATATAAACTATTATAACAAGAGGTTTTTATTTTAATTATCCAATAAAAAGGATAGTAAAGGTATCTATCAAAGGATTGCTGACATGGAAATAACAGAAGTAAAGGTCTTTCCTGCTAAGGAGACTGGAAGTAGATTAAAGGCATATGCAACATTAGTTTTTGACAACTGTTTCATTATAAGGGATTTAAAGATCATAGAAGGCGACAAAGGTCTCTTTGTGTCTATGCCATCAAGAAGAAGAAAAGATGGTACATTCAGAGATATAGTCCATCCTTTAAATTCTGACACTCGTAAGACAATTGAGGATTCAATTATCGAAGAGTACAATAGGGTTGTAGGAACTTCAGGAGGTGAATAGTTATAAAAAAGAGAGAGGATAATTATTTTTGATTTGAAGTCTTAAATTTTTTGGGGCGTAGCCAAGTGGTAAGGCACCAGTTTTTGGTACTGGCATTCGGAGGTTCGAATCCTCCCGCCCCAGCCAAAGTTTTTTACAAATCGTAAAAGGTTTTAAGGAGTCTCAAGTTTTTTTGAGACTCTTTTTTTTGTCTTCGATAGTTAATATAAAGAGGAGATGTAGCACATAAAAAGTATGTTTATTTTTTATAAGGAGATATATCCCTCGATACAATTTTGCTTCGCAAAATCACTCGGGACGAACGGGGATTAATAATTATCTTTTTATGAGAGACAGTCTTTGCCTTTTCTTAGCTCGAGTTCGCGTTAACTAAAGTAATACCAAGCTTAACCTCTAAAGTTGATTTTTTTACACAAAAATAAAAAATGATTTTGCTATCTTTCTTAGCAAATATTTTTTGCAGATGTTATTATATAAAAAATAAAATTAAATGAAATGAATGTAAACCAAGAAAGAAAAACATGGAACAGATTTTATTATTAGGATCAAAGTCTCAGGCAAGAAGACAATTGCTGGACGAGGCAAAAATTTCTTATGAATTGGTAAACTGTGCTGCAGATGAATCAAAATGTGAATGGGCAACTTCTTTGCGAGAAACAGTTGATCGTATTGCTCTTTACAAGATGGAGCATGTAGTGCTTCCTCAAGGGAAAAAGGAGGGGGAAGTCTGTTATGTTCTTACTGCTGATACATTAGGCCAAAGTGCGGATGGGACATTACAAGGAAAACCTACGGACCGATATGATGCGATTGAAAAAATTAAATCAGCGCGTGGCGGAGCTTCGGTTGGTACATCATTTTGTCTTGATAAAAGACAATATAAAAATGGTAAATGGGAGCTGCTTGAGCGTATCCAAGAGTTTGTAACCGCCAGTTATGATTTTCATGTGCCGGATGAATGGATTGATATTTACCTTGAAAAATCATTAGGCCTTCAGGGGTCAGGTGCAATAGCTATCGAAGGCTACGGAACACAGTTTCTATGTTCCGTGCAAGGTTCTTATTCGGCCATCGTTGGCTTGCCTATGTTTGAGCTGCGCTGTGCGTTGGGAAAGTTGGGCTTTTTTGAGGGTATTTTGGGTTAAAAAATTATGCTTATGCGCCAGGTAAATATTCAAAGACCCCTAAAGCTGCAAGAAACAGAACAAATTGATAGTCTTGATAATCACCTTTGTACAAAAAGGCGCTCAAAAGACCGCCAATACATCCACGTATCATAAAAAGAGGTATGGCAGCTAGTTTTTCTTCTGGGTCATTCATGTCAATATCCATATTTGTAATTATTACATCCTCTACGGGAAGATCCAAAATAATTTTACCGGTATTGATTAAGCTTTTTCCAACCGTGTGATATGCCAAAAATCCAGCGGAAAGAAGCCTGACGCCGTTACGTATAGCATTGTTTGCGTCTTCAATTTTTACTTTTTTGTCAGAAAGATTGAAAGGGAGCTTAAGGTCTTTGAGTGCAAGGCAAGCAGGTGAGAACGCTGATGAGACAAAAAATAATCCGAGTAATAGTGCAATAGATTTTCTTTTCATTGGTATGTGAACCTTTCACTTAAAATTCCCTAGATTTGGCCTGTAATCCCTATAAGTATAAATCTTTTTGCAAAAATGAAAACCGCCTTTTTTCTATCGTCCCCTGATGGCATTTATTGCCAAATATGTAATCTGTTTATTTAACGTGAACTCGATCTAAGAAGATTAATATAAATGTTGAGTAATGGTTAAAAGAATAAAGCATTTATCTGAAAAAAATTATTAATTCTCCGTTCGCCCTGAGCTTGTCGAAGGGTATGAACTCCTTATAAT
>Ga0180434_10008658_pt1 | contig 11197 bp, 21 predicted proteins | sample SS_ome_7_FD_132453 | JGI IMG/M metagenome (GOLD analysis project Ga0180434, IMG submission 132453) | Hypersaline lake sediment archaeal communities from the Salton Sea, California, USA - SS_1_D_2 metaG | ecosystem: Environmental > Aquatic > Non-marine Saline and Alkaline > Hypersaline >... | reverse complement strand
GACGCACGTCCCGGTGTCCCGCACCTCTCCGGTGTGGATGGTGGCCCGGAACCAGGGGGCCGGCGACATCGCCTTCTTCTTCAGCGCAGGCGGTCCAGGGGGTGGCACGGCGAGCCCCGACACCAACCCCATGGATTGGCCGGCGAACACCTCGAACCCCGCCGCGGGCAACCGCCCGGAATACGAGACCTTCAACACGAACCCCAACTTTGCGGTCGACCCGGCGGTGCCCTTCGAGAGCCCGTTCGTGTCCGACGCGAGCGACCAGCTTCCCGGCAACGTGCCCGGCATGCGCTTGGGCTTCCGAGTGCGTCCCGTGCTCCTGCAGGCGGTGTGACCCATGGGCAGACGACGACCAAGCATCAATCCACAGCAGCAGCTTCTCGCGGCCGAAGTCCAGACCGACGGCGCGGGTAGCTTCCTGGTCAACCTCCGGCAGCAGGGCGTGCGCGAGCAGGCCGAGGGCACGACGCGAGGCTGGAGCTTCACGACCGACGGCACCGACGGCCGCATGACCCTGGCGGTGCAGCCGGCTCCCGACGCGGGCCTGTGCGTCGTTCAGGCGAAGGACGACGGTGGCCTGACGTACCTTGCGCAAGCGACGTACACCGGCATGGAGGAGGTCGTCGTGACGGTGCAGACCGACTTCGCCGGCGCTCCGCTCGACCTCACCGCAAACCAAGTCGAGATCACCGTGCTCGCGGTGGTCGTGTAGGAGAGCACGCGAAAATGACGCAGCGACAGCCAGCCATCAACCCTACCCTGCTCATCCAAGACGGGGGCGCCGACGTCGGCCCCCGTCGCGGCATCAATCTCGGCGACGGGCTCACGCTCTCGGCCGACGCCGACGGTATCGTCACCGTCGACGGTAGCGGCGGGTCGTCGCTGCAGCCGATTCGCATCGAGACGACGAGCTACAACCCGGTACCCGCGGATGACGGGTTCTTGCTGCGCTTCCAGACCACGGACGCCGTCAACTTCATCAACCTGACAGCGGGCGCCTTTCCGGTCGGGTTCACCTTCGACATCGTCTATGAGGGCACTCAGCGCCTGGCGATCCTCGGTGTGCCGGGTCAGACGGTCTTCTCCCGAGGCGACCGATTCGAGGCGAACGGCCAATACGCGCGCGCTCGCGTCCAGCTCATCGCCGCGAACACCTGGCTGCTCGATGGCGATCTGACTCAGGGGCCGAACTAGCGCTATGATGCAGCCGATGGGACGCGTATTGATCATCACCGCGGCGCTGCTGACCGGCTGCGCCGCTACCAAGGGGCCGACCGTGGGCCAATCCCTGCGCTCGGCCGAGGTCGCGCTGAAGGGCGTCGATGTTCGGCTCGGCCACGACGCCGAGGCCTGGGCCGAGCTCGCGGAGCTCGCGATGGAGCGGTGCTCGAGCAAAGACACGGCCGACGCCCGCCGGGAATGTCTCGGTGCGATCGCGCAGAGCGATCGCGCGGCTGAACTCGCCGAGCAGCTCGGCGAAAACTATGACGCGATGGTCGAGCTGCTCGAAGCCATGCGCAAGGACGCCGCCGAGCTCGAGGTTCTTCACGAGCAGGCACGAAACGAGGCAACGCCGTGAACGAAGCGCTCAAGATTCTCGACAAGGTCCTCGACATCGCCAAGAAGGCCGGCGACGTCGCGGAGTACCGTGCGCTGCTCGCTGAGGCTGCGCGCAACGGCGACCTCGACGTGCAGGTCGCCACGTACCAGAAGACGGCCGACGACGTGTCCAGCTTCATTGATGGAGGTCGGTCGTGAGCGTCGCGTCCAACGCCGGCGGCTCGCTCAAGCGAGCGTTCGCTGACAACCCGTGGTTCGTGCTGATGCTCGCCTCGATCGGATGGGTTGCGTATCGACAGTCGAAAGGAGGCGCGTGAGATGGCCGAGGTTCGCGCAGATGGAACGGTCCCGCCCCAGGACCTTCCCAACCCACCCCCGCAGCCCGTGAAGAAGACGAGCAAGTTCTGGGAGCACGTGAAGTGGCTCGGCGGCGGCATCGTGCTGGGCATCGCCGGCTATGAGGGGTTGAAGTTCTGGAAACGGATTCGCGGCGAAGGGCCGGAGCGCAACCCCGACGCCGGGGCGATTGAGTCACCCTCCCCCTCGCCATCGATGGGGATGGGCGGCATGGGAATGGGCATGGGCATGGGCCCGAGTGTGATGCCCCAGATTTTGCCCATTCCGCAGCCGGTACCGTATCCGTACCCGCAGCCGCACCCGCCCGCAGCCCCAGCCGCGGCTCCGCCGGCGGCCGACCTCGAGGCCGACCTGAGCCCGAAGGAACGACGCGCTCGCAACCGGCAGCGCAAGCTCGAAAAACGACTCGCCGATCTCGAAGCCATCCTCGAGGACACCGAGTACTGAGGTAGACCATGAGCAACGATCTTCGAAACTTCTGGACCAAAGAGCTGCTCACCTACACGGTGGTGCTCGGCGGCGTCGCGCTGCTGATGCGCAACCGCAATACCAAGAAGAAGGCGGCGACGGGGAGCCAGCTTTCGTTTACGCACCGCGGCTTTCCGGTGCGCGTGGCACTCGCGGCCGGAACGAACAACTGGCGCTGGCGTGTGTTCAAGACGTCGCCCGCAGAAGCTCCGCTCGAGCAGGGGCTTGCCGATGACCCGGAGGTCGCCGGCGAGCAAGCGCGCCTGTGGATCGATCAGACGTTTCCGGGAGGCCCCGGAACGGTCCCGACCAGCGCCTGAACAGGTCACCGATCAATGCCTCCGTCCTCCGACATGCCCTTGGCTGTGCACCATTGCTGGCGTCGCGTCTACGACTACAGCATGGCGACGTTCACGTCCATCCAGGGCTACAACGAACACGACGCACGCCTCACCGCCGATGCGATCGTCGCGACGTACTACACGAGTTCCGGCCGCCGGCGGGCGCCTCGGAAGGCGGGGACGCTTCCAAACATGGGCGGCCTCATCGAGCTGGGCGTCTTCAAGAAGCTGTGGTGCGCCACGGCGACGGGCGACGTGATCCTTCACGAAGAGACGAGCAATGCGCTGCCGCTCTATTGGTCGCAACGACGCAAGTCATGCGTCATTATCCCGGGGGGCACCGTGGGCGACGAGCTCACACCCACGGCACGCGAGGATCGCATGATGCGGCTGTGGCAGCGCGGCCGCGGGGCGAAGCGGGCATACGAGCTGGTCGTGCCCGAGCCCAAGATGAAGGCTCCGCTGGCCGCGATCGCGGTGGAGTACTTCTCAGACAAGTTCTCACAGGTGGGGCGAGGCATCTACTACGTCCACCACCACGAGGCCGACGTCGTCGCCTCGGAGAGCGTCGCGAGGCGCAGCAACGGAGACCCCGTCGCTGTGTGGCTGCGCGGCGGAAACCTGCGCATCACCCCCGACGGCCTCGAGGGATGATACGACCAGCTCAGACGAAAGGAACGACTCGACCATGACTCCCCTCCTCTACGGCGCCGCAGCCCTGCTCGGCTACGACTACTACCGCAAGCGGCACAAGAACCACGCGAAGATGCACCGCGCCACGGTGAGCCGCGTGGCGACCAGCCGCACGACTCGCCGGCGCAACTGCGGCACCGACCGCCGGTGCGCCTGCCGATCCCACTGAACCTCGCACCCTCCACGGAGCATCAGACCCATGGCGTACAAAACCCGCGTGGCAAACCCACCCAAGAAGAAGTCGTCGAAGAAGAAGACGACCAAGAAGAAGGCTTCCAAGAAGAAGGTGACCAAGAAGGTTCCCGCGGACATGCGCTCCGCCCTGGGAAAGCCTCGGTCGTCGAAGGGCAAAAAAGCCGTCTTCGGCAAGAAGAAGTCGTCGAAGAAGAAGACGACCAAGAAGAAGGTCGCGAAGAAGACCGCCAAGAAGGCGACCAAGAAGAAGACGGCCGCTCGAGCGCCGTCGGTCAAGGAGCTGCGCTCGCAGCTCAAGGAGTTGCAGAAGACGTGCGGCGTTCTCCTCAAGCGTCTCGGAAAGAGCACGGAGCCCGCCGACCGTCGCCGCATGAAGGCCGACATCCGCAAGGCCATCACCAGCAACAGCGCGTGTCGTTTGGCCGCGCAGCGCTGGGGCTCGCCTTCGCCCTCCTGCAACCGCCGCCACCCGCTTCCCAAGGGCTACAAGGGCCCGAAGGGAGCCAAGCAGCTCGGCGAGTACAGCCCCAAGAAGAAGTGGCGCGGTGCTCCGTCGATCAACAACAAGAAGTTCTGGGGAAGCTGACGATGCGCCAGCCCAACATCAACCTCCAGCCCACGCTCGTCGCCGGGGAGATCACCACGGTCGGAGGCACGTTGACCGCCGGATCAAGCCGCCAGCAGGGGGTCGACGAGACCCTCGGCACGGTCGCCGGTTGGGAATACGTCACCGACGGCACCGACGGTGCGCTGCGCATCTACACCAGCGGCGCATCCGAGGGTGGCAGCCGGATCGTGCAAGCATCGGTTCGCAGCCTGGTAGCTCCATCCACCCCGTTCCAAGCTGTGGCCTTCGCAGCGGCGACCAACACGATGCGAGTCACCGTCTACGCGCCCGACGGCTCGACTACGGTCGACCTCACGGCCACCGACGTCATCGTGCAGCTGCTCGCCGCACCGACCTAGCGTTCAGCCGATCCCGAACTCAAAAGCCCCCTCGACGCTCGCCAGCGCCGAGGGGGCTTCTTTGTCTCTCACCATCGTGCGCCTTCACGCGGCTGCTCGCGTCCTGCAGCCGACTGTATGGCGGGCCCCACGGTTTTCCGGGACCAAACGCTTCGAACGTGCTCTATCGCATGCCTCGAACGTATCACGTGGTCGCGGCGAAGACCGCCGTCTCTACCACCTGCAGGACCGCCGCGTAGAGACGGTCGCCCTCCACGACGCGCACGAACGCGTCGCGACCTTCGCGTCCCGCCGCGAGCTCCACGGCATGGACACCGTGGCGGTTCACCACCTTGCGCGCCCACAACGACCGCCTATCGGCGCTGCAGTACTTCCCGATGCGCAGCCACCCGTCGAGCCGCGCGCAGCTCACATGCGGCTCCTGGGCGTCGTCGAACTCGTCGACGAGCTTCGGGTCGGGCTGGTCGCGGCCGACGCCCCGGGCGAAGCCTTCTCGGTAGGCCTCGAGGTCGGGGGCGGTCAACGGCGGCACTCGGTCTTCGGCGTTCTGGTGCGCGTCGAGCCAGCCGATCGCCCACCATCGGCGCTTGGAATCCGCGATGCCGAGCGCGTCCATGATCGCGTTCAGGTCCAGGTCACTCATAGAACGCCTCTTCCCCGAGCGCCTTGCCTCGGAACACGACCTGCCGTGAGATGGGGTCGTACGTCGCGGTCTCGTACTTCTTGCCCTCCAGTGCCTTGTAGTGGGCAACCACCCCGGCGCCGCCTCCAACCCTGCAGTACTGCAGCGCGCTGTTCATCGACACGGCATCTATGGCCCCCAGCGATACGAGCTCGTTGAGCTCGCGAACGGTGCGATGGAGCTCCGAGGGCAAGAGCCCTGCGGCTTTGTGGATGCCCTGCGCGTCGCCGTGGCTGCGCGCGACGATCGCCAGGAACGCTTGGGTGCGACGCTTCTTGCGCTCGGACCGAACGGTCGTCACGGCCATCGTGGTGAGCGCAAGGACCCACCCGACGCAGACGACCGTGATGCCGATCATCCCCACCACGACGGCCTCCCCTTGCCGCCTTCACCCAGGCACGGCTGCCGTCGCGGCGGTGCCTGTGATCGGTGCTGGGGCGCTCGAAGGTCGCGCGCCGTCGCGCTGCATGCCGGGCAGAGGTGCCATGAGCCGCGGTGCTGCGGCACGAGCCACCCAGCATCCCGAGCACGCTTGATCAGCAACGCCATCGAGCCTTCGGCCGCGATCTTCTCTTTGCAGCCCGGGGCATCGCAGGCGATGACCGACTTCTGGATGCGAACGGACACCCGGCTCACGACTCGCCCCGCCAGCGCTTCCATGCCTTGATCCACGAGTTGGTCCACACGAGGGCGAAGAGGAACGCGAGCGGCGTCGCCCAGGTGGCCACCGACGGGAACGCCCAGCACAGCCCGAACGCGGCGACCAGCGCCCACTTGTTGAGCGTCTTGATCGTGCTCCGGACCATGTCGAGTTCGCGCTCGTACGTAGCCTTCATGAGCTTGAGACGAGTGTCGACGGGCACCTGCTTGGGCGTCAGCACAACGTCGCAGCCGTCGTCGGCCTCCTGGACGCGCACGATGGACTCGATGGCGCGGTTCACCGAGATCCGGGCATAGACCGCGTCGCCTGGCGTGACCTGTGACCCGGAGCGCGTCAGCGCGTCGGAGGCATTCACGAGGGACTGCGCAGCGGAGGCGAGCTCGAGGCCGCGGCCGCGCGGCAGTGAAAGGTCGTGCAGCGTCTGTCGGTGCACGCCGTTGGGAGTGGGTGGGTGATCGTGATTCATTGCGGTCCTTGTCAGTTGAGTTCTTCCTCTTCGGGGGGCTCTGTGGGGAAACCGGCGAACAGTGCGCCCGCGACCAACACTCCGAGCAGCTCGAACGCCTTCGATACAGCGGCCTCCGCCACCGTCTTGCGCCGCCGCAGCTTCCGCAGACGGCGGAACGTGCTGTCCGGCACCGCCAGGGCGACGCGACGGCATCGAGCGCACGAGCCGTCGCTGCACTGGCCGCCGCACCAGCGAGGCCTGGCCGTCACGCCTCTGTCAAGCCCTTCGCCGCGACGTCGATGGAGATCGTGGCGTTGTTGCCCACGTCGCGCGGGTCGTACGGCTCGCATCGAGTGTCGATCGGCGCCTCCTCGAGCGCGTTGATGCGGATGGCGATGCCCACGATAGAGGCCTCTCGCACGAGCACGTTGCCGTCGCCCATGCCCGATGGGCTCGCCTCAGCGCGCCGGTAGACGATCGTCTGGCCGACCTCCACCCCGACCGGGACGCGGCCCTGCAAGGGCTCACCTTCTCCGTTGCTGAGTCGACGCCGTCCAGGGCCCACCGCGAGTACTTCGCCGAGGGCGTATTGGTCGCTCTTCTTGAAGAGGGTGCGCTCGTCGTTCGCGTGCTTGGACCGGTACGCCTCGGGGACCCACAGGCCGCCGCGCTTCTCGTCGCGCGTGGTGTCGGGTTTGACCACGACCAGGTCGTGTTGCGGGCGGTAGCCCAGCTCGGATTGATTCACTTCTTCTTTCGCCATTCGTCTGCTTTCGGGCACGTCGCCCAGTGCGGTTGATATCGCGGCTCGCTCGCGTCGTCGAAGAGCGGGAGGAACCGTCGGACCTTGACCATGCCGGTGCCCGGGCTGCGGCCGCAGGTCACCCATTCGTGCGTCTCATCGCTGCCCACATTCATGAGCATGCGTTGGTTGTTTCCGGCTGTGAGAGCCCACCACACGACCGCGCCGCAGCTGCGGCAGGTGGTGGGCTTCACCCCGTCGGGAGCGTCGGCCATCACGAGTGCTTCAGCGCAGCCCACTCAAGCCGCTCCGCGCGTCGGATCCATGCCCGAGCTGCTCGAGCAGCGACGAGGCCACCCCACAGGTTGCTGGATTGAAGCGCCTTCGACGTCTGCATCGTTTGGCCGCGAGCCTTCGCCAGCTCGATGTAGCCGCCGTGCCGCGCAAACCATCCGGCGATCTCTCGCGCCGGCTGGAGCTCGCCACGAGCAATGCTCCGTGCACGAGCGCGGCCGGCTGCGGTTCCGCCCCGCCTCGACGGCGGAAGACGCTCCTGCAAGGCGAGGGCTGCCCTCGCGTTGCGCTGCATCCCCTTGTTGGGGGCGAACCACACTTCGTCTCTGAAACCCCGGCTGGGGCCCTTCTTAGGCTTCGACACCGTTGACCATCTCCAGTTTGGTGCAGGTTGCTTCGACCCAGGTGTACATCATCGAGGCCATCCTTCGCGCCTCGTCGACTTTGCAGCGAAACGTGGCGGTCGTCATTCCGTACTCGTCCGGAGGCCCACCACCGAGCTCGACGAGCTCTTTCATGCCTTCGCCGCCTTCACCGTCGGCCAGCTCGCACCGAAGTCTGCGCGCCTGATCTTCGCCATGCGGCCATCGGGGTGCGCGAACACGAGGCCCTCGAAGGGGAGCGCCGTGACCAGCGCTCGAATGTCCTCGAAGGACCGAGAGCCCACCTGCACGCGGACGTCGCCGTGACGCTTCAAGACATGCTCTCGGACTCCGTCCTTGTTCGAGTTGATCTTCGGGCCGATCGCCTCATAGGTACCGTCGATCGGCCAGTGGCCCACCTGCCGGATGTAGCCGCCCAGCGCTTCGAGGTGCCACTTGTACTGGGGCAGGCTCGGCTTCGGGGGGAGCGAAGCGCCCTCGATGGTGACCTGGACCCACCCGGGCCAGTGCCCCGTCACGGCGTCGGGCTCGGGCTGGCAGGCGATCCACCCCTCCGGAGGCTCTTTGCGGTTGCCGTCGCGGTCGAGCTTCGAATCGTAGCGGGCGTAGAGCGTCCCGCCGTGAATGAGGCACGCCGTCCCGTCCCACTTGCGCGAAGCGAAGCCGCGTCCCTCGAGCACCCACTCGCAACCGGGCGTGACGTCGGGCCCGATCGACACGATGCGCGAACCCTCGAACTGACGCTGGAAGAGGCATGGCATCTTCTTCATGACTTGGCTTCCTTCTCTTCCGGCGTCTGCCCGGAGCGGGTGGCTTTCTCGGGCATCCGAACCATACAAAGGGTCACGGAGCGCGTGATGACAAAGTTCAGCAGCAGCTGCCGCGCGTCGGGCTCTTTGTAGTCCTTCAAGAGTTCCGCGTACATCGTCGAGAGCCACTGTCGAGCTGCGACGAGCAAGCCGGCGCCGAACGACGCAGCCATGTCGAGAAGGATGTCGTCGCCGAGCTCAGGATCGAACTTTTTGTCGAGCACCGCAGCTTGCTCGAGGTAGCGCGACGGAAGCGAAGCGAGTTCGGATGTCCGCTCTTCAATGCGGTCGCGCATATGGTCCGCTCCGCTCACGACAGCGGGCCGATCCTCAGCGGGTGAATCGCCCTCCCAAGGAAACGGCCAGGTTTTCTCGGCGCCGAACTCACGCCGAAGCGCTCTTGCCTGGCCGCGAGCCTGGTCGAGAGCCTGCGTGCCCTGCCACCCGTCGGGAACAACCAGCGGAGGCTGGCCGATCCCCGTGCTGCCCTGCAGGATGCTCTTCAACACCTCGGCTTCGCCGGCAGCGAAGGCCTTCCGAGCGCGCTCCAGCGACCGCCTGCTCAAGCGAGCGCGGCGTTTGAACTCTGCGACCTGGCCCAAGGCGATCGTGTCGCCTTCTTTCGGGTCGCGCGGTGTGCAGCTGAAATCGTGCACGTTGTCTTCGATGCGCGTGCCGCCGTTGAAGTTGGCGCTGTGCTTGGACAGCTCCACGGTGGCCTCGGCGACCGCCTCGTGGATGCTCTCGCCCTGGGCGAAGAACCGCGGGAGACCGGGCAGGCCGTCGTCGTCTGCGCCAATCTCGACGTACACGGTCGCGTCGGGGTGGAGCTCGAGCAGCCGCCGCTTCGCGTCGAGGGCCAAGCCGAGCCAGTCGTTGAGAGTGATGCGTTCTTCGGTCATCAGTTCGTTCCCTTCTTCCGTACGGCCCACGCATGCGTGCCGGACACCATCGCCTGCACGCCCCGCGCTCCGGTGGCGTATCGCACGACCTCGACGTCCATCTCATCCATGGCGTCGACCCAGGCGGCCAGCTGGCGCGTGGCTTCGTCACGGTCACCATCGACAACAAGAACAGCGAGACAGGTGCTCTTGTGGTACGCGTCTTTGGGCGCCGCCCTGGCGATCGACTCATCTTCGAAGCCCGCGACGACTTCGAAATCCCCGAACATCTCGATCGGGTTGTACGCAGCCCAGCTGCCGTCGCGATGAAACCCGACGCACGGGCGCCCCATTCCGCACTCGCCGTCTTCGAGGTTCAGCGTGAGCTGGTGCTTCGAGGCGAACGCGTAGAGCTTGGGGATCAGGTCCTTGTTGATGTCGGCCATCAGTTCGAGCCCCCCTTCCCTTCGGGGCTCGGAGCCCCAGGCTCCGGGGCGCCTTCCGTGGCGTGAACGATTGCGGCCCGCATCGTCATGCCCTTCTTGACCATCTCGGTCCAGCCGTCGTCGTCGTCGAGAAGACCGCCCAGGAAACCTCGAAGGGCGCGGATGGTGCCGATGCGGGCCCCGACGTCGTCGGTGCTCGCTGCGATCCCGACGGCAGTCGCGAGCCCACCCATCGCGCATTGAATCGCGCAGGTGAGACGCGGCATGTCTTCGGGCCCCATGTTGAACTCGGTTGGTTTGAAGGTCGCCGTTGTCGGCTCTTGTTCTTCGCTCATGGCCCGCAGCCTGCCACATCCGCGCGCGTAGTTCAACACAATGTATATTATGTTGACGTGTGCGGGCGCCGTGCTTACGCTCTCCGCATGAGCGAAGAACAACTCACCGGCCCGCAGACGGCCCGGCTACGAGACCGCGCGCGATCGGTCGCCGGCAGCCATCGGTTTCAGACGGACCCGAACGCGTCGGACCCGATCGTCCTGGACAAGCGGAGCGTGGCCTTTGCCGCGGCCCACATACACGCGGTGGCATCGGACCCCGACATGCCGCCCTTCACCGTCTCGATCCTCAAGATCGTCGCCGACAGCCTTTCCGACCTGGTCGAGCGCAAGGATGAGCACCCACTCGCGCATCTTGGCGTCGAAGGCCTTCGCGACCTGGCCGAAGCCGAAAAAGACGCTCGCGTCGAGCTCGAAGAGAAGGTCGCGGAGCTGAACGGCGAAGTCACCCAGCTCGACTACGACCTCAAACGAGCGCAGGACATCGCCCACGCGATCGCCATCGCTCCACGCGACCAGGCCGACTTCTGCACGATGGCCTGGCGCGAGGCCTTCATCCAGGCCTGCAACATCGAGCGCAAGAACGGCGTCGAGGCGCGGCTCGTGCTGTACACCGCGACCGAGCTGGCCAACGAAGCCGTAAGCCAGGTCTTGCAGAAGGCGAACGCGCCCGACGGCGACGACTTCGCGGTCGTCGTGAACCGGGGGCTCGGATGAGAGCTGCGTTCAAGGGCTTCGGCGCTGGAAACTGCCTGGCCGACCGGGCCGACTTCTACGTTGGAGACACGCGGTTCCAGTTTCAAACGAGCATGAATGCGATGCGGCTTCAAAACGAGGCTCGCACGCTGGTTCGCGTGCTGAACGATTCGCACCAAGTGGCGAGGTCGTTCCTCTTGGAGTCGCTCGACCCGTCGCAGGTCGACGCGCTCTTTC
>Ga0180434_10008656_pt1 | contig 11198 bp, 10 predicted proteins | sample SS_ome_7_FD_132453 | JGI IMG/M metagenome (GOLD analysis project Ga0180434, IMG submission 132453) | Hypersaline lake sediment archaeal communities from the Salton Sea, California, USA - SS_1_D_2 metaG | ecosystem: Environmental > Aquatic > Non-marine Saline and Alkaline > Hypersaline >... | reverse complement strand
CCGGTGGTTCGAGGGTACAGGCCTGTGAACATCGCCGTCCGCGAGGGTACGCAGATACCGTCCGGACAATACGCCCGGGAAAACCGTACGCCCTGGGCGGCAAGACGGTCCAGGTGCGGTGTACGCACGATTTTGTGCCCTTCGCAGCCCATCACGCCGGCATTATGTTGATCGCTGAACAGCAGCAACACGTTAGGTCGCCCGGCGCCTTTATGCACGGCGCCAAGCACGGGCCCAACAGCAAGCGAAGCGCCTAGGGCACCAGTCGCCTTCAAGATTTCACGTCGTTTCGGCATCAGATATCCTTCCGCATGTGTGGACTATCAGGCTTTAGTATTCTTTCATCTCGGCAGGTTGTCAACGATGAACAAAACCTTAAACAGGAAATCCGGGGACGACGCTCGAGCACTCACGAAGCCTTGCAATGAGCGCCAAGGTTGCTATTATGGCATTTTTGACGCCTGAGTAAGGAAATGAACCATGCCTGACGCTGATATCGGTCTCATCGGACTGGCTGTAATGGGCCGGAACCTCGTCCTCAACATGAACGACAAAGGCTACTCGGTGGCCGTCTTCAATCGCACGGTGAGTAAGGTCGGCGACTTCAAGGCCGGCGAGGCCCTGCATCGTGACGGGATAATCGCCACCCACTCGATCGAAGAGTTCGTCGGCGCCCTTAAGCGCCCCCGCCGCTGCATACTGCTGGTCAAGGCCGGCGCGGCCGTCGACACATTCATCGACAAGCTCATCGAACATCTCGAACCGGGCGATATCATCATCGACGGCGGAAACAGCAACTTCAACGACACTACCCGCCGCACCACGTACGTCGAATCCAGGGGAATGCTCTACATCGGAACGGGCGTCTCCGGCGGCGAGGAAGGCGCGCGGCACGGGCCCAGCATGATGCCAGGCGGAAGCGCAGCGGCGTGGCCTCACGTTAAGGAGATATTCCAGGCGATCTCCGCCAAGTCCGACACCGGCGAGCCCTGCTGCGACTGGGTCGGGCGGGACGGCGCGGGGCACTTCGTCAAAATGGTTCACAACGGTATCGAATACGGCGACATGCAGTTGATATGCGAAGCATACGCGATGATGAACGCCATCGGTATGACGCCTGCGGAAATGCACGATGTATTCGCCGAATGGAACGAGGGCGTTCTCGACAGCTACCTCATCGAAATCACGCGAGACATACTTGGCAAAATGGACGACGAAACCGGGCAGCCCATGATCGACGTGATACTTGACACTGCCGGGCAGAAAGGCACGGGCAAGTGGACGGGTATTACCGCCCTGGACCTGGGTCAACCGCTTACGCTGATCGGAGAAGCGGTGTTCGCCAGATGTCTCTCGGCGATGAAGGACCAGCGAGTAGCGGCTTCGGAGAAGCTGCGAGGCCCGAAAATCACGTTCAAGGGCGATCGCGAAAAGTTTGTCGACGATCTCCGCCAGGCACTCTACGCCAGCAAGATCGTATCGTACGCGCAGGGTTATCAACTGCTCGAAGCGGCGGCCGCGGAATACGGGTGGGACTTGAATTATGGTGGTATTGCGCTAATGTGGCGCGGCGGATGCATAATCCGCAGCCAGTTCCTGGGCAAGATCCGAGACGCGTTCAACAAGCGTAAGCCCGCTGCTAACCTGCTTCTCGACCCGTATTTCAAGAGCGCCGTTCGCAAGGCCCAGACGGCATGGCGGCGCACGGTCATCAAAGCCGTCAAGTTCGGCGTGCCCGTACCGGCGTTCAGTTCGGCGCTGGCGTATTACGACGGATACCGCTCGGCGCGCCTGCCCGCCAACCTGCTGCAGGCCCAGAGAGACTACTTCGGCGCACACACTTACGAACGCCTCGACAAGCCCCGCGGTGAATTCTACCACACGAATTGGACAGGAACCGGCGGCGACATCACAGCGAGCACTTATGACGCCTGAGACAAACATGAACGAGCTATTCGACATCACCGACAAGTGCATCGCGATAACCGGCGGCGCGGGGGTCCTGTGCGGACAGATGGCCAGATCGCTCGCCCAGGCCGGCGCGAGCGTGGCGATACTCGATTACAACCTCGCCGGCGCCCGCGAAGTCTGCGAACAGATCGCAGACACCGGCGCAAAGGCCGTCGCCATCGAGTGCAACGTCCTCGAGAAAGACAGCGTCGAACAGGCAGTCAACCAGGCAATCGACCAACTCGAACGCATTGACGTGCTCGTCAACGGCGCGGGAGGCAACAAGCCCGAAGCAACCTGCGTACCGCCCGAAACTTTCTTCGATCTCGACGCGGACGCCATTCGCTGGGTCTTCGAACTGAACTGTATGGGCACGATCCTGCCTTCTCAAGCCGTCGGCAGGCACATGGCCGCCCGCAATGACGGCGTAATAATAAACATCTCGTCGATGTGCGCATTTACCCCGCTGACACGAATTGCAGCCTACTCAGCCGCCAAATCCGCCGTCAGCAACTTCACCCAGTGGCTCGCGGTTAACCTCGCGCAGAACCACTCGCCCGTCATCCGCGTCAACGCCATCGCCCCAGGCTTCTTCCTGACCGAGCAGAACCGTTTCCTCCTGACAAACGAAGACGGGGCGCCCACCGAGCGCGGGCGACGGATAATCGATCACACTCCCATGGGCCGCTACGGCCGGGCCGAAGAACTCGTCGGAACGATGATCTGGTTAATCTCGGACGCCGCTAAGTTCGTGACTGGAATCGTCGTACCGGTGGACGGGGGATTCAGCGCCTTTTCCGGAATCTAAGCAATGAGCGATCACGTTGAAAAATTGAAGACACTGGCAAAGAACGCGGATTTCTTCATCGGGATAGATTCCGACGGATGCGCGTTCGACTCCATGGAAATCAAGCAGAAAGAATGCTTCACGCCGAACGTGATCGAGCACTGGGGGCTCCAACCGGTGGCTAGATATGCCCGGGAGGCGTGCGAATTCGTGAATCTCTATTCCCGCCAGCGCGGTTGCAATAGATTCATCGCACTGGTCAGCGACCTTGACCTGATCGCCGACCGCCCCGAGGTTCATCGCCGCGGTTTCACGCCGCCCAACGTCGATCCCCTGCGACAGTGGATCGCCGAAGAAACGCGACTCGGCGAACCGACGCTCGAAAAGGCGGTGGAGGCAACCGGCGATCCGCTTCTGACGCGGGCGCTGAACTGGTCCAGGTCCGTCAACTCCACCGTGGCGCGAATCTGCAAGAACGTGCCTCCATTTGCCTTCGTTCGTGAAAGCATCAAGAAAATCGACGGCCGGGCCGACGTGGTGGTCGTGTCGGCGACTCCTTTCGAGGCGCTCGATCGCGAGTGGAAGGAACACGATCTGGCGAAATACGTCGCCATGATCTGCGGGCAGGAATTGGGAAGCAAGAAAGAGCATCTCCAGTACGCCGCATGCGGCAAGTACGACCAGGAGCAAATCCTGATGATCGGCGACGCGCCGGGCGACATGAAGGCCGCAAAAGCAAACGGCGTGCTGTTCTACGCGATCAATCCCGGGCACGAAGAAGAAAGTTGGCAGCGCTTCCACGATGAAGCACTAGACAACTTCTTCGCCGGCCAATACGCCGGCGACTACGAGCGGAAGATAATCGACGAATTCCTGACCTATCTGCCCGAACAACCGCCCTGGAAGCAGCAGGGCTAGAGCATTTCTGTAATTTCAGTTATTCTCGAAGGTTATTTTCCAGGAGATAGTCTTGCTTTGGGGGGTGCTGATTGTGGCTCGAACCAAGCCCTTTTCCGGCGTGGCGAGTTTAATATTTGCTCCGTCGGCGGTGGCTTTAACGGCTTTCCAACTCCCCTTTGCGGGGAGGGCTATTCTCAGTTCATATGGATCTTCGCCGACGACCTTGCTCTTTCCGGACAGCGTTTTTCCGGCCCAGTTCTCTTCCATGACGTCAATGATTCCCTGCGTGATATGACGCGAGGTGCTGATGAGTTGAGGATGGTCGGTCTTGGGTTTCAGCGCCAGTATGCGACACGTGGCGCCGGCAAGGGTCTCATCGAGAGTTCCCCTGATCGGGCCGGCTGGTGCGTTCTTCCAGTAATCGAAAGCGATATAGGTTTTCGATTTGTCCAAGCCGAGTTTTTGCATGTCGTAAGTTATGCTCTCGGCTTTTTTGTTATTCCAGTTGAAGAGGCCTACCAGGCTCATCCTCTTGTCCTGAACCAGCCAGATGCGAGGCTTGTTGTTTTCGAAAAGATCGACCGGTCGTGCGTTTATCGCTTGCCCACCCAGGCATCGCTTGAGGAGATCGAGCCTGTCGGGTGGAAGCGTTGAATACTGCATGCTCGAAGTATGCATCGATCCGGTAACCGCCAACCAGGAGCACATCCATCGCGCCATTTCTATTGGATTGCTCTTTCGCACGTACACCGGGTCCGGATCGTTGTACCAGATGCGTTCATTGAGGAAGTACAGGTTGGTCCCGTGCCAGGCGCCCTTGGTCACGCCGCCCCAATTTCCTCCACCGGCGCTTCCGTTGTCCGGTCCGACCCGCATACCGTCTATCATACCGAACGCCGGGCCCATCGAGATCATGTTCTGCGAGACGTTGCAACCGAGTATGAACACGTCGGGCGCCGCTCTGCGAACCGCCGACAGTGCTTTTCGATACGCCTGCACGTGCGTCGAATAAGGATCGTGCAGTTTGGCTTTGCCCAGGTTCTGGTCCCTGTAGGCCGTTTGAACGTAGATATTGTACGACGGTATGCCCGTATGCATTCCGTCGATCTTGAAGTAACGATATCCCCAGTCGTAGATGCGCTTTGTGCGATCGTAAATGAATTTTTCGCCTTTGGGATTGCTCGCGTCAATGCAGGTGCCCGACCAGCGTGCATCGTGGAATGGCGTACCGTCCGCGTTTTTCGCGAAGATGTCCTTATCGAAATATGGGCTGCGAAAGTTTCCGGCAAACGGCATAAACCATATTCCCGCCACCATTCCGTGTGAGGTTATTTTCTTTGCGGTGTGCGCCATACCGCTGGGGTAATTGCCTTTTGTGTCGACGAATACTTTTATCGGTCCTGTGGTGCGTATCCTGCCCGTATGCTTGAAGCCCCTGGGGAGCTGGGCCTGCCATTTGTCGTCGATCTGCATGACGCTCAGGCCGAACGGCTTGAGGTTTTTGGATGCAAATTCAGTGTTCTCCGCAATCCGTTTCTCGCTGGAAGCGCCGCCGTGATACCAGGTGCAGTAGACTCCCGGCCTGGGCTTGAGTTTGATATCGTACTGTAATGCAACCGCCGACGCGTAGGACTCGAGTCCGATACGGGCGTCGTCAAAGTATCCGACAAGCAGCGTATCGGTCTGACGCGTCTCGCCCGGTTTGACCTGATAAAGACCGAAGTCCAGTTGAGCTTTCAGTGACACCTTTCCTTTTTCCGATCGCGGGAAGAGAACCCCCACACCCTGCTCGTGCGTGAGCCATGCGGCGACAACACCATTCCTGGTAACGGGGTCGGCGTGAGCGTGGAAAGCGTAGCTTCCCGGCCCCGCGGGCGAGTTCTTCAGACCGCCCGTACCGTAGCTCACCAGTTTCCCGTCACCGAGGTTGATGTCCATATCGAGGACCTCGAGCGACTTCATTTTCAGCGGCTCTTTACCGCTGTTGTGAATGGACGTGTGGAGGGCGGCAAAGCTGGTTCCTTCATAAATCCGTAGCGAGGTCTTGGAGCCGTCTTCATGTGTAAAAAGGATTTCCTTACCTTTACCCCACTTGGGCGATGATACGTCACTCGCTGCGGTTTTCTTCACCACTCTTGGAATACGCGCCTGGGAGACAAATAGAGACCCTGTCTTTACCGATCGCATGGTGAGCCGGCCGCCATCGGCGGTAATGGAAAGGCGTTCGTTTTTTATTGTTACTTCCGCCGCGTTTGCTGACATAGTTATTGCAAGAAGCAGTGTGGCGTATTTGATTTTCATGATGCCTTTACCTTCCGTTTTTTTTCGACATTTCCCGGATAGCGTCTCTCCCGCGACCACCGCGGGGCTTCTGCACTGATTGTATCCGACACGATGCGTCGGGCAAGCCGAATCGGGATGGCTTGGCGACGAGTAAGCGAGTTCGCGATATCGCTCACCCCCACATCCGTTCTTTCATATCCAGGTAGTACAGATAGTCTTCGGGAGTGACGTTAGGTGGGCACCGGTGATCGCAAAAAGGTATGAACCCTCCGCGCTGCACGTATGGGTCGAGCGCTTCGAGGCATTTCCTGATCGCGCCTGGCCCCCTGCCAAGCTGCATCTTGTCAACTCCGCCCATAATCAGCAGATCACCGCCATAAGTATCCAGCAGTTCACCCGGCGTGCAGCAACTGTTGACCTCGAACGGAAACAGGCAGTTAATCCCCGCGTCCATAAAGTACGGCAGCAGCGGGCGAACGTCACCGTCGCAGTCGGTATACCAGATGTCGATACCATGCGCGCGGAGCTTGTCGCCGATCCGCTTGTACCGAGGGACCACGACGTTCTTGAAAAACTCCATCATCACCAGAGGCCCGGATTTGCAGCATATGTCCTCCCATCCGCTGGCGTAGTCGAAGTCAATCTCGCCCAGAACCTGGTCCAGAAACTGCTCGACCAGCAGGCATACCGTTTCGACCATGTCTTCGACCATCGCAGGGTAGTCATAGCACGCGCAGGTGAGGCCCTCAAACGTGAGGGCGTCCCTGATCGCACCTATCATCGATCCGCAGTGAACGCCCAGTGGATAGTCGCGCCCCGGCGGGTGGGCCGACTTGATCGCTTCGACGTCCACTTGGCGCCCGGGATGGTCGAGGCTGAAACGTTCGGTCTTGACTTTCTTCCACTCTTCGGGTGAGGTGATCGACGACTTTAGATAACGCGGGATAGTGCTGTGTCCGTCGGCGAGCGCCTCGGTCAACACTCCGTTTCCGTTGCGGATTATCTTATGGGTTCCGCTGTCCTCAATTACCTCTTCGTCAAAAGGCGGGAACATCCAGATTGGCCCCTTGACGTCGGTGATTCGATCGAAGTTGAAGAAGGCGTGGGCCTCGTCATTGTCGGTTATTCCGTTGTCGGCGAAGATATCCCACTGGTGAAAGTTTTCCGCCCAATATCCGAACTCCATATTGAAACATCGATCGAAGGGCTTGTGGTGCATCTGGTTGGTGAATCGCAAGCGATCGGTCATCCCGGATTTCCACTTTTCGCGGCACGGTTTTATGGGCATGAAATCTCTTCCTGGTCGCCGCGTTTCCTGGCTTGGCGAATCTTGTCTCTTAGGTAGTTGCGTTCTGTGGGCAGACCGGCGGCGTCCCATGCACCGGTGATATCGCCGGCGATTGTGGCGTTGGCGGCCTTGAGTTCTTCCAGGGCCTCTTGGTCCGGTGAGCCTGGCGGCGCCGTCAGCATTACGTCGTGCGAATCGACCATCAACAGGAATATGTCATCGCCGGGCGGGCGGGTCAGACGCAGCTTCATGTTCGGGTAGAATTCATTTCCCAGGCGCAGAGCAATACTGCGCAGACTGTCAATATCGGCGTCTGCGGGCTCCGGTTCGCCGACGGCTTCGATCAGCCAGACCGCCAGGTCGCAATCGTCGGGCACGGTAAACTTCTGAGATATCCGTTCGTCCGTGCCGGCGGGGTATGCCCTGGAAAGGTATATATCGATCGCATCCTTGAGGGCTTCGGTGCCGGGTAGTGGGGTTTGGCGTTCAGTGGTCATAAGAATTCAAAAATCCGCAAAAAACCACGCGGTGAAAAAAAACACGCAATAACTACTCTTTCAGCATTATATACTGTTATAGTATAGTTAAGGAGAAATTGCTGACGAGGCCGGTTTTCTCCGAGCCCGATCAGTTGTTTTTTGTCTGGTGCAAGCATATGCCTGAAAGACCTGTTGTTCTGGTAGTAGAAGACGACACTGAGATGAACCAACTTCAGTGCGAGTTGCTCGACGTTCATGGTTTCGATTCACAGGCCGCTTACACAGGCGCCGAAGCGCTGGAACTGTGCGACGAGAAAACCACTGACGCGGTTCTGCTCGATCTGATGCTACCAGAAATGGACGGATACGAAACCTGCCGCCGCCTAAGGTCTCAAGCGGCCACGGACCGGTTGCCTATTGTCATGATAACAGCCCTGAACAGCGAGGATTGTCGCCAGAAGGGGCTCGACGCCGGGGCGGATGCATACTTCACCAAACCGTTCGATCCCGATCAGGTAATCTCGACACTCGCAGTCCTGATTGGAACGCACGAACGCTAACTTGCGTTTTTTTTTGGGGAAGGTTCGTTCATGGCCCCGATTCACTCAATCCGGTAAGCCCTTTGCCTGGTTTCTCATATAGACCCACCAGTACAGAGAACCCACGAAGATTGCGCCCCCGACGATATTGCCCAACGTCACCGGGACGAGATTGGCGGTGAGGAACCGTCCCCACGTCAGTGACGCGAGACTGGTGTCGGTGAAGGCGGGCGCCGCCACGGCGCCCTTCAGGAACAGACCCATCGGAATGAAGTACATGTTCGCCACGCAGTGCTCGTATCCCAGAGCGACGAACGCCATGATCGGAAAGAAGATCACCAGTACTTTACCCGTGATGTTCCTGGCCGTGAAGGCCATCCACACGGCCAGGCAGACCAGCCAATTGCATCCGATACCGCGAAAGAACGCCTCACCGAAGGAAAGGTCCACTTTGGCGTGAGCGATCGCAACTGCCTGGGCGCCGATAGCGTTGGAGGCCATCTTCCACAGACCGGATTGATACATGATGACCGCCAGGAGGACGGCCCCGATAAAATTCGCCGCGTACACAACCGCCCAGCAGTTGAACAGACGGACGAAGCCGTAGTGCCGCCCCAACACGCTCGTAATCATCAGGTTGTTACCGGTAAACAACTCCGCTCCGGCGATGACCACCAGGATCAATCCCACGGAAAAGACCGATCCGACCAGGACCTGGGAGACCCCCACTCCGAACCTGGCGGGCGCGTCGGCGCCCACCAAGGTCGCCAGCGCCGCCCCAAATCCTATGTAGACACCGGCAAGGATGCCGAGAATCAGCGTGTTCAGGATCGAGGCGGTGGCCTTCTTCACGCCCACCGTCTTCGTTACGATCTCCGCGACGACCTGGGGGGTGCGGTCCTCGTAATACTCCGGTCTGGCGGCGCTGTTCTTGATCTCCCGAACGACCTGGTCGAGAACGCCTCCGGGCGCCGTGTCCGCCTTGCTCGCCAGCGCCCAGCGAACGGCCTCCACGATCTGCCTGGGCGTGAACGGTTTGCAGATGTAGTCCGAGACACCCAGGCGGACGGCCTCGGCGGCGGTATCCACGGTCCCGTAGCCCGTGATTATGAGCACGGGCATGTGGCTCCGATTCCTGCGAACGCTGCGAACCAATTCCATACCATGCAGGTCCGGCATCTTCAGGTCGATCAACGCACAGTCATAGTAGCCGCACGTGGTGCGCTCCAGGCCCTCCTTACCGGTAGCGGCGGTTTCAACCTCATATCCGCAGTCACCGAGAATCCTCTGGCAACCCTTGCGGATTGCCTCTTCATCATCAACGACCAGAATTCGTTGGCAGACAGCCACGAGGTGTCGCCCTTACCAGATTTCCGCTTCGAGACGCCGTTCCAGCCAATCCCGTTGCTCGGTGGAAAGTATTCCAAACCTGCGTTCGATCCGAACAATATCTCCGGAGGTAATGGCGGCTTTTACTTCCCAATTGAGAACTCCGCCACCCGGGAATTCTGACAATACGCTACTTCCCTCAGTAAGGAGACGTTGTCCGAAACCCTGCTGTGAAGAGGCATACCTCAGTATCCTTCGAACCAGCGATGCATGGACGGGTGGCTTTTCTTCCCGGTGACAGGGCGCCGGTAACCGGTCGATCGCATCCCTGATCCGTTTGGGAGTAAAGGGTTTCTGGACGTAGTCGGCAGCGCCGAGCCTCAAAGCCTCGACCGCTGAGGGCACGGAGCTATAGCCAGTTATGACAATGATCGCGACTTCCGGGCGTCTGCTCCTCAAGGTACGGACGAGCTCCATACCATCCAGATCCGGCAGCCTTAAATCGGCCATTACGACGTCGAAATTTCCGCTGACGGCCTGGCTGAGGCCCTCAACTCCAGTGACCGCGAAATCCACTCGGTGACCGGCGCCGACAAGGATTCGCTGACAGGCTCTTGTCACGACCGATTCATCATCAACCACCAGGATTTTGTGTGCCTGAACCATGATGTACCCGCCTTTCCACGCAAGAAACGGACTTCCACTCGTCACAGCCTATACATTCAGCGGTAGATGAATGGAGGCCTTTATCAAGCAGCAGTGATTCCAGGAAGCGCAGCGCCTCATCCAGATTGGCCCGGGCTCGGGATGACAACCGTTCGCCAAACTCGTCGAAGCAGTACCCCCGAATACCCAGCACGTATCCTCTTGTGGAGGCGTCGAAGAGATCCCGGGCCAGAGAAAGCACGGCCCCAGGAGAGACGCTGTGACTGCTGAAACTCATGGTCGATTCGGGCTCGAGTGGACTGAACACGAAGGGCTCCGCCCCGGAAACAGAAGCATCGGCAAACACCACGACATCGTGCTCGGCCACAGCCGCGGCGTCTTCCACCGTCAACTGGTAATTTGACTCGATGGTCAGACCGGGAATCCCAGATTCGGCAAGGGCATCGGCCAATGCCGGCCCGAGACCATCGTCCAACCGACCCGGATTACCATACCCTATTATCAGAACTGTCTTTGTATCTTCGCTCACGCCTTGGCCTTCTCATCCAGGAGGTTTCCTTCATGGTCCACCAAGCCAACGACCAGGGGCATCTGTCCCATCGCGTGGGTCGCGCAGGACAGGCACGGATCGTATGCCCGTATGACTACTTCTATGCGGTTGAGCAGGCCTTCGGTGATCTCCTTTCCGGAGAGATGATCCTCGGCTATCCGTTGGACGGCCCGATTCATCGGTTCGTTGTTCTGCGTGGTCGCGACGATGAGATTGGCCATCACCACCTGGTCGTCCCTGTTGACCTTGTAGTGGTGAATCAGCGTACCGCGCGGGGCTTCCAGGACCCCCACCGCCTCCTCGCGGCGCGAGCCACTGACCACCAGATCCTCGCCTTGAAGATCGGGATCGTGCAGCAACTCGGCGATCTTCTCGGTCGAGTGGAGCAGTTCGATCATCCGCGCCCAGTGATAGGCCATCGTCATGT
>Ga0180434_10008650_pt1 | contig 11204 bp, 8 predicted proteins | sample SS_ome_7_FD_132453 | JGI IMG/M metagenome (GOLD analysis project Ga0180434, IMG submission 132453) | Hypersaline lake sediment archaeal communities from the Salton Sea, California, USA - SS_1_D_2 metaG | ecosystem: Environmental > Aquatic > Non-marine Saline and Alkaline > Hypersaline > Sediment... | reverse complement strand
CCGACGAGATCGGCGGCGGACTCGAAGCGGACGACGTCGTCATCGATCAGGAGGAGACACCAGTCGTCGGCCGCGCCCTCGAGGAGAATCCCATCGAGGCCGCAGAACTTGATCTCCGGTCCCAAGAACCCGCCGGCATAGGAGTTCAGGATCGTGCCGGAGAGCGGCGACTTGGTCACGAGGCACGTCTGGGCGTGCATCGGCGCCGAGGTCCCCGTCAACGGGCCGACGGTCAGCAGGACCTTGTTGTTGGGGGCTAGAGGATCGATCTGCGGATCGACTTCGTCGCAGAGGACCTTCACGCCGGTGCCGATCCCCCCGAGGTACGGGCGCACGCCTTCCGGCACGTCCCAGACGGTGGCGCGCTGCTTGCCGACGTCGATGCGAAGCATCCGGTCGAAGGTGCTTCCGCTCATGTCGCCGATCCTTTCCATTGGATCGCGCCGGTGACGCACTCCTTCACACATACGGGGTCTCCGCCGCAGAGGTCGCACTTGAGCGCAACCCCGTCTTGGATCCGGATCGCTCGATACGGGCAGACGGCCTCACACGCCCCGCAGCCGATGCACTTCTCGATGTCGATCAGGACCACGCCGTCCTTGACACCGATCGCCGATACGGGACAGGCGTCGATGCAGGGCTGTCCGGCGCAATCCTCGAACCGGCAGACCCGGATTTCCGGGATCTCCGGCCAGTTCGGTTCGATGCGGATCCGGGAGTCCGACATCCGGACGATGCCGGACTTCGCCAGCGAACAGGCGATCGTGCAGCGCTTGCACTCGGTGCACTTGCAGGCGTCAATGGCAAGTCCCACGCTTCAGACCTCGCTTAGGTTCCGAACAGCTTCAGGGTCGTCCCGACCCCCTTCGCCTTCGCGGCGTCGTTGACCTTCTGGCAAAGGCAAATGTCATGGATCCCCATGCCGATCGGCGAGAAGAAGACCCGCTGGTCGTCGCTCGTCCGTCCCGGGATGTCCCCGGTGACCATCGGTCCGAGGTCGAGCACCCGCTCCCGCTCGATCATCTTGCCCGCCAGCATGAGGGCAACCACCGGCGTGCCTCGGTGGACAACCGTTTCGGTGTCATCGACCACGATCAGGTCGGAGTTGATGACGGCCTCGAACTCCTCCTCCTGGTAAGAGCCGACGGCGGAGAAGAAGCTCCCCGGCTTCAGCCATGCATCCTTGACGATCGGTTCGTTGGCGACGGTGACCGTCACGATGATGTCCGCACCCACGACCGCCGCTTCCGCACTGTCGACGGCGGTGACGTCGAGGCCGAACGCCGCGCTCATGTCGGTGGCAAACTGCTTCGAGGTGTCCATGTTGATGTCGAAGGCGCGCACGGTCTTCAGGTTGGGGAGGGCGACCATCAGGGCCTCGAGCTGCGTCCTGCCCTGGACCCCCGCTCCGATGATCGCGACCGACTCGGAGTCCTGCCGCGCGAGGAGCTTCGCGCCGGCGCCGGTCACGGCACCGGTCCGCAGGGCGGAGAGCCAGGTGCAGTCCATGATGGCCAGCGGGACGCCGGTCCAGGAGTCGTTGAGGATGAAGAAGCCGGTCGCTCGCGGAAGCCCGTGCTTCCGCGGATTGCCCGGGAACCCGGCGATCCACTTGATGCCGAGCGCTTCGTAGTCTCCCCCCACGTAGCCGGGCATCGCGTTGCCGCGGCCCCGCTCGATCTCTCCCAGATCGACGACGGTCTTGTACGGGAGGATCGTCTTGCCGGCCACGAAGTGCCGGAAGGCGTCCTCGACCGACTCGATCGCGACGGCCATGTCTACGCCGGTCGCGATGACATCCTGCTGGTTCAGGTACAGGAACTCGATGTCCTTCATGTCCGCTTTGCCTCCCGCGTTTCCTCGCGCTTCTCGACCTCACGCACGATCCGATTTAGCTCCTCTTCCGTCCCTTCGGGGAGCGGCTCGACGTGGTGCTCCTCCAAGATTCGCGTCACTTCCTCGTGCGCCTTGGCGACCATGTTCTTCTGACCCGCTTGCTCCCATCGCTCGCGGATCTGGCGGTCGACAAGGAGCGGGAAGAAGTGCTCCTGGCGGATGAACTGCATCGTGTGCCGCTGGTTGAGGTAGTGGCCGCCGGGGCCGACGGTCTGCGCCAAACCCACGCCGAGGGTGTCATCGACGACGTCGACGCCGTCCAGCACGTGGTAGATCGCCCCGGCGATCTCGTTGTCGAGGACGAGGCCTTCCTTGCTGACGGTCAGCGCGCCCTCCATCGTGCCAGGGTAGAAGATCTTGTTGACGCCGCCGAGGACGGCCATCGTCATCACGGCCGTCTTCTCGTAGCCGGCCTGGAAGTCGAGCTCCTTGGAGTCGGTCGCCGAGGCGGTCCCGCGACAGGGGATGTCGTAGGAATGGGCGATCTGGGCGCTTGCCACGTTGATCATGCCCATCTCGATCGCACCAATCGCGATGCGGCCGACCCGCATGTCCATGACCGATCCGCAGGTGCCGTACCAGACTGGGTTTCCCGGGTTCTTGAGCTGAATGATCGTGATGCCGCTGATCACGTCGGCCGTCTGCTGCGCGAGGAGGCCGGCGATCGTTACCGGCGCGGTGGCGCCCGCCTGCGGCTCGGAAGTCACGTCGATCGGAATCCCGTACTCCGCGTACAAGAGCGCCCCCTCGACCTGATCGCGATCGTGGTGCAGTGGGGCGACCGGGTTGTCGGTCGTGAACGTACAGGGCTTGCGCTTGAGCTCTGCCTCCCCTCCGGCGACGACGGCGACCATCCGAAGGCAGTCCTCGGCCATGATGCGCTCGCGGGACGTCGCCTTCACCGGCTTGGTCGAGTTGCGGACCGACTCCAAGTACCCATAGGCGTGGGTCGCTCGGATCGGGATCCCCTCGATCTGCGGCATGATGGCGCCCGAATGCAGCAGGTGGTAGTTCGGCATCGCGTCGGCGATCTTGATCAGGTCTCCGACATCCTTCAGCGTCGTGGGGCGCGCCTCGCCGGAAGCGTAGTCGTAGCAGTTGATCCGACCGATCATCGGCTCGATGTGTACGTCGGTCGTGGAAACCTGAACGTCGTGGGCCGAATCCCTGGCATACACGGTGAACGATGACGGGGCCTTTCGCAGGCACGCCTCCACGATGTCGCCGGGGATCCGGCAGATCATCGTTTCCTCGTCGACGTCCGCGCCGGCCTTCGCAAGCAGCTTCCGGGCCTCCGCCGACTTCACCAGTACACCGGGATCCATCAGCATGTCGAGTGCGGCCTGTCGGATCCGCTCGATTTGCTCGTCGCTCAGAACCTTGAGTGTCGGTTGGAATCTCAACGCACGTCCTCCTTGTCGCTCAGTGGAGCGGAACCCCGAGAGCGACGAGTTCCTCCTTGACCTGGTCGTAGACCGCCCGGTGCTCCGCCGTCGGCTCGAGCGTTCCCAAGTCGTACAGCTCCTCGAACGGCTGCCCCTTCGGCGCGTTCTCCAGGTCGAGGTGGTCCTTGTACTTGTCGTACAGCGCTTCGACGATCGGCGTCGCCGCCGCTCGGCTCATGCCGGCCGCGGCGCGGGCGACCTCGGCGAACAACACTCCCATCAGGGGACTGACGTTGTTGTTCCCCAGCGGCTCCGCCGGGCGCGGGCCGCTCACGTTGCTTCCGCTGGTGACGGAGGCGAGCGCCAGGGCGGAGAACTCGTAGGCGTACTGCGCCGAGCCCGGGCGTCCCGAGGTGGTGTGGCTCGTGGTCGCGATGATCTGAGAGTTGCGGGCGATCGCCTGGTTCGCCAGGCTCGACAGGAAGAGCGAGTGCTGGTTCGTCTGCTGCTTGTACTTCATGTGCTGCGGTCCGATGTGGACGATCTCGCCGCCGAGCATGATCGAGGCGATGAAGGAGGCGACGGCGACGACTGCCGTACCCGCCGGACTTCCGCCATACCCGCCGATCAACGGCGTGAACGCCATGTAGATCGGGCACCCGATCGCGGTGTAGTAGGCGAGTCGGGTCATGGTGACGTCGTCCACCTGGAGTTCGGAGATGAGCACCATGGCACGCGGATCCGTCGAGCGGAGTCCCCATGCTTCGTTGGTGCAGGCGATTTCCCCGGGCGCCATGACGGCGTGCCCGGCGATCGGCATGTCCGGTCGGCCGGCGCGTCGCACCGCCTCGCGGGACCACTGCCCGTAGAGGATCGCCATCCGGGTCGCCAACGCGGAGTTCGGCCGGATCAACTGCCCGTCCACCTCGTTCAAGTACCCGGGGAAGAAGAGGCAGTCCACGATCCGCTCCCGGCTGAAGGCCTCATTCAAGCGAACGAACATGTCCTCGTGGACGTTGGCGTTGAACGGGCCGCAGAAGATGAACGGCGCTCGCGGGTCCTCGACCCCTCGATGGTGGATGGTGACGCGGTCCTTGCCGGCGCCCATCTGAACCTGACCCCGGACGGCCCGCAGGGCTTCATCGACCTCCCGCTCGGAGAACTGGACCACCCGGTTCGAGTTCATGCTGTACAGGCCGGAGTGGATGAACAGCTCCCGGCCGGCCTGGAAGCAGCGGTCGGCCAAGTCGTCGTCGAGGTTGACGAACGTCTTCCCGTCCCACGCGATGGCGTACTCCTTGGCGAGCTTCATCGCCGGGGCGGCGACGGTCTTCATCAGGAAGTCCTTCGACTCCGTCAGAGGACCGGTCTCGCATCGCTTCGCGATCTCCTTGAAGTTCACGAGTTCCTTCCTCCCATCGCGCCGTCGAGCAGTCCAACCGCCTCGAACGCGTCATGGGCGAACCCGTCGGCGCCGATCTCGTCTGCCCACGCCTGGGTCACCGGAGCGCCGCCGACGATGACGAAGTACTTGTCCCGGATGCCCCTGTTCTTGAGGAGTTCGATCACATCGCGCTGGTAGAGCATGGTGGTCGAGAGGAGTGCCGAGAGCGCGATGACGTTGGCCTCGTGCGATTCGGCGGCCTCGATGATCCGCGTGGCGGGGACCTCGACGCCCAGGTCGTGTACTTCGTACCCGTTCGCCTGGAGGAGCGTGCCAACGACGGACTTGCCGATGTCGTGGATGTCGCCCTCGACGGTCCCGATGACGACGGTCGCCTTCGTCTCGAGCTTTCCCCCCTGCTCGTTCAGCGCCTTCTCGAGAACGGCCACGCCGGCCTTCATCGCGTCGGCACCAAGGGTGAGTTCCGGGAGGAAGATCTCCATCCGATCGAAGGCCTCTCCGAGTTCTCGGATCGGATTGGCGAAGCCCTTCTCGACCGCCTCGAGCAGATCGAGCCCCGCGGCGACGGCCTCCTCGGAGGCGGCGACGGCCGCGTCGCTGTCGTAGGTCTCGATGCTCTTCCTCATCGCCTCGTAGATCTGTTCGGCATCCGCCATGGTCTGTCTCCTTACGCGCTCGAGCGGTAGCCGCCGCCTCGAATGGCAGCTAGCGCATCTGCGTCCTAGCGGTACCCGCCCATCGTCAGGGCGAGCATCGCTTTCTCCGTATGCAGTCGATTCTCGGCCTCGTCGAAGATGATCGATCGATCCGAGTTCAGAACCTCGTCGGTGACCTCGGTGTTCCGCGAGATCGGCATGCAGTGCATGACGTTCACGTCGTGCTTGGCCAGGTCGACGACCCGCTGATCGACCCTCCATGCGTCGGCCAGCTTGGCCTTCATCTCGATGAACTCCGGGTCCCCCTGGAAGTGGGTCTCGAGTCCCCGCGCGAAGACCTCGGGGGAGACCCACGAATAGACGTTGATGAAGTCGGCGTCCTTGACGGCTTCGTCGTAGGATCGAACGATCTCGATGCTCCCGCCCGACATCGACGCCGCCTGCTCCGCCTGACCCTGGATCCTCGGGTCCGGATCGAAGCCCTCGGGGCAGGCGATGCTCAGCGTGAAGCCGAGCTTGCCGGCCATCAGCATCGTGGAGTTCACCAGGCCGGCCGGTGGGTTCGCCGTGCGGTAGCCCCAGCAGAAGGCGACCTTGAGGTTCTTCACCGATCCCTTCTTCTCTTCCATGGTCAGCACGTCGGCGAACGCCTGGCACGGATGCTCCACCGGGCAGGACGCGTTGATCACCGGGATGTCGGCGTACTCGACGGCGGAGTCGACGCGCTCCCGTCGCATCGCGCGGTAGGCGATCCCGTCGAGGTAGCGGCTGAGCGTCTTGATCGTGTCGTGCCAGTCTTCTTCCGCCGCCTCTCCGACCCAGAGCCGATGCTGGTCGAGCCAGAGCATGTGTCCGCCGAGCTGCATCATGGCGGTCTCGAACGAGATGCTCGTCCGGGTGGAGGGCGACTCGAAGATGCCGCCGAGGCTCTTGCCTTCCAGGAGCCGGTGGGGCCTTCCCTGCTTCAACTCCTTCTTGAGGTCCCTCGAGACCTCGAGAATCATCTCGATCTGTTCCTTGTCGACGTCGGTGATTCCGCTGATGGACTTGCCCTTCAGGTCTTCCACTACGCCCTCCTCCCTTCGTGGAGATAAGCCTTGATCTCATCGAGCGACCAGTCCGTCCCGATCCCGAGGACCTCGGCGGTCCGGCCGATGCTCCGGAAGTCGCGATCCAGGAGCCCTTCGGCCATCGTGATGATGGCGTCGGTGAACGGCGTGGGAACGCCCAACAGCTTCCCGAGGGACGAGAAGGTCACCAGTCCGTAGGGGACGTCCTCGGTCAGGTGTCGGACGTCCAGGGCGAAGAGACCCTCGCAGACCTCAAGGAACGGGGTGTGGATCGCGTCGTACAGCGGGAGGACGAAATCCTCGCCGTTGGGGTTCCACTTCACCATCATGATCTCTTCTTCAAGCGGGTACTGCTTCAGTCCGAGCTTCTCGCCGATCGCCATGCGCTCCCTGTCGATCTTCTCGATGATCCGGACGACCGCCGGCGTGTTCTCCGTCTTGCCGAAGAGGCAGAAGGTCTGGTCCCCCGTCTCGATCCGCCCGGCGTTGCAGACCATCGGAGGGGTGTGCGTGATCGCGTTGTAGTCGACGAGGATCGAATCGATCGCGTTCTGCCCAGCGCGTAGCGTGTAACCGTGCGCCGTCGGGTACAGCTCCTCCAGCTTCTTCATGACGTGGTCGATGTCTTTGCCGGGGAACGTCGCGAAGATCAGGTTCTGGGTCCGGTTCTCCAGCCGCACCTGCGCGTCGCCTTTGCGGGACGTGCCGTACGGCAGGGTATTGCAGTCGGCAAGGCAGACCTTCTTGTCGTCGATCCCCATCTCGCGCAGGACGCGTGCCCAAGTGAGCGATGCTCCACCCTTTCCGAGGTAGAGCACGATCTGGCCCTCCTCGAGGTGTGGCGCCACCAACCGGGCGTACTCCTCGCAGACGAAGTAGGGGATGGGATTGACGATGACGTCCGCTCCCCGCACCGCCTCGGCGATATCGTCCGTGGCGCAGGCGACCTTCCCGAACTCGCCGGTGGGGTTGCTGTCGATGTCGAGGATCTCGATGCCACCCTTCGCCTTCACCCCGGCGACCTTGTCGATATTGCGGGAGAAGAGCGCGACCTCGTATCCCATCAGCCCGAAGTCGGCTGCCGACATGAAGCCTCCGCTTCCGGCTCCCAGAACTGCCACTTTCCCTTTGCTCATTCCGCCCTTCCTTCTTTCTTGAGCGCAGCCTTTCGCGCTGCGGTCGCCTCGGCATCGACGTCCCATCCGCCGGGCTTGAAGACGACGCCGTAGGTTCCTTCCGCGCTCTCTATGGAGATGATTTCGTTTCGTGCGTCCTGCCGTACCCGTTCGACGTCCCGGTCCAGCGGATCTCCCCAGCCTCCACCGCCGGAGGGGTAGGAGGTGTAGACGTCGCCGCTTCTCAGCTGCAGGGATTCCTTCGCCTTGACGACGTACTCCTCGCTCGTACCCTCGTTGATGGTGGCCATGTTGACGGTTCCGGGGAGCCCCCCGAAGAGGCCGTAGGGCGGGTTGTCCCGCCCGTCGCCGAACATCACGAGACCTGGGGCCTCGTCGTACATCTTGATCCGATACTTCGCTCCGCAGCCGCCCCGGTACGTGCCGGCGCCGCAGGAGTCGGTGGTGAACTCGTTGAACTCCGTGAGGTGCGGGTAGTCCATCTCGTTGGTCTCGATGTTCGGGGCAATCAGCCCTCCGAGGTCGATGCCGTCGCCGATGTAGTGGCGACCGTCCATCCCGCTCATCCCTCCGGCTCCGCCGAACCCGTTGAAGCCGAACATGACGTAGAACCCGTCGTTTCGTGGATCGACTCCGGTGATCGCCGGCCCGTTCCACCGATTCCAACCGGCGGGGACGCGGTCCGGGAGCACGTTCGAGAGCGCCTTCCAGCATGCCTCAAGGATGGCACACGCGGTATCGAGCGTGCAGGAGGCGACCGCGGCGGGGAACTCGGGGTTCACGACGCTCCCGACCGGTGCGGTGATGTGGATCGGCCGGTACGCTCCCTCGTTGTGCGGAATGTCGGGGGTGGTCACCGTCGTCAGGAACGAAACGTAGGCACACGTCGCCGTGTTTGCCATCGGCGAGTTGACGAACCCCGTGACCTGCGGGTCCGAACCCTCGAAGTCGACCGTCGCCTCATCGCCGTCGATGGTGATCGCGACGCGGATCAAGATCGGCTCCTCCTGGAAGCCGTCGGAGTCGAGGTAGCTCTCGCCGACGTAGGTCCCGTCGGGGAGCTTCTCGATCTCCAGGCGCATCCGCCGTTCGGCGTACTGATGGATCTCCTCGATCGTGCCGCGCGTGGTCTCCACGCCGTACTTGCCGAGGAGTTCGTGGATGCGTCGCTCAGCGACGCGGCAGCTGGCGACCATCGCCTTGATGTCGACCCAGAACTCGTCAGGCATCCGCGTGTTGATGCGGATCATCTCGACGACGTCCAGGATCGGCTCCTCGTTCCGGTAGAGCCGCACCGGCGGGATCCGGATCCCCTCGTGGAAGAGCTCGGTCGCCTTCGGGGAGTAGGAGCCGGGCTCGATGCCACCCACGTCGCCGTGGTGTGCCCGGTTGATGGCGAAGAACTGCAGTGCGCCCTCGAAGAAGATCGGCTTGATGATCGTGACGTCTGGAAGGTGCGTCCCTCCCGTGTACGGATCGTTCATGATGAAGATGTCGCCTTCGTGGATGTCCTCGCCGAAGTACGCCGTCGTCGCCTTCACCGCTTCCATCGACGAGGCCGTGTGCGAGGGGACGCCGTCGATCTGGGCGACGATCCGGTCGGCCCAGTCGCAGATCGCGCAGGAGAAGTCGTGGACCTCGGCGAAGATGGGCGAGATGGACGTGTTGATCATCGTGATCCCCATCTCCTTGTTGATCGTCAGGAGGCGGTTGTAGATGACCGATAGCGTGATCGGGTCCGCCGCGCCTTCGAATTCCCGCCGCCGCGCTTCGTCGTGGCTCACGCGATCTCCTTCTGCTCTTGCTCCATGATGACGTTGCCGAACCCATCCATGCGGGCCGTCCAACCCGGGTGCAGGACGACGGTCGTGATCCGTTCCTCGATGATCGCGGGCGCCGGAATGGCGTGTCCCGAGCTCAGCTTCGTTCGGTCGTAGACCTTCGTTTCGACGAAGTCCCCGATCGACTCGAAGTAGACGGGGCGTTCCCCCTTGACCGCTTCGGCGACGTCGCCGACCGCTCCGCTCTCGGCGGAGATGTCGGCCTTGTCGACGGCGCCGACGGCGGTGATGCGGAAGTTCATGATCTCAAGCGGCGTCTCGGGCGTCGCATAGGTATAGAGGCGCTCGTGCGCCGCGTGGAACGTCTCGGCGATCTGCGCGACGTGCTCGGTGCCGAGTTCGCATCCATGCGGGATCTCGACCGTCACCTCGTGGTGCTGTCCCTGGTAGCGGATGTCGGCGAACCGAAGGAGCGTCGCTCGCTCCTCCTCGACGCCTTCCTGCAGCAGCTCCGCCAGCGCCGTCCTTTCGGCGTCGGCGATCGCTTCGTTGAAGTCCGCAAGGTCGATTCCCGGGATCTGTCCCGAGTAGGAGCGGACGGAGTCCAATCGGATGTCCGACTCCAGCATGCCGAGGGCGCAGAAGACCGAGGCCGCTTTCGGCACGATCACCGTGCTCGAGCCGATCTCCTCGGCGATCTTGCACGCGTGGATGGAGCAGGCGCCGCCGGCGCTGATCAGTGCGTACTCCCTGGGATCGTGACCGCGCTCGACGCTGACGACCTTCGTCGCGTCGGCCATGTTCTGGTTGATGATCCGGAAGATTCCCGCGCAGGCCTCGGTCATCGACATCTCCAGCGGATCGGCGATCCGTTCCTTGACCGCCCTTTCGGCCGCTTGCAGATCGACCTGCATTTCGCCGCCGAGGAAGAATCCGCTGTTCAGGTAGCCGAGGAGGAGGTTCACGTCCGTCACCGTCGGCTCGGTTCCGCCGAGGCGATAGCAGGCAGGCCCAGGATCCGAACCGGCGGAGGCCGGGCCGACCTTGAGCATCCCGCCCTTGTCGAGCCAGGCGATCGATCCGCCACCGGCGCCGACGGTGTTGATGTCGATCATCGGCTTGGCGACGCGGTAGCCGGCGATCTCGCCCTCGGTGCTCAGTGTGACCTTCGCATCGTTGATCAGCGTGACGTCGAACGACGTCCCGCCCATGTCCATCAGAATGAGGTTTCGATTGCCGAGGAGTTCCGCGAAGTACATCGCGCCCACGGCCCCTGCGGCCGGCCCGGAGAGGAGCGTCGCCGACGCATGCCGGATGGCGGTCTCCGCGGTCATGACGCCGCCGTTCGACGCCGTCACGTAGAACGCGCGACGAAGGCCGTCGTTCCTCAGCTTGGCCTCCAGCGTCGACAGGTAGACGGTGAGCTTCGGGCCGACGTACGCGTTCGCCGTCGTCGTCGAAGATCGTTCGTACTCTCGAATCTGGGGGAGGACATCCGACGAGATCGACAGGAAGACCTCCGGCATCTCACGGAGGACGATCTCCCGGATCCGCTGCTCGTGCGCCGGGTTCAGGAAGGAGAAGAGCGTGGCAACCGCGACGGCCTCGACGCCCTCCTTCTTGAAGATCGAGCAGGCGTCGAGTACATCCTGTTCGTTGAGCGGGGTGACCAAGGACCCGGCGTAGTCGATGCGCTCCTCGACGCCGATCCGGAGGTACCGGGGGACGAGCGGATCGGGAACCTCCAGGAAGAGGTCCCAGATGTTCTCCTTGTGTGCCCGGCGCATCTCGATCGTGTCGCGGAAGCCCTTGGTGCAGATCAGGCCCGTCTTCGCGCCGGTTCCCGTGAGGAGCGTGTTGGTCGCCACCGTCGTT
>Ga0180434_10008649_pt1 | contig 11204 bp, 10 predicted proteins | sample SS_ome_7_FD_132453 | JGI IMG/M metagenome (GOLD analysis project Ga0180434, IMG submission 132453) | Hypersaline lake sediment archaeal communities from the Salton Sea, California, USA - SS_1_D_2 metaG | ecosystem: Environmental > Aquatic > Non-marine Saline and Alkaline > Hypersaline >... | reverse complement strand
CCCTTTAACGTGACCGCAGCACGTGCTATGCTTCGGGTAGCAATGCCCAGCGAGGAGGTAATCATGCGTATCATTTCAACGGTATTCGCAATTCTTGGTATTATCTGTATTCTTCTGGCGTTTTTCGGGCGCATATTCGGATCGTCCCAAGTTCAAATGCTGGGAACCGCTTTTTCCTCAATGACATTTCTGGTCGTATCAAATACTTGCCTGCTATTAGCTTTAGTATCAAAGAATCACACGAAAAATTCGCCTTAAAGAGTGGAAGAGGGAACTCGTAAAGTTCCCTCTTCTTTTTAAAAGTATATAATCCGGTACGATGTAAGTCTTTATACCCGAAAAATGTAACGGAGCGTGTGAGTATGATTCTTTACGCCGGGTCTCCGTAAAGTCTTCCTTCTTCATGCCGTTTTTTCAATGTATCCAGCATATCCTTTGTCATACTTTCAAGATCCCATTCGGGTTTCCAGCCCCATTCATTCCTCGCAGCGCTGTCATCTATGCTGGATGGCCAAGTATCCGCGATTCCCTGTCTGAAATCGGGTTCGTACTTCACGGTAAAAGAGGGCATGTGTTTCCTGATGCTGCGTTCAAGATCACCGGCTGTGAAAGACAGCGCGCCGACATTGAAATCGCTATGATGTTTCAAACCGGAAAAATCCGCTTCCGCAAGATCTATAGTTGCTTTCAGGCAATCCGGCATATACATCATGGGCAAGCTTGTATCTTCCCGCACGAAGCACGTATACGAACCTTCTTCAATCGCCTTGTAATAAATCTCCACCGCATAATCCGTTGTACCTCCGCCGGGCAGAGTTTCAGCGGAAATAATGCCGGGATACCGGAGACCTCGAACATCCACGCCGAATCGCTGTACGTAATAATCACAGAGGATTTCTCCCGCGACTTTGGTTACACCGTACATCGTACGAGGTTTCAGAACGGTCTCCTGGGGCGTATTATCACGTGGCGTTTCCGGTCCGAATACGGCGATTGAACTCGGCATGATTACTCGGGTCATATCATAATCAATGGCAGCATGTAGAATATTCAGCGTGCCATTCATGTTTACGTTCCAGCAGAGCTGAGGATTCTTCTCCCCCACCGCGGATAAAATGGCTGCCATATGAAAAATGGTATCAACATTGTGTTTCTTTATAACGACATCGAGACTCGATCGTTCGGTTACGTCGATGAAGTAGAACGGCCCCGATTCGAGTAACGCCTTGCTTGGTTCGGTTTTTCGCCCTGTTGCCACCACATGTTCGGCACCATAACGTTCACGAAGTGCCAGTGTTAGTTCACTGCCGATCTGACCTACAGATCCGGTAACGAGGATGTTCTTGATCGTTTTTGCCATGTTCCCCTTCCATGTTCCGTTTATTGGAGATTTCCGAAATACTGCGAGAAAGTATTCATCTAACACCGCGCCAACAAGTTCATCATAACATTCATTCGCATCGGGTTTTACGCCTCATGTATAGGAAAACTACCCAATGGTGAGAAATGTATCTACATTGTCACCAAAACCGGTTGTCGGCCCGATTCGCGCGGAAAATTCCCGCTACCGGCGTTTCCGTGTGCGGCGTCGCATCTTCTTTCGTACCGGGTGATCGTCACCAACAAGAGAAAACAGCTTATCGCGTAAACGCGCGGCAGTTTCGAAATCCATACGAGAAGACGCTTTGACCATCTCATCGTGAATAATCTCCACCAACGCGGTATCCTCCGCATCCCCCAAAACAATGCGTTCATCTTCCGCAACCCTCTGATGTGCTACATGCGTAGATGAGAGGATCTCTTCTCTACTCTTGTATACGGAGCGTGGCTGGATACCCATGGATTTGTTGTATTCCAGCTGTATACTCCGTCGTCGTGTCATCTCGTCAATGGCGGTTTTCATTGATTCGGTTATTTCATCCGCATACATCACGACTATTGAATTGACATTCCGCGCCGCGCGTCCCGCTGTTTGAATCAAGCTCGTTGTAGACCGCAGGAATCCCTCTCTATCCGCATCGAGAATAGCCACCAGAGAAACCTCGGGAAGATCGAGCCCCTCTCTCAAAAGATTAATTCCAACTAGAACATCGAATTCGCCAAGTCGCAGATCTCGGAGAATCTCAACACGTTCCAAAGCATCGATTTCGGAGTGGAGATATCGGATACGGACACCGAGTCCGGAGAGGTGGTCTGCAACATCCTCGGCAAGTCGTTTCGTCAGCGTTGTAACCAGAATCCGTTCCTTTCGCCTGATACATTCCTGAATACGGTCGTAGAGATCGTCGATCTGATTGCGGGCGGGTCGAATGAGTATTTCAGGATCAACGAGTCCGGTGGGACGGATTATCTGTTGTACGCGTGTTCCTCCGGCTTCATCGATCTCCTCTGCGCCCGGTGTCGCCGACACATAGACAATCTGACCCACGACTTCATTGAATTCCTCGTACCTGAGCGGGCGATTATCCAATGCCGAGGGGAGTCGAAAGCCGTGTTCCACCAGCGTTGTCTTCCGGCTTCTATCACCGTTATACATGGCTTTGAGCTGTGGGATTGTCACGTGGCTCTCATCTATGATAGTCAGGAATGGCCTGTGAAAGTAATCTATCAGGCAGGCCGGCCTTTCGCCTGCTTCTCGACCACTCAAATGTCTGCTGTAATTCTCTATCCCGGCACAAAATCCCGTCTCCCTGAGCATTTCCAGATCGTACAACGTTCGTGTCTCGAGTCGTTGAGCCTCCAATAGCTTACCTTCATCCCTCAGTATTTCCAGACGCCAATCAAGTTCCTCTCGTATTGCCGAAACTGCATATTCAAGTCTTTCCCCCGTTGTTACGAAATGCCGAGCGGGATATATGACGACGCGCCCCTCGGTAACGATGGTTTGACCGGTTATATGATCCACCTTTGAAATGCGTTCTATTGAAGAATCGAAGAATTCGATCCGAACGATATGTCCACCGTATGCAGGGTATATATCCATGACATCACCCCGCACACGAAATGTCCCGGGACTGAGTGTCATATCGTTTCTGCTGTACTGCATCTTGACTAGTTGCGCGAGAAGAGCCTGCCTGTTGATGACGGTATCAATCTCGAGGATCAGATACATCTCGTGCCAATCGGTGGGATTTCCCAACCCATAGATGCACGAAACGCTTGCCACTACTATGACATCATCTCGTTCGAGGAGCGAGGATGTAGCTCTCAACCTCAGGCGTTCGATCTCCTCGTTGATCGAAGCATCCTTCTCGATGTACGTATCGGTTTGCGGAACATATGCCTCCGGCTGATAATAATCGTAATATGATATAAAATACTCAACTGCATTATCAGGAAAATAGCTCCTCAATTCACCGAATAACTGGGCGGCAAGAGTTTTATTATGACTTATGACCAACGTAGGAAAACCGATACGTTCGATAGCATTGGCCATGGTAAATGTTTTCCCTGAGCCGGTCACACCGAGTAGCACCGTGGCTCGGTGTCCGTCCTCTATACGTTCGACTATCTCTTGTATTGCACGAGGCTGGTCTCCACTGGGAGCATATGGCTGGTGCAGCCGGAAGGTCGCCATCAGGGAGAAGGTGATTCGATGGTCTTCCAGCCGAGCGGGATATCCCGGACCACCTGCCCCGCTTCGCCCAAAGGCGGTACAGGACGTCCGTTGAGATTGAGTTCAACACCTCCGGCATTACCGAGTGTTATTCTGAAATCCTCACGGGCATCGAATATTCGAATACTTCCGGGAGACATGATGAAACCCGGTTTATCCGATCCATCAACCATTACCCGAACCCATGTGGTTTCCGACGCGATAATACGCAGTGTCAGCAATGAATCCTCAAAAACCACTGTTTCAAGGATTTTCCCGGCTGATGTATCAGATACGGACGTGAGAGAATCGGGAGGTGACTGAGCGCTTTGGACAACCGGTCGATCGTCTATCGCACGGGGTTTCAAGAGAAAAACCGCGATCGCGATGACTACAATTATAATCAAACCGATAAAAACCGGTATTCGATAGGACTTCGATGGAATGTTCGGCTCCGATGACGATGATTTTTCGAATTCCGATGTCTCGATGAGTTCTCGATACAAATCGAGTATATCCTCGTCAGCGTCAATCGCACGACAGTATGCTTTCAGGTAACTTTTCGCATATGCGGGACAGAATAGCGCTTCAAGATCTTCCTTCTCGATGGCCTTCAAGTATTGAAGCCTGACATGGGTCTGTTCCGCGATCTGCTCGAGACTTAATCCTTTCGCTTCTCGAAGATGACGCAAACGATTTCCCGGGGACGGATCATTGAGCTTTTCATTCGAGGAGGGAACTTTCTCATTCATAGGATCTCATTCGTATTCCTGTCAGTGTTCCATTCAAAGGGTCAAACGGCGAATTATCATCGGCCGTTTCTCAGAAAGCGCACTAGTAATCGAAATGGCGCGCTTGATGGAGCGCTCAGCCGTTTCGGCGTCGTTTTCATCACGTGCATGGATTTCGAGTATTGATTTCCCCGTTTCAACATACGAGCCGGTCTTTACCTTGAAAACAAATCCTACTGAAGGATCTATCGTATCATCAACCTTCCGTCGACCTGCCCCGAGTTCCACGGCGGCAAATCCCACTTCGCGTGCATCAATGGCATCAATATAGCCGGTTTTCCACGCAGTAACTTCTTTCACAAGCGGAGCTTCGGGCAACGCATTCGTATCAACAAACGAGGGATCGCCGCCTTGCGCTTCCACCATAGCCCTGAATACACTCAATGCGCTTCCGTCTTTCAATTTCGATTCGGCGGTATGTTCGGCGGAGGACCGATCCTGAAGACCACCCAATTCAATCATCTCAGAACAAAGCGCTATGGTGAGTTCCTTCAGATCCCGGGGACCTTCTCCTTTAAGAAGATCGACGATCTCTTTGACTTCCAGTGCATTGCCAACCGTAAATCCGATTGGTTCATCCATTCTCGTTAATAATGCCGTCACGCGCCGTCCCATTGAGTCACCTATTCGAAGAAGCAGTTCCGCCAGTTCCTCGGCGCGTTCAACCGTTTTCATGAATGCTCCGGATCCGACTTTCACGTCGAAAACGAACCCGATTGGTCCCGCGGCCAATTTTTTACTCATTATGCTGGCGGCGATCAACGGAACGCAATCCACTGTCGCTGTAACATCCCTCAGTGCATAGACCATTCCATCCGCGGGAGCCATGGAATCGCTTTGTCCGATGATCGCGCACCCGATCTTTTCGAGTTGCGCTCTGAATTTTTCGGGGGATAAAGATATTGAGTAGCCGGGGATCGAAGCGAGTTTATCCAGTGTTCCGCCGGTGTGCCCGAGCCCCCGCCCGGACACCATGGGTACGGCAACGCCACACGCGGCGGCCAGTGGCGCTAAAGCAAGGGATACTTTGTCCCCCACACCACCGGTGCTATGCTTATCAATGGCCGGTTTATCAAAGGAGGCAAAATCATGACATACTCCCGAATTCATCATGGCTTCCGTAAATGCCATAGTCTCCTGAAATGTTAATCCCCGAAACCAGACGGCCATCAACAGTGCAGCCATCTGATAGGCCGGCAGATCACCGCTGGTGAAACTGTTCACAATCCAATGCCAATCCTCGGGCTTGAGAGAATCACCGTTCTTCTTCCGCTCAATGAGCGGATACATTGTCCGTTCCACTACTCGAGCTCCTCAGGCCATGAGAAAGCAAACGGTAACAGGTCTTTGATCGTAAACTTTTCGAGATTACCGTCAGAACCCTGAAATACCAGTATTGCCTTCGGTCCAAATTGATGGATTACCTGGAGACACGCGCCACAAGGCCGAATGTTTTTAATTTGATCACAGACCACCGCAATTGCCCGTATTCCTTTTCGGCCGCTGCTAATCGCTTTAAAAATAGCTACACGTTCAGCACAAATTGATAATCCATACGAGTCGTTTTCAACATTACATCCCGCATAAACCTCTCCGTTGTCAGCGAGGACCGCGGCTCCAATCTTCAACCGTGAATGGGGGGCATAGGCATGACGACTAACTGCTTTGGCAGTATGGACGAGCCACTCGAGTTCTTCCTGCCGGGGAGCAGAGCCGATAACGGGAGATTCCTCAGGGATTGGACGCGATTTTTCGAGTACCTCCCCGAGATCGCCCCCCTCAGATTCACCGTGAACACCTTCTTCACGATCCGCCTCGGCAGTCTCTCCCGGTGTCTCCTCCCCCTCGACCGAGGAATCGGGCGCATCGGCTTTATCCGGTTCAATTTCCTCTTCGATTTCATCCCGTTCCACATATACGCGACCGAGCGCTTCCAATAACTGATCCCGCTTTGCCACCACGGTTCTAACCGAACAATTAGTCATTTCCGAGATTTCCTCCACCAGCCGTGTATCAGCGGGTTTAGAAGTGGCGACAGTCAGCATTTCCTCGTCTTTTTCAATGGGCAAAACCCCTCCGGTGACAGCAGCCTCACGGTTCAGCAATGTGGCTATCTCCGGCGGTACTTCATGTGCGACCAGCTGTATGTAGGGGATTCCACATGCTCTAACAAAAAATCCAACGAGCTCCTCTTCGGAAATCAATCCCTCCTCTACGAGCTGGTCGCCCCAGAAGGCGGTATGATCTCTTTTATCGAAATGCTGTTTTATCTCTTCGTTGTACAACCCGGTGAGATCGAGCCATCGAACCAACGCCAGCCCGAGCAACTCGACAAGCTCTCCATGCGAGACTTGTCCGTTTTCAACAAGTTTGAGACCGCAGAATCGGCCCGTTTCCTTTTGTTGAGCCCAGATTGATTCTCTGTCATCATCGGCGATACCGACTTCTTCCCGCAATACACCGTAGAAAAGTGGCTTGTCATCATCCGTAAGGGATGCGGTATCTTTCTCGCCGGTTTCTTTCGGGGTATGAGATTCATCGGATACTTCGGATTCCGGACTGGATACGTCTTCCACTTCAACAAAAGGGAGGTCGTCTTTGAAGGACGTACCGGAAGTTTCCATGGTGAGACCAAATATACTCGCACATGTTGCCGCAACATCGGAGAAGGATTCACGCTCTCCGAGATCCACACCCGGTCGCTCTCCAGTCCATACGAGTAGCGGAACATATTCCCGTGAATGGTCGGTAGAGGGAGTCGTGGGATCACACCCGTGATCCGCGGTCAAAAAGGCAATATCCCTGCCCGGACGAAGTGCCTTTTCGAAATCTTCAATCCACGCATCGAGCTGCTCGAGCCCCCTGGCAAATCCGTCAGGATCATTTCTATGACCCCAGAGTGTATCAAATTCACCCAGATTGCAGAATATGAAACCTTCATCCTGTTCATCCATGGTATCGAGAATATCTTCAAGACAGATATCCAATCCCTTCGAGGGCTTCGAGATGGTAATACCGCGGCCGCCAAACAAATCACTGATCTTGCCGATGCCGATTACCTGCCTTTTTTCCGCAACGAGTCGATCAAGAATCGTATCCTTAAATGGTACGACAGTGAAATCTTTGCGCTCCGGTGACCGTACAAACTGGCCCGGTTCCCCGAAAAAGGGCCGAGCTATGACTCTGGCGATCTGATGCGGTTCAACGAGTGCATTCCTCATGGCTGCACATACCGAATGAAGCTTGTCAACAGGCCAGACTTTGACATGTACGGCTACTTGAAACACACTATCCGCTGATGTATAGACGATTGGTTTTCCCGTTTTCAGGTGTTCTTCACCAAGTTCCTCTATAATCTCGGTACCCGATGCGGCAACATTGCCCAGCGGTGCGATTCCCGCCAATTCAGTAAACTGATGAATGACCTCGGGCGGGAATCCGTCAGGATAAACCGGAAAGGGCTTTTCCAGAGGGCAGCCCATGAGTTCCCAATGTCCTGACGTACTGTCTTTTCCCGGACTGATTTCTCGCATTTTCCCGTAACTGCATGTGGGTTCATCCGCAGGAAAAAGACCTTCAACCTCCGTGATATTGCCTAGTCCCCACCGTTCTAAATTCGGTAGGGATAAACCTTTTTGCTCTCGTGCGAGATTGCCCAGAGTATGTGAACCCGTATCACCATAATCCTGGGCGTCGGGAAGTTCACCGATTCCGACACCATCCATTACAATTACTAAAATGCGCTTTATCGTGTCCATATTCCCTCCACGCAACGACCATGATTGCCGAGAGGATCAGGCACCCCCGCATAAGAGAATTCCGCCTGTTCCCATGAAAGAGAGAATCCCACTGATATCCCGTCACCCCGATATCCGGATCGAAGCCAGAGCCCTTTGGATGCCCTGATATCGAGGCCAATGTGATTACTCCACGAGTCTACACCAATCCGTTTTCTGAGATTGTATTCAATTTTGATTTTTCCTTCCACCAATCCGATGGCTACACCTCCTGCAAGGAGGGGACGAATTCGTCGCCATGTATTCGGTCCTTCATAGTGAAGCATACCAAACCCGTCCTGAACCGATACGCCGAGCGAAAGCAATGGAGGGAGGACATTCCGTACAATTCCAAAATCAATACCAAATCCCTTCATATCATTATCCGGGATAGATTCTCCGAAATAGTGGACATCAATGCCATACGACGTCAGGAAATTCATCTTCCGGGCGAACGTAATCCCGATGCGATCCTGTCTCCAACTCGCCGTGCCCGTAAGCGTACCCACATGGGAACGCAGCGGAATATCCGAGATTGCGTGAGCGCCCCACGAAATTGAAACGCTGGATGATTTCCAGGGAATGAGAAGACCGGCCCAGGAAACAGATCGATCATAGTCCATTCTGATGAGACCTATAAACGCCTGCATACCGTTATCTTTTATGACTCCACCGGGATTATGGAATAGTGCGTCAACCCCCGAACCGGATACGATACCTGATCCGGATAATCCCGCGCTTCTGGCTCCGAGCAGATCAGTATGAATCGTCGGAGTGACCGACTCACAAAAGCCTGAAGTCGAAACGAGTACCAGCAGGCTTAATATGATATAAAGCATTTTTCGATCCGTTCGTTGGATGTTGTCTGGTTCTTAAACGAAAGTCGAATCATGTACACACCATTGGAAACCAACTCACCCTTATCGGTTTTCCCGTCCCAGAGAATAGTCTTATCATCATGCCATCCGGCATCCCTATCATCCCACGGAACAATGGTAGAGATACGCGATCCATAAAAATCCAATACTTCGATTTTGATCCGCCCCGGTGTACGAAGACCGTATGCAATACGAAGAACATCGGTGTGGGGATCAAATGGGCTTGGATATACCTGAAGACTATCTATTCCGCCCGTAGAGGCGATAGAAAACGCTACACTATCCTCGAGGACAATATCAGGCCGAGAGATTACCATGACGTGGAGCGTGTGTACCCCTTCATTCTCCGGGGTCAGGGGATCATCCGCCTGCAGAGCCCATGGCCAGCGCCCATGCAAAAGAGAAACGTTTTCTTCCGGCCATCGAATCGGTGATTCCGATGCCTCGTCTATCAGTCCATCCCCATCGTTATCAACACCATCTGCATCGGCGTCCAGCCTGGCGGTCATCCCGTCGATAGAGATGGAAAAAGCCCCGATGTCGAGATGTGCCCCTTCCAGGTGAACAACAATGGATGGCGGATTGTCGGAGAAGGGAATATCGCTACCGGTGGGGCGTACAATCTCAAGTGACGCCGCCGCGACCGGATACACCACCGCTCCGCTTAGTAGAAACAATGCGAAAATGCATATATATTTCATGCTGTTTTACTCCATAAACCGTATCAATAGAATTCTGAACATAAGGATAAAAGGAAACCTCTGCTCATATAACGGGTCAAGTGCTGGTTGAATATAACCGTCATCTGTGTCACACGTCACTGCAAAGGAGTATCCGGATGCATCGTAACCCGATACCCACGGTAGACATAATCATCGAATTTCCGCGAGGTATCGTGCTTATTCAACGGAAGAATCCTCCATACGGATGGGCTCTTCCCGGCGGGTTTGTTGATTACGGGGAAAGTCTCGAAATGGCCGCTATTCGCGAAGCCGCGGAGGAAACGGGGTTGGAGATCGAACTGCTCAAACAGCTCTATACGTATTCGAATCCGTCCAGGGATTCAAGACACCATACCATCAGTACGGTGTTTATCGCTAAAGCTGATGGTATGCCGAAAGCCGGTTCGGATGCAACCTTAGTGAAAATTGCGGCTCCGCCATGGCCCGTCCCCCTGGTGTTCGACCATGAAACCATACTCTCGGATTATCTTGCTTTCAGGAAGAATCGATTCTTCAATCCTCTGACAAAGATCGCTCGCGGGCTTTGACCTTCTCCCATATCGTATCCATTTCATCCAACGAAACGGTTCCCAGTGGAGATGTGCTCTGGTCAAGCTCCTGTTCCATAGCCTGGAACCGTCTTGTGAAACGTTCGATACCTCTCCGAAGAACACTCTCCGCTTCAAGGCCATTATGCCGTGCAAAACTGACTATGGCAAAAAGAAGATCCCCTATCTCGGAATCGAGACGTTCCATATCGCCGTTCTCTATCTCCTCTTGAACCTCTTCAATTTCTTCAAGGACCTTTTCCCATACGGCATCGGAATCCGGCCAGTCGAAGCCCACCTCGGCCGCACGTTGTTGAATTCGCCATGCTCGTAAGAGCGCCGGAAGAACGCGAGGGATTCCATCCAAAAGCGATTTCCTCCCTTTCTCCTCCTTTTTTCGAATCTCCCAGTCTTCAGGTTGCTCCCCATTCGCTTCACCGTTCAAGACCGAGGCATGCCGTCGAATCATTTTATCGGTGATTCCCGATACGATATCTTCCCACCTAAATGCATGCCGCTCCTCGGCAAGCTGAGCTTGAAATATGAGATGAAGCAGAAGATCTCCTAACTCCTCCTTCAGACGATCCTCGTCCTCATCATAAATGGCATCAGAAGTCTCGTATGCCTCTTCAAGCAGAAACGGGGCAAGTGATTTTGAGTCCTGCGCTCTATCCCACGGACATCCCGATGGTCCACGCAATTTCCGAATCAACGAATAGAGTTCTTCCATAGATATAATCCATTCCCATTGAAATTAGCCGGAATCCTTGACTGATCGAATCAGACTGACTACTTATCATCTTGTTTCACTAACACTTGGAAACTTAACTCTCGGAGCACAGGCATGCTAAAAATATCCCAAAGAGAAGTCGATGGCGTGGTCATACTATCACT
>Ga0180434_10008647_pt1 | contig 11205 bp, 7 predicted proteins | sample SS_ome_7_FD_132453 | JGI IMG/M metagenome (GOLD analysis project Ga0180434, IMG submission 132453) | Hypersaline lake sediment archaeal communities from the Salton Sea, California, USA - SS_1_D_2 metaG | ecosystem: Environmental > Aquatic > Non-marine Saline and Alkaline > Hypersaline > Sediment... | reverse complement strand
GCGCGCCGATGTGCTGCCCCTGGGCAGCGGGGCGCTGGCCGGCGTGCCGTACGATATCGACCGCGAGTTCCTGGCGGGGGAGCTGGGGTTCGGCGAGATCAGCCAGAACAGCATGGACGCGGTTTCCGACCGCGACTTCGTCATCGAGTACCAGGCGGCGGCCAGCATCGCCATGATGCACCTGTCGCGCCTCGCCGAGGAGCTGGTGCTGTGGTCGTCTCAGGAGTTCAATTTCATCGAGATCGACGACGCTTTCGCCACCGGCTCCAGCATCATGCCGCAGAAGAAGAACCCGGACGTGGCCGAGCTGGCGCGGGGCAAGACGGGGCGGGTCTACGGCAACCTGATGGGGATACTGACGGTGATGAAGTCGCTGCCGCTGGCGTACAACCGCGATATGCAGGAGGACAAGGAAGGCCTGTTCGATACGGTGGGTACCCTGCTGGCGACGCTGGAGGTGTTCACCGGCATGGTAGCCGGCATCAGGGTCAATGCCGACCGCGCCCGGGCGGCTGTCGATGAGGGTTCCATACTGGCCACCGACCTGGCGGACTACTTGGTGGGCAAGGGGCTGCCGTTTCGCGAGGCTCACGGGATAGTGGGCCGGCTGGTGCAGCACGCAATCGACGGGGGCAAGGGGCTGCAGGATTTAACCATCGATGAATACAAGGGTTTCTCCCCGCTGTTCGAGGAGGATGTGCTCTCGATAACGGCGGAGACCTCGGTGGCGGCGCGGGCTATCGCCGGCGGTACGGCACCGGCGCAGGTGAAAAAGCAGCTGGCGCGGGCGAGGAAGCTGATGAAGGGCGAAGATGCCTGAGTCCAGGGTCAAGATAGCCCCCTCCATCCTCTCCGCCGACTTCGCCCGCCTAGGCGAGCATGTCGTTGAGGTAACCAAGGCGGGGGCGGACTATATCCACGTGGATGTGATGGACGGCCAGTTCGTGCCGCCGATAACCATCGGCTCGGTCGTCGTGGGGGCCATACGGCCTTGCACCGATATACCGCTGGATGTCCACCTGATGATTGAAAGCCCGGAGCGCCAGCTGGAGCAGTTCGCCAGGGCGGGGGCGGACATCATAACGGTCCACGCCGAGGTGTGCCCCGACCTGCGACAGGAGGTGAGGGCGATAAAGGCGCTGGGGGTGAAGGCTGGCGTGTCGGTAAACCCGGCGACGCCGATTGACATAATCGATTACATCTTGCCCGAGCTGGACCTGGTGCTGGTGATGTCGGTCAACCCGGGCTACGCCGGGCAGAAGTTCATGGAGGACGTGGTGGACAAGATCTCGCTGGTCAGGGAGATACTGGACGAGCGGGGGCTGGCGGCCGAGCTGGAGGTGGACGGCGGGATCACCGCCGACACCGCGCCGAAGGCGGTCGCTGCTGGCGCCAGGGTGCTGGTGGCGGGATCGGCCATCTTCAATGGGAAGGAAAGCGTGGCGGAGGCGATGGATCGTTTGAGGGCGAGCGTCGCCGGGCTAGCTGGGTAGCTTGTGCTGGTTGCGCAGGCAGCGGGTGCAGATATTGACCCGCACCTTCTTACCGTTGACCAATAGCGTCTTTTTCTGGGAATTGACGCTCCATTGCCGGTTGGTGCGGCGCTTGGAATGGCTCACGTTATGCCCGAACTGGGGCGTTTTTCCGCATATATCACATTTACCTGGCATTGCCCTCTCTCTTTGACCAAATCGCAGTTTTGCAGTAGAATTGACCAATTGAGGATAACACAAATCGGGCTTCATGGCAAGAAGGGCAGGGATGCAGGTAAAAAACTGCTGTAGCGGTCGCGATCTGGTGGAGATGTTCGGCAGCGCCTCGGCGTGGCTGGAGCGCAACGCGGCCCATATCAATTCCCTCAATGTCTACCCCGTGCCCGACGGCGACACCGGTATAAACATGCTGCTGACCATGCGGTCGGCGGTGGCCGAGGCGTCGCGGACCGGCGATGCCAGCGCCTCGGCGGTGGTGCATGCCATAGCCCACGGCGCCCTGATGGGGGCCAGGGGCAACAGCGGGGTGATACTGTCCCAGATACTGCGCGGGATGGCGGTTCCCCTCGACGGCAAGGAGCTGCTGGAGGGCGGCGACCTGGCGGCGGGGCTGGCGGCCGGCTCCGAGCTGGCCTACAAGGCGGTGAGCCATCCGGTGGAGGGCACGATACTGACGGTCATCCGGGAGGCGTCCACCGCCGCACGGGGGGTATCGGCGACCAACGACCTGTGCGCCATCCTGGAGGCCACCGCTGCGGCGGCCAAGGAGACGGTGGCCAGGACGCCCTCCATGCTGTCGGTGCTGCGCGAGGCGGGGGTGGTGGATGCCGGCGGGCTGGGCCTGTATGTGATTTTCGAGGGGTTCCTGCGCTACCTGCGGGGGGATGCCGATGAATATGAGGCGGGCGGGACCTTGTCCGCCGCCCAGCTGGAGGCGATGGCCGGGGGGGAGGAGCACAGCTACGGTTTCTGCACCGAGTTCATGATCGAGGGGAAGGGGCTGAAGCCCGGCGATATCAGGGGGCACCTGGAGTCCGTGGGAGAGTCGGTGCTGGTGGTGGCTGACGGGGATTTCCTTCGCGCCCACGTCCATACCGCGGACCCGGACGGCGTGCTGGGGTACGCTTCGTCGCTGGGCAAGCTGCATCAGGTCAAGGTTCAGAACATGGATGAGCAACACGAGGATTTCATAGCCATGGAAGGGCGGCCCAGGACGGGCACGGCGACGGTGGCGGTGGCCTCAGGCCAGGGCATGGAGGAGGTGTTCCGCAGCCTGGGGGTCGGTGTGGTAGTCCCCGGCGGGCCGTCGATGAACCCCTCCACCGAGGAGTTGCTGCGGGCGGTCAGGGCGTTGTCGGCGGACAGGGTCATCATCCTGCCCAACGACCCCAACATCGTGCTTACCGCCGGTCAGGTTTGCAGCCTTAGCGATAAACAGGTGGGCATCGTGCCCACCAGGACCATACCGCAGGGGGTAGCGGCGATCCTGGCTTTCGGCGCTGAGGCCAGCCTCGAAGACAACGTTGCCGCCATGGAGCGGGCGGCGGCAGCGGTGCGCACGGTGGAGATCACCGCTGCGGTGCGCTCCTCCAAGGTCGGCGGGCTGGCCGTGGAGAAGGGGCAGGCGATAGCCCTGCTCGACGGGGAGCTGGTGGCGGTCGCCGACCACAACCCCCAGCTGGTCGATAGCGTGCTGTCCGGCATCGACCTGTCGGCTAGCGAGATAATAACGCTGTATCACGGCGCCGGCACCGACAGCAATGAAGCTGCCGAGCTCGCTGACTCGCTGCGGCGCAGGTATCCCCACATCGAGGTCGAGCCCATATTCGGCGGGCAGCCACATTACAGCTACATCATCTCCGTGGAGTAACGCGCTTGGATTCGGCCACGCTGCGCAAGATTCTGACACTGGAGCGGGAGAAGGGCTATCGGGACGCGGCTGTGTTCGGGGGGCTCGACCGCTACCTCGAACGTCAGGCGGGCGACCTTCCCGAGCGTTTCGCGACGGCCAGCTACGCGGCGCTGGATACCGCCCGGCGCGAGGAGTGGGTCGGCGATGTCCTGCGCTGGCTGGACGGCGGGGACGCCGCGTCGGGTATCGACGCCCGGCCAAAAGACAAGGCAGCAGCCAAGCCCGTTTCCGCCGCCGCGCCGAGGGCGAAAAACGCTGCGTCGCGCACAAAGAACGCCGCGTCGAGCACGAAAAACGCCGCGCCGAGGGCGAAAAAGACCGCGTCGGGAACGAAAAAAGCGGCGACTGATAAGAAGCCAAAGCCGCCGGCCGTAGCGGCGGATGACATAATCGACAAGCTGGACGCCCCCATAACCGCCGTCAGGGGGGTCACGGACAAGCAGTTGCCCAAGTTCCGCAGGCTGGGGGTGGAGACGGTGAGAGACATGCTGTACTTCTTCCCGCGGCGGCATCTGGATTACAGCAAGCGCAAAACCATTGCCGAGCTGGAGGTGGGGGAGGAGCAGACCGTTATCGCCACGGTGTGGCAGGCGAGGGAGACCTTCATCGGCGGCAGGCGCTCCACCGAGGCGGGGGTGGGCGACGAGAGCGGCAACATGAGGGTGGTGTGGTTCAACCAGCCCTATCTGGCCAGGCAGTTCCGCCCCGAAACCCGGCTGGTGTTGAGCGGGAAGGTGAGCATGTACAAGGGGGTGAAGGTGTTCCAGTCGCCGGAGTACGAGCCCTTCGCCGGCGAGGATTTGACCCACACCGGGCGGCTGATCCCGCTGTATGCCCTCACCGCCGGGCTGAGCCCGCGGGCGGTGCGCAGGCTGGTGAAGGATGCGGTAGGCCGGTGGGCGCCGCGCCTGCCCGATTTCATCCCCGATGAGGTGAGGGAGCGGCTGGACCTGCTGAGCCTGTCCGAGGCGATAACCCAGGCCCACTACCCGCAGAGCGAGCAGTTGAAGGCCCGCGCCCGCCAGCGGCTGGCCTTCGACGAGCTGTTCCTGATGCAGCTGGGGGTGCTGTCCCGGCGCAGGGACTGGCGGGAGGGGGGAGAGGCGCATCGCATCGGCCCCGCCGGGGATGTCCTCGACCGCTTCATCGGCTCGCTGCCCTACAGCCTGACGCGGGGGCAGCGGCGGGTCTTGGATGAGATACTGGCCGACATCGCCGGCTCCCGGCCGATGACCCGGCTGCTGCAGGGTGAGGTGGGCAGCGGCAAGACCATAGTGGCCACCGCGGCGCTGCTGGCGACCGTCGCCAGCGACCTGCAGGGGGCGTTCATGGCGCCCACCGAGATACTGGCGGAGCAGCATTACAGCAGTATCTGCGCCCTGCTGGCGGAGGCGGGGAGCGAGGAGCAATCGGGGGGCGACATGCGCACCTTCACCTCGCTGCTGCCGCGCCCGCTGACCGTGGCCCTGCTGGTGGGCAGCATGAGTGCCAGCCGGAAGAGGGCGGTGCGCCGCGCCATCGCGGCGGGGGAGGTGGATATCGTCATAGGGACGCATGCCATCATCCAGTCTGACGTGGGGTTCGACCGGCTGGGGCTGGCCATCGTTGACGAGCAGCACCGCTTCGGGGTGATGCAGCGCACGGCGCTGCGGCAGAAGGGGGCCAACCCGCACCTGCTGGTGATGACCGCCACCCCGATACCGCGCAGCCTGGCGCTGACCCTCTACGGGGACCTGGACCTGTCGGTGATAGACGAGCTGCCTCCGGGGCGGCAGGTGATCAAGACGAAACGGCTCGGCCCGGATGAGAGGGACAAGGCCTATCGCTTCCTTGCCAAGGAGATCGGCGAGGGGCGGCAGGCGTTCATCATCTGCCCGCTGATAGCCGAGTCGGAGTCCATAGAGGCCAAGGCGGCGGTGGCCGAGCACGAGCGGCTGTCGGGCGAGGTGTTCCCCGGCCTGAGGCTGGGGCTGGTGCACGGCAGGCTGAAGCCGGCGGACAAGGAGCAGGCGATGAGGAGCTTCCGCGGGGGAGATTTCGATATACTGGTGGCCACGCCGGTGGTGGAGGTGGGCATCGATGTGCCCAACGCCACGGTGATGCTCATCGAGGGGGCCGACCGCTTCGGGCTGGCGCAGCTGCACCAGTTCCGCGGACGGGTGGGCCGCGGCGAGCACCAGAGCTACTGCATCCTGCTGGCCGAGAGCCCCTCGCCGGAGGCGGTGGAGCGGCTGTCCGTCCTGGAGCACAACCACGACGGGTTCGCCCTCGCCGAGGAGGACCTCAAGCTGAGGGGGCCGGGCGAGTTCTTCGGCATCCGTCAGAGCGGGCTGCCCGACCTGAGGATGGCGCGGCTCTCCGATGTGAAGCTGCTGGAGCTGGCCCGCAACGAGGCCATCCGCCTGTTCAAGGAGGACCCGGGGCTCTCACAAACCGAGAATCGCTTGCTTAAAAAAGAACTGGACCGGCTGTGGGGGGACAGCGAGATTATGGAGGGATCATGATAAAGCACGAACTGGCAAACCTGCTGCAGGGGGCGCTGGTGGAGGCCCAGCGCAAGGAGCTTCTGCCCCCGGTAGCGGCGCCGGATATAACCATCGAGCGGCCGCAGAACCCGGGGCACGGCGATTACGCCTCCCCCCTCCCGCTGAAGCTGGCGCGGGCGGCGCGCATGGACCCGCTGACCATCGCCCGCCATCTCGCCGGCCTGATGCAGTGCCCGCCGCAGTGCGAGAAGGTCGAGGTGGCTTCGCCGGGGTTCATCAATTTCACCCTGCGCGGGGACTGGCTGGCATCGCAGGTGGATACCATTTTAGCTGCCGGGGACGGGTACGGGGACATCGACGCCGGCAGGGGCAGCCGCGTGCAGATCGAGTTCGTGAGCGTGAACCCCACCGGCCCGCTGCACGTGGGCCACGGGCGGGGGGCGGTGCTGGGCAGCGGCCTGGCGGGGGTGCTGGCCGCCGCCGGCTACGAGGTGACGCGGGAGTACTACGTGAACGATGCCGGCAGCCAGATGCAGGCCTTCTTCAGCTCGCTGTACGCCCGCTACCGGCAGGCGCTGGGGCAGGATGTGCCCATGCCGGAGGAGGGATACTTCGGCGAGTACATGATCGATATCGCCAAAAGCATCGCCGCCGAGGCCGGGGATCGCTACCTCGATAAGCAGGACGAGCTGGGGCGCATCGGCATGGAGCGGGTCATCGCCGCCATCAGGTCGGAGCTGGAGCGGCTGGGGGTCATTTTCGACGTGTGGTTCCACGAGCACGAGCTGTTCGATAACGGTCAATACAAAAAGGCGATGGGGATGCTGGCGGACAAGGGCTTCACTGTAGAGAAGGAGGGCGCCACCTGGTTCGCATCCACCTCGCTGGGGGAGGACAAGGACAACGTGCTGGTGCGCAGCGACGGCTTCCCCACCTACTTCGCCTCCGACATCGCCTACCACTACAACAAGTTCGTCGAGCGCGGCTTCGACCGGGTGATAGACATCTGGGGCGCGGACCACCAGGGGCACGTGTCGCGGATGAAGGCGGTGATGGGGGCGCTGGGCATCGACCCGGAGCGGCTGGTGGTGATCATATCGCAGATGGTGACCCTCAGGCGCGGCGAGGAGATAATCCGCGCCTCCAAGCGCACCGGCAAGATGATAACCCTGCAGGAGCTGGTGGACGAGGTGGGGGTGGACGCCTGCCGCTTCTTCTTCCTGGCGCGCTCCGCCGACAGCCAGATGGAGTTCGACCTGGAGCTGGCCAAGCGGCAGTCGGCGGACAACCCGGTGTACTACGTGCAGTACGCCCACGCCCGTATCTGCAGCATACTGCGGCTGGCGGGGGAGAGGGGCATCGGCTTCGATGACGGAGACGTGTCCCTGCTGAACGCCGGGCCCGAGCTGGAGCTGATACGCCGGATGCTCCAGCTCCCGGAGGTTGTGGAGCTGGTGGCCCAGGCGCTGGAGCCGCACCACCTGCCGTACTACGCGCAGGAGCTGGCCACCGCGTTCCACAACTTCTACGAGAACTGCCGCGTGGTGTCCGACGATATGTCGCTCACTAAATCGCGACTCAAGCTGGTGGAGGCCGCCCGCATCACCCTGGCGCGCGCGCTGGCGCTGATGGGCATGGGCGCGCCGCAGCAGATGTAGGGTTAGTCCCGGTGCATGCATCCGGCATGGTTGCTTGCCGTTGCCGGAAGCAGCTTGAAAAGGGGGGAGAATCGACGTGAAACAATGGTACGAAGAGCTGTTTGAGAACTACGGGGTGAAATACGATAACGAGATATACACGCAGGGGACCGTCGGAGAGTGCGATTTCATCGAGAAGGAGGTCGGATATAACAAGGCGATAACGATCCTCGACATCGGGTGCGGCACGGGCAGACATTCCATCGAATTGGCAAAGCGAGGATATAAGGTCGTAGGCGTCGATCTGTCGGAATCGCAGTTGAAAAGGGCCAGGGAGAAGGCGGCGGAACATAACCTGAAGGTCGACTTCCAGCGGCACGACGCAAGGAAACTTCCCTTCTCGCACGAGTTCGATCTGGCAATCATGATATGCGGGGGCTCGTTCCCGCTCATGGAGACTGACGAGATGAACTACAAGATACTGAAGAACGCCGCAAAGGCCCTTAAGCCGGGTGCTAAGCTGATTTTCACCACGATGAACGGTCTGTTCCCTCTTTTCAACCGGCTCGACGAGTTCCACAACACGGATTCGAACCAGGGAAACGCGACATATCACACCGGCACATTCGATATCATGACCTTCCGTGACATTAACACCATGGTCTTTGAAGACGACTACGGTAACAAGAAGGAGCTGAAGTGCAACGAGCGTTACTACGTGCCCTCCGAGATAAGCTGGCTGCTGAAAACACTGAAGTTCAGGAACATCAATATCTGCGGCGCTAGGCTGGGCGCTTTCAGCCGGGACGATAAGCTGACGATCGGCGATTTCGAGATGCTGGTGATAGCGGAAAGGTAACGCGGGCGGCCTGATGGGCATGAGCGCCCCGGAGAAGATGTAGGGCCTGAGGCCCGGCCCGGTTTCGGCGCGGGCGTAACCGTATCACGCGATGGGTTGACACATGAGTGTCATGAGGCTATCATCGAGCCACCACCCGCATGCAGCAGGAGGTATGGATAGATGGGAAGCAAGGGAAGGCGCAACGTTAAAAAGGTCAAGCAGCCGAAGACCAAGAAGCAGGAAGAGAAGAAGAAAAAGGTCGGCGCATAGCGGGCGCTGGGAAGGCCCCGGCTCCCCCTGGGTTCGCCCCGGAATAAGCAGCACCACTGTTCGGGGTGTGGCCGTATTTCAGCGTGTATCTTAACTGAGTGTCCCTATCTCAGGAGCTCTGTGCCTGACGGGCATGAGCGCGCCGGATAAGATGCAGGGCAGGGGGTGATACGGAGAAATTGTTGCGACTGCGGAATGTGACATTCGCCAATTGGCTGCAAAGCCATAGTGAGAAGGATCCGGAGGAGCGATGGCTCCGTGAGCTATACCCGTGGCCCGTCTTGGCTCAGGTTGACTGTGACGTAGCTCAGATCGACCGACTACAGCGAGTTGTCTACGACGGCGTCGAGTTCGAGGTTATACTGAAGAACATCAAGTGGCAGCCCAAGCACGGAACCTACAGATATCGCCTCCGGGTGGAGTGCGCCGGTCTAGGCTGGCATTCGCGCTCGTTTTCGGACGACTTCGATATGTGCGGTACGCCAGACGGGGACTTCGTCACCCTCTTCCATGCTCGGAGCGAAGAGCCGCTTGAAAAGATGGCTAGGGCCTTTTTCGGACGTAGATGGACCGACATCAGCGCCGATTCATTCAAAACCCTTGCAGTGTCGCGGTTTCTCGCTGCCGGCATTGTGGGACAGGTTGCCGAGGAGGCGTTCAAGATGATCCCGTTGACGCACTATCCGAACGCACGGCTCATCGGCGGAACGGCTCCAATGCTCGCCAGCGGCAGCGACCTCTGGCTAGGTTATAGATTCTTTTCCGAGACTGCATACGAATGGGCTAGGAGCAGCGCCGGCAACGCATCCCGTGTAATCGCCCTCTACTTCGCTGATACCAAGTACCAGTTCAGGACAGACCTGCCTCGCGGCACTGAGGTCCAATCGATCGCCCAGCTTGACGCAACGGTGTGTGGTGGGCGGAATGAGGATCTCATTCGCACGCTGCTGCGAAAGCTTGAGTTGCCGACCGAAAATCCCGATTCGGAGCAACTTGAGCGCATAGTATTGGGGCAGACCGAAGTTCCCTCAGCCCCCGTCACGGAGGCCGACGTGCACGAGGCCCTCGCTGCATTGAAGCGTCCATGCGACTCAAAGGGAGAGCTCCGCTACCAGCTCGCCGCTGCCGTGGTTCTAAACGCATGGATTGAAAGTGAGCGGCGCCTGGGATTCCCTCAGCGGAAGAAGTTCTACGCTTTCAAACAGAAGATCGAGTCTCTCGCAAGGTGGGTTGACGCGGCTAGGCCTCAAGGCGTGGAATTGTGGGCAGAAGCAATATCACCTTCCGGGGTACCAGTACTATTCCTTCGTGTTGATGACGTCGATTTCAGCTTCCATGCTATCCCAATCGCACGGCAACTACTAGACACAGGCACCGAACACCCGACGTGGAAAGGGGTTCGATTGAAGCCAATCGCACCACTCGTGTTGGCGTGGGCAAGAGGACTACGAAACCTTCTTTCTGACAACAAAGCAAGTGGGTAGGAGTGATCACGTGATCGTTTGTGATTATTTTTCGGTATAACGTTAGAACACACGTTACTTGAAGGCACTTACCCAAACAAAAATGGAGACAATCGCCTCCCCATTCGCCGTTAACATTCGGTTTATCCTAGCAGCTTTCGCTCACCCCATCAGAGTGGGCCTGTGCCGCGCTCTTCAGCCAGGACGATAAGCTGACCGTAAGCGATTTCGAGATGCTGGTGATAGCGGAAAGGTAACATGGGCGGCCTGACGGGCATGAGCGCGCCGGATAAGATGCAGGGCAGGGGGCTGGTTCAATTCTCCTTGGGGGCAGAGAGTCTAACGAAGTATCGTATTGCTTCATTTACGTTTGACGTTTATTTATTGGCTCGGTCTTCCTCGCTGTACCTCTTCAGTTTAATCAGGCGATACAAGGGAATACTCGAGGAAGAATGGGCCAAGCGACTTTTTACCCACCACGATTCGCCCAGTACTATCAGCGCTGGCAATACGAACAGCGTGCTGACCATTGCGAAGAAGACATTGATCATGGTGACTATGCCGAAATCGCGCAGGATTACGAAATCCAGGGCCCCGAGTAGCGCGGCGAAGCCGCCTATGGTGGTGAAGCCAGACGCAACGATTGCAGGGCCTATGTTAGCCATGGCAGTAGTCATAGCTTCAACTGGCCCCTTCTCCTTCTTTCGCTCCTCGTCGTAACGCATCATAAGCAATATAGTAAATTCCATCCCGATGCCCATGATTAACGCCCCGAGGGTGGCAGTGAGAGGCGTGTACTTGACCCCTGTAAGATACAGCAGGCCACCGGACCATCCGATAATCAGGACTATGGGCAGACTGCATAACAGGGCTCTGAGCACGTTGAATCTGAACAATAGAAACAACCCCAGGAAGATGAAGCCAATGCCGATAAGGGTCATCTTTATCCGCCCTCCGGTCAAAGCATTGAAGAGCTCGATCTGCATTGCCAGTGTCCCGGTTACAGCGACATCTACTTCACCGGGATGATCGTCTATATAGCCGGTAAGCTGTTCCTTGATCCCCTGTATCTCATCTATCCCCGATCCCCTGGCGTTGACTAT
>Ga0180434_10008644_pt1 | contig 11207 bp, 10 predicted proteins | sample SS_ome_7_FD_132453 | JGI IMG/M metagenome (GOLD analysis project Ga0180434, IMG submission 132453) | Hypersaline lake sediment archaeal communities from the Salton Sea, California, USA - SS_1_D_2 metaG | ecosystem: Environmental > Aquatic > Non-marine Saline and Alkaline > Hypersaline >... | reverse complement strand
GGGGGTCGCCCCACCCCTCCGATGGATCCAGCACCCTCCTCGACTACACCGAGTGCTGCCATGTCCGAAACGATCGATGCGACCGTGCTCCGGTTAAGCCCGGTAATCGCTCCGATGTCCGATCGAGTGAGAGTGCCACGCGTGTGCAAAGCACGTAACACTCGCGCGAGGCCCACCCCCGCGGTGGCGTTCACCGGTACAGCGCCTCGCGTGCCCGCCGGTATTGCTCGCGCACCTCGTTCACCGGAGCCGGGTCGCGACGAAGAACCTCGCCGGGGCGCAGTTCACCCCACTCTGGCAATTGACCACCGGACAACACCCAGGCTGCCTGCCGCGCGGCGCCATCGGCTACGTACTCACCGGCGGGCGGAACTTCAACCGGAGCGTTGACCAATGTCGCTGCCACGTCGAGCACCGCCGAATTACCGGCGGCACCGCCAACTAGCAGGACACGACGGGGCTCGATGCCTACGTTCACGAGTGCATCGACGGCATCTGCCAAGCCACCGAGCATGCCCTCGACAGCAGCTCGCGCAATATTCGGCGCTGTCAAATTGACACGCGAGATGCCGTGCAACGATCCACGAGCGTCCGGCAGGTTCGGTGTCCGTTCACCATCGAAGTACGGAAGCATCGTCAAGCCGCCAGCCCCCGGCTCGGAACTAAGAGCCAGCGCAGCGAATTCCTCCATGTCAACCCCGAGCAACTCCGCGGTAACCGTCAGGATCCGCGCTGCGTTGAGCGTGCATACCAATGGTAGGAAGCGTCCGCTGGCGTCGGCGAAGCCCGCAACCAGACCGGTGGCATCCGCGGTCGGGTGATCGGATCCGGCGAAAGCGGTTCCCGATGTACCAAGCGACACCACTACATCTCCGGGACCGATGCCCAAAGCGAGGGCCGCACCCATGTTGTCTCCAGTACCGGGGCCGATCAGCACTCGTGCATCAGCACCGAGACCAAGATGCCTACGAGCCGACCCACCGAGTTCGGCGACGGCTTCGTGTGGTGTGGCTACTTCCGGTAGTTCGGCATCATGACCCAAGGCCAGTTCCAGCAGATCGCGCCGGTAGGAGCCCTCGGCGGGAGACCAGTACCCCGTTCCACTGGCATCCCCGCGATCAGTGTGGGCCGTCTCGGGGCGGTCCGCGAGCATCCAGGTCAGATAGTCGTGCGGCAGCATCAACCGCGAGGTGCGCCTTGCATTGTCCGGCTCGACTCGAGCCATCCACCGGACCTTGCTGACCGTGAAGGCCGCTAAGGGGACGCTGCCCACTGCATCTGCCCAAGCAGCCGGCCCACCACGCTCGGCAACGAGATCGGTGGCATCGTGCGCTGAGCGGGTGTCGTTCCACAACAAAGCCGGGCGGACGATCTGTCCGGAGTCATCCAAAGCGACCATCCCATGCTGTTGGCCGGCAACTGAGATGGCCGCCACACCCTCGAGCAACCCGCCATCGCAAGCCTGCGCCAGCGCTCGCCACCACGCTTGCGGGTCGACCTCGGTGCCGTCGGGGTGGGCCGCTCGGCCTTCACGCACCCAGGCACCGTTGTCGGCGTCGCGCACGACCACCTTCACCGATTGAGTCGAGGAATCCACCCCTGCCACGAGAGCCACGGGGGAACGGTGCCACAAGTCCGACCGCCAGCGCTCACCGAACAACTTGTAGGACAACTTATGACTTTGTACCCTGAGCCCATGGCTGACCCTGTGCCCAACCCCCGGTCGATGGCCGCCGGCATCCGCCGCCGCGTCCTCGCGCACGTGCTGGCCAACAACGGGGGCTACCTCAGCCAGGCCTGCTCGGCCGCCGAACTCCTCGCCGTGCTCTACGGCCGGGTGCTCAACTTGTCCCCGCTCCCGGCACCACTGCACCCACCTGCCTTCGAGGCGGTTCCAGGGCCGGACGCCCCCCGGGTGTCCGGCGGACTCTTCCACGGCGAGCCCGGTCCGGACCTCGATCGCTTCATCATCTCGCCAGCGCACTATGCACTTGTCGTTTACGCGGCGCTGATCGAAGCCGGCCGGCTCGATGAGGCGGCCCTGGACCAGTTCAACAAAGACGGTTCGACCGTCGAGATGATCGGCGCCGAGCACTCGCCCGGCTTCGAGACCACCACCGGATCCTTGGCCCAGGCTCTGTCCACCGCAGGTGGCATCGCACTAGGTCGACGCATGAAAGATGAAACGGGTCGCACATTCGTGTTCATGAGCGATGGTGAGTTCCAAGAAGGCCAGACTTGGGAAGCGCTCCAAGCTCTCGTGTACTACCGACTCGACACCGTTCGCGTGATCGTGGACGTCAACCGCGCGCAGTGCGACGGCCCGATGGACTCGGTGATGACCATCGAACCTCTCGCCACGAAACTCAAGGCTTTCGGTGCCAGCGTCGATTCCGTGGACGGCCACGACATCGCCGCCCTCACTCGAGCACTCGAGCGTTCAACAGGGAGACCGCACTTCGTACTCGCCTACACCGATCCGACTCGAGGTGTTCCCCTTATGAATGAGCGACGCCCGGTCCTGCACTACCTGCGATTCACCGGCGATGACGAGAGATCTCGCTATCAGGATTACTACGACGACCTCCTCGCTACCGGAGCCGACGGAGCAGACCGATGAGCGCGGCACGCGAAGTCCCGATCGTCACGCGACCGCATGTGGAGAACTTCATCCGCTGGTCGGCCGACAAGCCCGAGGTTGTCGTCCTGAGCGCGGACTTGACCAACTCATGCGAGGTCGGCAAGTGGCGAGACACTTACCCCGAGCGCTTTTTCTCGATGGGGATGGCTGAGCAGAACATGCTCAGTTTTGCAGGTGGCCTGGCTCGAGAAGGATTCGAGCCGTGGCTGCACACCTTCGCGGTCTTCCTTTACCGCCGGCCACTCGATCAGTTGCAGATGTCCGTCGCCTACCCGAACCTGCGAGTCCGTCTGGTCGGCTTCCTGCCGGGGATCACCACCCCCGGCGGGGTGACTCATCAAGCAATCGACGACATCGCCGTGATGCGCGCGATACCCAACATGACGATCCTAGAGACAGGTGACGCAACCGAAGTCGAATCGGTTCTCGACGTTGCGCATGCCATCGATGGACCTGTCTACATCCGCATGCTGCGCGGCGAGGTCCCCCGTCTGTTCCCGCAGGACGAACCGTTCACCTTCAACAGGGCGCGCGCACTGTCACTGGCGGGCAACACGATTCACGATCCCGCCGACCTCGTCGTTTTGACCAGTGGCATCCTCACCGAGGAAGCATTGCGTGCAGTCCCAGCGCTGCAATCTGCTGGAGTCAGCGTCACCCACCTGCATGTCTCGACACTTAAGCCTTTCACTGATCCGACGATCATCCACGCGCTCCAGGCAGCTACCGGCGCGATCGTGACCATGGAGAACCACCTCATCACCGGCGGCCTCGGCTCGGCCGTTGCCGAGACCATGGCCGAAGCCGGTATCTCGACTCCGCTGCACCGCATCGGTCTGCCGGATACCTACGCCCACGGCGCTTCCCAGGCTCATCTGCTCGCCGAGTACAACCTCGACGCCTTCTCCTTGGTGCGCACCGCCGAGATCGCACTCGACCGCGAACTCGCCATCGATGCCGTTGACCTCGCACCCGTCCGCGTCGCAGCCACCCATAGTTCGGCCAAGGTCGAAGCATTGTGAGCGATATCGCTGAGGACCGCATCGAAGTCGACTACCGGATCAACATCGGAGATCCGACCGAAGTCGCCCACGCCATCCGAGTGGAACAGACGATCGAATTCCCTTTCGATCTAGCGCCGGAGTGGATCCAGCAACAGGTGGTCGGCCAGGTCGAATCCATCGACGGCCACAACGTCACCATCTCCTACAGCCCGGGGGTGGCCGGTGGCGGCATGACGCAACTGCTCAATGTGCTGTGGGGGAACGTCTCGCTCTTTCCCGGGGTGCGCATAACCGATCTTCGACTGCCTGATTCCTATCTGGACAGCTTCCGTGGTCCGCGCTTCGGTGTTTCCGGACTGCGTCGACTCCTCAATGCCCCAGCCGGCCCGCTCATCTGTACCGCGGTGAAGCCGATGGGTACCAGTTCTCAGGACCTCGGGAAGATGGCGGCCTCAATTGCCGCCGCCGGCTTCCACATCATCAAGGACGATCACGGGTTAGCCGACCAGCCATGGGCGCGCTGGAAAGAACGCGTGCGGGTCATCGCGGATCATGTGAACGAGGCCAACGAGCAAGCCGAAACAAACGCGCTGTACATGCCAAGCCTCAATGTGCCGGCTGACCGCATTCACGATGCCGCTCACGAAGCCAAATCGATCGGCGCCCGGGCTTTGCTGGTCCTTCCCGGTGTTTCAGGCTTCGATGCGATGCGCACCCTCGCCGACGACGATTCCCTGGCGCTGCCGATCATGGCCCACCCCTCGTTCTTGGGATCTAACGTGGTCAATCCTGACCAGGGCATCGATCACGGCGTCTTGTTCGGAACGCTCATGCGCATCGCCGGTGCCGACATCTCGATTTTCCCGAACTACGGAGGGCGCTTTTCCTTCTCCCCGAAGGAATGCGCACGTATCCAGGACAAGTGCCAGGCTCCCTTGGGAAATATCGCACCCTCGTGGCCCAGCCCGGGTGGCGGCATGACACTCGATCGACTCACCGAACTGACGGACTTCTACGGGGAAGATGTCGCGCTACTCATCGGCGGAGCGCTGCACCGCGGTGACCTCGCCACCAACTCACGCGCGATGGTCGAAGCCCTCAGCGACCAGTAACCAATTAGCGGGGGAAGGCGCCAGCCACCCCACCATCGACGGCCAGTACCGAGCCGGTGGTGCGCGAGGACCGATCCGAGAGCAAGAACGCCACCGATTGCGCCACATCGGCGGTCGTCACCCTCCGCCCCAGGATGTTGCGCGAGGCGTAGAAGTCCTCGAGTTCCTCCGGAGCAATGCCATGCGCGGCAGCGCGTTCCTCACGCAATCCGCCATCCCACAACTTGGAGTTGTCGAACACCGCATCCGGGTTGACGGCGTTGGAACGGATCCCGTGCTTTCCTCCTTCAAGGGCCGCAATGCGCATCAACTGCACCATGCCGGCCTTGGAGACCGAGTAGGCACCGAAGCCGGCTCCGGGACCGAACGCGTTCTTGCTGGCGACATAGACCAACGCGCCACCAAGTCCCTGCTCCTGCATCACCTGCATGGACGCTCGCGTCAACGCGAACGCGCTGGTCAGATTCACGTTCATCGCGGTTTGCCACTGCTCATTAGTCAACTCGGTGAGAGTTCCCGTGACTCCAACGCCCGGGTTGAGCACCACACCGTCAAGGCCACCGAAGTGCCGAACCGTTCGATGCACGGTCGTATCGACCACTGCCGAGTCGGACTGATCACCGGCCATCGTGAGCGGCTCGGCTCCACCCGCCCGCACGATCTGATCGCCCACCTCATCGAGGCCCGACGCATCAAGATCTGCGAGCACCACGGAAGCGCCTCGAGCTGCGAGTTCCAGCGAGATTCCACGTCCGATTCCCGATGCTGCACCGGTAACGATGACGATTCGTCCGGAGAACTCGGCGGGAGGTGGCTTCAAGGTGAGTTTGTATAGCTCCATCGGCCAGTAATCGAAGTCAAAAGTGTCCGCTTCGCTGAGCGGCTCCGGCGATCCGAAGGACTCCAGCACCGTTCGGGCTACCTCATGGGTATGCGCCGCAATATCCGCCGCGATTTCCGCATCCCGCAGCGTCCCTCCACTGGTAATCGCACCGACGCCGGGTACGAGCGCGACTCGCGGCATCGGATCGTGGACGGAGTAGCCCTCCGGCATCCGATCGGCGCAGCGCTCCACGTATGCCAGGTACTCATCGCGGTACTCATCGACATCCACGCGTGCACTTGCGGCGGATCCGACAACCACCGATCTCGGCTTGATGCGCAACATGTGATCGGCACTGGACACGCCTCCGGCAGCGATCTCCTCCACCTGCGGATGGTCGGCCACCTGACGAAGCCGACTGTCTACGCGCAACACGCGGTGCCCCGTCTGGCCGATCGCCCCACGCAGATTGAGCAGCAGCCGACGCAACTCGTCCTCAGGGATGTCCTCATGACGTGGGGGCCGCCCAGGTGCAATGCGATTCGCAGCGACGAACTCGCGCGCCCGCTCCACTACGTCGATCGTCCGCTGGTAACACGCATCGGACTCTTCGGCCCACGTCACCAGGCCGTGGTGCGCGAGTACCACTCCCTCGTATTCGGAAAGTTCGCCCACCACCTTGCTCAATTCGAAACCGGGACGCAACCAGTCGACGTAGGCAAAACCCTCACCAAGAGCCGCCAAAGTCACCGTGCGACCTTCGGCGTGGTTGGTCAGTGCGCAGATCGCGTCGGCGTGCACGTGATCTATGTGCCTGAAGGGCAGAAAAGCATGCAGCAGTGTCTCGATCGATGGGCGCCGTGATGCGGGATCAAGTAAGGCACGAGTGACCAGATCGGTCATCTCCTCATCGCTCATCTCCCCGCGATCGCGCAAAGCAATGAGCTCGGCCAGCCGCAGTCCTGGGTAGTCACTCGCTACGGATCCGCGCATATCCGCACCCGAGCCCTTGACCCACATCACCTGCTGCGCGCGACCGAGATGATCGACGAACGTTTCCTTAGCAGAAGTGTTGCCGCCTCCATAGACGACGAGTGACGGATCCTCACCAATTCGATTCGAACGTTCGACGAGTTCGATCAGCGCAGAATCGGTCATCGCGCCCCAACCTCCTGAACGAGGGCATCGACGCCCGCTCCTTCAGCAGGCTCGACCACCCCGTGTTCGGTGACGATCGCCGAGATGAGCCGCGCCGGAGTGACGTCGAAGGCCGGGTTGTATCCGCGCGCTGCTTCCGGCGCCACTCGCTCGCCAGCGAAAGTAGTCAACTCATCCCCATTGCGGAGTTCGATCTCGATGTCTTCACCCGAAGTCGTCGAGAGATCGACGGTGGACGAAGGAGCGGCAACCACGAACGGGATTCCGGCGTCAGCGCAGGCGAGGGCAACCCCCACCGAACCGATCTTGTTGGCGGTATCCCCATTGCGGGCGATGCGGTCGGCGCCGATGATCGCCACGTCGATCAGCCCCCGCAAGATCGTGGACGCGGCGGCACTGTCGGCCTGCACGACATGCGGGATGCCGTCGTGCATGAGTTCCCACGACGTCAGCCGTGAACCTTGAAGCAGCGGCCGGGTTTCATCGGCATGGACGACTTCTACTTCGTCGCGTTCATGTAGTTCGCGGATGATGCCCAGGGCCGTGCCCCAGGCTGTCGTGGCGAGCGCACCAGTGTTGCAGTGCGTGAGGATGCGCAGCGGGCGCTGTGTGGTGTTGGCCAGTATCCAATCTGCACCCTTGCGGGAAAGCTCCCGATTCGCTTCTTCGTCCTCGATCGCGATGCGTTCAGCCTCCGCCAGCACGTCTTCGATGCCCGAGTCGACCAACGGGCGCACGCGATCCACTCCCCAGGCGAGGTTCACCGCGGTGGGACGGGCGTCACGGATGCGGTCGATCGCCTGATCGAGGTCGCTGCGTTCCCAACCTTCGCGCTCGCCTTGGCGCATCGCGAGAGCCACTCCGTACCCGCCGACCGTGCCCAAGGCGGGAGCACCACGCACCACGAGCCGAACGATGGCATCGACCAACGCGTCAACGGTGTCGCACTCCATGGTCGTCTCGCGCTGGGGTAGCAGGGTCTGATCGATCAGCACGATCGACTGCCCGTCCCACCGAACCGCACGGATTTCCGCGTTCGCCTCCGGCACAGCTCCTCCAAGTCAAAGTTGTCCTACAACTCGCCGCTAGGCTAACGCAGGGAGGCAGACACATGGTCGAAAGCGCAGGAACCGGCAACGGCCGCATCCCGTTGGCCCGCGTGGTGAGCCAAGACTTGCGTCGTCGGATCGTCTCCGGTGAATTCTCCCCCGGCGCCCGCCTTCCCAGCGAAGCGGAAATGTGCGAGCACTACCGGGTATCCCGGGTGACCGTGCGGACCGCGGCCAAGTCTTTGGAATCGCAGGGACTCGTTGATATCCGGCACGGCTCAGGGATGTACGTGGTCGATCTCGGCGGCCGAATCCGATCCGGACTTCAAGAACTGCGCTCGATAACCGAGACCATCGAGGAATCGGGGATCGCCGCTCACGTTCGCCGAGTGTCCTTGACTCGCCGTCTCGCTTCGGAACTCGAATCCGGCCGACTAGAGCTCGATCCTGCATCTGAGGTAGTGGTCGTGCACCGCGAGATTCTGGCTGGAGACGAGATCGTCGCGTTGTCGATCGACACGATGCCAGCCGAACTGATTCCACCGGCTGAGGACGAGGCCCTCGGACATGCATCCGTATTCGGTGTACTCGACCGCCTGCGTCTCGAGCCGGTACGGGCGCTCGCAGAGATCCACGCCGTTCGTGGCACCGAGGTCGACATCGCCGACGACGACATCGCCGATCACCTACTCGTGTTGCTAGATCAGCTCCATTTCGACCGAACAGGGCGCCCTATCGCCTACAGCAAGACCTACTTCGTGGAAGGACGCTTCCAATTCACCATCCTGCGAACTCGTTGACGCTCAAGCGTCAGCGTCCTAACGCGTCACCACTCGGGCTAGTGAAGGAACTTTCATCCGCGGCGAGCAGTTGCGCAGGATTCGAGACAGCGCCGATTTCTCCTGCGAATCCACAGCCAGCCGCCAACGGAACTTCACCGCGATCCATGTCTTCGCGTACTTGCACGTCCCAAATTCGGGCAACCACTCACTCGGGTCACGATCGGACTTACTGCGATTGGACGATGCCGAGACGGCGATCAGCGATCCCCGGTACCCAAGATCGTTGGCGAAACGTTCACGTGTCGAGGTATTCCATCGCCATGCCCCGGAGTCCCAGGCTTCCTTGAGCGGCACATAGTGATCGATATCGAACGAACTGGAATTTGATGTCACGTCACGGTCGTACGCCGATCGCCACTGACCGCCGATCACATCGCAGCCCGAGACCCGACCGGCCTTGCGCTCCTGGACCAGGACTTCTTCGCGGGTGTTGCAGCCGTCCCCGTCGAGATCGGACCAATGCTCGAAAAGATCACGGTCATAGCCACTCGTGCGCTCCGGTGAGACCGGCAGCGAGTTCAGCACACGCTGGGCATCTTGGCGAGAATCGGCCTGGGCCATCCCCGCACTGCCCACAGCCACGGCAACCACCGCCACCGCAGCAACCCAGAACCTGCGCACGCGACGCCCCCTTGGCCCCCCAACCATGGCTCCACTGTGGCACACCTTCTGCGATCTGTCGCTAGCCTTCGGCACGTGCGCATGCCTCGGTGGTCGGAGCTGAAGGACCTGGTCGCCTTCGAGCAACCGACATGGAACCCGCGAGAGCGGGCCCTGAAGCGCGCGGCCAGTTTGGGCGACATACGCGCGGTTGCTCGGAAGTTCACACCCAAGGCCGTGTTCGACTACACCGACGGCTCCGCCGGTGAAGAAGTCACGCTCTACCGGCAGCGCGCGTGCTATCGGAATCTCGAATTCATCCCCACAGCCTTGACGGATGTCTCCGAGGTGGACCCGTCCACCACCTTCCTCGGACGTCCGGTGGCGATGCCGATCGGATTCGGACCCACAGGCTTCACCCGGATGATGCACAACGCCGGGGAACTCGCCACGGCTGGAGTTGCCGATCGCAACAACCTGGTCTTCGTGCTGTCGACCCTCGGCACCACGAGTCCGGAGGAAATCAAGGCATCACTGCCGAACGGGAATAACTGGTTCCAGCTGTACATCTCCAAGGACCGCTCGATCACCCATGATCTTGTCGACCGGGTCGAGGCGGCTGGCTACTCGACGATCGAATTGACTATCGACACACCTGTGGGTGGGGTACGGCGCCGCGACATCCGCAACGGACTGACCGTCCCCCCACAACTCACACCGTCCACGGCGCTAGACATGGCCTTGCATCCGAACTGGTGGTGGCACAAACTCACCGAGCCACCATTGGAGTTCGCGTCGCTGCGAAACTCCGAGGGCACGGTCGCCGAACTGCTGAACCGTGTCTTCGATGCTGCCCTCACCTTGGATGATGTCGAGTGGCTTCGTGATCGGTGGAAGGGTCACCTCGTGGTCAAGGGCGTGCAGAGCGTGTCAACGGCCAAAGACCTCGCAAATGCCGGAGTAGATGCGATCGTGTTGTCCAACCACGGCGGACGCCAACTCGATCGCGCACCCGTCCCGCTAGAACTGCTCCCGGAAATAGTCGCCGCACTACCGGACGACATCGAGGTCTATATCGACGGCGGCGTGACCGACGGTGCCGACGCCCTCGCAGCTGTCGCTCTCGGCGCCCGGGGTGTCTTCGTAGGTCGAGCCCACCTGTACGGCTTGATGGCCGGCGGTGCCGGCGGTGTCCAGAAGGTGGTAGATCTGTTCTTCCAGCAGATCACCACGCAGATGGCGCTCCTCGGGGTACGAAATCTCGGCGAACTTTCGCCAGAGCACGTAAGGCTGCGGACTACTCCGAGTCGAGAGGCATAGTGACGGTCTCGGTGCGACCGACCACGTGCGCGTCTTCGTCGTAGACAGTCACGGTTTCGTCTTCGACGATCAGGTTGCCATCCGCATCGCGGACATCAATCGTCTCGTCGACGAGGGAACCTTCCGGAGCTGAGGCAACGACGATGTCATCCGTTACCGTCCCCAGGACATTGTCGTTCTCATCGACGATGACCTCCACCTCGATGTCTTCGCCGATCTCGATGTCGTCGTCTGGCATCTAGCCTCCTTAGTTGGACCCATCCAACACCGTCGATAGATCCCATGACAACCGGTCCCTCACACGTTTTGCGCTGCCTGAATCGCACCCCGAGAGAATTCAGAAAATGACGCCCTTGTGCAGAATGAAGCAGCCGTATGGCTGGTCCTCCAGGGTGTGCACCACGGCATAGGCCTGCTTGGCCCGTTGGTAAAAGTCAAGACGCGGTATGACGCCGTATTCGAGGTCACGACTCTCGCTGGTTCTTGCAAGTTCGAGAAGGTCATCTTGCAGTGACGTTGTCTTGCTCGGATCGTCTTCGACTTCCATTCGTTCGAGTGGATGCTCGATGAACGAATCGAGTGGATAGACGCTCAGGACCGCGCGCGCTGCGCGCAACACCCCAACTTCTCCGAGCCGGACAACGTCCTTGCCGCTCGC
>Ga0180434_10008642_pt1 | contig 11207 bp, 9 predicted proteins | sample SS_ome_7_FD_132453 | JGI IMG/M metagenome (GOLD analysis project Ga0180434, IMG submission 132453) | Hypersaline lake sediment archaeal communities from the Salton Sea, California, USA - SS_1_D_2 metaG | ecosystem: Environmental > Aquatic > Non-marine Saline and Alkaline > Hypersaline > Sediment... | reverse complement strand
CTTGGATATATCGTGTCAACGACAGCCATATTATAGCTATCGAATACGTCCATACTCCCAGCCTCTACTCCACTCATAAAACGTCGTGTCATCTCTAGGCCTCCAAGTATTCGTAGTAGATCACTACAGGACCCCAATTTCCTGGGGTAAACCCAGAGAGTATCTGTAGTTGGAAAACGAGGAACTTTGAATATGGACTCGTTGTGAGATCGGCAACACTATAATAAGAAGCGTCCCAAGCAAGAGGAGAGGATTCTGACAGCTCGTTAAAGGTGTTATACGCAACGGACGACGTCGTCTGTACAGGTCCTCCCGCCGGTGCAGAAGAGGTACTTCCGGCCTTAAGCAGTGAGGTCGACGTATCAATCGTCGCGCTGGGCCACGCGGTAAATGAGCCCAACCAATTGTCGGGGAGCGTCGTAATGTGTGCCCGAATCCACTTTTCGTAGCTCAGACTATTCACGCCCTCGGTAGACAATGGATACGCCAAACGATTCGCGGAGCTGTATCCCGCGTTGTCGGCACTAATGAGGTCGATCCCTCCAGGAGAAGAGAACGCACCACCGTCAGCGAGCGGACTTCCTATCCATGTGTGAAGTTCTACAACAGCGGCCATCTATACGCCTCCAAGCTCTATTCCGGTTGGCACATCGGCGAGTATGCGAACGGTATGTTCTATGCCATTCTCTTCATAACCAATGACATAGAAAGAAATATTGTGGTCCTCTTCTCCGCTACCTCCCGCGGTAATAAATCCCCGAGTTTTTCTGTAGTACACAAGCTCTCGGGAGCCGAATAGCCACACATTCACAGGGGGGATACTTCCCTCTAGTCCATCCTTTGGCACAAACGATGCGATGAGGGCGATTCGAAGTTTGTCCTTCTGATCGTTAATCCATCCCCGCGCATCTGGCTCTCCAAGAGGAATCTTGATCAGTTCCTCGCCGCTTCGATCGATAAGGCGAAGATCGTATAGATCTTTGTTCATTGGCCCTTTCCTATATCGCCAGCCACATGTCGCGGTATGATACCGTTACTGTGCTGATTAATGTACATCCTGTACCTTCGAGATTTACAAAGTTGCTGTAGTAATTCGGCTCGTCTTGCTGATCGTGTAGTTTTCGTCTCGGCGAGTAATCAAGGAACATTGTACTGTATACAGCGTCTGTGGGAGACAGACGGTTATCGAACGCATCGTATACGCCACGTTCTGGCAGGTCCGTGTGAATAAAGTAACCAGCAGACGCCAACGTCGGTAGCGAAACATATCCTTGGTCGGTCTTTACCGCCCCGAGGATGTCGCTTGTCTGCACCGCTATTCTCAAGCCCGTTGTTGGCCCAACAAACGTGAACGATGGCCAAGATATCCACGTTCCGTGGTTCTCGTAGGGGCGAGTGAACTCCCACCCAGGGAGAACGGAATCGTTATCATCTGACGGGGTAAGACTCTCTTCGTGAAGCTCACCGTACCACACAGGCTTGTAGGCAACGAAGCGTATCGTAATGTTGTCCTTGCTCTTGTCCCCATTCGATCCATATGTTGCGTCAAAGATGGTCTCAACGTAGACATTCTTTAGATAGAATATATCTCCGTTCGTGAAAACAACCTCAAAGCGCAGGTCGCCGATCCCCGGATTGAGAAGTCTGGCCAGCTCAATGCGTGATCCCCGCTGACCCACAGGGGCGGAGATTCCTTTCCACAGGTTCTTCATCGTAAGGGAGAGCGAGAAGGAGCGGGGTTCGATCAGCGCCTCTAGGGGGGTTGCTCCGTGCTGCGTTGGCGCATCTGTAGAGATGATGTTTGTCATCGGCAAGCCAATTCCCGCTAGGCGGGTGGCATAGTACGGAACTGAAAAGAGGAGGGCGTCATCGTACTCCTCTGTGTAGACTCTAAACTTTAGCGGCCTAACGAGCTGCGTTAGGTTCGTCATCATCTCTCCTACGAAACGGCGATATAATCTCTAACAGTTGCGCCGAGCGAATCCGGCGTTTGTACGCGGGCGACGTTTGCGTTGATGGTCACTTCCGGTGCTTGGTTAACAACGGTGCTGTTGTTCGTCACCGAGGACGAGGACACAGACGGATCACGAAGAGGAACCCGAGAATCTGGATTGAACCACTCCTCTATGTGCGGTCGAATGAACTCATCGGCCAGAGCACCCCCGAAGTTGAAGAATAGCACCTCCATTGGGACCTGCTTCTGATCGAGAATTCCCCGATCCCCATACGTCTTCTCCATCGCCGCTCGATTGGCCTCTCGTAGTCTTTGTATAAACGTCCTTGTATTATCGATAGGGGTCATTATTATGTCCATAGCGATCTCGTACTTTTCTTTTGTTAGATCAATCAGCGCTTGTTCGACCTCATCGATATCCTCGTATAGCTTATCCATGCCCATGCTATCTAATGTCGCCCTCAAATCGTCGGCGTTCACACCGGCGTCCTCAAGGGCTTTCGCGACCTCCCTAACGTTTTCGGGGTCGATGTTTGCAATCGCCCTAACCTTCTCTAGCTGATTTTGGTACAACTCGTTTACGTCTTCCAAGGCGGCGCGTTGATCGCTGAGCGTTCTCTGGATAAGCGTTTGCTCCTGCGTAAGCTCCTTCTGTCTCCTATTCGCAGCACGTTCTCGCTGCGTTATACGCAGACGATCCTCTGCTTGAGAGGCGCGGAGAAGCTCAAGCTCTTCCTGCTGATACAGAACAAGTTCTTCTTGCGCCTCAATCAGCTTCTCAATACCCGCGATGGTTTTCTCTGCTGCGGATATTTGATCTTCTGCCGCCTTCTTTTGTAGCGCGTATAGATCCTTCTGGTTCTGATATTTTTCGCGCTCGGCTTTATAGTCAGCCTCTTTTCTGGCGTTCAGGTCCTTCTGAACTAGGAGTTGGCCCCGCAACTCAAGGAGACGGGCTGACCCAGAACGCTTTAGAATCTTGTTTCTCAACTCTTCCATGAAGATGTCGTGCTCGATCGACTCAACTTTGTCCTTCTCGACCTGAAGAGCCTCTTTAAGGAGGTCTAGCTGATCTTTGAGGGCATCAAGGCGCTCCTTGTCGGCATCCGTCACATCTTCCTGCGCATCTCTAAGTTCCTCGTAGGCCTTTTTTTCCTTGCGCAGTTCTCTCTGGAGAGGAATAGTAGCCTGTGTTACTTGGGCCTGAAGAAGGAACAGTTGATCCTGAAGCGGGTAGAGCAGCTCATCCAGCCCTAGCGACGCCATCGATAGGTCATAAAGCGCATCCGAGATCTCGTTAAGGCTATCTGTAATCGCATCGGCGGCGTCTTCCGTATCCTCAACCATCCCCTCCAAGTTATCCTTCATCGCCTTATAGACGCGAAACTGTGCTTCCGCCTCCTCTAGCTTCTGCGCCACAAAAGCCTTTGAGATCTCGATGAGCTCACGCTCAAGTTCCGCAAGCTCTTCGCGCTCAGCACGGAGCGCCGCTTCTCTTTGTCGAACCTCTTCGAGGGCATCATTTAGTCGCTTGGATAACGCCGCCGCTGTGCCCACCACAGCGACCAGACCAGAAAGTCCTGCGACAATCCCCGCCACGCTCGTACCGAAAATGAAGAACGAGGATGCGAGGAACTTTACAACGAACAAGAGTCCCTTTAGTCCGGAAAGAACGGAGATGACAACGGTAGCAAACGCCGTCCATTGTGATATGTTGAACTTTACAGATTCTGGAAGGGCGTTAACCTGCTTAAGAAGTGCCGTAACACCTTTCATCACAGCGGTGAGCGTAGGAATCACAGCGGTAGTCATTGTCTTCCCGAACGCTTGCCACTCATTCTTTAGTGCATTGACAACGTTTGAGAATCTCCGTGTCGCCGTCTCTGCGCTTATACCCGTTCTTGCCGCCCTCTCGTTGATGTAGTTTAGTATCGCCTGCTGTTTGCGACGCTCTCCTAGAGCCTCTGTGACAATTCCGAGCGCTTCTGCCTCGTCCCCATAGATTTTTTCTAGGTCTCGTCCAATCCCCGCGGCCTTTAGGCCTGCATTTGAACCGTCCAGAATTGAGTCGACAAGAGCTTTCTGTGTCTCTTCGACCGACAGAAAGCTCTGTCCGGAAAGAATGGCCGCCGACGCCGCAAGTTCCTGAGAATCTGCCAAGGATATGTTCGCATTCGTTAGTCTCGCTGTGATCTTCGTAGCCGCTGTTCTGGAAGATCCAGAGGCGGCGAAGGCATCTACTGTTTTGTTTAGATCATCACGAAAAATTGCGTAAGCGTTCGTCAACCCATTTAGGACGGTTTCGTTCGTCTCTAAGAGGATCGTCGATTGAATCCACCGCTTTTCTAGGCCCACAAGAGCGGCACCGATCGCAGCTATCTGAGCAACAAAGATGCCCTGAGCCGCTCGCGTTCTCTCTACCTGTGCCTGCTCTCGCGACATCAAGAGAAGGTTCTTCTGTCTAAGGTTCAGCGTTTTGTCGTAGGCGCGGTTCGTTAGGATACGCTGCTCCGCCGCCCGCTTGAGCGACGCTGTCTGTCGATCGATGAGGTCTTTGTCTTTTGGGTTGGCGAGCTTTAGATCCTTCGCCTGCGCATTGATCTTTCGAAATTCTGCGGCAAGGTCCTTGAACATCGCCGAGTCAAAGTCTATAAGCTCTCGGAAGGCGGGGCTTAGCCGAACAGCGTTCTCTCGAAGGTCGGCGATTCCACCAGAGACGAGCTGAAGACCGCGATTGTATCGAGCAAAGGCGCTAACAGAAGACGCGAGTCTTGCGACGAGCTCTACACCTAGTTGTCTCTGCTTACCGACACTTGCTGGCACGATATTACCCCGTTTTTGGCTTTGGCTTGTAGTGAGTATCCCATATTGTGCGGGCCAACGCAAGATGCCCGCGGGTCCTATAAGCCGCTACCATCCTAACACGCTCTTTGTAGGTCAACTTGTCTATCTCTGTAAAGCACCCAGAAGAGAGCGCGGCTTGAACAACCTCGTAGTAGCCACTTACACTTACATCAGGCGCTGGCGGTTCCAGTCCGTGATTCTCCTTCAGCCACTCCTTGATCGGCATACTCTGAAAGAGCACGTCGAAACGTCTCCTCTTCAGAGGCAACATCCTCCTCATCGATTCCAAGGATTTTGTTCGTCGCCCGCGTCAGGTCCATAACATCCCCAGCGGAGGGGAAGACACGATCAAGCATCCACTCATATCGTAGCGCCGTCTCCTCCACAGGAACACCGGAAGAGTCGTCGAACGCTGTCGCAAACATGTTTCGGAACTCTTTATCGTGCTCAAAATCGATCGCCCCTTCGGGCGTGTCGAGGATATCAACACCCCACAGGACCATGAGGCGCATCATCGCTTCTGAGGAGGAGATCGCAAAGATACGCACAGCGTCTAGGTACTCAGGATCGTCTTTGTTCTCTTGTTCCCACGACTTCCCTCCCTGTGTAATCGTTTGCATAGGGGGTTCGGGCGGTCGATACCGCCGACGAAACATCCGTAAAAACATTGGTTTAATCGGATGCACTCTAACGCGGTATTCAGTAGAGGTCGTGAAGACGAGAACATCGTCATCCTCTGGATCCGCTGCGGCGGCGTCGCGTGCGATTTGGGCGACAGCCTCTTCTGGATCTGGCTGATTTCCGTAGTAGCTACTCATAGTTCTTGGCCCTCTCTTAGGCCCTCGGTTAATAGAGCTCGCTGGTCGGGACCGAGGGCCAATAGTTTCGTCCCCGACCAGCGAAAACTCACACGTTACGAGGCGACGACAACAACACCATCAGAGTCGTCTTTGACTCCACCGGCCATTGCAACGTTACCTGTGATGCCCACAGCGAGCGCCTTCAGACCAGCATTCGCTGGAGTGGACGTCGGGAAGTCTGGAAGCTGATACCACGTATTCCCCCCGTCGAGGGTGCGGAACATGTAGCCATCCCCGTCTCCATCCGTAGCAACCATGAAACCAAAGGGCGAGGTATCGTCCCGACAAAAGTCTAGGTCGAACACTTCGCCTTGGCCCGATAGCGGGTGAGCGACTGTGGACCAGTTCGCGCCGCTATCCTTTGTGGCGTAGATGTATCCGTTTGCGTCGCCGACGACCCACTCGCCCTGCTTGCGCATTCGAACAACGTTGATCGTCGCCACGGTAGGCGAGGACTGAGCAGCAGCCCAGGAAACTCCCCTGTTCGTAGTAAGAATCAGTGCCCCGTTCTCTCCACCAGCGAGCGCGTACTCTTCGTTGAGCGCGTCTACACAGGTCAGATTCTCCGAAGAGGCCGATCCGGTCGACCTGGCTTCTACACCAGCGCCCGGACTCGTCATCAGGTACACATACCCACTGTCTCCGACGACCCACGTCATCGTTGGTGACAATGAGTGAATAGCGTTCGGGGCGGTCGTGAACCCAGTCGCAACCTCGGCCCAAGAGTCGGGGCTGTCAAACTCGGCATAGTGTGCCGACTGGGAGTCGGCGCTGATGACAACGACGTACTTGCCTACGACGGCAAGGCCCGATGGGTCCTCACTCGTTGCTAGGGTGTCGATGTCATACTGTGACAACGTAGCGCCAGTGTCGCTGGTGATCAGCAACTCTGCGGGAAGGCCCGGAGACCCTGCGCCTGAGCCCTTCGTTACCATCAAGTAGCGCTGCTCACCCGAGGATTCGTAGCCGCAGTCGCCACAGGAGACAAAGTCAAAGAGCACAATGTCTACGACTTCACGATCCACCTGCGCCGCTGCGAGCTCCGCCAGCGTAAGCTGGTGAATCTCCCAGAAGCGACGACCACTAAGGTCTCCTGTGATCGTAATTGGCGCACGACCAGACGACTCAAAGGCGGTCATGTCGTCCGAAGAGCGCGATGTAAAGATGGCGTTGGTAAAGGCTACGATAGTCTCCCAGCCCTCATTGAAGAGGAGGGGATTTGAGCACTTACCATAGTGCGCCTGAATCGTCAGGGGGCAATTCGAGGTGAGGATCTTGTTGATGTTTCCGAAGCGTGCGATGAGCGAGGTTGTAGGCCTAGAGCGTTCTCCCTTGATCTCATCGACTTCTTCGAACTCGTCGATCTGGTAATCGCTGGGAACTTCCACAGATGTGGGGTCGCCCTGGGAAAGATCGATTCCGCCCATTCGAGCAGTACCTTGGTACTCAGCCTCGTTGAACGGTCCCGCCCCGCCCCACTGGACGAACACGCGGCCATGTCCAGTTTGGTAGATGGTCTTAGCCATTTCTATCTCCTATCAGATGCTGGATCCCTCAATGCGACGCATGAACTGTACCGCAAACGTCCACGCCTCCCACGCCCCACGCTGTGGACCAAAAGGGCATTCCTTCTGGGCATAGGTCGGGCGATCATCTCCACGAGGGATTTCCTGCCAGTAGTTAAAGATCTTGTCGACCGATTCACCTCCGCCGGTGATCGGCATTGTCATTCTGGCCGTTGTCAGCGCTGCCACTGCGCGAGCAAAGTCGTTCCGCATTCGCCCTTGCCTGTCCAGTGCAATCCCGGCAACGTACCACAGGTTGATATATGCAAGCAGTCCTCCGCAGACTGCCACTGCATCAAGCGTTGTGACGTTCCATGTCTCGGTGTCATCGTCCCAATCTGCTGGCGTAATGGTAGCAAACCCGTTCTGATGATCGTGTACGGTACCGACACCCGCCGCGGAGGGAAGCGTCGTTGGGTAATCGTCCGACTCATACTCATAGAGCACAGCGGGGTCGTCACCCGTCTGAACATAGTATACCCTATATATGTCAACCTCTTCAAGGAAGCTATCCTCTTCGTCGCCGTCGATCACGGAGTCCCTATCCCATAGCGAGGGGTCGACGAACCAAGCAGAGTTACCGATAGCTGTTAGTGTTGTCTCGTCAAGCGTGACTCTGAGGTTCTTGATCCACTCTGTCTCGAAGGTCGCATCCGATCCAGAAGCAACGATAACGACCTCGCTGGAGCTTTCTATGTCGCCTACTGAGGCATCTGTTAGCGTTATCGTTGCCCGATCTTCCCAACCGTCTCCAGTGTAATCAGAGCGGACGATAGGAACACCCGCCTCGATAAGCGACATCTTTTGCTTTCCCATGTATCGAACGTGGGCGTACTCCGTCTCGATTCTCTGCCTCCCCTTGGGAGCGTAGCGAATCGTCTTGAGTCCGTTGTGGAGCACGGGGTGGCGCTCCCCATCGATATACATCGGAGCTGGGGCATATCGTAGCTTCTCAATCATAAGCTGCTCTGCCTGCTGAATGGCTGAGGCAAGCTCGTTCCGACTACCTCTCCCCTGTGACCCCATCCATCCGTACTGTCGCCACAGGTCGTTATTTGCATTGAGGATAGGGCGATGCTCTGTAACGACCCCATTGAAGTGAATCGGGTCGATCTGAAGGATTTCCGCATATCGATCGAGCGGAAGGAGGGTCTTTACATCTGCACGCGCCATCATCTACCTCCCGAGAATACGAAACTTTGATTCTCCCCAACGGCTGATCAGCTCTACTGCGTCGTACTTTGGCATTTTCTTAATTCTGTTCGCTCCAGAATCAAAGCGATAACTGTTCTTTGACGCTAGCGGGAAGTTCCTGGTTCCTCTAACATCGACCAAGAACTCTACGGAAACAGTACGTCCACGCTCTGCTGGGGACAGGTCATACTCCGAGGGGTGAACGGTCATACGCTCTCCCCACCCATCCCCCGTTACAAGGGCGCTATTCCGCATAAACTCCGGGACGGACCGCACGGGTGCCGTCGTTGTTCTGCCCCCTCAACCGCGACGCTTCTTTGGAATGACGGCCTCGTATTTTTTGGTGATCTCTTTGTGAAGCCAGTCGGAGTTTTCCAGGCTCTCCTCTCGGCGAACCCCTGTGTCGTAGCGGTAGGCGAAGAGCGGCTTTTTAATACGCACCCCTGTGTACCCAGCCAGGGCCAGCTTGATCGTATAGTCCCAATCTTCCCACAGGCTGAGTTCCTCGTCAAACCCCTCCACAAGTTCCCAAGCAGCTTTTGGGTGTACGAACGTAACTGCGAATAGGGCGCGATTCATAAGCCTACGGAGATTCCAGATCTCCGCTTGGTGCGCTTTTCCTTCTGGTCTCTCTATCCAATCGGAGTAGAAGAGCTTTCCCTCCGAAGAGCACTGAAGACATGACTCCGCCATGATGCTAATATAATCCCTAAGGAGGTAGTCATCAGCGTCTAGGAAGCACAACCACCTAGCGCGAGCTATTTTGGCTCCGGCATTTCTGGCAGCGCTGACGTTGTGTACCCTAGGGCTCCGCACCCACTTGATGTGTGGATATCTCTCCCGATAAGGTATTCCTCCGTGCTCTGATAGCCGTCCGTCCTCCGTGTCGTCAACCACAATGTGTTCCCACCGTGGGTCAACTTGGCCAAGGACCGATTCAATGCAGTCGACGAGTAGATCAACATGGCTATCTCCCACAGGTGTTATAATCGAGATCGCGGGGATATCATAGTCCAGCACAGGGTGAGATTTATCTGTCCCTGGTATGATCGAGGCGAACGGCATGTGCCCACCGTTTACTGCTGGGATCCATCCCAACCAATCTGGCTCGGGTGTTCCCCCTCCACGAACGTGTGCGGATAGACTATTTCCGTGCGCCCTATATTCATACACGACCTTGTTCGTCAGGAGGGATGGAGAGCCTCCGACAAGCCCAATTCTTGCCCAGAGCTCTGCATCCTCAGCAGGACAGGTGTGTTGTCGATATCCTCCCGCCCTAAAGAATAGCTCTCTCCTCATCAGGCAGCAGGACGGAATCTGATTCTGCTTCTGGTAGTGACGTGTTACATCGAACGGTTCTGGCCACTGTCCCGGCTTTCCTGAACCTTCACCATCCCCGTCGATAATAGCCAGCTTACCATATCCAAGTCCTATCGAACGATCTGCCCGCATAGGCTTTGCCAACAACTCTAGACCTTCCGGAACCAGCCGATCGTCGGCGTCAAGGAACATGAGCAGGGATCCAGTTGCTGCGTTTGCTCCAGTGTTTCTGGTGTCAGCAACGCCTGTGTTAGGCTTGTCGATGACAGTGAAACGATCGTCGTCTCCAATAGCTTTGTCTATGGCCGCAAGTCATTTATCTGTTGATCCGTCGTTGACGACAAGGCACTCCAAGTTTTCGTAGGTTTGTGCCTTTATCGAGGCGATCGTCTCTCCAACATACTGCTCATAGTTATAGCATGGGACAACGATAGATACTTTTCCGTCCTTTTCCTCATCCAACAGCTGCTTAGCCCTGCGGTACACAGCGGCGTACTTTTCACAGACAGCGTTCCAGCCATACTTGACCGCGACTTTCCTGGCAGCTTTACTCATTCGCTCCCAGTTATCCTTAATGTAGTTGATACCCTCAATAGAGCCTTCAATATCGTGGGGGTCGACGACATACCCCGTGACCTTATGCTCTACCAAGCTGGGGGTGTTTCCCCAGCGCCACGCAAGCACAGGGAGGCCTGCGGCCATCGCCTCAAGCGTTCCTACGCCGAACGTCTCTTTGGTCGTAGCCAAATAGATCGACGAGTCGTAGATCATCTTCTGCATCTGGGGGAACGCCACAGTCCCCGTAGTGCGCACGTTTGGTGTTTCTCCTCCGAAGGTTGTCAAGAAGAGATCTCGGCGCATCACTTTGGCAATTTCTGTTAGTGGGCCAGGATCGCAAACATCTGTGTCCCGATTCTTGTTCCACAAGATGACATGCTTCTTCGGTGTGCTCGTTCGCTCTTCCCACTCATCAACACAGATGCCGTGGGGAACGATCTCCGGGGTAAATCCCATATCCCGCTCAAATATCTCCGCAACCCACGCCGAGGGAACGGTGACGACGAGAGCGTCTTTAGCGGCCTCGACCACACGACTATTTATTTCCCATTGCCATGATGGGGAATCCTTCATTGCTGTGGGGTAGAGTCCGTGGCAGTGGAGAACGTCTGGGGTAAGGCCGTCGTTCGCGTTGATGTGCGTAGCGATGATGTCTGCGGACTCGGCGCTTGTAACATACTCGAATGACGAATCAGCAAAACGGTACATTTGGTGAACAACAACATCCACGCCGCTTCCAGCGCGTTCGAGTGGCTTTTGTCCGGGCGTCATATAGACGCGAAGTTTCTTACTCAAGTGGCCCTCCTGAGTTATTTTTAACCGACACCGAGCAAGGACAGTGTGGAAGTCGCCCCACCCGATGGGGAAACAGTCGGATCCCCCCAGAAAGCATACTGAGATTCGGAAGCGAGT
>Ga0180434_10008641_pt1 | contig 11209 bp, 10 predicted proteins | sample SS_ome_7_FD_132453 | JGI IMG/M metagenome (GOLD analysis project Ga0180434, IMG submission 132453) | Hypersaline lake sediment archaeal communities from the Salton Sea, California, USA - SS_1_D_2 metaG | ecosystem: Environmental > Aquatic > Non-marine Saline and Alkaline > Hypersaline >... | reverse complement strand
TCCGGGCGGACCAGGGCGCGGATCGCCTCGGCGCAGTCGTCGCTGTAGACCACCTTCCACGCGCGGAGCCCGTGCATTTCGAGGTGCCCGATCAGCCGCGGCGGCAGCAGGTCGGGATCGATCGTGGCGCCCGGCGGGGGGCGCTGGGCCGCCACGACGAAGCCGTTGTCGAACCCCACCAGCTCGACGCGCCCGAACGGCGTCGGCTGGAGCACGTACTGGCGCTTGCCGTTGGAGAGCACACGGGTCGGGTGGTCGGGGAACACTTCCCTCGCGGCCGCGGTCGCCCGAGTGTCCGTTTCCCACAACATCGGTTTCTCCTCCGGTAGCGGCGTTCACGGGGGACTGTCCCAATTCATGCGGCGCCAAGGACCGTTGCGCTTGTGGACGACGTTCTCGCCGCATAAATGGGACTGTCCCCCTCGCGCCGTCGCCTCGCGCTGCCCAAGGGGACAGGTCCATGTTTTCGGCTTGCGCCTCGAAGGTGACGGAACACCAACCGGCCGAAGAACGGACCAGTCCCCCATGAACGGTTACCTCCTCTCGGGCATGCCGGCTTCACGCGATCCTCGCCGGCGCGGCGGCCGACGCGCCGCCGAGCACCGGCTCGACCTTCTTGACCGTGTCGTGATCCGGCTTGGCGAGAAACGTCATCTCGAACAGGTTCGCCTCGTTCAGCGAGGCCGCGCGGAACTCGCGCTCCAGGCGCGTCCACAGCGGCTCCAGCGTGCCCGCCGCCCCGTCCTCCACGTCGTGGCAGAAGTCGAGGATCAGGTCGCGGAGCTTGCCGGGCGAGCAGTCGTGCAGGTCGCGGGCGCGGACGAGCCGGGTCGCGCCGCTGTGCATCAGCACCCGGGCGACGACGAACCCGCCCGCGTAGACGAAATCGGCCACCCGATCGCCGAACTCCGACGCGGTGACGCCCAGCGCGTCCAGCGCGGCCGGATCGGCGCAGCCCGCACAGACGCCGGCCATCTGGCGCCGTCGCGTCCGCGGATAGCGCCGTTTGCGGAACCGCCGGTCGATGGCGGCGGGGAGCCAACTGTCGCTCCGCGGGTTCATGGTCAGGTAGACGGCCACGCCCTCCAGCTCGCCGCTCAACAGCTCCTGGAAGGCGAGCCGCACGCGGCGATCGACCGACCCCTCGTAGCGTTGCTCCGAGTTGCCCAGCAGGGCGTCGGCCTCGTCGATGAGGATCACGGCGACGTACCCTTGCCGGGCGAGCCGCTCGGCCCGCTTCACCGCCCGCTGGATGGTCCGCTCCGTTTCGCTGTAGTACGAAGAGCCGATATACGGGGCCGACATGCGGATCAGGGCGAGCTGCCGGCCCTCCTGGCGCGCGGCCTGGCGCCCGGCCCGAAGCACCCCCTCGGTCTTGCCCGTGCCCGTGGGCCCCACCAGCAGCACGCGCAGCGGCCGGCGCGACGCCATCCAGCGGACGTCGCGCTGCCATTCCCGCTGGAGCCAGCGGGGGAACACCAGCTCGGAGAGTGCCGGGCCGTCCAGCGGCGGCATCTCCAGCCAGTCCTCGGTCGCGCGGGCCGAGCTTTCGACGATGCCCCGGGCGACGAGGCGGTCGTGCCGAACCACGACGCCTTCGCCCTCGTCGAGGTGGGCCCGGATCGCCGCGACCAGCCCGCGGTCGGCCAGCAGGACCGAGTGGTGCTCGGGCGCGTCGCGGACGACCACCGAGCCGACGTCGTCGAAGTCGCTCTCCGGATCGGCGCGGACGACCGGGTGCTCTTCGAGCTGCCCGGGTGGAAGCTGCGGCGCCGCGCCGAGGTAGAACTTGCCCCCGGGGTCGGTGTAGCAGAACGACAGGGGCGGGGGCGGCGTCTGGTGCGGATCGGCCACGCAGACGCACTCGGCGACCGACTCGCGCCCGGCCGGCGCGGCGTAGAACAGCCGGCGCACGTCGCCGTTGGCGCCGAACGCGAACGGCCGGCTGAGCACGCGCGCCAGGCGCGGCTGCTCGCCGAGCTGGCGCTTGAACGTGTCGACCACGTCGATCAACTGGTCGCGCTGCGATCGGGCCCGGATCGCCTCGCGGACCGCGTACTGCAAGGCCCCCAGGGGATCGCCGCGGAACCCGTCGAGCACTTCGCGCACGGCCGTGCGGACCACGTCGGGCGAGTCCAGCGCGTCGGGGTCCTCGGCGACCGCCGCGGCGGCCTGGTCGAGCGGGTCGCGGAGCCGCTCGCGCTTCGCTTCTGGCCTGGTCATGGGGCGACCTCCAAATCGATCTCTCCAATCACGCCGCGCACGAAGCCGTGGGCGGCGACGTCCGTGCCGTACGACTCGGCACGGGCTCCGAACAGGGCGATGGGGAAGACGGGCCACAGCGTGCTGGCGGCGTCGACGTTCCAGGCCGCGGTCACGTCGGGCCCGGAGGGGCTCGGGCGCAACGCGACCCCGTCCACCTCCCGGGGATGTAGGTGCAAATAGCCCCCCAGGCGCCCCTCCAGTCGCCGGTGCAGCCGGAAGAACTCGCGGCCCTGCGTGTGCAGGTGGAACTGCGTCGCTTCGCCCGGCAGCTCGAACAGCTCCTCGACGCGGACGAGGCAGGCGTCGTCGGCCAGGTGCACGCGGGCGGCGGCGAGCCAGCCCCGCTCCACCTCGGTCTCCTCGGCCGCGGCCGCGGCGAACGTCGCCCACGCCCCCGCGTCGAACACGCACTTCAGCCACGTCCCCTCCCCCCCCCGGCGAATCACCCGGCGCGGCCCCAGCGGCTCGACCGAAAAGCCGGCCGGCAGGCGGAGCTCGGGCCGGGCGTCGACCGAGACGGCGAAGTCGTCGTCGGCCCAGTCGAGGGACTTTTGCACCAGGGGGTGGTCGGGCTCGGGCACGGCGACGTGCACCGTGTAGTCGCGGAGCTTCTGCTCGCGGGCGATCGACGTGCCGATCCAGGCGAAGTGGTCGACCGGCACGCCGAGCGTCGCCAGCGGCGCGTCGGCCGGCCCGTCGGGCCAGGCCTCGCAGCAGAGCCGGGGCCGGTCGGTCTGGACCGCGTCGAGCCGGAGATGGAGCCGCCACGCCCGGCCCGCCAGCCGCCGCGGGTCGGTCGCCACCGCCCGGTAGGCCAGCTCCTTGATGAGCGGCCGGTAGCCGCCGCGGGCGACGTCGAGGATGCGATGCCCGACGACCTGCTCGCCCTGGGCGACCAGCACGAGCAGGTGGGTATCCGAGGGGGAGCCGACCGCCGTGTTGTCTGCGCTCATCGTCCAGCGCTCCGTGATCGAAACTGTTGCCCCCCGGGGAGCCGGGGAGGGGCCACACCTGATTCTCACGCACCCGGCGTGCTACGCCGGCGTCAACTCGCTGGCGATGGCGATTTCCTCGCCATCGGGCAAGTCGTCGAGCGGCAGGTTGGGGTCCAGCGAGACGCCCTCCCTGTCGACGAGCTCGAACGTGCCGCTCAATCCGGCCCGGCCGGCGAGCCGGCTCGCCACCGATCCGAGTCGGGCGGCGCCGTTCTTGACCTCACCGGAAAAAGTGCGACCATCGAGGGTCTTGAAGGTCAGACTCTTCATCGTCGCCACCTCCTTTCCACGCCGGAGGCCGCCGAAGCGCCCCCGACCCCCCGTGGGTCGGGCGAACGCCCCCACGTCGTCCGGCTTCCACACGGCTCAGGTGTAGCCCCTCCTCCGACTCCCGTGCCCGTTGGGTGCGTGCTTGCACCCACGCGACCCCTTCGGAGTGCGGCGACTCGTCGCCGCTTTCGTGGACGCTTCCGCAACCGACGAGCGACGCCGCAATCGGCCGCATACCCGTTTTGCTGCGTCCTTCCGCCGCTCGAAAAGCGGCGACGAGTCGCCGCACTCCAAAAGACTTCGTTGGCTCGAGGCCGCGCGTAGGTGCAAGCACCCACCCGACGTTTCTATTTCTTCTTGCGCGGTCGACGAGCCGGGGTCACCGTGGCCCGGGCCGCGTCGACGTTGCGGGCGAGAAACCGCATCGTGCGAAGGTAGTGCTCGGCCAGGCGGCTGGGCCCGTCGTCACGCCCGTCGTCTTCTTGGCGATCCCCGTCGTCCTCGTCGCATTCCCAGTCGTGCGCGTCCTCCTCCGTCGGCCCCCAGTCGATGCGAACGGCCGTCTCGTGCGTCCAGCCGTCGTCGACGGGCACGTCCTCCAGGCGGACGGGCAGCCCGGCCGCGACGAGCGCGTCGGCGTATTGCCGCAGGGCGTCGAGGCAGACGGGATCGGCCACCGCCAGGATCGTTCGCATGGTTTCTTCCTCTCGGTCGGAGCGCCGTCAGGATTCGTGGGTCCACGCGATGGCGTCGTCGACGTCGTCGAGCTCGCCGGCCGGATTCGACCCGTCCGGCCCCGTTCGGCCGCCGTCCGACGCGCTCCACGGCGCCGGCAGCCCCGGCCCGAGCGGCAGGCGCCCTTCGTCCTGAAGCCGCTGGTAGTGGTCGCGGGCGTGGTTGTTCAGCGAGCCCTGCTCGCCGAACAGTCGCGTGCCGGTGAGGATCCGGCCCACCTGCCAGACGACCATCGCCAGGTCGTGCGTGGTCAAGGGGCTCCACTGCGCGCCGCGGAGGTAGCAGCACGCCCCGTCGCGACCCGCCCGCACCGCCTCGACGAACTGCCGCAGCTCGACGGGCAGGCGGGCTTCGTCGGGGAGGAACTCGCGGTGGATGACGTGGGGGCAGTAGGGGACCACGCCGCCGACGAACCGCACGGCCGGCATGGCCATCGGATAGTTGTGCGGCACGGCGACGAGCATCGTCCACGGGCGGTGCGGCTCGGCACGACCCCGCCACGCGAGCCCGGCCACGTCGAGCTGCACGACCAGGTCCAGGCTCCACTGCCGCCCGCAATCGATCCCCACGAGGACGACGCGATCGGACCACGGGCCATCGGCCAACGCCTGGAGCCTGCCGACGTCGCGCGACTTGCGCTGATCGCAGACGTTGGGCGATTCGCACAGACGTTCGACCACGCGGTGTACCGGCACGACGCAAGGCCCACGCACGGCGGTTTCCGGAGCGACACTCACGGTGATCCTCCTTCCGGGCTCGGTTGCGAACTACGTTTTCCTATCCTGTTGTGGCACGGTCGCCCGACTGCGCGTTGTGGCACGGTCGCCCGACTGCGCGTTGTGGCACGGACTCCCCCCTGTTGTTGTGGCACGGTCTCCTGACCGTGCCACCACTGCCACCACTTCGGGTGTCGGCTCCTCGGCGGGGTCAGGAGACCCGCGCCGAACCGGAGGAGACCCGCGCCGAACGGCGTCGGCTCCGAGCAGCTCGTCGGGGCGCATGGGGGTGGTCGCGGCGTGGGGGCCCAGGCAGCCGGGCACGCGGAGTCGCCTGCGCGTATGCCGCACGAACCGGCGTCCGCCGGGCGGCTCGGCGCAGAGGTTCGTCTTCCGGCCGACCCACGCCCAATCCTCGCCCCCGGCCGCCACGTAGTCGGCGACGATCTCCGCCACCAGGGCGCCCGCCGCCCGCGACTCCCGGCCGAGATCGCCCCGAACCGGCCGGCCGCCCTGCCCGAGCAGCAGGCAGGGCTCGCTTTCGGGCAGGGGGAAGATACCGCAGGCCGGGCAGGCGTCGTCCCAGCGGTTGCCCAGCACGGTCACCTGGGCCCGGTCGCGGTCGACGGCGACCAGGACGGGCAGGAGGGCCGGCCGGCGCGGCGCCGCGTGGCGCAACTGCTCGACCAAGCGGAGGCGACTGCCCCAGTCGTCCAGGCCGAGGAGCACGACGAGCGGCCCCGCCAGCGGGCCCCCGCCGTGCGCGGCGCCGAACGACCCCGCCTCCAACACGTACCGCCAGTCGACCTCCTCCAGGTAGCGGCGCAAGACGGCGACGGCCGGCGGCGCGCACCACGCGCGGATGAGCTCGGCGAGGCGCTCGACCTTCGGGCGCCCCGCGTGGCCGGCGTACTCGGGACACGTCACGGCGTTCAGCGCGCGGATCGCCGAGGGGTCGACCAGGCCGACCCCGTCGAGCCCTGCGGCCGCGCCGCTCGACGCGACCGCCCGAACGCAGGCCAGGTTGGCCGTGCCGCAGCCGACGACCAGCAGGCTCCACCGCTTGAGGTGCGTCACCACAGCTCCTCCTCCGGGGGCATTTCGTCTTCGGTGCCCAGCGGCTCGCCGCAGAGGGGGCAATCGCCCAACTGCTCGGCGACCTCGAGGGCGAACGTGCGACGGCAGGAGGAGCAGCGGACGGCCCGGCCGGCGATGGGTCGGCCGGTGAGCTGGCACGCCCGCCCTTCGCCCGGCTCGACCGACGGCATCGCCCGGCCCACCACGAACGCAATCTCCCTCCCCCCGGGCTCGAACACCCGCACCAGGTCGCCCCGCTCGACCACCTGGATCCGCCCCAGCACGTCGAGGCCGTTGACCAGGGCCCGGCAGCGACGCCGCTCGGGCAGCTCGATCAGCAGGGTGCCTTGCCGCTCGGTGAGGTAGGGGGCGTCGGTGACGCGTCGCCACACGGCCCGGTCGTCTTGCTCGGGTTGCGGCTCGTAGCAGACGATGGTGGTCATCGGGGTGCCCTCCGAGTGCGTGGTTCTCCGGTGTTCAGGATCGGCCGAAGAATGACGTTCGGCTTCGGGAAGTAGTAGGCACACGCCGTGTGCCGTAACCGGCGGACGGCACACGGCGTGTGCCTGCTACCCTCCCTGTTGTGGCACGGTCGCTTCCTGTTGTGGCACGGTCGCTTCCTGTTGTGGCACGGTCGCTTCCTGTTGTGGCACGGTCCCTTCCTGTTGTGGCACGGTCGCTTCCTGTTGTGGCACGGTCCCTCCCTGTTGTGGCACGGTCTCCTGACCGTGCCACCCCGCGGGCTCGTCGGCGGGGTCAGGAGACCCGCGCCGAACCGGAGGAGACCCGCGCCGAACCGGAGGAGACCCGCGCCGAACCGGAGGAGACCCGCGCCGAACCGGAGGAGACCCGCGCCGAACCGGGCTGCGCGAACAGGTCGCCTCCCGCACGCCGGCGTCGGCGCGGTGCGGGCACTCGGGGTCGCTCGTCATTCGTGCCAGCCGGTTGCCCCGGCCGCCGTCGCCGAAGAACCTCAGGTTCTGCGCGCGCCGGCCGGCCAGGGCCTCGCGCAGCTCGCTCACCAGCAGGCCGGCCACGACCATGTTGCTGGCCACGATGCTCTCGTCGGCGGCCAAGGCGCACGGGCTGTTGCCGGCGTCCTCGGTCGCGGGCGCCGGCTCGTCGCCCAGCCCGGTGATGCACCGGAAGCAGGCCCTGCCCGGCTGCTGGACGACGACCTGCCCCCCGGCGACGCCCGTGCCTCCCGCCGCGTACGGCGCGCCCGCCCGCCAGGCCGCGTCGGCCCCGACGAGGCGCGCCGCATTGTTGTCGGGCGCCATGATGAGGGCGTCGACGCCATCGAGCGGCGCGAGGTCGTCGGGCCGCTCGACGTAGCGGGCGCACGCCTCGTACGCGCCGGACGGATCGAGGGCCCGAAGCTCGCGCGCGAGCACGGGCGCCTTGGGCCGGCCGACGCCGTGGACCAAGAGCACCTGGCGATTGAGGTTGTGCGGCTCGACCTGCGGATCGCCGTCGATCACCCGCATGGTTACGCCGCCGTCGAGGGCGGCGCCGATCGAGGTCCAGTTTCCCAGGGCCCCGGCGCCGACCTGGTTGATGCGCCGGCCGGCGAACGAGGCGCGCGGGGGTGCTTCGCCCAGCTCGCCGGCCAGGTCGTCCCACGTGGCCTCCCGGGGCAGGTCGATCCGGCGCCGCCGGTGGAGCGAGTAGAAGAGCACGGTGCGCGGCTCGGCCGGGTCCTCGGCGACCGACGTGCCCGCCAGCATGATTTCGCTGATCGCGGCCCCCGCCGCCGCGATGGCCAGCTCGGCGCTTGCGGGGGCGACCAGCCCGTGCCGCGCCGCCCGGCCGAGACGCTCCAGGGCCGAGGCGGGGGATGGACGGCGCTCGACGACTGCGCCGCCCGGCGCGGCCAGCGCCAGCAGGACGGGGACCGGCAGCCCGCCCAGTTGCTCCAGCGCGGCGCACGCGGCCGCCGGGTCGTTGGCATGGACCACGAGCCAGGGGTTGTGGCGGCCGTCGATCGCGGCGGGGAGATCGTCGGCGAGGAAGCCCGGATCGAGGTAGTCGTACTCGACGTCGGCGTTGACGGTTTCGACCAGCGCGTCGTGGTTGCCCAGCAGCCAGTGCCGGCCGCGCCCGCCCGAGCCGTGGTAATCGCTCGCCACCCGGGCGATGCCGGCGGCGGCGGCGGCCGCTTTGAGCGAGGCCGAGGCGAGCGGCGCGCACTCGCCCCCCAGGTCGGCGACGAACGTCTGGGCCCGCCGCTCGTCGGAGAAGGAGGTCTGCTGCCGCCGATAGCGGTCCGGATCGGTCATGGGGCGTCTCCCGTTGGCGGCTGGTCCCGGTCGCCGGGCACGTTGGGCGACGCGTCGTCGCGGGGCTCGTCCCAGCCCAAGGCGCGGGCGAGCGCGGGGCATCGATAGGCGGCCTCTTCGAGCACGGGCGCGGGCACCTTGCCCTCGCGCCGGCCGTGCCGGTAGACGAAGAAGTCGGCGGGCGTTTCGGCCGATTCGTCCTCCGGCGCCTGGGGCGGCTCGGGCGAGCCGGCCTCGACGGTTGGGTGCATTTCAACCTGTCGCCAGCCCCATCGCTCGGCGAAGGCGGCCCCGCGCGGCGCCTTTTGCTCCAGCTCGGCGATCAGGTCCGTCTCCTCGTCCTCGGTCAGCGTCTCCGGGCCGATCACGTGGATCTCGACGTCCTCCGAGGTGTGGTCCTCCAAGCGGGTGCCGCAGTGGAGGCACGCCGTGACGTGATGGACGGGGAAGTAGCGGTCGCCCTCCGCGTTGTGCGTGGTGAAGAAGCTCGCCTGGTGCCGATGCACGAGATGGAGCTTCGCGTCCAACGCGCCGTCGGGCAGGTCGGCGCGGGCGGCGACGGTGAGCCAGACGTCCGGGTCGTCGTCGAAGGTGATCTCGAAGACGGCGACCGGCGGCCGATCGGCTTCCTCTGAGTCGTCGGCCGTCGGCGCCTCGTTCTGCTTGGCGACGCTGCCGGCGACCATGCGCTGCGTCCGGGAGGCGAAGCCCACGCGCTCCGCGGCCAACTGGCTCATGAGTTCGAGGTCGACCGACGAGCTGAACACGCCGAGGTGCCCGTGGCTGTGCCCCGCGCCCAGGATCAGCCAGCCCGAGCGCCGGGCGCAACGGCTGACGGCCAGGACCATCTCGGGCGAGGCATAGCAGGTTCCGGCGGTGGCCTGTTGGCGGTCGGGCAGGAGGAGGTCTTCGACGACCCAGGGGCACGCGCGGCGGGCGACCCAGTACCAGAGGATTTCCCGCCCGCCCTGCTTCGCGCAGACCAAGTCGGCCTTGGCCAGCGCCCTTCCCGCAAAAAAGAGGGCCTTCCCGGCCCGGATCGCCGCTCGATCGTCCGGCGTGATCCGGTAGTCGGCGTCGTGGGCGACGATGGTCGGCTCGGCCCTGCGTATCCAATGATTCGAGGGGGACGCGCGGCCTGGGCGACCGTGGTCTGGGCCGCCCGAGAATACCCCGCACCACGGGCCGGCGCCGGCCCGGTGCCCGCGCCGGGCGCGCGGGCGGGCGGCCGTGGGCCGATCGCTGGCTTGGGGACCGCGGTTGCGCCGGAAGCCAAGGCGATGCGCCCAGGTCGACGTCGTGCCGAATCGCAGCATTGAGATCCTCCATTCTCTGCCCTCCAAGCGGAAACGGGGGGGCCGCGCGCGAGCGGCCGGAAAGCCGTGCGGGGCGCCGGGCCCGAGCGATCGGGTCACGCGGGGCGCGGGGTGGGTCGTCCGGGCCGACCGCCCTCGTGGCTGACGGCGACGCCGACCTCCACGTCGGTCTCTTGGAGCCTTTTGACGATTTCCGCCCAATCGGCGTCGCGCGGGAGCCGGGCCTCGTGGGCCGTGTCCTCGTCGGCGCCTTCGGCGAACTCGTCCAGGGCGACGCGGGGGTCCTCGAGCGTGGCCAGCAGGGCCCGGTCGCGGACCTTGTCGCGGGCGATTCGCTGCAACACCTGCAGGGCGCCCCCCGAGTAGTCGGCCACTTCGGTGGCGTCCAGCTCGAAGGGCTGGCCGCACCCATGGGCGATGCGGAGTTTCGTGTCCATCGGTTCTTCTCCTCGCGGTGCGTGCCCGCTTCCCCAAGGTTGCCGCGCTTGGTGGTCAGCCGGGCGTCGGGTCGCGGTCGTCCCGTGCCGATCCGGGGCGACGGCCGAATGCTCACAGTCATGATACCCGGCTTTCACAATTTGTCAACCATCGCGGCCCAGCCGGAAAGGCCCTTTCGTCCCGGTACGGATTCGTGCGAATATGGTTCAATTATTAAGGGATAATTGGCGTACGCTCGCCCGGGCGGCACGGCCGGTATGAGACACAGTTTAATCTCACGATTCCAACGGTTATTGAATCACCGTGTCGGACCCCACGGTGCGCCCCGCAGCGCCGAACCGTGGAGCCGGGCCGGCCGGAGGGCGCCAACTCGGCGCCGGAGGGCGCCAACTCGGCGCCGGAGGGCGCCAACTCGGCGCCAAAGGGGGACGGGAACGGCACGAGATGGTGCCGCCGGGGGGGTCGGGCGTGGCCGAGGTGCGACCGCAGGGGCCTTGTTCGCACCGCGAACGGGCGCCTTTTCGCGGACTGAGAAGCGACGATGCCGACAGAAGCCAACGTGATGTCGGTCCCACGCGACGCAGCGCGGGGGCTTCGTCCGACCTCGTCGCCATCCCGGCTGGAGTGTCGTTTTTCGCGGACCGAGGAGCGACGATGCCGACGAGGGTGACAGCCGCTGATGGACCGCGCCCCGGGCAGCCTGCCCGACGGGCCATTCACGGCCGCGGGGGGCAGGCTGCGCCGGGCACGGGCTGCGTTCGGCTTGTCAACGAACGGGGCGTGGCGCGGCCGGTGGGATCAGGAGAACCGGGTCACGCCCGGCACGGGGATGTCGTAGGCGCCGTCCTCGTTCGGCTTGATCGGCGGCTCGACGTCGAACCCGTAGCGCTCCAGCTCGACGGAGCGGGTCGATTGGAGGGCCTCTTCCCAGGTGATCTCCTCGCCCGTGTTGCACACGGCCTCCCCGAGGATGGCCAACATGGTGCTGTTGAACATGTACTCGCCGTTATTGATCGGCTTGCCGTTGCGGATCGAGTCGAACAGGGCGACGTGCTCCTGGTCGGTCATGCTGCAACTGGGGCCTTCGTAGCGCCAGGGATTTTCGCCTTCAATGCGGT
>Ga0180434_10008637_pt1 | contig 11213 bp, 12 predicted proteins | sample SS_ome_7_FD_132453 | JGI IMG/M metagenome (GOLD analysis project Ga0180434, IMG submission 132453) | Hypersaline lake sediment archaeal communities from the Salton Sea, California, USA - SS_1_D_2 metaG | ecosystem: Environmental > Aquatic > Non-marine Saline and Alkaline > Hypersaline >... | reverse complement strand
TCGCCGGCGACTACCCGGACGTCGTCATCGGCTGCGTGGGCGGCGGCAGCAACTACGCCGGCTTCGCCTACCCCTTCATCGGCGACCGCCTGCAGGGCAAGAGCAAGGTCCGCGCGGTGGCGGTAGAGCCCACTGCGTGCCCCACGCTGACCAAGGGCAAGTTCCGCTACGACTTCGGCGACACGGCCGGCATGACCCCGCTCTTCCACATGTACACCCTGGGCCACGGCTTCGTGCCGGCGGGCATCCACGCCGGGGGCCTGCGCTACCACGGCGACGCGCCTTCGCTCTCGCTCCTGGTGGACGAGAAGATCATGGAGGCGGTGGCCTACCACCAGACCGAAGTCTTCGAGGCGGCCGTCACCTTCGCCCGCACCGAAGGGATCGTGGTCGCCCCCGAGACGGCGCACGCCGTCAAGGCCGTCTTCGATGAGGCCGAAGCCGCCAAGCAGGCCGGCGAGCAGCGCGTCATCGTCTTCAACAACAGCGGCCACGGGCACTTCGACCTCGGCGCCTACGACGCCTACTTCGCGGGCGAACTGCAGGACTACGCGCTGCCTCAGGAGGAGATAGACCAGGCGCTCGCGGAGCTGCCGGAGGTCTGACGTGTTATGAGGCAGTTCGATACCGCGCGCATGAGCCCGGCGCAAGTCGCCGCCGAGATCACGCGCACGGCTCCGGCCTGGACGGCCGAGCAGGAGACGGCGGTTGGTCAGATCGTCGCCGCGGTCCGCGACCGCGGCGACGACGCCGTCGTGGAGTACACGCGCGAGTTCGACTGGCCCGAGGCCACCGCGGCGAGTCTGCGCGTATCCCCCGAGGAGATCGCCGCCGCCGCCGGGCGGATGGGCGAGACGGTGACGGAGGCCTTCCGCGAGGCGGCCGCGCACGTGCGGCGCTTCCACGAGGGGCTCCTTCCCGCGGATCGCCTCGAACCCGCGCCCGACGGCGCGCTCCTGGGGGAGCGGTTCGTTCCCATTGACTCCGTGGGCGTGATGGCGCCGGGCGGCAGGGCGCCCTATCCCTCCTCCCTGCTGATGACGGCCATGCCGGCCCAGGTGGCCGGCGTGCCGCGGATCGCCGTGGCCTCGCCGCCGCTTCGCGACGGAAGCGTGCGCCCCGAGGTGCTCGCCATGGCCGCCGCCCTCCGGCTGGACGAGGTCTACCGCATGGGCGGGGCTCAGGCGGTCGCCGCCTTCGCCTTCGGCACCCAGACTATCCCCCGCATGGACAAGATCGCCGGCCCGGGCAGCATCTACGTGACGCTCGCCAAGCGGGCGGTTTTCGGCGAAGCAGGTGTGGACGGCCTCTACGGCCCGAGTGACGTCGTGATCGTCGCCGACGACGGCGCCTCGCCCGCCCTGGTCGCGGCCGACCTCATCGCTCAGGCCGAGCACGGCGAGGGTTCGCTGGCGGTCGTCATCTCGCCCAGCGAGCGGCTGCTGGCAGCCGTGGCCGGCGAGGTCGAGCGCCGGGCCGAGGGGGATGCGCGCACCATCCTCGAGACCCGCGGCGCCTCGGTGCTCACCCGCGACCTGGGCGAGGCCTGCGAGGTCGCCAACGAGACGGCGCCCGAGCACCTCGAACTCATGGTCCGCGACCCCGAGGCCGCCCTGGCCGGCATCCGTCACGCCGGCTGCATCTTCCTGGGCGACGATTCGCCCGCCCCCGTCGGCGACTACATGGCCGGGCCCAGCCACGTGCTCCCCACGGGGCGCACGGCGCGCTTCTCGTCGGGCCTGGGGGTGCGCGACTTCGTGACGCGCTCGAGCGTCATTCGCGTCTCGCGCCAGTGGCTCGACCGCTACGGCGCGACGGTGCAGGCCCTGGCCGACCTGGAGGGGTTCCGCGGGCACGCCGACTCGGTGGGGGAGAGGATGCCGAAGCGATGACCGACCCGGACGCATCCTATCTGCGTCGGGGCGATGTCCTGCTGCGGGCCGGCGTCGAAGACCGCGTCCGCGCGGTGGACACGCTCATCTTCGACGTGGACGGCGTGCTGGTTGACGTCTCGGACTCGATCCGGCTCGTCAACGGCGAGGCGGCGCACCGCTACCTGACCCGGATCGTGGGCTGGCCCGACACGGGCCCGCTGGTGGACGCCCCCGAGGTGGACCTATTCAAACGCACGCCCGGCTTCAACGACGACTGGGACCTCACCGCCGGGCTCGTGCTGCTCCTTCTGGTGCGGGCGTGGCGCGAAGGCACCCGGGAGGCGGCCCGCCTGCGGCAGGCGCCGCCCTCGGTGGAGAGCCTGGTCGAAAGGCTGCGGCGCAGCGGCGAGGGCTTCGCGGGGCTGCAGACGCTGCTCCTGGAGGGACTGCCGCCGGCGCACCGCCAGGCGGTGCTGGCCGACTGGGACCCCCCGACCATCACCCGCGTGTTTCAGGAGATCTTCGCGGGCGAGCGCCACTGCCAGCGGTTCTACGGCTACCAGCCGCGATATGTCCACGCCCCGGGGTACATCGAACGGGACGTGCCGCTCGTGACACGCGAGGATCTGCCCCGGCACGTCGCGCGACTGGCCATCTACAGCGGGCGGACCTGGGAGGAGACGCGCGCGGCGCTCGAACTCACCGGCTGGGAGGGCGCCATCGCGCGCGACCAGGCCATCGTGTCCGACGACGGCCTCCTGAAGCCCGATCCCGAGGGCCTGGCGCGGCTGGTGGACCGCCTGGGCAGCCGGGCGGCGATCTTCGTGGGCGACATGCCCGACGACCGCGAGGCGGCGCGCCGCTACCGGGCGGCCCGCGGCGGCCGGGATCCCGAGGTGCTCGACTGCCTGGTGATGAGCGGGCCGGTCGAGAGCCGGGCGGAGGCCGAGCGGGAGGAACCCGAAATCATCGCTGCGGATGCGCGCAGCCTGATCCGGTGGGTGGACCGTGTCCTGAGCGAGCACGTGGAGGCGGTGTCATGAGAAAGGCACGCGTAGAGCGCAAGACCCGCGAGACCGACATCACGGTGGACCTGAAACTCGACGGCAGCGGCCAGGCCAAGGTGAAGACCGGCATCGGGTTCTTCGATCACATGCTGACCTCGCTGGCGCGCCACGCCCTCCTCGACCTGACGCTGCGCGCCAAGGGCGACCTCAAGGTGGATCAGCACCACACCGTGGAGGACGTCGGCCTTGTGCTGGGCCGGGCCATCAAGGAAGCGCTGGGCGACAAGAAGGGCATCGCGCGCTTCGGCAGCGCCGCCGTGCCCATGGACGACGCCCTCGTGCTGGCTGCGCTCGACCTCGGAGGGCGGCCTTACCTGGCCTGCCGGCTGGACCTCAAGCGCAGGCGGGTGCGCGACTTCGAGACCGAACTGATCGAGGAGTTCTTCCGCGCCCTCACGCAGGCGGGTGCCATGAACCTGCACCTGCGGCAGTTGGAGGGCAGGAATACCCATCACCTCATCGAAGCAGCCTTCAAGGCCGTGGCGGTCGCGCTGCGCGAGGCGATCCGCAAGGAGCCCCGTGCGCGCGGCGTGCCCTCGACCAAGGGTGTGATCTGAGGCGGCCGGCACACTCCTCTCCCTTGCAGGGAGAGGGGAGGGTGAGGGTCCCTCGGCAGAGGCAGTCCGCCTGACGGGAGAGCGACAAGATGGCAGTGCGCTCTACAACAATTCTGGGCGTCCGCAAGGGCGGCGAAATCGCGCTGGGGGGCGACGGCCAGGTCACCCTGGACAAGACGGCCCTCAAGCACACCGCCGTGAAGGTGCGGCCCCTCTACGAGGGTCGCGCGCTGGCCGGATTCGCGGGATCGGCGGCGGACGGCATCACGCTCTTCGAGAAGTTCGAGGCCAAACTGGAGGAGAGCCACGGCAACGTGCGCCGCGCCGCCTACGAACTGGCCAAGGACTGGCGCACCGACCGCGTGCTGCGGCGCCTGGAGGCGCTCATGGTGGTGGGCGATCCCGAGCACCTGCTGCTCGTCTCGGGCACGGGCGACCTCATCGAGCCCGACGACGGCGTGGCCGCGATCGGGTCGGGCGGCGCCCACGCGCTGGCGGCGGCGCGCGCGCTGCTCAAGCACACCGACCTCAGCGCCGAAGAGGTGGTGCGCGAGGCGCTGCTCATCACCGCCGACATCTGCATCTACACCAACCGCGAGATCACGGTGGAAACGTTGCGCGGCGGGGCGTAACGACGGGATAGGACCATGGACGACCTCACCCCCCGGCAGATCGTCGAGGAACTCGACAAGTACATCGTGGGCCAGGACAAGGCCAAGCGCGCGGTGGCCGTGGCCTTGCGCAACCGCTACCGCCGCCAGCAGTTGAGCGGCGAGATCCGCGACGAAGTCATCCCCAAGAACATCCTCATGATCGGCCCCACCGGCGTGGGGAAGACCGAGATCGCCCGCCGCCTCTCCCGGTTGGCCAACGCGCCGTTCCTCAAGGTCGAGGCCACCAAGTTCACGGAGGTGGGGTACGTCGGGCGGGACGTGGATTCGATGGTGCGCGACCTCACCGAGATCGCCGTGCGCATGGTCCAGAGCGAGAAGATCGAGGAGGTCGAGGAGCGCGCGCGGGAGATGGCGCTGGACGAGATCGCGGCGATCATGCAGCCCGGCCGCCGGCGCCCGCGCCCGGTGCAGCCGCTGGAGGCGATGGCGGCCTTCCTCAGCCAGCAGCCGCCGCAAGCCGAGCCCCAGGAGGCGGAGGGCCAGCCGCCCAGCGAAGGGGACGGTGAAGGGGACGAGGTGGAGCGCATCCGCGCCCGGCTGCGCGCGCGCCTGGAGGCCGGCGAACTCGATGACCGGGTGATCGAGATCGAGGTCGAGGAGAGCAAGTCCCCCTTCGTGCAGATCTTCTCGCCCGCCGGCATGGAAGAGATGGGGATGAACCTCCAGGACATGCTGGGCGGCATGCTGCCCAGGGGACGCCGCAAGCGGCGCGTCACGGTGCGCGAGGCGAAGGAGATCCTGGCCTACCAGCGCGCGCAGCAACTCATTGACATGGACCAGGTGGTCTCCGAGGCCGTCCGGCGGGCCGAGGAGTCGGGCATCATCTTCCTCGACGAGATGGACAAGATCGCCGGCCGTGAGGCCGCCGCCTACGGCCCTCAGGTTTCGCGCGAGGGCGTGCAGCGCGACATCCTGCCCATCGTCGAGGGCTCGACGGTAATGACCAAGCACGGGCCGGTGCGCACCGACCACGTCCTCTTCATCGCCGCCGGGGCGTTTCACGCCTCCAAGCCGTCGGACCTCATCCCCGAACTGCAGGGGCGGTTCCCGCTGCGCGTCGAGTTGGACAGCCTGACCGAGGCGGACTTCGTGCGCATCCTCACCGAGCCCCAGAACTCCCTGATCCGCCAGTATAACGCGCTGCTCGGCGTCGAGGGGATCGAGTTGGAGTTCACCGAGGACGGCGTGGCCGAGATCACGAAGATCGCGCGCGAGGTGAACGACGCGACCGAGGACATCGGCGCGCGCCGGCTGCACACCATCATGGAGCGGCTGCTGGAGGACGTCTCGTTCAGCGCGCCCGAGATGCGCCCCGCCAAGGTGACCGTGGACGCCGCTTACGTGCGCGAGAAGTTGTCCGACATCATGAAGGACACCGACCTCACGCGCTACATCCTCTGAGCGCAGGCCGGCCTGCGGGGGCCAGGCTCAGGCGATCTCGACCCACACCGGGAAATGGTCGCTCAGGTGGCTCTTGCCGGGCAGATTCGTCCGCATGGCACCCTCGGCCACGACTCCGTAGCCCGCCAGACGGCTCTGCATCGCGTTCGCCACCCAGGCCTGGTCCAGCCGGCTCCCGCCTCCGGTGGTGAGCGCCGCGGTCTCCCCGGCGATCTCGGCGGCATCCGCGTACCCTCGATCTCGGAGCACCTCCGAGACGCCGCCGCCGGGGTTCTCGTTGAAGTCGCCAAGGACCACGTGCGGCTCGCCGCAGTCGAGCACTCCCGCCATTTCCTCGCAGCGGCGGCGCGCGGCGGCCTCGGCTCCGAGGTAGCGACCCGACGGCAGGTGTACGTTGGCCACGCGCAGCGTCCCCCTGTCGGCGAGCGGCGCTCCCGCGATCTGCCACGCCCTCTCCACCGGCTGGGCGGCGGCGCGCGAGTCCAACGCCAGCCGGCCTCCCTTCCACAGGACGGCCCCGCCGTACTGCGGCAGGCCGTGTCCGCGCCGGTAGGCGCCGGACATGCCGAGCGCCCCGGCGACCTGCTCGAAGGCCTCCTCGCTCTGGATCTCCTGCAGGCAGAGCAGATCGGGGGCCATCTCGCGGTACATCGTGAGGAGCGCGCTCAGGATGGCGGCCTCCGGCGGACCGGGCTGGGGCGGGCGGAACGGCGCGCCCTGGAACCAGAACACGTTGTGGCTGACGATCTTCATGGGGCGGCCGAGGGCGGGCGGCGGCTAGCCCTGGAAGCGCGCGACCTGCGCAGGCATCCACTCGTAGAAGCGCTCGCTGGGCACCCGCTCGAAGGCCAGGGTCATGGGCGCGTACTGGGCGCCCTCGATGAAGAGCAGGTGGCTTTCGAGCGCCGTCTGGTCCACCTTGCGGTCCACGGCGAGGAAGTGGCGCAGCGACGAGTCGGGCACGTCGGCGGTCTGATCCTCGGGGACGGCGGAGATCGCGGTAAGGCGATACACGTCCTCGCGCGTCAGGCCCAGCCCGTCGAACTTCTCCTCGATGCGGCGCGAGAGGTCGGAGTCCTGGTCCCCGTAGCGCGCCCACGGCACGAACTTCTCCAGCGTATCTATGGCGTCGGCCAGGAAGCACCCGATGGCCGCGTCCACCCCGTAGAGCATCCCTGCAGCCACCATGGCGCCGTCATCCGAGGCGCCGCCTCCCTTGCGGTGGCGGATGTACATGTAGCGGAGGTCCTGCTCCGTGGCGTCGTCGGGCGGCTCGTCGTGGATGAGCCCCCGGGACCGGTACTTCTCGATCTCCGCGTCGTGCTCCCCCTTGGCCAGCGTCTCCCCGTCCAGGCCCATCGCCTCCATGACGCCCACGTCCACGAAGTAGCAGGCCCCTCCGCCGATGTGGATGCCGTGGCGCTTCTCGGCCTCCTTTCGGACCTCCCAGTCGTCGCGCAGGCCGCCCAGGTAGAGGCCGCGCAGCACGTCGGCGGCCTTCACGTCGCGCCCGCGGAACAGCCCCATGCCCAGGATGGGTTCGCCGTCCTCGTCCAGCAGGCGGGGCGGCCCATCGCCGGCCAGTGCGCGCTCCACCCAGGCCGCGATCTCGTCAATGAGTTCCTGGCGGTCGGCGGCCACCGCCCGCGGCGAGCGGCCCAGGGCGCGGACCGTCTCGGCGGTCGTCATGTTGACAAACCGCCGGCCGGCGAAGGCTGCGTGGCCCTCGTGGGCGTGCCCCTCGATCGACTGGATGAGCAGCAGGTCCTCGACATCCAGCGTGGTGCGCAGCACCACCCGGGCCTTGAGGGTGGCGAAGTCCTCCTGGATGAGGCTGGCCGGGGCGACGCCGTGCCGGGGCGAGCGCCGTTTCTTGGAGCGAGCCATGGAATCGCGCCTCCTGGGGGGTTCGCCCTGCTTTTTCGGCGGGGCGGGGCATGCGACCTGCCGGCCGCGGGGGTTGCGCGGGGGCGCGTTTTGTGTTACACTGCCGAGACTGCCCGGGGACCCTGGAGGCGCGACCTGACGCCGGCTGGACCGCGTCGGGCCGGGATCGCCAGGGTCTATCGCTGCGGATCCGAAGACGACCAGACACCCAGAGGGAGACGGGGCATTGGCTTTAGTGACTATGAAGGAACTCCTGGAGGCCGGAGTCCACTTCGGCCACCAGACCCGGCGCTGGAACCCGAAGATGAAGAAGTACATCTACGGGGGGCGCAACGGGATCTACATCGTGGACCTCCATCAGACGCTGCGTAAGTTGGAGGACGCCTACACCTTCGTCAAGGAGACGGTCGCCCACGGCGGCGCCGTGCTCTTCGTGGGCACGAAGAAGCAGGCCCAGGAAGCCGTCGTGGAAGAGGCGACCCGCTGCGGCATGCACTACGTCAACCAGCGCTGGCTGGGGGGCATGCTCACCAACTGGCGGACGATGCAGGAGCGCGTGGCCCGGCTCAAGGACCTCCGCCGCATGCGCGACGACGGGACCTTCACGACGCTGCCCAAGAAAGAGGTCATGCGGCTCACCGACGAGATGAACCGCCTGGAGCGGCTCCTCTCGGGCATCGAGGAAATGCGCGACCGGCCGGACGCCGTGTTCGTCATAGACCTGAAGAAGGAGCGCATCGCCCTGCTGGAGGCGCGCAAACTCGAGATCCCCGTGGTGGCGATTGTGGATACTAATTGCGACCCGGACGAGGTGGACTACGTGATTCCGGGCAACGACGACGCCATCCGCGCGATCCGGCTCATCTCCAGCAAGATGGCCGATGCGGCCGTGGAAGGCCGCATGGAGCGCGAGTCTCTCGAAGCCAAGGCGGCCCAGGAGGCCGCCGAGGCGGAGGCCGCCGCAGCGGCCGAGGCGGCTGCGGCTGAAGCGGCCGCCCAGGCAGACCAGCCCGCGGCGCCCGAGCCGGCCCAGGGCGCCGAGTCGAACCCCGAGGACGCGTCGCCGCAGCAGGCGTAGCCGGACCCGGGACCCCCGTAGGGAGGACATCAAGGCGTGTCCCTCAGCATAACCCCCCAGCAGGTGCGCGATCTGCGCGACCGCACCAATGCAGGCGTGATGGACTGCAAGCGAGCCCTCACCGACGCCGAGGGCGACATGGACAAGGCCATCGAACTCCTCCGCGAGCGAGGCATCGCCCAGGCGGCCAAGCGCGAGACCCGCAAGGCCGTCGAGGGCCACATCGGCCACTACATCCACCTCGGCGGCAAGATCGGCGTTCTGGTCGAGGTGAACTGCGAGACCGACTTCGTCGCGCGCACGCCGGACTTCGCGGAGTTCGCCCACGAGGTCGCGCTACAGATCGCCTCCCTGGACGCCGACTACGTCACCCGGGAGGACGTGCCCCCCGAGGTCATCGAGCGGGAGAAGGAGATCTACCGCACCCAGGCCCAGCAGGAAGGCAAGCCCGAGAAGGTCCTGGCGCGCATCGCCGAGGGCAAGTTGGAGAAGTTCTTCAAGGACGCCTGCCTCATGGAGCAGCCCTACATCCGCGATCCCGACAAGACCATCGAGGACCTCCGCAAGGACCTCGCCGGTCAGATCGGCGAGAACGTGGTCGTGCGGCGCTTCGTGCGGTTCCAGGTGGGTCAGTAGACGCCAGGGAGCCCCCTCTTGGCCAAGCCGGTCTACAAGCGCGTCCTACTCAAACTGAGCGGCGAGGCGTTCTCCGGCGAGTCGCAGTCCGGCATTGATCCCCAGGTCGTCAGCCGCATCGCGCAGGAACTCCGCGAGGTCGCCGAACTGGGCGTCGAACTCGGCGTCGTGGTGGGCGGGGGCAACATCTTCCGCGCGCGCACCAGGGGCCCCTACGGCATCGAGCGCGCCCAGGCGGACTACATGGGCATGCTGGCCGGCGTCCTCAACGCGCTGGCCCTGCAGGATGCGCTCGAGAAGATCGGCGTCTTCACCCGCGTGCAGACGGCCATCGAGATGCACGAGGTGGCCGAGCCCTACATCCGCCGCCGCGCCGTGCGGCATATGGAGAAGGGACGCGTCGTCATCTTCGCCGCGGGCACGGGCAACCCGTATTTCACCACCGACACGGCCGCCGCGCTGCGGGCGGCCGAGGTGCAGGCGGAGGCGATCCTCAAGGGCACCACCGTGGACGGCGTCTACGAACGCGACCCGAAAGAGGACCCCAGCGCCCGGAAGATCGCCCGGCTCGATTACATGGAGGCCCTCACCCGCGGCATCGGCGTCATGGACGCCACCGCCATCTCGCTCAGCCAGGACAACGACATCCCCATCATCCTCTTCGACATCCGCGAGCGCGGCAACATCAGGCGAGTCCTCCTGGGCGAGACGATCGGCAGCGTCATCGCCGCCAAGCCGTCCCAGTCGCAGGACTGATCGGCCCGCCTGCCAAGGAGAGCGTGCATGCTGGACAAACTCATCCGCGAGACGAGCCACCACATGAAGCAGAGCGTGGAGGCCACCAGCAACGAGTTCGCCGCCGTGCGCACCGGCCGGGCCAACCCGGCCCTTTTGGACCGCATCAACGTCGAGTGCTACGGCTCCACGCTCCCGCTCAACCAGGTGGCCACCATCTCTGCGCCGGAGCCTCGGCTCCTGGTGGTGGCGCCGTGGGACAAGTCGCTGGTGGGGGAGGTCCGCAAGGCCATCACCAGTTCCGACCTGGGCCTCAACCCCGTGGTGGACGGCGCCGTGCTCAAGGTGCCGCTGCCCGCGCTCACCGAGGAGCGGCGCCAGGAGATGGCCAAGATGGTCGCCCGCCAGACCGAGGAGGGCAAGGTCGCCGTGCGCAACATACGCCGCGACGCCATCGAGGAACTCCGTCGGCTGGAGAAGGCGCACGAGATCAGCGAGGACGACCTGCACCGCACGCGCACCCGCATCCAGGAAGTGACCGACAAGCATATCGAAGAACTCGACGGACTCCACGACGCCAAGGTCGAGGAGTTGATGGAGGTCTGAGCGGCGCGGTGAGCCGGCGCGACATGCCCGACGTCCTGGGCCTGGCGCTGGAGCGGGCGACACGCGTGCTCGCCGAGACGGCTTGGCGCGTCCGCGTGATCCAGACCTCCCCACCTCAGGGCCCCGCCGGCGGAACGCGTCGCGTCGTTCGCCAGCGCCGGGCGGCCGACGGCGCCGTGGAACTGACCGCCGCCGCCCAGATCGAACTCCAAGAGCCGTGAGCGACACCAATCCAGATCCCGCCAGTGAGGCGCGCGCAGAGGGTCTCGACCCCGAGCGCATGCCCCGCCACATCGCCGTCATCATGGACGGCAACGGCCGCTGGGCCAAGGCCCGCGGCCTGCCCCGGGTGGTCGGCCACAGGGCCGGCTCCGAGAGCGTGCGCGCCGTCTCCGAGGCCTGCGACGACCTGGGCGTGGGCTACCTCACGCTCTACACCTTCTCGGCCGAGAACTGGCGCCGGCCGCAGCCCGAGGTGGACGCGCTCATGATCCTCATCGAAGAGAACATGCGCCGCGAGGTGGACGAACTCCACCAGCGCGGCGTGCGCGTGCGGATCATCGGGCGTCTGCGCGAACTGCCCCAGTCGCTGCAGGACGAACTGGCCCGCGCCGAGACCCTCACCCGCGACAACGCCAAACTGAACCTGACGCTGGCGGTCAACTACGGCGGCCGGGCGGAGTTGGTGGATGCCGCCG
>Ga0180434_10008636_pt1 | contig 11215 bp, 7 predicted proteins | sample SS_ome_7_FD_132453 | JGI IMG/M metagenome (GOLD analysis project Ga0180434, IMG submission 132453) | Hypersaline lake sediment archaeal communities from the Salton Sea, California, USA - SS_1_D_2 metaG | ecosystem: Environmental > Aquatic > Non-marine Saline and Alkaline > Hypersaline > Sediment... | reverse complement strand
TCTTGACATCTGCTTTTATGAGGCTTAGTCTCTATGAAACAATATTTGGGTTCACCAGACTGAGAACATATTCGTATATCTTCATTATTTGGTTGGGTTTATTACTTATTGCGGTTAGCATACTAATATGGACGAGAAAAATACGTTTATTTACAAATCTTGCCATCATTGCCAGTATTAGCTTTGTCGCAACACTTAACCTCCTGAATCCCGATGCATTCATCACCGATCAAAATATCAGCCGTGCTGTTGGTGAAGAATTGTTGGATCGTGCATATCTTGGTAGTTTATCCACAGATGCCATCCCAGCTTTGGTTGAACACTTCAGCAGTGATAATAATAAATCGTCCAAAACAGAAATTGGGACAGCCATATTATGTTTCCAAACATTGCATGAAGAACAATTAAAGACAAGCTCATGGCAGTCCTTTTCAATATCAAACTGGCGGGCAAAAGAGCTGCTCATCAAAACCATGCCGCAACTGACAGATTTCGAGATCAAACAGGAAGATTGGGCTACGATTATTGTGGATAAAAACGGAAAAGAGACACTTTGTTCAGACAATCTCTTTTTCGATTAATTTGGGTGAGTTGGGATTTTGTAGATTAGTATTGCTGCGTCATGAAGTTTGCAATTTCATTGATTGCTTCATCTGCCTGAGGAAGCATGGGGAACATCTGAAACACATGGAACATGTTTTGCCATACCTTTAGGCAAATTCTTCCACCGGATATTCGAATTTTTTCCGCAACACTTATCGAATCTTCTAATAAGATTTCCTCTGATCCCACATGTATCAACATTGGTGGAGAATCCTTTAGTGAACTGAAGATGGGAGAGACGAATGGATTTTGTAAAGAATGGTGGCCCGCATATCGCCTGGCATCTTCTTTTAAACCCTGAGGTGTGAGCACAGGATCCTTTTTGCGATTCGCTTGAACGGTGCGGCTGGAAAGGGTTAGATCAGTCCATGGTGACAAAAGGAAGACACATGCGGGCTTCTGAAGTTTTTGTTTGTTAATTTTTTGAATTAAAGCTAGAACCAAGCCGCCGCCAGCTGAATCACCGCCAATAATAATTGGTAAATTTTCAGTATTTCCGGTCAAGATCGCTTGGTAAGCGTCAGTAACATCATGCAATGCTGCCGGAAAAGGGTCCTCTGGCGCAAGATGGTATTTAGGGATGAATACATCGCAATCTGTTCTATTAGCGATTTCACCGCACAAATTGATATGGTTCGTTGTCATGCCAAGTACATACGCGCCACCATGTAAATACAGTAGTTTCGCGGTTGAAGGCTTATCAGGTAATATGTGTAAAGCAGGAACACATCTGCTGCCTATAACTATTTCCATGAAATCAGAATTGTTCGGTGAAAAGTGATCGTAGAACCTCTGCCTTCTACGTCTTTCTTCAACACTCAGTCGTCCCCATCCCGCAAACAACATACTCAGAAGGGCTTTGTAGATACTTAATCGAGTGTCCATCTTATCTTCATAGATAGTGTTTCTATTAAAAGTAAATTCACAACTTTAATTTCGATTATCCGTATAATTTAATAGTAAATGAGGAGAAAAAAGCATGTCAATACAGAAACCACCTTCCGCGGGTCGCAGATTCGGATATTTAATTTCCATTTTGATCAACACCGCAATTTATTATGTCATTAATAATTTCCCGATCTGGAATTTCATCCCTTTCCTAACTGAACAATATCAGCAAGTACTATGGATCGCAAATCTATCCCTGGGGGCCAATATTTTTATGTATGCCACGTTCATGGTTTATGATCTGCGATGGTATCGAAACTTAATGCAGGCAGTTGTTAATGCATTCACGATTTATTCGATTCATATCTTCAGAACTGTTTTTCCGCTTGACCTGGTAGATGGATTGGCACATTGGGTCAATATTGGCCTGTTGATCCTCATTGTCATCATGATTCTGGCAACAATCTTAGAAATTGGCAGCGCGGTTAAGCATTATCGCAATACTTTTATCAGCAACTGATTGCAAAAAGACCGCTTTCACTGTATTTTCTTTATAGAATTATTTATGTTCCATGTTCCCAGGATTGAAGGTATTCCTCCTGTTCTTCCGTTAATACATCAATTTTTACACCCATCGCTTTTAATTTCAAACGCGCAATCTCAAGGTCTATTTTTTCCGGAACGCCATACACTGTCTTCTCTAATTGATCTGCGTGCTTGATTATGTATTCTAAGCTCAACGCCTGATTTGCAAATGACATGTCCATCACGCTGGCAGGGTGCCCTTCTGCAGAAGCAAGGTTGATCAGTCGCCCTTCGCCTAATATGTGAATTCGGCGTCCATCTTCAAGTGTATATTCATCCACAAATGGACGCACTAGTCGCTTGGAGGTTGACATTTCATTCAGAGCGGGAAGATTGATTTCAACATTGAAATGACCCGAGTTTGAGACAATCGCACCGTCTTTCATATTTTCAAAATGATGTTTATCGATTACGTTGATATCGCCTGTCAATGTACAGAAAATATCCCCTTCTTCTACTGCTTCATTCATCGGCATCACTCGAAAACCGTCCATGACAGCCTCTAGAGCTTTCAGGGAGTCTACTTCAGTAACGATCACATTTGAACCCATTCCACGTGCCCGCATCGCTAAACCACGTGCGCACCATCCATAACCGGCAACCACAAAAACTTTACCCGCCAAGAGCACATTGGTTGCGCGGATGATACCATCCAAAGTGGATTGTCCTGTACCATATCGGTTATCGAAGAAGTGTTTTGTCATCGCATCGTTTACAGCAATGATTGGATAATTTAATGCACCGTCATGTGCCATGGCACGTAATCGGATGACTCCGGTTGTAGTTTCTTCGGTGCCACCGATCACATCATCCAACATCTCACGTCGGGATTTATGCAATGTGCTTACGACATCCGCACCATCATCCATAGTAAGATGTGGATTATGGTCGAGTGCTGCGTTAATATGCCTATAATACACCTCATTACTTTCACCTTTGATAGCAAAGGTTGGGATTTCATGAATTGAAACCAGTGCTGCTGCTACATCATCCTGTGTAGATAAAGGATTAGAAGCTGTTAGAACAGCATTCGCGCCACCAGCCTGCAGCGCTGTCATCAAGTTAGCTGTTTCGGTGGTAACATGTAAACAGGCAGACACGCGCAACCCCTTCAATGGTTTTTCCTTCTCAAATCTTTCTTTGATCGATTTTAAAACAGGCATTTCACGCTCTGCCCACTCCATTCGCAATCGTCCACCCTCTGCTAATTTTGTATCTTTCACATCATAATTATCCATCTCATTCCTTTCAAATATTAGTCTTCAATGATCGCGTCTAATGCGCCATTATCGTCAAAATGTTTGCGGTAACGTTGAACGAATTCCACCCGGGTATAGCGGTGATTTTGCGTACCGCGTTTTTCCAGGCAATAGGTGGCAGCCAACGAGCCCATCTGGCCGCAAGTCTGCCAATCAAAATTTAGTAATTTCCCACGTAAGAAACCACCGCGAAAAGCATCACCCACGCCTGTTGGATCTGCGCGCACATTCTCTTCTACAACCGGAATGTGGTATTTTTTATCCTTCACCCACACATCAGATCCGTCTCTCCCGCAGGTGACAACCACAAAATCAACTACATCTCGGATCTCCTTCTCCGTCATTCCGGTATGTTTTTGGATCAACTCATATTCATAATCATTGATAAACAAGCTTTGTGAGCCCTGAATACCTTGCCGTAATTCTTCTGGTTCATTACGCACCACCTGTTGGCCTGGATCATATAGATAGGGAATACCAAGATTCCGGCACTCTGCTGAATACTTACACATCGCAGTCGGATCGTTTGGTGATATCACAACCAGATCATCCTTTGTTAAATCCAGATCGAGAATTGAGAGATCTTTTGAAAAAGCCATCGCGCCGGTGTAAAAACTTGCAATTTGATTATTGGAAAGATCAGTATTTGCAAAGAAAGAGGCGGTAAAAACTTCTGGTACTTCTTTAACCAATGATGTGTCCACGCCCTGATTCTCAAGCCATTCTCGATAATCCGCAAAATCAGCGCCAACCGTTCCCATCAGCCGTGGTGTTTCACCTAGTAAAGCGAGTGTAAAAGCAATGTTAGGAGCTGTACCGCCTCTCTGGCGCACCATCTCATCAACGAGAAAAGAAAGGCTGATAGAGTCTAATTTTTCAGGGATTATATGTTCTTTAAAATAACCGGGGAACGACATCAGATAGTCATACGCAATCGAACCAGTACAAATAACTGACATAGCCACTCCTTATATTCTCCCCATTTTCTTAATTAAATTATCTTCAAATGGCGGAGTGATGATGCCTTGTTCAGTAATCAGACCACTGATCAACCGATGCGGTGTAACATCAAATGCTGGGTTTCGTCCACTCGCACCGTCAGGTGTCACTTTTCTGTCATGAAGTTTAAGGTCCAGAACTTCATCCTGGATGCGTTCTTCGATCGGAATCAGGTCACCAGAAGCTAATTCAATATCAATTGTTGAGAAAGGAAACGCACTATAAACAGGCACATCATTATCATTCGCTGCCAATGCTAGCATATATGAACCGATTTTGTTGGCAACATCACCATTGCGCGCTACGCGGTCGGCTCCAAATATGACACGATTCACTTTTCCGTTTCGTAGGAAGTAACCCGCAGCATTATCACTGATAATATCAAATGAAATACCATATTGCATTAACTCCCATGCAGTTAAACGGGCTCCCTGTAGACGAGGACGCGTTTCATCTACTAAGACATGGATATTTTTCCCCTGTTCATGTGCCATACGTATCACACCCAGGGCAGTTCCGTAATCAACCGTTGCCAACGCGCCTGTGTTGCAGTGGTGGATAATAGTATCTCCATCCTTGATTAATGCTGCCCCATTCCTGGATATGCGTTTATTTACCGCCACATCCTCATCAGCCATATCATGTGCTTCCTGCAGCATCGCTTGCTGTAAATCCTGTAAACTAGAATAATTGCGTCCCGCAACCCCCAGCATCCGTTTTAATGCCCATGGTAAATTGACGGCAGTCGGTCTGGCAGATTCAAGTATTTTTGCAGCTTTTACCAATTCACCCCGGACTGATTCAATTGAATCTGAAGAAGATTTCTGAGCGGCTAAAGCCATTCCATAAGCAGCTGTAACACCAATTGCCGGCGCGCCGCGAACTGCCATGTTCCGAATTGAATCGGTCACTGCTTGATAATTTGAAAGATAGATATGTTTGAATTCCGATGGTAAAACCCGCTGGTCCACCATCTTTAATCGTTGTGTCGTCGATTCCCACTCAATTGTCCGCATATTTATTCTCCAAAAAAAACGCGCCCGCTGTGGAGCGCTTTGATGCCTGACGAAATGAGTTTAACACGATAAACGCTCCCTGTCAAAGAGTTGACACATTTACAAAGCCATACTATAAAAGGTTGTATGAATATCAAAAAACTTTACGCAGGTTTATTCCTGCTTCTATTATATACATCATGTCTGATCCCATTTGATTCCATTCTAAACCTTTCTGAAGATCAAAGTTTAATACCTACAATGACCCAAAAACAATCGGGAACAGCAAATGTAATACCGGATTTGAATAACATGCCAGAACCCGTAGATTCACAAATAGATCCATTTGCGGAAGCAGATGCGGCTTTATTTGCTGGGGAGATTGAACGAGCTCAGAGTGCTTATCGGGTACTATATACTGAAAGTGAAGATGACGAAATATCAGCCCGCGCACTGTATGGACTTGGACGCAGTTACCTATTAGGCAGTCAGTATTTCTCAGCCATCGATACGTTCAACCTATTGCTTGGACAGCACCCCGAAACCGACTACCAAGCTGCAACATACTTTCAGCTGGGACAGGTTTTCGAAGCGATAGAGGAACCCAATCAAGCTATATCTGCTTATGGGCGCTATATTGAACTCCAACCGGATTTCATCGGTGCTTTAATATATAAGAGGATAGGTGATATTGCGTTTAATATTGGTCAATACGAACAGGCGATTCAAAACTATCAATCAGCTCTATTGAATGACCCTGAATACCAAACAAACACGATTAACTTACAAATTGGAAAAGCATATGCGGGCATAGAAGATTACACAACTGCTATCCAATACTATAAAGGCGTATATCAAGCGGCAGAAGACGAATACACACCATCCACGGCAAATCTTCTGGCCGGGCAGGCATATCTGGAACTGGGATTAGAAAACGAAGCCTATACACATTTTTTGGATTCTGTAATCTATTATCCAAAAGCTTATGATTCTTTCACAGCGCTCGCATTACTGATCAATGCGGGTGTTCCTGTAGACAATCTTTTGCGCGGTATCGTTGATTATTATGCAGGATCTTACGAAGGTGCCATTCGTGCGCTGGAAGATTATTTAGATTCTAACCCTGATAATAATGACGGAACTGTCTATTTTTACTTGGGTTTATCGTATTTCTACACAAACAACGCAGAGGCCGCAATTGAAGCCTATGATCAAGTGATCAATAATTTTCCTGGAAACGTGTTTTGGCCTAACGCCTGGGATGAGCGCGCTTATGTGGAATGGGTCTTTTTGGATGATCCGCAGAAAGCAGCAGAAACCTACCTCTCGTTTGTCAACCAGGTACCTAATTCCCCCGATGCGCCCTCATTTCTTTACGAAGCTGGCAGAATTTTGGAACGCGAGGGTGACCTGGAAGGTGCAGCGGCCATATGGCAACGCATGATGAATGATTATCCATCTGCAGAGCGGAGTTACCGCGCTTTGTTCTTAGCTGCGATCCAGTATTATCGAATGGAAAGATATGACGAAGCACTTTCCGTTTTCCAGAGAGCTTTGGTGTTAACAGCTTCTCCAAATGAGAAAGCACGTGCCTATTTATGGATTGGTAAAACATATAAAAAATTAGGTGATGAGCAGCAGGCAGCCCAGGCATGGCAGCTCGGTGAAACACAGGATCCAACCGATTATTACAGTATCCGAAATTCTGAGATCCTTCAGGAAGATCAGCCATATCAAATGACGGAGGGCTACGATTTGGGATATGATCTAACATATGAACGCGGGGAAGCAGACCAATGGATGATAACCACATTCAATCTTACAGATGACACAGATCTTTCCGGATTAGGTCAACTAGCAAACCATCCAGCTATTCAAAAGTTAGATCGCTTCTGGGATCTTGGATTATTTCTGGATGCTATAAAGCAAACGGATGTCTTGAGGGAAGAATATGCTACGGATCCAGCCAACACTTATCGTCTGATGAACTATTTCATTGAAAAACATTTGTACCAGCCTGCGATATATGCAAGCAGGAATATCCTGAACCTGGCAGGTTTAGATGATCTTTCCTCACTCAGTGCGCCAATATACTTTACCCACATCCGTTTTGGAGCATATTTCCGCGAGATTACTGTTCGTGCAGCCAATGAATTTGACATCAATCCCCTGTTGATGTTTTCTTTAATAAGACAGGAAAGTCTTTTCAATCCATTTATTTCTTCCTCGGCAGGAGCAAGTGGATTAGCCCAGTTTATCCCATCTACCGGTGAAGAAGAAGCTGCTCGACTTGGTTGGCCACCAAATTATCAAAAATCCGATCTAACCCGGGCAGAAGTCAGCGTTCGCTTGGGCGCATCGTATCTCAACCGACTGCGTGAAGCTTTCGATGGAAATATTCAAGCTGCGATTGCTGCCTATAATGGAGGTTGGGGGTTTGTGCGCGATCAATGGCTGCCAATATCTGATTCAGATCCTGATTTGTTTATAGAAATAATACGTGCCGAAGAAACCCAAAATTACCTTATGCAGATTGGTGAATTCCTCAATATCTATAAACTGATCTATACAAGACAACAATAACGGGAATGTTCCTTACAAGAAAAAACCGCGGTGATCACCGCGGTTTTTGATTTTAATCAATCATGCCCAGTAATTATCTCTTTGCCGAATATTTGATAGCCGCATGCGCTGCCGCAAGCCTTGCTACAGGTACACGGAATGGGGAACAGCTGACGTAGTTCTGACCAATACGATGGCAAAAATCGATTGAATCAGGGTCACCGCCATGTTCGCCACATATGCCAACTTCAAGGTTTTCTCGCGTTGAGCGGCCTTCATCAACTGACATTTTCATCAAACGCCCGACGCCATCCTGGTCCACGCTTTGGAAAGGATTTCTGGGGAGGATGCCTTCCTCAATATATGTAACGAGGAAATTACGCTCAGCGTCATCTCGGCTGTAGCCGAATGTCATTTGCGTCAGGTCATTCGTACCGAAGGAAAAGAATTCAGCAACCGATGCAATTTCACCTGCTGTTAAAGCAGCCCGCGGGATCTCGATCATTGTGCCGAATTTATATTCAAAATCAACTTTCTTTTGTTCCATGACTTCTTTCGCGATTTCAATTAATCGCGGCTGAATGTGGTTGAGTTCATTGATGTGGCCGGTGAGTGGGATCATCACTTCCGGTTTTGCATCCACCCCCTTAAGTCTCATGTTCGCGGCTGCTTCAAATATTGCCCGAACCTGCATCTCAACAATTTGCGGCATCACAACGCTCAAGCGGATTCCGCGTAAACCCATCATGGGGTTCGATTCGTGCATGGAACGTACACTTTCGAGTAAAGCTTCCTTCTCTGGCAATCCTTTTTTCTCGCCTTTGACGCGCATAGTAATTACTTCTTCCAATAGCACTTCTTCTGAAGGAAGGAACTCATGCAATGGGGGATCAATCAGACGAATGATCACTGGATAGCCGTCCATCGCTTCAAATAATCCTTCAAAATCAGAGCGTTGGTGCGGCAGCAGGTCTGACAGTGCATCTTCGCGTTCCTTGTCGGAGTTTGCGAGGATCATGCGCTGAACGCTTGGAAGCCTTTCTTGTTCAAAGAACATATGCTCGGTGCGGCATAGCCCAATACCTTTTGCGCCATACGCACGAGCACGCCGTGCGTCTGCCGGGTAATCAGCGTTTGCCCAAACTTGCAGACCAGTCGTTGGCCATCCGTCTGGAACATCGCGGATACCGGGTTCGGCACAAATATCGTCCGCCCAGGTAAGCAGGGTCATCAGGTCGGTTTGTTCTTCTAAACTTGGTGCGGTCACTTCGATTTTTCCCAGGAATGCTTCACCTGTACCACCATCAATAGAAATCCACTCACCTTCTTTGACGACAACACCATCTGCTTCTAATTGGCGTTTTTCTATATCAATCTTTACCATGGACGCGCCGACAACACAGGGTACACCAAATTGGCGAGCCACAACAGCCGCATGAGATGTCGCACCACCTTCGCTGGTAAGAATACCTTTTGAAGCTAACATACCATGCACATCATCGGGTTTGGTAAATGGCCGCACCATGATCACATCCTGGTTTTCTTCATTTGCCATACGTTCAGCCGTGTCTGCATCAAAATATATCCGGCCAACCGCAGCACCTGGGGATGCGTTTACACCAGAAGCAAATTGTTTACCTTCATCACGAGCTTTCATCAATGTGTCGCCAAGGAATTGTGGATGAAGCAGCGTGTCAACCTGTGTGGCAGTAACACGGCTGATAGCTTCTTGTTTTGTAATGAAATCGTCATTGGCCATATCAACCGCAATCTTTACAGCAGCTTTTGCAGTTCGTTTACCATTTCGCGTCTGAAGCATCCACAATCGACCATTCTCAATTGTAAACTCAACGTCCTGCATTTCTTTGTAATGATTTTCAAGCTTTTGTGTGATCTCAACAAATTGTTTGTATGCTTTAGGAAGCACTTCTTCCATTTCCTGGATCTTTTGTGTATTGCGGATACCCGCAACAACATCTTCACCCTGCGCATTTAGTAAATACTCGCCAAACAATACTTTTTCGCCGGTTGATGGATTGCGTGTGAACGCCACACCTGTTCCGGATTGCCAACCAGAGTTTCCAAATACCATTGTAACGATATTTACTGCAGTTCCGAGATCATCTGGAATATTAGCAGCCTTTCGGTAATCTACAGCGCGTTTGACATTCCAGGAGCTAAAAACAGCTTCCGTTGCCAGTCGCATTTGCTCAACAGGATCCTGCGGAAAATCAAAACCTTTTTCTTTTTTAACAACAGCTTTGAATTTTTCAACGAGTTCTTTTAAATCATCAGCGGAAAGATCCGTATCGGCTTCAGCCTTCTTTTCTTTCTTGATCTTGTCGAGCACTTCTTCAAATTTTTCATCATTGATTCCAAGAACAACGGCTCCGAACATCGCGATCAAACGCCGATATGCATCATAGACAAATCGTTCATTTTCAGTAATGTTAACCATACCCTCAGCAGTTTCGTCATTCAAACCGATATTAAGAACAGTGTCCATCATACCGGGCATAGACATTTTTGCCCCTGAACGACAGGAAACCAGCAAAGGGTTATTTGGGTCACCAAATTTCTTTTCTGATGCCTTTTCAACACCCTTCAATGCTTCCAAGCTTTGTTCCCACATTCTTTCTGGGAACTGGTTATCATTCGCCAGGAAAGCGTTACATGCTTCAGTGGTAATAGTAAAGAAAGGCGGGACAGGAACGCCAATGCGTGTCATCTCGGCTAGGTTTGCACCTTTGCCACCCATAAGCCCGCGAACTCCGTCCCAAGAACCCGCATACTTTTCTGCCTCTTCGATCTCATCGAACAGGTATACCCATTTTTTTTCTGACATGTATATCCTCCGGAAATTTAATTTTCTCAATAACTTCGCAATTTTTACTAATTGTAGATTTTACCATACCAGTATAACAAGCCATTTTTTACCAAATTTTCTTTTGTGTCTCGATACTTTGCTTATAAATACGCCATCATGTCACTTACCATCTTCAACTGGATGCTTGCTTTTTCGCCTCTAGTAAATTTAATTTTCTTAATGACAATTTGTAAACTGGGTAGTAGCAAATCTGGAATCATCACATGGTTGTCACATAAATCATTACATTTTTCTTTTTTGGTACAAATACAGAAATATTGGAAATCGCCTTCTTAAAATCACTCTCCCTGGCTGGTTTTGTATTATTAGTTATTTGGGGGGCAATGTATCTCTTGAATTCAACTCGTAAGTGCAACTTTGAAAGAGTTAGAAAGGTAAGCTGAGGTAAGATAAGCACCTCTCTAACGACAAAATCAAAGGAGCGCTAATGAGAACTT
>Ga0180434_10008634_pt1 | contig 11218 bp, 6 predicted proteins | sample SS_ome_7_FD_132453 | JGI IMG/M metagenome (GOLD analysis project Ga0180434, IMG submission 132453) | Hypersaline lake sediment archaeal communities from the Salton Sea, California, USA - SS_1_D_2 metaG | ecosystem: Environmental > Aquatic > Non-marine Saline and Alkaline > Hypersaline > Sediment... | reverse complement strand
GGTCGGTGTACCCGGCGCTCGACAGGGTGCGCCCGTTGGTGTTGGCCACGGCGGGATCGAGTCCCCGGGCGGCCTCCCATGCATCGAGAAACGCGGGAGCGGATCTGGGCAGCAAAACGGCCTGAAGTCCGGTCATTAGCCCTAGTCTCGGGAGAAACGGACCACCGGTGATCGGAGCAATGTGAAGACCGTCAAAGACATCTGCCTCGGCGTAGCGGTTGCGGGTGCGGTGGCCGGGGCCGGTTCGGTGCTCGGATGCGCGGTCGCCTACGGAGAGCCTCGGGCGACCGACAGCGCCGACGCCACCGCGTCAGCTGCCGAGTCCGCACCGGCCGAGCGCGAGGTGCGCGGCACGCGGGCAGCCGATCGCCGCCGGTCCGGCGCGTCGGTGCGGGCCGGCCGCACCGACGATTCCCCTCGGGCGGCAGCCGCTGAGCGAGGTTCCGCGCGACTGTCCGATCCCGAACCCAACCCCAGCAACGACAGCGGGGCGCGCACACCGGTCGCCGAGGCCGCGCGCGGCACCACGGCCCCCCCGGTGGGCACGGCGGCCGCGCAACGGGCCAGCATCACCACACCGACGGAAGCCGCGGCCCCCGCTGCCGTGAGACCGGCCGCCGACCCGGTCGCCGCGGCGGATGCCGCCCCCGTCTCGACGGCGGGACAGGCTGTCGCGGCCGTCGCGGCACCCCCTGCCGTTGCAGCCACCCCTGACCCGACTCCGCTCGCGCCGCTCCTTCCGGCGCTGCCGCCGCCCACCGCACCGGTGACCCCGGCCGCTCCCGCGAGCGCGGTCGCCGTCAGCGCCTCGACGTCCACCAGCCGCGCCCGCAGCGCCGCCGCCACGGCGTCACAGATCGGCGACCCGCCCGAGCCGACCCACGTGCTGCTGATCGGCACCGACGGCACGAACCTGAGCAAAGTCCTCGAGTACGCCTACGACGACCCGGCGTCGGGCTTCCGGATGCTGATGGACGACGGCGTCACCGGCGCCACCAGCCTGGTGGGGCACACCACCATCTCGGGCCCGTCGTGGAGCACGATCCTCACCGGGGCATGGGACTCCAAGACCGGGGTGATCAACAACATCTTCAACCCGGCGCCCTACGACAGCTGGCCGACGGTGTTCAACCTCATCGAGTACCACCAGCCCAGCGTGGACACCGCGATCGTCGCCAACTGGCAGTACATGAACGACATGGCCGCGGCCGGCGGCTACCCGGCCGACGTCAACGAGTTCGTCGAGTTCGACACCAGCTGGGAGGACACCGACGACGAGGTGGCCGCCCGGACCATCGCACTGATCAACAGCACGCAGGCCACCGACTCGGCGTTCATCTTCTCCTACCAGGTGGCCGTCGACGAGGCCGGCCACGCCGCCGGCGGGGACTCGCCGGAATACCAGGCCGCCCTGATCAACACCAGCGAGAACATCGCGGCGATCCTCGGCGCGGTCGACGCCTGGGAGGCCGCCAACCCCGGCCAGGAATGGACCGTGATCACCACCACCGATCACGGCCACCAGCCGCAGGTGGGCTTCGGCCACGGGTTCCAGTCGCCTGCGGAGACCTCCTCGTTCGTCATCTTCGATCTTGAGGGCGACGGCGCCAACGACGGCCGGCAGAACCTCGGCTACACGACCGCGGACATCACCCCCACGATCGTCAGCCTGTTCGGGGTGCCGCAGCGTTCGGACTTCGATGGTGTCCCGATGCAGTCCAACCAGTCGGTGCTGGACGGCCTGGTGACCCCCGATAACCTCACGCAGGCCCTGTCGGATGCAATCGGCATGTTCGGCTTCCCCGATGTGGGCACCGATATCGCCCTCGGCCTGCGGACGGTGTTCGCGTCGATCCCCTACTTCCTGGACGGTTTCGTCACCGATATCACCGAACAGCTGCAGGCCATCGTCGACCAGGGCATCTTCCTGCTGAGCCCACTGGCCGGGGCGGCCGAGTTCGTCGTCCAGGTCGTCGGCGACGTGCTGGTCGGGATCACCCAAGCGGTCGCCCGGACCGTCGGCTACCTCACCGGCGCGGGAACCATCGCACCGACCGATCCGCCACTGCCGGCGCCGCCCGCGGACCCGGCGCAGGTCGTCCTCACCGCGGCGCAGACCGCCCTGGTCACCGAGAGCCCCAATCTGCTGGTCAACCCGGGCGCGGAATTCGGTGACCCGTCACTGTCCGGGTACAGCGCCGTCACGATCCCGGGCTGGACGCTGACCGGGACCCCGACGGTGATCCAGTACGGGGCGCCCCGCAACCTCTGGCCGATCGGAACCTCTTTCCCGATGCCGAATCTGCCGTCCTTCCTGGGATTCCCCCAGGTGGGCAGCGGACCCGCCGACGGCGGCAACCAGTTCTTCGGCGGCGGCGATGTCGCGACCGGCACACTGACCCAGACCGTCGATCTGCGCGGAGCCGCCGCCGACATCGACCAGGGCACCACGCCGTTCAACTTCAGCGCCTGGCTGGGCGGCTACCTGTTCGACTCCTCCGGATCCTCGGTGAAGGTCACCTTCCTCGACGACAACAAGACCTACCTGGGCAGCGCCGAACTCAGTCGCGTCGGCGCCCTCGAACGCTGGTTCCAGACCGGCTTCAAGCAGCGCTCCACCGCGGGCACGCTGCCGATCGGCACCCGCTACGCGCAAGTCGTGCTCACCCTCGAAGACCGCAACTTCGTGACCTTCGGGATCCCCTGGCTGCTCGGTGGGGTGGACTTCGACTACAACAACGCCTTCGCCGACAACATCTCCTTCACCATCGGCACCGATCTGCCCGCCCCGCCGGACCCGACCCCCCCGGTGTCGGCGGTCGGGGAACTCGACCACGTCTTCATGGTCTACATGGAGAACAAGGGCTACAACGACATCGTCGGCAGCACCAGGGCGCCCTTCCTGAACAGCCTCATCAACGCCTACGGCAGCGCCACCCAGTACCACGGTCTGACCCACCCGAGCCTGCCGAACTACTACCCGGTCATCGGCGGCACCGACTTCGGGCTGACCTACAACTGCGCGACGCCGTGCATCGACGCCGAGACGACACTGGTCTCCAACATCGAGGCGGCGGGTAAGACCTGGTCCGGGTACGCCCAGAGCATGCCCGCACCCGGAACACTGGAGCCCTCCGGCGACTACTCGCCGGACCAACTGCCGTTCTTCGCCTTCAGCAGCATCGCCAACGACCCGGCGCGCGCGGTCCTGGTCAAGCCGCTCGAGCAGATGGCGGTCGACCTCAGTTCGCCGGAAACCGCCCCGAACTACGCCTGGTTCGCCGCGAATGAGAACTTCAACGGGGAAGGACCGATCGACTTCCCCTGGGGCATCCTGAAGTTCGCCCTCAGCCAGCTCGAGCCCGGCAATCCCTACAACATTCCCGCACTCGACCAGTTCCTCTCCGAGACCGTGCCGGTGGTGCTGAATTCAGCGGTGTGGCAGGACCCCACCCGCAAATCGGCGCTGATCGTCACCTTCGACGAGGACAACAACAACACCTCGCTGGGCTTCGGCAACGAAGGCAACCAAGTCGTGTTCGTGGTCATCCCCTCGCCCGGCGCGGTGGCGGCCGGGATGCGCAGTGGCGCCTTCAACGCGACCGACCACTACAACCACTACAGCCTGCTGCGGTTCATCGAGGATGCCCTGGGCCTGCCGCCGCTGACCAACAACGACAAGTTCGCCGCCCCGCTCAACGAGTTCTGGGATGGCGTGACCACATCGGGCGCCGGCAGCCTGGTGTAGCCCACCGGCAGTCCGGCGCGCAGGTGGATACTTGGCCGGTGGGCACTTACGCCGTCACCGGGTCTGCCTCCGGGATGGGTAGCGCGGTCGTCGAACGACTGCGCGCCGGGGGCCACACCGTCATCACCGTCGACATCAGCGCCGCGGACGTCGTCGCCGACCTGTCGAGCCCGGCCGGCCGTCGCGCCGCCGCCGACGACGTACTCGGTGCCTGCGCGGGACGGCTCGATGGCGCGGTGCTTGCCGCCGGTCTGGGCCCCACTCCCGGTGCGCAGCGGCGCATCACCGAAGTCAACTACTTCGGCGTCGTCGACCTGCTGAAGGCCTGGCGGCCGGCACTGGCCGCCGCCGGGAACGCGAAAGTGGTTGTCTTCGCCAGTAATTCCACCACCACCGTCCCCGCCGTCCCGGGCCGGGCGGTGCGCGCGCTGTTGGCGGGCGATGGCGAGAAGGCACTGCGCGGCTACCGGATCTTCGGCCGCTATGCGCCACCGATCGCCTACGCGGCCTCCAAGATCGCGATCAGCCGCTGGGTGCGCCGCCACGCTGTGACCGCCGATTGGGCCGGTGCGGGGATACGGCTCAACGCGATCGCTCCGGGCGCCATCATGACCCCGATGCTGGAGCGGCAACTGGCCACCCCCGCCGAGGCCAGGCAGGTGCGCGAGTTCCCCGTCCCGATCGGCGGGTTCGGCGACGCCGGCCAACTGGCCGATTGGGTGGTGTTCATGCTCTCCGATGCCGCCGACTTCCTCTGCGGGAGCATCGTCTTCGTCGATGGCGGATCGGACGCCTATTTCCGGGCCGACGACTGGCCACGGCCGGTGCCGGCCCGTCGGCTGTGGTCCTATCTGCGCCGCACCCGGGAATTCAGCGAAAGGAAACCACGATGACCACACTCCGGGCCTGGCCGGCGGTGCTCTTGACCGCGCTGGCGGCCTACTCGGTGGCCGGCTGTTCGGCCAAGGCCGAGGAGCCGGCGCCACAAGGTCCGCAGACCACCACCATCGTGGTGTCCTACGACGAGCTGCTGAACCAGAAGACCATCACCCGCAGCGCCACCCTGGCCGTCGGAGACACCCTTCAGGTCAGCCTGGGGGCCAACCCCTCCACCGGCTACCGCTGGGAGCCACAGATGCAGATCTCGGATACCGCGGTGCTCGAGCAGGCCGGCCATCAGGCGGTCGCCTCGGCCGACCGGGTCCCGGGAGCGCCGGGCAGCGAAGTCTGGGCGCTGCAGGCCATGGGCCCGGGCACCGCCAGCGCCTCGACCAGCTACGGCCGGCCTTGGGAGGGCGGCGAACAGGAGAGCTGGACGTTCACCGTCAGCGTCACGGTCGAGTGACATCCCGCGAGTCACACCGGTAACTCCTGTAACTCATTGCGTACCCTTGACCGGTGCGCACACCCCACCGCGTGACCGTCGGCATAGCGGCCGTGTGGCTGCTGGCCGCCGGCGCGGCGGCGGGATGCAGCAGCACCGTCGACGGAGTGGCGACCTGCCCCGGGTGCGGCACCGCCTCCGAGCCGGACTTCCCGACCACCCGACCCACCACCCCCTCGCCGGACACCTCGACTCCGGTGCAGCCCGAACCGGGGGACGGAACGCTGGCCCCCAACGCCGCCGGGTACGTCTACATCGAGACCTCCTCGGGCAAGACCCGCTGCCAGATCTCGTCGGGCAACGTCGGCTGTGAGTCGCAGTTCAGCGATGCACCCACCATCGACGGCGAGCAGGCCACCGGCGTCGAGGTGTCCGCCAGCGGCAGCAACCGCTGGGTGGTCGGCAACCTCGGAGCGATGCCGACTGTCACGATCGGGTACGACACCTACAGGGCGGTCGGCTGGACCATCGAGGCCGACAGCAGCGGTACCCGCTTCATCAACGACGCGACCGGGCACGGCATGTTCGTGAGCACCGACCAGGTCGACTTCTTCTGAGAATGGGCTGATCTGGTGGACTTCCGGATTTTCGTCGAACCCCAGCAGGGCGCCAGCTACCGCCGGCAACTGGCCGTCGCCAAAGCCGCCGAAGCCCTGGGATTTTCGGCCTTCTTCAGATCCGATCACTACCTGGCGATGAGCGGTGACGGCCAGCCCGGACCCACCGACTCCTGGGTAACCCTTGCCGGCCTGGCCCGGGAAACCTCGTCAATCCGGCTGGGCACGCTGGTGACTTCGGCGACCTTCCGCTATCCCGGACCGCTGGCCATCTCGGTCGCCCAGGTCGACCAGATGAGCGGCGGCCGGGTGGAGTTCGGGATCGGCGCGGGCTGGTTCGAGGCCGAGCACCGGGCCTACGCGATCCCGTTCCCCCCGCTCGGCGAACGGTTCGACAGGCTGACCGAACAACTGGAGATCATCACCGGGCTGTGGGCCACCCCCCCGGCGAGCACCTTCGACTACCGCGGTGAGCACTACACGGTCGCCGACTCCCCCGCCCTGCCCAAGCCCGCCCAGCAACCGCGGCCGCCGATCGTCATCGGTGGAGGCGGGGCGCGGCGCACGCCGGCACTGGCGGCACGCTTCGCCGACGAGTTCAACCTCGCCTTCCCCGCGCTGGACTTCGTGCCGGTCCAGTACGGCCGGGTGCGGGCCGCGGCGCGGGAGGCCGGCCGCGCTCCCGGCGATCTGGTCTACTCGGCGGCGTTCGCGCTCTGCGCAGGCCGCGACGACGCCGAGGTCCGGCGCCGGGCCGCGGCGATCTCCCGGGACGTCGACGAACTGAGGTCGAACTCGCCGCTGGCCGGCAGCCCCGCGCAGATCGTGGAACGGCTGGGCGCGTTCACCGAGGCCGGAGTCGAGCGGGTGTACCTTCAGGTGCTCGACCTGGCCGACCTCGATCACCTCGAATTGTTCGCCAGTACGGTGATGCCCCAGATTTAGGGGCCGCCGGGAACCGCGGGAAGGAACGTGACAGGGAGTGACCACGTGAGCGGGCCGCTGGGGATCTCGATCGGCACGGCGAACCTGGTCGCCGCGCGGCCCGGGCGCCCGCCGCTCTCGCGGCGCTCGGTGGTGACGCTGTGGGGCGATCGGCCCGCCGAAGTCGGTGTGCCCTCGCAGAACCCGGAGCTCACCGGTGCGCTGACACCCCCCGGTCTGGTGCTGCGGGGGTTCGTCGAACGGGTGGGCGACCCGTCCCCGGTGCTGGCCCCCGACGGCTCCGCACATCGGGCCGAAGCACTCGTCGCGGTGGCACTGGAAGCCCTCGCGCGGGCCGCGGACGACAACAGCGGCCCGCCGGGGACGGTGGTGGCCGCGCCCGCGCACTGGGGGCCTGCCGCGATCGGGGCGTTGCGCGGCGCGCTGCGTTCCACCGCACTGGCCGGACCCGGCGGCGTCGCACCCGCCATCGTGCCCGACTCGACCGCGGCGCTGAACGCACTGGCCGCCGAGCCGGGCCTGCCGGGAAGCGGAGTGGTCGCGCTGTGCGACTTCGGCGCGAGCGGAACCTCGGTGACCCTGGTCGACGCCGGGGCCGGGCTGGCGCCGATCGGCGAGACGCTGCGTGTCACTGCGTTCTCCGGCAACCGGATCGACGATGACCTGCTCAGCGACGTCCTGGCCGGCCGGGCCGCACCCGACGGCGGGCTGGTGCGACTGCGCGAGGCCTGCCGGCTGGCCAAGGAGCGGCTGTCCACGCAGTCCGACACCATGCTCGACGTCGATCTCGACGGCCAGCCCTGGTCGGTCCCGATGAGCCGGACTCGGCTGGAGAGTCTGCTCGAGGGTCCGTTCACCGCGTTCCTCGACGCACTCGGGGACGCCATGGAAGTCGCCCGCGTTCCCGCCGCCGACCTGGCCGCGGTCGCCGCCGTCGGCGGTATGGCGGCCGTCCCGGCTGTCACCGAACGCCTCGGCCGGGAGTTGCGGGTGCCGGTGGTGACCACCTCGCAGCCCGCCACGGCGGCGGCCACCGGGGCCGCGCTGATCGCCGGCGCGCAACCCGCGTCCGGGCCGGCAGCGGGGCCCTCCGCCCCCTCCGCAGCCACGACCGCCGTCACCGCGGCCGACGCGCCGACCGGACTCGCCCCGACCGCCTGGGCTGCCGACGCCGCCGGGAGGGCCGCCTCCGAGTCGGCCTCCGACGGGTCGCCCTCGGCCACCTACCGGGCACTGGCCTGGTCCCAGGACGAAGGCGGCGACGAACCCGTTCCCTATGCGGGTCCCTTCACAGGGGAGGAGTACAGCAGCCCCGGGTACGGTTCCGCCGGCCATCCCCAGCCGGTGACCGGCGCCGGCCCGACGGTCGAGTTGGGGCCTCCGGACGCCGGGACGGGCGCGGATCCCTGGTACCGGCGCCCCCCACTGCTCTTCGGCATCGCCGCGGCCCTGGCGGCGGTCGCGGTGGGCGGCCTGGCGGTCACCCTGACCGGCAACGACAGCACCCCCACCACCCGCACCACCCGGGTGACCAAGCCCGGCGACCCGGTCGTCCCGCAGACGATCACCGTCACCGGCGGCAACGGCCAGACCACCGTGACGACGGTGACCCCATCCCCGACCGAGACCACCGCCACAACCACACCCACAACCACGCCGACCACCACCACGACACCCACGACGACCCCGACCACGACGACGCCGACCACCACGACGCCGACCACCACGACGCCGACCACCACGACGCCGACAACGACGCAAACGACGACGCAGACCACCACGCCGACCACGCAAACCACCCGGACCACCACTGCTGCGCCGACCACCACCGCCCCGCCGGAGCCGACCACCACCGTCGCCCCTCAGCCCACCACCGAACCGATCATCACCGGGCAGACCTTCGAGCCCGCGCCGGAGCCCGAGCCCGCACCCGAGCCGACCGTCAAACCGGCCCCCCTCGAGGAGACGTCACCGATAAGTTAGAGCGACCCAACTCGCGCATTGATTGTCCGGAGTGCGACGATGGGGAAGGGCACGCACAAGTTACCGACCGGTAACTTCACTGAAGTTACCGGTGGGTAGCCACCAGATAAGGCCAGGACAGAGGGACGCCGTGGACACCCAGACGCTCATCCGAATGATCATCGGCCTCGCCATGACCGCCGTCGTGGCGGTGTTCGCCGCCAAACGGGTGGCCTGGCTGACCAAGCTGATCAGTTCGGGCCAGCCCACCGCCGACGAGCGCGGGCGCAAGAACCACCTCGGCGAACGTATCGGCAACCAGGTGCGCGAGGTGTTCGGTCAGACCCGGCTGCTGAAGTGGTCCGTCCCGGGAATCGCGCACTTCTTCACCATGTGGGGCTTCTTCATCCTCGCCACGGTGTACCTGGAGGCCTACGGGGTGCTGTTCGACCCCAAATTCCACCTGCCGCTGATCGGCAAGTGGTCAATCCTCGGCTTCCTGCAGGACTTCTTCGCCGTCGCCGTGCTGCTGGGCATCATCACTTTCGCGATCATCCGGTGGCGCTCCGAGCCCAAGGACTACGGCCGGTCGTCACGGTTCTACGGCTCGCACACCGGCGGGGCCTGGCTGATCCTGTTCATGATCTTCAACGTCATCTGGACCTACGCGCTGTTCAGGGGCGCCGCGGTCGCGGTCGGGAACCTGCCCTACGACAAGGCGGCGTTCTTCTCCCACGCGGTGGGCGCGCTGCTGCGGCCGCTGGGGGTGCACACCAACGAGATAATCGAGACCGTCGCTCTGCTGCTGCACATCGGTGTGATGCTGGTGTTCCTGCTGATCGTGCTGCACTCCAAGCACCTTCACATCGGGCTGGCCCCGCTCAACGTGACTTTCAAGCGGCTTCCCAACGCGCTGGGACCGCTGCTGCCGATGGAGTCCAAGGGCAGCTACATCGACTTCGAGGATCCCGCCGAGGATGCGGTGTTCGGTCGCGGCAAGATCGAGGACTTCACCTGGAAGGGATTCCTGGACTTCACCACCTGCACCGAGTGCGGCCGCTGCCAGTCCCAGTGCCCGGCCTGGAACACCGGCAAACCGCTGTCGCCCAAGCTGCTCATCATGGACCTGCGCGACCACATGTTCGCCAAGGCGCCCTATGTCTTCGGGGAGAAGGACACCGATACCGACACCCTCACCGATACCGAGGGCGGCCTGGAGCTGGGCCACGACGACGGCCATCACGTCCCGGAGTCCGGATTCGGCCGTGTGCCGGCCGACTCCCCGCTGCAGGCCACCCGCCCGATGGTGGGCACCGCCGAACAGCTCGGCGTCATCGACCCCGACGTGCTGTGGTCCTGCACCACCTGTGGCGCGTGCGTCGAGCAGTGTCCGGTGGATATCGAACACATCGACCACATCGTCGACATGCGTCGCTACCAGGTGATGGTGGACTCGGAGTTCCCCGGCGAACTCGGCGGGCTCTACAAGAACCTGGAGACCAAGGGCAACCCGTGGGGCCAGAACGCCAAGGAGCGGCTCACCTGGATCGACGAGGTGGACTTCGACGTCCCGGTGTACGGCCGCGACGTCGAGAGCTTCGCCGGTTTCGAGTACCTGTTCTGGGTCGGCTGTGCCGGCGCACTGGATGACCGGGCCAAGAAGACCACCAAGGCGGTCGCCGAACTCCTGGCGGCGGCCGGGGTGAAGTTCCTGGTGCTCGGCGACGGGGAGACCTGCACCGGCGACTCCGCACGGCGCTCAGGCAACGAGTTCCTGTTCCAGCAGTTGGCGGCGCAGAACGTCGAAACGCTGAACAACCTGTTCGAGGGGGTGGAGCGGGTGGACCGCAAGGTCGTCGTGACCTGCCCGCACTGCTTCAACACGCTCGGCCGGGAGTATCCGCAGGCCGGTGGCAGCTACACGGTGCTGCATCACACCCAGTTGCTGAACCGGTTGGTGCGCGACAAGAAGCTGGTTCCGGTGCAGCCGGTCAACTCCAACGGGGCCGGCGGCACCATCACCTATCACGACCCGTGCTACCTAGGGCGGCACAACAAGGTCTACGAAGCCCCCCGCGAGCTGGTCGGCGCCGCCGGTGCGACGCTGACCGAGATGCCCCGCCACGCCGACCGCGGCTTCTGCTGCGGGGCCGGCGGCGCCAGGATGTGGATGGAGGAGCACCTCGGTAAGCGGGTCAACCACGAACGTGTCGATGAGGCACTCAACCTGGACCCCTCCACCATCGCCACCGGCTGCCCGTTCTGCCGGGTGATGCTCTCCGACGGCGTGGGTGACCGTGGCAAGTCGGAGGAGGTCGAGGTGGTCGATGTGGCCCAGCTGCTGCTGGGTTCGCTGGACCGCGACACCATCACCCTGCCCAAGAAGGGCGCCGCCGCCGAACTGGCTGCGGCGGCCGCCCCCGCCGCAGCTCCGGTGGCCCCGAAACCGGCACCCGAGAAGGAGCCGACCGCCACCGCCCCGGCGGCTCCGGCGGCCCCGGCGGCCCCGGCGGCCCCGGCGGCCCCAGCCAAGGGCCTGGGCATCGCCGCCGGCGCCAAACGGCCCGGCGCCAAGAAATCCGCCCCGGCCACCGAGGCTGCCCCGGCACCGGCGGAGGCGGC
>Ga0180434_10008633_pt1 | contig 11218 bp, 10 predicted proteins | sample SS_ome_7_FD_132453 | JGI IMG/M metagenome (GOLD analysis project Ga0180434, IMG submission 132453) | Hypersaline lake sediment archaeal communities from the Salton Sea, California, USA - SS_1_D_2 metaG | ecosystem: Environmental > Aquatic > Non-marine Saline and Alkaline > Hypersaline >... | reverse complement strand
GGAATTGCCCTTCAATGACGATGCATGAAAAATTGTTGATTGATACTTGGATATTGTTTGTCGTTTGGTGCTTGAGAGTTGTACTTTTCCCTCGACTTCCGACTTCCGACCTCCGACTTCTGACCTCCGACCTCCGACTTCCGAAAAAGCTACACCCGGATCCGGGCGTCCACCGCGGCGACACGGTCTTCGAAGGCCAGTACCGGATTCAGGTCCAGCTCGCGGATCTGCGGAAAATCGCCTACGAGCTGTGAGAGGCGCAGCAGCATTTCCATAAGATCCCGCCGGTTCACGGCGCTTTGGCCCCGCAGGCCGTCGAAGAGCGGCGACAGCCGAACGCCGTTGATCATCTCCGCAGCTTCGGTATCCGTCAGGGGCCCCAGATGGAAGACCACGTCTTTCAGCACTTCGACATAAATGCCGCCCATGCCGAACATGAGGATGTGGCCGAGCCCCGGCTCCGCCTTGGCGCCCATGATAAGTTCCAAACCGCCCTCAAGCTGCGGCTGCAGCAGAAAGCGCGGCGACGCATCCGAAAACCGGTCCGCCATGTCCGCGGCGGCGTTTTCCACCGCCGTGCCGTCATTCAGGTTCAGAACCACGGCACCCATATCGCTTTTGTGCACGATGCCGGCCGCATCGGCCTTGAGGACCACCGGATAGCCCATGCCGTCGGCTGCGTGCCGGGCCTCGGCCGGGGTGGCCGCCGCTCTCCACGGGGCATGGGCGATGCCGTAGGCCGCCAGCAGGCGAAACGTCGTGGCGGCGTCCAGAAAAGCACCCGGTGCGGCGGCGGCTTTCTCCAACAGGGCGGCCGCACCTTGCTTGCTGATGTTTTCAAAAGCGGCCGGTCGGCCGGGATCGCGCTCTTTGATTTTCCGATAACGGACCAGCGCCGAAAGAGCGCGAGCCGCCTCACCGGGCAGGCTGAAGAAGGGCACGGCTGCTTCTCGCAGGATGCGCACGGTTTCGGTCCATTGGCGCTTGTCGGTCATGAGGTTGACGACCATGGGTTTTTGCCGCCGCTTGTTGACGGCGGCGATTTCACGGGCGATGCTGTCGGTGTCGACAAAAAAAGGGGTTACAAAATTGACATAGAGGGCGTCATAGCCGTCATCTGCCAGCATCGCGTCCATACAGGCCCGATAGTGTTCGGCCGTGCCGGTGGCCAGCACGTCCGCCGGATTGTTGACCGAAGCTTCCGCAAAAAGCTTCTCTTTGAGAATCTTTTTCGTGCGCTCCGAAAGCGGCGGGATGACCAGGCCGGCGCCCACCAGAACATCGGTGGCAATGACGGCCGGTCCGCCGGTGTTGGTGATGATGCCCACCCGGTTTCCCGCTGGCGTCGGCTGGGAGGCGAACGCCGCCGCCGCCTGAATCAGCTCGCCTTCATCGGTGAAGGTCAGTACCCCGGCCTTTTTAAAGATCAGATCGGTGGCCAGATCCTCCTTTGCCAGGCCGCCGGTGTGTGAGGCGGCCGCCTTGGCGCCTTCCCGGGTGCGCCCGGCTTTCATGGCCAGAATCGGCTTGTGCACCGCCACGTCCCGCACGGCCGCCAGAAAGGCGGGTGCATCCTTGAGGCCTTCGACATAGGTGACGATCACGCGCGTGCCGTCGTCCTCACCCAGATAGCGGATGATTTCCGGGATGGTGATGTCGCAGGCGTTGCCGTTGGAGGCATAGATGCGGGTTCCCACGCCCATGGCCGCAAAGGCCTGGTGGATGACCTCGGCCACTCCGCCGCTCAGGGCGACAATGGAAATGTGGCCTGCATCCGGTTTGGTGAAAGTGAAATTGCAGTAGGCACGCACCGCGGGGTCGGTGTTGATAATGCCCTGGCAGTTGGGTCCCAGCACACGAATGCCGTAGGTCCGGGCCTTTTCCAGAAAGGCCTTTTCAATCGCGGCGCCTTCCGGCCCCACCTCCGAAAAGCCGCCGGAGTTGATGATGATGTTTTTGACCTTTTTCCGGCCGCAGTCTTCAACGGCCTGAGGCACGAATCGGGCCGGGATGACCATGTGGACGACGTCCACGCCGTCGGGAACGTCCTGAATGGAAGCAAAGGCTTTGATGCCGCGGACTTCGTCGGCTTTGGGATTGATGGGATAGACAGGGCCCTTGAATCCGAAGTCGATCAGGTTTTTGATCACCCGGTTGCCGATGGAGAGCGGTTTGGTGGAGGCGCCGATGACGGCAACGGAGCGGGGTTTGAAAAGGGAATCCAGCATTTTACTTGTTCTCCTCCAGTTGTTCGATGAAGGCTTCCACGTTGGTGCGGGTCTGCTCGTCGGAGAGCAGACGCAAGTCGTTGAGATCGCCGTTGATCGTCAGGCTCGGAATGCCTGTTTCCGCTTCCAGCCGCTGCGGCATGCCGTAGCGGCAGTTGGAGTTGTAGGGGCAGGTCTTGGCGTCGTGATAGACGATGCCGTCGATGCTGAAAAATTTAAGTTTGTCTTTGATGTAGGCTTCCTTGTATTCATCGGAGCGGACAATAAAAAGCTCGGTGTAGGCGCGGGCCATACTGCCGAACGGATCCTGCGGATCCAGCGCCGAGAACACCCAGCTGCTGCAGTAGGTGGAGGCGATGACATTGGCCTTGAGCCCGGCGAACAGTTTGGAATGCATGCTCAAACGCCCCCACACGGGCATTCCTTCCCAGTAAATGCGGAAGCGTTCGTCTTCCAGGGCGCCGATGCCGTTTTCGACCCGCTCTTCAAGTTCCTCCAGCAGCAGTTTGTAGGCGTCAATGGCTTTGCGGGTGCCGCGGCCCACCACCGCCGGCCCCATGAGCGTGGTGCCGTCGAAAAAAGTCAGCGGCGAAGGAATTGCAGCGGCGGCCGCCAGGCACTGTTCCCAGAGATCCGAGCATTCTCTCGACAGGGTCACCGCCTGTCTTAATTCATCCATGTCCAGCTTGCGGCCGGCGACTTTTTCCAGGGGTTCCACAATGTTTTCCATCTGGCGGGTGATCGAGGTGATGTGGTCCGGCGTGACGTCCAGCACTCCGCGGTAGGTGTGAACGCCCACCAGCGGCACATCGTACTTTTCGGCGTACCAGGCGAACCAGTCCTGCACGTCGCGGCACTGATTGGTATTGAACACCAGAACATCCGGTCGGGGTACGCTGTCGATGCCGGGAAACACCTTGGAAAGCGGGGTGACCTCCGCCACGAACGCCCCGATGTCCGCTGTGAGGTAGGAGCAGATATCGGGCGAGTATCCCATGGCATTGGCCTTGGGAATCAGGTCCGTAGCCATGCGCGAGGTTCCCAGCATGGCCGAGTGGGTCTCGGGGAAATATGTCAGAAAACCCAGGCCCCGCAGGATTTCAGCCGGACCGACGCTGGTGCACCAGGCGACCTTGGGCCGGCCCTTCTTGGCGGCCGCATCCAGCTCGTAGTAGTAGTCGGCCATGAATTTGCCCAGGTCCCTGGCTGTTTTAAGGCGCCGGATCACATTTTTTTTGTCTTCGGTCATGAGGTCATTCCTCCTGGTGTTTGTGGTGCGCAATGGCATAAAGCGCCGCGCCGACGGCGCCGGTCAGCTGAGGATGCGCCGGCACCAGAATGGAGCGGCCGATATACGTTTCCGCCATGTGGACGAGATAGGGGTTGTGCTCCACAACCCCACCGGTCATGACCACCTTGTCGCTGAAGGCGTCCATTTCAACCACCCGCTTGATGACCGAATAATAGAGGCCCTTGACGATGTCCGGCAGTTTCCTGCCGTGCCGGATGTTTTCCAGCACTTCGGTGGCGGAAAACACGGTGCAGAAACTGCCCAGCTTGACCATGTCGGTGGACCGGCGGGCAAGGCCGTCCATGGCCTCCAGGGGCACGTCCAGACGCGGCGACATTTCTTCGAGAAAGGCACCGGTGCCGGCCGCACACTTGCGGTTCATTTTAAAGCCGGTGCGGCGGCCGCTGTCGTCCAACTTGATGATTTTGTTGTCCTGTCCGCCGATATCGATGATGGTGATCGCAAAGGGAAAGTAAAAAAAACAGCCTTTGGCGTGGCAGCCGATTTCGGTTTTGGCGTCATCCACAAAAGCGACGTTTTTGCGGCCATAGCCGGTGGCCGTGCCGCCGAGGATCCGCTCCCGGCCTGCACCGGCCATTGCAAGCGCGGTCTGAAAGCAGCGTTCGGCGGTGGCGGAAAAATCCGTGCCGGACTTTTCGACCGCGTGGCCGCGGATCTGTCCGTTTGCATCCAGCACCACCACCTTAGTGCGGGAAGCGCCGACATCGACGCCGACAAAGAGAGGATCGGCTTTTTTCATGTCTTGGATTCCAGGCCTTTGACCAGCGACTGCAGGGTGATGTTGAAAGGGGTGTCAATGCCGGCCTGCCGGCCGTATTCGACGAATTTTCCGTTGATGTAATCGATTTCCGTGCGTCGGCGGTTTTCAATGTCCATCAGCATCGAGGGCTTGTGATCGCCCGCCTTGCTCATGTAGTCGATGGCGTGGGGATAGAAATCCCACCCCAGGCGGATTTCGTTGGCCCGGGCGACCTTGATGCACTCCTTGACGAGGTTGTCGACAATGTTGAAAACAATCGGATCGGTCATGGCCTGGCGCATGGTCAAGCCGGTGACGGCGCAAACCGGATTCATGCAGGCGTTCAGCACGCCCTTGCGCCATACCATGGAAATGATTTCGTTGGTGTGCTCGGTCTTGAGGCCGCTGCGGCTCAACGCCGCGGCAATGGCCAGCGCCGCGGCGGTGGATTCGGGCGCCAGCTCCTGCAGGAAGTGGGGCGGATGGTGAAAGGGCATGACGACACGGCCGGGGGCCTTGAGGCCGCAACCGTAGTTGACCACCGCGCGCACGGCCGCGGCTTTCCCGAGCGTGTTGGCGATTTCGAGCTCGGTGTCGATGCCGTTCTGCCAGCTGACGACCGCCATGCCCGTCCGGTAAAAACCTTCGATGGCGGAAACGATCAACGGCAGGGCGTTGGCCTTGACGGTGATGAAGATGACCTGCGGTTTAAAGGCGGCGATTTCGTCCACGGTCTGGCAGACGCGGGCCACTTTTTGCTGCAGGCTTTCCGCGCCCTCGATGATGATGCCGGGGTCGAGGGCCGGTCGGATCAGTTCTTCCTGAATGTCGCAAAGGGTCACCTCGTTGCCGGCCCTGGCCAGAAACGCCGCCACGATGCAGCCCACGGGACCGGCCCCGATCACCGCAAAGGTGCGGGGGTTGAAATCCGCTTTTTCCATGTCCACCTCCCTTTTCAGCGGAGTTGTTTGGGCCTTTCGTCCACCACGCGCAGGGCCTTGCCTTCACTGCGGACGATAAACTTGGGCTCCACCAGGTTGACCTCGACGCTGATGCCCATGTTGCCCTTGATGTGGCCCATGATTTTCCCTTCGATTTCGGAACGTTTCTGCGGACCGGCGTCATAGACCTCGCGTTTGCCTTCGACCTGAACGATCAGTTGATCCAGATAGCCTTTCTTGCGCACCACCAGTCGATACTGCGGCTCCGCTTCTTCGATGTCCAGCAGCAGGGATTCGATCTGAGACGGAAACACGTTGACCCCGCTGATGATCAGCATGTCGTCCGTCCGGCCGTAGACCTTGTCCATTTTCAGAAAGGTCCGGCCGCAGGCGCAGGTTTCGCGCCGCAGACAGGTGATGTCCTTGGTGCGGTAGCGGAGCATGGGCATGGCCCGGCGCTGCAGGGAAGTGAAGATGAGCTCGCCTTTTTCACCCAGCGGCAGCGGCTCCATGGTCGCCGGGTCTACGATTTCCGCCAGGTAATGGTCCTCGTTGATGTGCAGCCCGTTCTGCTCTTTGCAGTCGAAGGCCACGCCCGGTCCGCCGAGCTCGGTCAACCCGTAGGCTTCCATGGCCTTGATGCCCATGCGCTCTTCGATTTCGTCGCGCATCTGGGTCGTCCAGGGTTCGGCGCCGAAAATGCCGACGCGCAGCGGCAGGGATTTAATGTCGACCTTGAGCTCCTCGGCCCGTTCGGCGATGGTCAGGGCATAAGAGGGAGTGCAGCACAACACGTGGGCGCCGAAGTCCTTCATCAGCGTGATCTGCCGTTCCGTGAGCCCGGCGCTGGTGGGAACGACCGTGCACTTCAGAAGGCCGGCGCCCTGGTGAAATCCCAGACCGCCGGTGAACAGACCATGGCCGTAGGCGTTCTGTACAATGTCCTCGGGCCGTACGCCCGCCGCCCAGAAATTGCGCGCCATGCACTCGGTCCACTGATCCAGATCCTCCTGGGTGTAGGGCCCGGTGATCGGTTTTCCGGTGGTGCCCGAGGAGGCGTGGATGCGAACCACATTTTTCAAGGGAACGGCGCACAGGCCGAAAGGATAGTTGTCCCGCAGGTCGTTCTTGACCGTGAAAGGCAGACGCGCCACATCTTCCAGGCGGGTGATGTCGTTGGAGGTAATGCCGCTTTCTTTGAGTTTTCGACGATAAAAAGGAACTTTCTTGGAAACCCAGCTGACGGTCTGCTTGAGCTGTTCCAGCTGAAATTGCTGGAGTTTTTCAATAGACATGCATTCGAATTCTTTGTTCCAGGGCATCGGTTTCCTCCTTGTCGTCACTGGATGTCTTCGGCGGCGCCGAAGCCGGCGTCAAAGGCCTTCAGATTGGTTTCCAGAAAAGCCGGTTTGGTTGTGGTGCGAATGGCCTGTTTGACCGCATCGGCCGGCAGGGCCAGCACGTCGGTCTGAACCAGAGCGCCCAGCAGAACCATGTTCAGAGACATGACATTGCCGGCTGTTTTGGCCAGTTTCAGGCCGTCAAAGCCGATAAAACGGGCGGTCTTGGCGCGCAGCAGATCTTCCATGCGTCTGATGTCCGGATAGTCCCCCCTGCCGATGGCCACGGTAAAAGGCGGCAGGGGCGCCGTGTTGGTGATCACGACGGTGGCGGGGCTGCACTTGTTGAGCGCGCGCAGCGTTTCCAGGGGTTCGAATCCCACCAGAACGTCCGCCTCGCCGTCGGCGATGATGGGGCTGGCGGCGTCGCCGAAAACGATGGCGGATTCCACCACCCCGCCCCGCTGGGCCATGCCGTGAATTTCACTCATGCGCACCGGCAGGCCGGTGCTGAGCGCGGCTTCGCCCAGCACTCTGGAGGCCAGCAGGTTGCCCTGCCCGCCGACGGCGACAATAATCAGTCTTTTAACGGTGTTCTGCATTATCTTTTCCTGTCATTTCAGTTTCTTAAAGGAAGAATGGCATTTTCCGGACAAATCTGGGCGCACACCGCACACCCCACGCAGGTTTCGGCGTCGATCCGCACCTTTTCGTTTTCAAGAAAAAAAGCGGGGCAGGCCAGATCCCGGATGCAGTCGCGATGGTTGCGGCATTTGTCCGTCACGGCAAAGGCCCGTTTTTTCAAACGGCCCCGGGCTTTGGCGAAAAGGGTGCAGGCCTCCTGGGAAATGACGACCGAAACCCCTTTGTAGGCCAGCGCCTCCTTGACCGCGGCAATGCTTTTGTTGACCTTGTAGGGTTTGATGATCGTGACGTGCGCAACACCGACGGCCCGCACAATCGCCTCGATGGAAACGCGGCCGTAACCGGAAAGATTGAAATCGTGCATGTCGACGCCCGGATGGGGCTGATGGCCGGTCATGGCGGTCGTGCCGTTGTCCAGAATCACGAGGGTGAAATTATGGTTGTTGTAAACGGCGTTGACCAGCCCGGTGATGCCGGAGTGAAAAAAGGTCGAATCGCCGATAAAGGCAATGACCTTCTGATCGGTGGCTTTGGAAAAACCGCAGGCGGTGCTGACGGAGGAGCCCATGCAGATCAGAAAGTCGCCCATGGAAAGCGGCGGCAGAAAGCCCAGCGTGTAGCAGCCGATGTCGGTGGGGTAGATGGTGTCAAACCCCGCGGCCGCTTTCTTGACGGCATAGTAGGTGGCGCGGTGGGAGCAGCCGGCGCAGAGGTTGGGCGGCCGCTGCGGCAGTTCAGGAACGTCGGAAAGATCCGGAACGGACGCGGGCGCACAGGGCACATCAAACCAGGCCGCCACAGCGCGGCGCACCTGGCCGGGGTTGAATTCGTAGAGCCTGGGGAACAGGTCCTCTCCCTTGCCGCGGATGGGAATCGTCTGACCCGCTTCCTGGGCGATGGCCTTGATGGCTTCCTCCATGTAGGGTTCGCCTTCCTCCACAATCAGCACCCGATCGAGGCCGGTGAGAAACGTCCGGATCAGAGCCGCCGGCATGGGGTGTGAAAAACCGATCCGCAGCAACTTGACGCGGTCGGAAATGTTAAGGTCGTGGACGGCATCCTGGACGTAATTGTAGCTGACGCCGTTGCAGACGATGCCCCATGGGCCTTGACCAGAGACGATGTTATGAGGTGATTTTTCGCTTAATTCTGTTGCCTTAACGATATTCTGCAAAAGTTTTGCATGAAGTTTTCGCGAGACAGCCGGCACGGTCACATAGTTGAGAGGGTCTTTTGTGAACGCGCCTTTGGTTGTCCGCGGCCGGATGTCGCCCAGCATCACCGCGCCGGTGGAGTGGTTGATGCGGGTGGTGGTTCGCAGCAGAACCGGTTCCTGCAGGGTTTCCGAAAGCGTGAAGGCCGCGGCGACCATTTCCTTGGCTTCCTGGACCGAAGACGGCTCGAGAACCGGCAGTCCCGACAGCTTGCCGTAATACCGGTTGTCCTGCTCGTTCTGGCTGGAAAACATGAAGGGATCGTCCGCGGTCAGAATGACCAGGCCGCCTTTGACGCCTACGTAGGCCAGGGTCATCAAGGGGTCGGCGGCCACATTCAGGCCCACGTGCTTCATCATGCACATGGTGCGGATGCCGGCGTTGGCGGCGCCGGCGGCGACTTCCAGCGCGACTTTTTCGTTGGTGCTGTATTCAAAATAAAGATCGCTTTCCCGGGATATCTGAAACAGCGCCAGCGAGATTTCGGAGGAGGGCGTTCCGGGGTAGGTGCTTGCAAAGGCCACGCCGGCTTCCACGGCACCCCGGGCAATGGCTTCATTGCCCAGCAGCAGCATTGTTTTACCGGGTTCGTCTGTCAGCAGTTTGTGCATAGTGATGTTCCTCGCGCCATTCATTCGCCACCGGCGCCGCCGGTGAGCGGTTAAACGGTTATTGGGGTTGTTCCGGATGGGGTCTTGCCTTGAATGTTCTCTGTTTACCTGGAATTTCAGGCATCAAAAGCTACATTACAGCTACATTAAAAGTTCGTCAAGGGAAATGTCGGCGGCTGAAACCGCAGCGGCGGGGCTGACCGCCGTTATCCCTTGAGCGCCTTTGTAAGCTCCGCGGCCGTCATCACCCCCAGCAGCGGGTAGAGCGGGTTGCGCCGATACAATGACAGCGTCGCCTGGTGCAGCTCAGCTGTGGCGGCGGCGCAGGCATCCGCCACGAAAACGGCCTTGAAATCGTGGCACAGGGCATCCATCACCGTGGTGAGCACGCAGAAGTTGGTTGCAATGCCGCAGACGGCGCACAGGTCCACGCGGCGGGCGCGCAGCCACTGATCCAGTCCGGTGTTGAAAAAAGCGGAGAAACGGGGCTTGGGGAGCCAGTAGTCCGTCGCTTCACGGACCAGACTTTCCACAATCTCCGCGCCCGGGGTGCCGGCCAGCGAATGAGGCTGCATGCGCCCTTTGAAGATGAAGTCACCGGCGTTGAACGCATCGGTGGCGAAAACGACCGGCCAGGTGCGCTCTCTGAAAAAGGCCGCCAGCGTATTGATGGGTTCGATGACAGCCTGCGCGAAAGGGGTGATCGGCAGCGGTTTCTGCGGATCGAAGTTGTCTTTGACCATGTCGATGATCAGAAGGGCCGGCGTGTCCATTTCAGGCGTTTTTCCATTCGGGTTTGCGTTTCTCGTAAAAGCTCGCGATGCCCTCCAGCGTGTCCCGGCTTTTCATCAGCCGGTTCAAAAACAAATCGCTGACGCCGTTCAAAGCGTCGGAGGGAGAAAGCCCCAGGTGCTGGTTCACCGCCTGCTTGTTCAACCGTAGAATCAGGGGGCTGCTTGATTTGAATTCGGCGACGAATTCGTTCAGGGCGTTCTCGAAGGTCTCGTCCGGCGCCACATGGCTGACAAACCCCATGCGCAGGCCTTCTTTTGCTGTATAGATCCTGCCGCTGGTGCAGATTTCCACCGCCCGGGCAGGGCCCACCAGACCCGGAAGGCGGACGGCGGCATAAGGGGGCAGAAACCCCAGTTTAACTTCGGGCTGGCCAAAGGTGGCTTTTTGCGCGGCGAAGACCGCATCGCAGGCGATGGCGTATTCCATGCCGCCGCCCAGACATGCGCCGTGGACGGCGGCAACGGTGGGGAAGGGCATCTGCGACAGCAGGGTGAGAGAGCGGTTGAAGGTGTCGATCATCCAGTGCACCTTGTCGGGCTTGTGGTCGCCCACGTCGACACCGGCGCACCAGCTGCGGCCCTCGCCTTGCAGGACAAGACATTTCAACTCCCGATTTTCAGCGAGATCCGCGAGAACGGCGCTGAAGCGTTCCATCATCTCGATGTTGAAAACGTTGTGCTTGGGCCGGTCAAAAGTGACGAAGGCCACGGCTTCCAATGTTTCAATACGAATCGGATCTGATGCGGACATGTTCGTCCCTCCTTAGGTCGGTTATATTGGTTACGTTGGTTTTGTTGGTTTAATTGGTTATATTGGTTGAATTGGTTGAATTGGTTATATTGGTTTTGTTGGTTGCAAAGATGCCAGAGCAAGATAGGTCAATTCTGAACCAACCCAATAAACCCAATAAACCCAACCAACCCAATAAACACAACAAACCCAATAAACCCAACAAACCCAATAAACCCAACAAACTCAACCAATTTCAAACACGTAGTTGCGCTGCCCGTTGGGCAGGGTGTTGGACACGGTTTTCATCGGCATGCCCACGGCGAGGTCCGCGGGGTCGACGGCGTCGGCGATGCGGCCGAAAATTTTGTAGGAACCATAGTCCAGCAGGGCGATGCAGTAGGGGACATCCGCCTCGAAGCCGAGGGGCGCGAATGTCAGTTTGCTGAAGCTCACCAGTTTGCCGGTGCCGGTGATTTCAAACCACTTCATGTCGCTGGAAACGCAGTGGCAGCAGTCGGCGCGCGGCGGAAAGAACACCGCGCCGCATTTGCGGCAGGCCGTGCCGCATACCCGGCCTTCCTCGAGGTGGGCGACGAAGTCGTTGGTTTTGCTGATGGCGGTGAAGCTGACGGTGCCGAAGCGCTTGAAACGGTCGTCGATG
>Ga0180434_10008632_pt1 | contig 11220 bp, 17 predicted proteins | sample SS_ome_7_FD_132453 | JGI IMG/M metagenome (GOLD analysis project Ga0180434, IMG submission 132453) | Hypersaline lake sediment archaeal communities from the Salton Sea, California, USA - SS_1_D_2 metaG | ecosystem: Environmental > Aquatic > Non-marine Saline and Alkaline > Hypersaline >... | reverse complement strand
TGAAAAAAATAATAATATTAGGAATTTGTATCTTAATGTTTTTAATTAGCTTTGGCTCTGCTACTGCATTAAGCACAACCAATATGGAAGAATATTGGAGTTTAGATAATGATAATACAACAGGAACTACTTGTTATGGTTATACTGGAACATTAAATGGAACTCTTACAAATGGTGCTGTTTCAGGAGTTACAGGAAAAGATGATGAAGCATATTACTTCGATGGAGATAATGATTATTTAGATATGGGAAATCTTAATGCTATTATAGATGAAAGCAATGATTGGAGTATCTCTTTATGGGTATATTTTAATGAAACAGGAACAAATGATGCTGTTTTTGGATATTATACATCTTCAAACCCTTATACAAGGATTTATAGATTAGCAAATAATTCATTGTTGTTTGAATCTGCTGTAGCAAATGGTTGCACTAATTTTAGAGGAACTACATCAGATACATTTAATGGTGGTTCTTGGTATCATATTGTTGCTACTTATGATTCAGATGATAATGCTCAATTATGGGTGAATGGAGTTAAAAAATTAGATGTGGCTACTGATAATTCTTGCGATTCAATGGATACACAATCTTTTAAATTTGGAAGTATTGATGTTGGAGGATATTATCTTAATGGAACAGAAGATGAAATAAGTTTATGGAGTGAAGAACTAAATGACACATATATAGGAGAACTTTATAATTCAGGAACAGGAGACTTTTATCCTTTTGAGCAACCAACAACAACATACCCCCCTGTTTTTTCATTAAATAATCCAACTAACTATGAATTATTATCCATAGAAAATACAACTTTAAATGTTACAGTTACCGATAGAGATAATTCAACAATCCAATGGGTTGCTTTCTTAAATAATTCAAATGATTATGTTATTTATAATGAGTCTTCTGTAACAAATAATACCGATGTTACATTTGATTGGAATGATTTATCTTTTTCAACAACCCATGAATGGTATGCACAAGGATATGATGGAGAGTATCTTGAAAATTCAAGCATATATTCATTCACAACACCATTATATGAAATTGATATTAATTGGACTTCTCCTGAAAACAACACTCAATATAATACATCTTCTCTTGACTTTTTATTTAATTTATCTTCCAATTATTCTTATATTTCTAATTGTTATTTATATCAAAATGGAACAATAAATCAGACTTTAAATAATGTTGCAGTAAATTCAACAGACAACACATTTACTGTTAATTATTCATCTTCACAAGAAGATACTTATTTATATTATATAAGGTGTGATAATGGATATGTTAATGACACAACAGAAAATAGAACAATATATATTGATTTAGTTGATCCAGAAATAACAACTAATTTTTTAAATCAGAGTTTCTGGTATAAACACAACATAACGGGACAATTCAACATATCTGATGGATTATTATTATATAAATTAAATATCTCTATTGATGGAGAAGAAATCAACAGTATTTCCCCTATAGGAACTAAGACCTATTCCTATAACCTATCTCATAATATTTCAGATTTAAGTATTGGGAAACATGTTCTTACAGTATATGCATCTGATGGACATACTGCAAACGAACTTAAATCAGATTATATATCAAAAACAGGATTGTTTGATGATTATCTTAAATATGAATTCTATGGGGAAATGGAATTCACAACAAAAAATAAATTCAAGGCAATAACTGATAAATGGGAAACATACAAGAAGAAAGACAGATACAACCAAATTTATTATCCTTCTTTTCCTTCATCAACACAAACATTCATAGAAACATCATCTGAACCTATTGAGATAATTCATTCTCCAGGATCATATAATGATTATTGGATAGTCACAGGAGATCATTGGAGGGATTATGTATTAAAGGATGAACCAGGAGCAAAAGTTTCCATCAAAAAAATAAATGATTATAATGTTGAAGTAACAATAACTGGGATTCAAAATAATCCTTCAAGATTAGAATTTCAATCCATTGGAGATTTGAATATAAACATAAAAAATTACACCTTTTATCATCTAAATATGAGTGAAACATATTCAAATCCAATATTCAGCGGATTTTCAACTCCATTATATCTTAATGTTGATTTTGGATATATTGAAGATGATGAATGGAATGTTATTGGAGGATTGACTGCAGATGCAGATGTTATTTGGAATGGAACATCTTATCCATCAACACAAACATTATTTAATAGAAGTGATGCAAGATTCAGTAGGTCCATAACGGTTTCTTATGTAAATGATACTGAAGATGTTGAACATTTCTGGGTTTTCAATTTATCAAAACCAAATTTTGGTTTTGGATATACAAGTTTAACAAGAAACTTAACAAACACAACAAATCAATCCCAATTAATATTTAATGTTAGTGTAGGAGAGTGTATTGATCCAATAAATCACACTATATTAAACATATCTTATTTTGATGAAGTTGATGGAAATACAATTAATTTAACAAATAATTATGATTTGATATTTACAGATGGAACATTTAATTATGAAATAGAAGGTATTTTCCCAATAAATGGTGATACTTATGATTTGTTCTGCACAAATATTAATCCAGACAATGTAACTTATAATTGGGATTTATATGGGACCTTCACATTAAGCAAAGATGATTATGTTTCTCGTATAATAGAATATTCTCTTGCAGATCCTATTAGTGTTAGCAATAATCCTTATACTAATTTATCACTATATTTAATTGAAACTAATGCTTCAACAACAGTTAAATTTAACTGGCTTACAAACAATTATCAATTAATTGATGGAATAATGAGAGTTTATTCTTGTGACGAAAACGGAATAAGGAGCTTAGTAGAAAGCAACCCAATTATTTCTGGAATAGGACATGCAAACCTTCAATTATTAACACAACCTTATGCTTATGATTTAATAATAGGAGACAGTGTTTATACTGATGCAAATTCGTGGGGAGCGTGTCATATTGAATATGAGAGTGAAGTTACTTATTATGTAGATACTGATGATGTTGATGTATCAAACATAATCGGATTATTGGGAGTTCCTTGTTACTTGACAAAAAGCGGAAATGATGTAACAATGACTTGGAACAATAATTCACAGGATAGTTCAACAATAAATGGATGTCTTGTTTCAAGAATAAAAACTATTGTAGGACTGATTAATTCTTCAGAAACTTGTGTAAATGATTCATGGACTAATTCAGTAACTATTCCTAATGATGGCAACACATATATTGTGTATGGTTATCTCTCTCAAGGAGGTAATGAAGTTATCTGCCAAAATGAGATAGAATTAAATGCAGTTGATTCAGACGGCGGAACTTGGGGAATGACTGGATTGTTTGCCTCATTTTTATTAGTTATTTCAATGATATTGTTTTTTGCTGGAAATGGAGAGATTTCATTGTTTGCTGGAGGAGCAGGATTCATAATTACATGGATATTAGGAATACTTAATCTTTCATGGCTTGTTGTGTCTGCAGTAGTTATATTTTGCATAATGATTGCTGTTATTGGAAGATACACAAGGAGGCCAACACAATGAGAATAAGCCACTGGGTAGCATCATTTGTAATTTTTGCTATTTTAACATCCTTATTTATTACCATATATACTGGAGTTGAAGATGGATATAACATAACTAAAGGGGACACAATGAATCTTTCATTCAGCAATACTAGCTATGGAGGGGAAAGAGTAACTGAAGGAAACATAATGGAACAATTCAAGGAAATGAACTTGATTGAAGGAATAAGTGAAGTTACGACATCCATTTCTAACATAGGAGCTCCAGGAAATGCCCTTGACATACTTGGAAACCTTGCTTCCCTTGGATTAGGTGTATTAAAAATCACAACAGGAGTTATAACTGCTCCAGTGAGTATAACATTCATAATTGCAAGTTTTTATGGAGGAGAATTTCCTGCATATATATTAACTGGTTTGGTTGTAATATTAATGGTTTATATTGCTTACAAACTGCTTGCAGCATATTTGAGGTATGATATATAATGCCAGGAATCGTAAATGCAACAAATGTGACTTTAGAGAATATTACAAACATGCTTAATATTTCAAGCCCTGAACAATTCTTTATTTCAGTAAATCAAGTAATTTATGGGGGGTGGCTTTGGTTTGTCTTGCTTGGAATATTATTCATAATATTATTTGTTTCTGCCCAACAAGTTAAAGATCAGATATTGAATAATTTAATGTTTGCTTCAGCTTGCTGCACAATATTAAGTTTCTTATTAAGAGGAATATATATTGTTACTGGCGGAATCAGATATGGACTTCTAACAGACCATCAGCTTTGGATATTTCCAATAATTACACTGATACTTGTAATTGTTTTATGGACTGTGAAGGATTAGTGTTACATTGTTTCACTTTTAACACAGCTTTATATACTATTATTAGATTAAACAGCATAATGACTAATGGAGGTGTCATACAATGAGTTCAATTAAAAGTATGCAAGGATCTGCAATCGCAACTATTGGGTTAGCAGTCGTAACTGTAATGGGAATTGCAGTATTAACAGGATTTAAGGACAGCGGATCTATAAGTAACACAACAGCAGATTTGTTCATAACAGGATTAACAATCTTCGGAACATTCATGGCAGTAATCGTGCTTGCTATTGTGGGTAAGATTATAATCGGCTTGTTCAAAGGAGGAATGTAAATAAATAGGGGTTTTAACCCTTATTTTATTTTTTTGAAAGATGGCAATAAAAAAATTAACAGCTGGAGCTTTAGTTCTGGTTGCCCTTTCTGTAATAGTTCTTATGGGGATGGCTGTAACAGGAGGAGTTTCTGATTCATTAAGAGATTCAACAGCTACACAAAGAAACATTACTTTGCTTAATGGGACAGCAGTTACCTTGACAGATACCTGGGTAACAGCAGTTACAGGAATTGCAAACGCAACAGATGGAACTGTTGTAGGAACTGGAAATTACACTGCAACATTAACCACAAATGAAGATACTGCAGGAGCGGTTACTTTAACAACAGCTTCTCCTTGGAATAATACATTGGTAACAGTGAATTATACTTATGAAGCAGCATCAACTGGTTCAAACGCAGCAGATAATTTTACAACAGGATTGGCAGTATTCGCTACATTTACAGCAATAGTTGCGCTTGCTCTTGTTGGAAAAGCAATTATAGGGTATTTCAGAAAAAATAAAGGATATGAATAAAAATATCATATTTTTTTGTTTTTGTATCAAAAACTAAGAGGTAAATAGAATGGCGAGATTATTCATACTCATAAAAAGAAAAGGATCATCAAGATATGCTGGAGCAATTCCTGCAAAATCTGGTGTTTCCAAAACAAGATTAAATAAAGTAGTTCCAAAAGGACTTAAAAAAGGATATTCTTACAGAATTGTAACAGAAGCACAACTCAAAAGATTAATTAAATCAAGGATTCCTAAAAGAAGAAGAAAAAAAGTTAAGAGAAGAAGAAAAGTTAAGAGAACAAGAAGAAGATTCAAGAAAAAGAAATAAAGATAAATTTAAGTTATTAGTCCCTCTAATAACAAATAAACTCCTTTGATTTAGCCATTTCTCAAAGGAGTTTATTTATTTTGGTAATGAAAGATTAGCAAATAAATTGCTGGCGGAATTCTTTGCGTAAGGGATGTATGTTTTTGATACGTTTGCAACAAATTCATTGACTACATTCTGATAATGTTGTGCTGCAATGAACCATCCACAAAAAAATGCTGCAATTATTAAAAGCAACCATACCCAATTATTTGTTATTAACCCAGTGATGCTGAAGGCGTTTCTTATTTCTTCTCTTTTTTTTTCTGTTAGTTTGTATTCTCCTTTGAATAATTGCCTTAAGAAGATTATGTCTGTCTTGAAATCGTTTATTATCCACTTGATTATTTTCTTCATTTATTTCCCTCATTCTTCCATAGTATTTGCACTCAAAAGGCGGGCTTTTTTACTAAAATAGGGTATTGAAATTACCTATAAATCCAAATTAACTGCTTTTCTTCCTTCTCTTTTATCAAGCTCTTTTTTTACAATGTCACTAATCATTTTTTCTGCATGTCTTTGAACATAAGCGAATTTCATGTCCATTTCTCTTTTTATTCTTGTGTTTGCAATAAGTTTTAAATCCTTGATTGTTTTTTGAACATACTTTTTTGTTTCTTCATCAAATTTTTCTATTCTTTCGCATATTTTTTCATTGAGCATTTCCTGGTTACCTTTTGTCTGCTCTTCAAGTTTTTTTCCAACCTCAAGATAAACTTCATTTGTAAGATTTTCCTTGATTTCATTAAAAAACTTTTCTGCTTGTGCCTTTCCAATCATTTTCTTGCCTCCAAAAACTTTTTTACATTTTCTTCCATTGTTTTTATTCTCTTGATTGTAATTCTGTGATAAACATTAAACACAAAAAAACATATTAATCCCACTGCAGCAACTCCTGCAATTACTATGTATTCATTCATTTTCTTTTTCCATATCCTCCAATCCTTAATAAAATATATCCAATTAATATGACAACACAAATTGAAGCCATTAATCCAAGAACAATCCATCCATTCATTTTAGTTTTTCCTCATAACCACATTTAATGCATTTTAAAACAACTAAAGAGAGTTCAATACCTTTAGCCCCCACCAGATATTGAACATCCCTCTTCAGTTTTTCTGCACAAAATGGACATTTCATTTAATAATTCTATATCTTGTATTTTTCATTTGGCCTGTTCTGAAAATACTCACTTCAAAAGATATTTTTCCCTCTTTCATTGATTGAGCTGCTTTTTCAACTATGTCTTTGTAGATTGGATTTTTTGTGTTCAACCACCAATTCTTTAATTCTCCGTTGTGCATTACTGGAATTATTTTTTTGACAATAGTTATATTTTTTTCGCTGTTTATTTCTTCGTATCTTTCCCATGGTTTCTGTATGTCAATGCTTATTTTAGTAGGTGTGTCTTCTGCAAACTTCATCGTAGGAAGTTTTGTGTATGTGTTGTTTTCCAATTCTTCTTTCTCTCTTTCTATCCAGTTGTTGTTTTGTGTGTTTGTTTGTATTTGTTCTTCTTGTATTTCCATTTTATTTACCTCGTTTGTTTGATGAATATCAAGGGGAAAGCAAGGAGGTAATCCAAAACTTTCCCCTATGCAAAAACACAGGTCTTCAATCCATGAAGCATTATTCTTCAAGTAATTCCTTAAGCTCTTTGTTTCTTTGTTTCCACTGAATGTAATGTTGTTTGCATAAATTTGCATGTTGCTGGTTCTGTTCTACATAAGCATCATTGTCGCAAAAATGACATTTTTTTATTGTTGCTCCTTTTCTTAACATTAACCCTTAAAATATCAATATCTATTTAAATATTTGTAACTATTAAGAGGGTAATAAACCAAAATACTATTTGCAGGTTAAAACAAACATTTAAATAAATCTCTTGGTTTCTGAAATGAATGTCATATCAAAAACCAAAAGTGAAATATTGCAAGCACGACAAACCTTTATCTGATTTTGTTGAAATTGAATAATTAAAGAGGATGAAATGGCTATAATTCATTGCAAGAGATGTGGAAAGATAGAAACAGAGGACAACAAGTGTCAATTACATCATTTAATACCTAAATTCGTTGGTGGAACAGATAAGGATGGAAGGAGATATTTATGCACTAAATGTCATAGTATTTTGCATAATATAATCCCTAAATTAATATGGAAAAGTATTCCAGAAGAAGAAAAACAAAAGGTTAGGAATAAAATCAAATCATTCAGTTTATGGTGGATTGAAAAATGATTCCTAAACAATTACAAAATGATGTATTTAAATTTGTTTTACTCAAACATAAGGAAAAAATACCTTTTGAATTTAATTGGACAATAAATAATTATAATTTTAATGATCCTAAACTATTAAAATGGATTGAAGAGGGAGGAAATTATGGTGTTATTGGAGGTTATGGTGGGTTATTAGTATTGGATTTTGATGATATTGAGATACAAAAAAAAATAGTTCCATTATTACCAAAAACATTTACAGTTAAAACTGGGAGTGGAAAATTACATAAATATTTTATTTCTGATGATCCTGAAAGTTTTAAAGTATTGAATTCAAAAAAAGAAACCTTAATTGATATTCAAGGAGAAGGAAAACAAGTTGTTGGAGCAAATTGTTTTCATCCAAATGGAAATAAATATGAAGTAATAGATGATTCAGAAATTGCAAGAATTTCAAATAAAAGGTTAAAAATAGTCCTTAATGATTATCTCAAAGATAAAGATAAATTTAAACCAAATCATGTAATAGATCCAATAGTTAATAAGATTAAAGAAAAAGTTAGTTTAGTTGATTTAATGCAAGAATATAATTATGATGTTTCTATATCTCCAACAATGTGTAAATTAGGACATGGTAGCAAAGGAGAAAAATGTTTTAGTTTTAATGAAAATAGCGGATTATGGCATTGTTTTCATTGTGATGCAGGAGGAGATATTTTTAATTTTGTTATGGAACATGATAACTGTGATTTTATTAAAGCAAAACAAAAATTAATGAATCGTGCAGGAATTAAAAATAACCTCGCAGGAGCAATTAAAGGGTTGGATCAGGATTATGTTGAATTTGCAGAAAAATTTTTTCAAATACAACCTTATTTCTATGATAAAGCAAAGATGTGGTGGTTATGGAATTTTAAGGATGCAAAATGGGAATCTATTGATGAAGTTGATATGTTAAATTCAATATATGAAAGTGCAAAAGATAGTGGGATTTCTATAACCAACCAGAAAATAAAGAGCAATATAATAACTGCTTTAAAAATGATTGGAAGGTTAAATATTCCAAAAAAAACAAAAAAAACATGGGTTCAATTCAAAAATAAGATTTATGATGTTTTAAGTGGAATAATACATGAAAGCACTCCTGAATTTTTTAATGTAAATCCAATCCCTTGGGATGTTGGAGATTCACAAGATACTCCAGTAATGGATAAAATCTTCACTGAATGGGTTGGAGAAGAGAAAAAAGAACTATTGTATGACATCATAGCATATTCAATTTTACAAGATTTCCCTTTACATAGGATTTTTTGTTTGGTGGGAAATGGCTGCAATGGAAAATCTGTTTTTTTGAATCTATTAAATAAATTTATTGGAGATGAAAATTGTGCATCCACTGAATTGGATGGATTATTAGAAAGATTTGGAACAAGTGTATTATTTAAGAAATTAGTTTGTTTGATAGGGGAAACCAATTCCAATAAATTAGAAAAAACAAGTTTATTGAAAAGGATAAGTGGTAATGATAGCATTGATTTTGAGTTTAAAGGAAAAGATAGATTTAAAGGTAAAAGTTATTGCACATTATTAATTGCAACCAATACTTTACCAACAACCATGGATAGAACCGATGGTTTTTATAGAAGATGGGTTATTTTGAGTTTTCCTAATAAATTTACAGAAAAAATAGACATATTATCAACAATTCCTGATTCTGAATATAATAATCTTGCATTAAAGAGTTTGTATAACTTAAAAAGAATACTTGAAAATAGATCTTTTAGAAGGGAAGGTTCTATTGAAGAAAGGAAAGCAAGATATGAAGAACATAGTGATCCATTAAAACAATTTATAGAAACTGAATGTTACACAAATCCCAATTTAGAAATTCCTGTATTTGAGTTTTATGATGCTTTTTGTGTTTTTCTTGAAAAAAATAGATATAGAGAAATGAGTAAAAAGGAAGTGAGTCAAGGAATGTCTGAACATGGTTTTGAAAGCAAACAAATATGTAAAAAGGTTGGGGATTCATTCAAAAATTGGAGATATTTTCTTGGAATTTCTATAAAACCATAAAAAAATTATAACAGTTATAACAGTTATAACACTAAATTCTGTTAGTTTTCTATATAGAGAATCTAGTAGAAACTCCTGTTATAAGTGTTATAACTGTTATAATCCAAAAACCACAAGATGTTGTATATATTTTTTTCACACATACTATATATGGTAGTTCCACAAGAAACAAAAGTTTTATTCTATAAAACATAGATTAGAGAATATATTTTTAAACATATACCTTTTTCCAGTCATTACGCCTTTTTATGATAACTATTAGAACAAAAATCGCAAATGCACATAATAACGAAAACAAGCCAACTTTTATCCAATCCGGAATTAATGTTAAAAATCTAAATATTTTTCCAAAGAAATTTAGAATCCAGTTAATTATTGAATCTATTAATCTGTTAATGTCCAGTTTTCCGATCCAATCAACATAAGCCATTATTCTTCAAGTATTTTATACCCTAATTCTTTGAATTTTTGCTTGTAAGTGTCTAAATGTCCTTCAACCACTGCCCTACACCTATTTGAAAATAAAATGCTTTCAGAACGCTCAAAAACAGGAAACTCTCCGCAACATGCTGGGCGATTTGGATTGTTCCATATTCTGCATTTGCTGTCTTTCTGTAATTGGGGACATCCAAACACACCTAAAGCCAATAAAAACCTTCCATCATTTGATGGCCTTAAAACCTTTGATTTTATCAGTTCTTGCTTGTTTGGAACAACAATATTGACTTCCTGGCTTGTTAAAGGCAAGAATCCCCTTCTGCAGCACATTCCCCTGCAAACTTGCATGCAGAAATCACTCATAGAATATCTTGCTTCTTCCAATAATTCATCAATATTAATCTTTTTCTGCATTTTTTTCAATGTTTTGGTATTCTGGCATTTCAAAATAAGTGTCTTCCCTTAAATATATATCATGCATTGTCATCAAGTTGTAATGATCCTTTGTTTTAATCTTTTTTATCAAATCATAAGCAAAATATCCCATCCCCATTAATGAGAAAACCCAAATTACAGGGATTGAAAACAAAAAATATGTTATTATTCCAAAAAAAAGTATTGAAATCACTGGATACCCAAAATGTATTAATGAAAATGCTGAAGGATGAAACCAAAACCAGTCATCCCATTTCATATCCCTTACATTGTTGTTTAATCTTATATTATTCATTGGATCAGTCCAGTCCTTTATATGGGGGAACATTTCGTGTTTTCTTTTCTGAAAATATTTTCTTAATATCATTTAATTAACCCCTCTAATTTTCTGATTAAAATACTAATCAATGGTTTTTCTGCTTCAGATGGCTTATAAACAGCAAAATGATCTATCAATCTGTTAATACTTATATGAAGACATCCTGG
>Ga0180434_10008631_pt1 | contig 11221 bp, 12 predicted proteins | sample SS_ome_7_FD_132453 | JGI IMG/M metagenome (GOLD analysis project Ga0180434, IMG submission 132453) | Hypersaline lake sediment archaeal communities from the Salton Sea, California, USA - SS_1_D_2 metaG | ecosystem: Environmental > Aquatic > Non-marine Saline and Alkaline > Hypersaline >... | reverse complement strand
TGGACGAACGACTTCCAGAAGTTGGTGTCGTAAACCACGTGCCGAACCGCTCGTCGACCGGTGATGACCGGAATACGCCAATTCAACCCGACGCGGTCGCCGCGTTTGCGTTGATATTCGTTCAACGGTCGGCTTGCGGCGCCGACATACTTGCCGTGGCTCGGCATCACGACGCCGGCATACTGGCTCTGGCGGCAGAATTGATACACGACGTCGGTCGATCTGCCCCAGTTCGCGTCGATCAAACACCGATCGATCCGCATCGCCGCGCCGTCGTCGCGCCGCCACTCCTTGCCGATCGTTCGTTCGGTCAACCGTTCCAGACCGGCGTAGATCGCCGCCTCCAGGCCGGCTTTCGGCGCCGCGCGCTGCAACGTCCGCTTGATCTCCGGCAGCGTGAAATACCCCGTGCCTTGCTCCGGCTCAGTACCGTAATCGACCACATAGCCCGTGAACTCGTCTTCCCAGGCCGCCAGAATCCAGAACAAGGCCTTACCCTGCACGTCGACGAACATCGTCAGATGAGTACAACCGATCGGGATCTCGCCGCGCTTGTGGCCGTTGAGCTTCGCCGCGATCTTGTCGGCCGTGAGCAGCTCGGCGTCCTCCTCGACCTCCGGCAACGGTTCATTCTGATATTCCGACCAGAACGCCGTATCACCGCGATCAAGACGCAGGTTCATCGCGTGCTGGAGCGCAGACAGTTCATCAGGATTCTTCCGCTGCGGCCAGGCGATCACGGCGCCAGCGTCCATCAGCTCGCGATGGCGGCGATAGAACTCGGTCGCCTCACGCGCACCCCGATCGGCCCGCATCCCCTCTCGCCACAGCTCCGCGTACCGCGTCCACAACGCCTCGTCAGCCGGGAACTCGTACACCATCTTGGTGCGTTCGCCCTGCCACTGCGGGTGCTTCTCCCGATCGAGGATCCGATCCGCCAGGTCTTCAGGTCGTACGACCGTCAACGCCATCAGACCGGCGATCTTCCTTCCCGGGCCGGCCAGTCCCAGAATCGCCCCGGCCATGATCCGTTCGCGTGTCGCGCATTGAGAAGGCGACCGCGCCGATTCGTCCGTCTGCGGATCGTCGATCAACACCAGCGACGGCCGAATCGACGAGCCGTCGGCGCGCTTGTGCTTCATCCCGCGAATCCGCCCGGTGATGCCGGCGACCTTGACGATCGCGCCGTTGGATTTCGGACAACGATTCCCGAGCCATTCCAGCGGCGGCAACGTCGGCAAAACGATCTCGCGCGCCGTCCAGCCGATATGGGTCTGCTTGCCGCTGTAGATCTGGCCTGAAGCGCGCTGATGGATCCCCTCCAACGCGCGCACCGGCCCGACCACCTCGGCGAAGTCATCCTCGAGCAGGTCATTCGATTCCAACTCGACCTTGATCGAGTCCAGCATGCCGGCGGCGTGCTCCTCGTCGCTGCCGATCAACGTCACGAACTCGCGATGGCCGTAGACCAGCGCCCACAAGCACGCCGTCTCGCTAATCGAGGTCTTCCCCGATCCTCTGGGCATCGCCATCGCGAACAAGCCGCCCTCGAGCACCGCCCGCTCGATCTTGGCGATCACCTTCAGATGATCGTCCGACCACGGCAGGTGGAATGTCTGCGGGAAGTACGCCTCGCAGAACAGCCGAAAATCGCGCTGGGCGGCGTCCCGCTGCTCGAGGTTCCGCGGCGGATGAACCCACTCGCCGGTCGCGATGTCGCGTCCGAGCAGCGCCATCTCGCGATTACGTTTCGCCGCGCGTTCCTTGTGTGCTTCGTAACCATCGAGCCCGTCTCGTTCCGGCCGCGGCCGATGGCGTTTGAGGACCAGCCACCCGACGTAACGCGGCAGATCGATGGTCTTGCCGTCGCCGATGTGCAACCCGGCCCGGGCGCGGTGGCGATAGATCGTACGTTCGCTGGCGACCTCGCCCAGCGGCGTCGAGTTCAACAGCTGCACGAGCTGCGTCGGCATCAGCTTACGCGGATTAATCGCCACGTCCTGCGCCCTCCTTCACCAACCAGGCCGCGTAGAACACCAGGTTGAGCGTCCCTTCCGCATTTGTCGGCGCGCCGTCGGCCACGTCCTGCTCGAGCATCACCACCGTCACGAGCTGGCCCGCCGCGCCGCTGAGCAATTGAGCGGCGTCGGCCAGCGACAGAGCCGCCGGATTGAGTTTCTGCTCGCTCATCTACGCCGCCTCCCGGTACGCCTCTCGCGGCCACAGGGCCGCCGTGCCGCGACGTATCCGCCCGCCGGCGGTTTCGGTACGCCCGAACTCCCGCGAGAGCGCTCTCAGGCGGATGTTCGGTGCCGACTCGGACCATTCGTCAAGAATATCAAGAATATCTCGATATTCTGTCATTTCGAGTGGATTTCCGGCCGAACTCATGGCTTCATGTACATGTAAGCACGACGCATACGAAACGGAGACAAAAAGATGAAAACGCGAACGACCAAAACGACGAACACGAAACCTGCCCCGGAGACGCTCGAGTGGCTGCTGGCCGCGGGCCGCAACGGCGTACAGCGGATCGACACGCTGAGCTGGGGACGGCTCGGCAAGATCTACCGCTCGCGCAACGCCACCCGGCAGATCCGCCAAGCCATCGAGCGCGCCGCTCGACGCTGCGGATATTGCCCGCAAACGATCATGGGATTGAACGCCTGGTAAACAAAACTCGGAGACGCAACGATGAAACAGCGAACGAACAGAAACGCCGCACGCGACGCTTGGAACGCCGACGCAACGGTCGCCGCCGTAGCGCACGTCGCTTGGATCGCCGAAGACCAACGCCGCATCGCCACGATCATGAACGAGGCCGCCGCCAAGGTCCACGAGATCGAAAAGGGGATTCACGATTCTGCCGCCAAGATCAAACGCTGGATCGAAACGCAAGACGCCGACGCCGGCGTGATCGCCAAGGAGCTGGCCAAGCATCGCGTACGCACCGGCGACCTGAACAGCCGCTTGGTCGACGCGTTCGAGCGCCGCGGCCAGCGGGTATACCCGACGCCGTACACACCGATCGAGATGCCTTGGGCGCTCGTCGACAACACCTACTAAAAAGGAGACGTGATCATGACCATCGAATTCAAAGCCGTCGAATGCGACTCCGCCCACGACGCGATCCAGCACGCCGACGCCAGCGGTTGCGGCGACGCGATCAGGCTGGGCGGCAAGTACTACGCGATCTTCAAGGCCGAAACGGACCGGCTGGCGGCCGCCGGCGTCGAATTCGCGTACGTCTGCGATCACGACGGCCGGATCGTGACCGTCCCGGTGAACGACTAAGGAGACCTGACCATGACCGTCTACGCACTCAAACAACTGCTGGAAGACATGGATGACGACGCGGAGATCCGCTACGCGCACCAGCCAAGTTGGGCGTTCGAGTACGCAATCGACGATTGCGTCTCCGTAGATCCCTGCGACGACGATCCCGATGCGGACGACGACGCCTCGCCGGTCGTATACCTCGTCGAGGGAAACCAACTCGGTTACCTGCCCGGCCACGCCGCCGCCGAGATCGGCTGGTAGTAACGCCGCCGAAACCCGCTTCAGCGGGTCGCCCGGGCGCGAGAGATCCGGGCCTGACGAGGCAAACCACGGGAGAACACCATGAAGAAGAACGAAGTGAAAGTCGGGCACACGTACGTAGCGAAGGTCAGCGACCGACTCGTGCCGGTGCGGATCGACAGCGTCCACAGCAAGCAGGGCTGGAACGCGACCAACACGAAGACCGGCAAGCGCATCCACGTCAAGAGCGCCCAGCGCCTGCGGCAGGAGGCCAAGCCGGCGAGCGGTCGCAAAGCCAAGCCGTCCGCAGGTACGCGCCCCGAGGTCAATCCGACGGTCGAGATCATCACCGGCCAACCGCTGCCCGCGAAAGTTACCAAGGACGCGAAGCCCAAGCGCGTCAGCGCCCTCGACGCGGCGGCCGCCGTGCTGGCCGACGCCGACGCGCCGATGTCCAGCAAGGCGTTGATCGAGACGATGGCCACGCGCGGCCTGTGGTCGAGCCCGAACGGCAAGACGCCGCACGCCACGCTCTACGCCGCCATCCTGCGCGAGATCAAGGCCAAAGGCGCCGACGCCCGCTTTCGCAAGGTCGATCGCGGTCAGTTCGCGTACGCCGGCTGACGCTTTCAAGTCGCTCCCTCCGACGCCTCGGTCTTAGCCGAGGCGTTGCTTCGGTCTGAGATCCGCTTGGCGCGCCGCTTACGCTTTTGTTTGTACATCACGGCCAGACGACTACAGCATCGTTTACAGACGCCCATCAGGCCGTTGCGCCCGGGGTATTCGTAGTAATCAGTCTCCGGCTTGAGCACCAGACACTTACGGCATCGCTTCCACCAAACGCCGCCCCGCAGTACGCATCCGCTGTGAATGCGTTTGTGCTCCAGCCGGGTGACGAGCTGCAGGTTCTCAATTCGGTTATCGAGTTTGTCGCCGTTGATGTGATGCAGTTCCTTCCCCGACGGTACTGGGCCGTGACGCTGCTCCCACACAAGAACGTGTTCCATCTTGAGCCGACGTTCCCCGGGCGCCTTGACGCGGCGATAACCGAACTTCGTGACGTATCCTCTGGATTTCGACCGGTCCCTCATCGCATGTTCTCCTCTCGAGGCTTCATCGGCAGCGGCGACGTACCGGTGCGTTCGAGAACGGCGGGCTTTCCGGAGAAGCGCTGGAAGCGGTCGCAGATCACGTCGCAATACAGGCAGTCGAGCTCCATCATGAAGCACCTCCGTCCCGTTTGCTCCGCTGCGATCAACGTGGATCCCGATCCGCCGAAGAGATCCAACACATTTTCGCGTGCGCGGCTTGAATACTGAATTGCCCGAACGGCCAACTCAGCCGGCTTGGCCGTTAAATGTTCCATGCTCTGCGGGTTGACCTTCTTGATGTGCCACAAGTCGGTCGCGTTGTTCGGCCCGAGGAAGCTGTGTCCGGCCCCTTCCTTCCAACCGTAGAAGCAAATCTCAAACGCGCCCATGAAGTCTTTGCGCGTCAGCACCGGGTGCTGCTTGTCCCAGACGAGCCCCTGGCTGAAGTACAAACCGGCCGCCTTCAACGGCACCGGATAGTTGCCGAGGTTCGCATACCCGCCCCAGATGTAGAACGATCCGCCCGGCTTGAGCACGCGCGAGGCATTCTTGAACCACGCCAGCAGCATCTCGTCGAACGCTTCGGCCGACACGAAGTCGTTCTCCAGCGGCCGATCCTTCGCGCGCATCTTCTTCGCCGTCGGCTTGGCTTTCTCAGGATGACGTGCCAGGTCGAACTTCTGGTGATGCTTCGCGGATAGCGGAGCGGCGAACGAACTGTTACCCGCCGCGATCGCATTGTTGGAGCGCGGTTCCACTCTCACGTTATAAGGAGGATCGGTATTCAGTAGGTGTATGTGTGTGCCGTCAACCAATCGATCGACGTCCTCGACACTACTGCTGTCGCCGCAGAGCAGACGATGTTCGCCCAGGATCCACAGGTCGCCGCGGCGCGTGATCGGATCGTCCGGCGGCTCGGGCACGTCGTCCGGATCGGTCAGGCCCGGCGTCACGCCGGCGGCCGCATCCATGAGCTGCGACAACTCGTCGGCGTCGAAGCCCAGCAGCGTCCAGTCGATGCCGGCGTCCCGCAGTTCCGCCAACTCCACCGGCAGCAACTCGAAATTCCAGTCAGCCAGCTCGGCGGTCCGGTTATCGGCGATGCGATAAGCCCGGATCTGCTCCGGCGTCAGGTCGCGGGCCACATGCACCGGCGCCAGTTCGAGCCCGAGCTTCTGCGCCGCCTTCCAGCGCGTATGACCGCAAACGATCACGCCGGCCTCGTCCACTACGATCGGCTGGCGGAATCCGAACCTTCGAATCGACTCGGCCACGGCGTCCACCGCCGCATCGTTCAGACGCGGATTGTTCTCGTACGGCTTGATCTCGGCCAGCGGCCGCTGTTCAACCTGCATTCTGGATCTCCATGTTGATATTCATTAGCCGACTTCTCTTACTCCTGACCGATTGCGTTGTAATTACGTTCCGATCGCAAAAGGGGTAAACTGTGGTGGGGCGCCGTACGAGCAGGTTACGATGGACGCACACGTCGAGTTGTATATCCAGAGCAATTCCAGCAATGAGTCTGTCAGCACAGGCCCGCTGCCCGTGGAGCACTTGGGAGGCGATAGATATCGCCTCTTGAGCGCATCCATGATCGAGGATCTCACTTTTCAGGACGTCTTTGAAGCCGATCGTATAGACGATTGCACAATTCAGTTTCGACGCATCGTCGAGAAGAGTCAGTGGCGTACGTTCACATACATGGTTAGCCGCGAACTCGTTGAATCCGAATCGCTGAACCAGTATCTCGATAGCTGCGACGTTCGCGGATTCCAATGGGAACGCCTTTTTGGAGGGATGTTGTTTATCCATATACCTCCAGGCTTGGATTACGATCCCACAGACGAAATCAATGCGTTGAGTAAGTAAGTCTCTACGCAGCCGACATGCCGACAAGATTTCCCGAGGCTTCTGCCGAAAAGGCGGCAATTTTTCCGCCACGTGGAAACAAACTCTATTAGTATCCCCTGCTGTTCCCATTGGTATAGAACCGCCGTAAGTGATGGAAGTACCTATAGTTACATGAACCATAATCATAGTTTGTTCACCTATCACGCCCCATGGCCAATGTTCGCGCTATCTAGGCCTGATGTCCCCGGCGTCACTAGCCGCCGTAAGTGTTTAACACAGCTATGGTTACGCTGTCTTCGTCCGGACGTGGTGTATCTGGTGAATGTAGTGTATCTTTTCAGCCCCCTCCCATATTTATTCACCATTAATGGACCAGTGTTTCCGCGCGCGAAGGGGGTTAGATAAGATACACCAGATACACCAGAGTCACCCAAAGCGTTCCGCGCGAAGCTGTCCGATTCAGATACACCAGATACACCAGTCATGATTTGTCTCCCGTAGTATGCAGACGCCAGACCGTTCCGTTTTTGCCTCGGTTGGCGCTGGCGTCGAGGTAACCGCCGTTGACCACGCGTCGCCGGAAATGCCGCAGCCGGTTCCCGACCTGCCTGGGTGTCGGGACTCGGCCGGGCGGACAGCCGACGGCGCTCTCCAACGCCGCGCGCATCGCAATGGACGCGTCGTCGTTGGGCGGCGCCGTGTGGCTCGGAGGGTAGAGTTCGCGCAGCATTTCGGAGACGACGAGACCGGCGCCCCAGGCGTCGTACTCGCGCCACGCGGCGATGAGTTGCGCGAGCGCGTCCACGGTCGTGTCGGCCGACTCGGCCAGCTTCGTACGCGTCAGGCACGGATCAGGCAGGCCGATCCAAACGACCGCTTCACGCACCACCGCCGACCAGCCCTCGAATGAACCGAACGGCTTGAGATTCTGTTTGGGCGCGCCGTTGCGCAGGTACGCCGACAGAATCGTCAGCGCCGCCGCGAGCAGCGCGCCGCGATTGGCGTCGATCCAGCCGAGCAAGTTCTCGTGTCGGAAGCCGGTGCGTTCCTCGGGTTGTTCCTTGAGACAGTCGATCCGGACGTGGATGATGCGGCGCATGGTGTCGGCGGCGACTTGGACGTTGTTGCCGGAGGCGTACCAGGCCGGGATCAGCGGCAATTCGATCTCTTCGCTTTTGCCGAGGATACGGTCCTTCCAGCGCGTGCTGGTCAGCGCGCGGTCGAGCGCGTCGTTGCCGAACGCGCCGTCGAGGTTGTCGAACAGAATCATTCGGTCGCCGGCGATCGCGATCGCGGTAAGCTTCTTGCGCATCTCGTCGGCGTCGTGCGCGTAACTGCTGACCGGCATCTCGCGGCCCAGCATGATGTGGCCGATAGTCTGGGCCAGCAGTCCCTTGCCGGCGCCGCGCACGTTGGCGTCGATCAGGAACATCGGCGACGGGCCGGGGAACGCGAACCGCGCCAGCGGCGTCAGCAGCGCCGCGAGCCAGGCGGCCTTGTGCTCCTCGGACTCGAACGGAAAATCGCAGACGACCTCGAGCAGCGAACACAGCGCCGCATCAGCGTCGTCGAGATTGACGTCGTCATGAATGCCGGGGAATGCGTCGTGTTTTACAGGCTCGAACAGTACGCCGGTGCGTTCGTCGTAGCCGGGTTTTTGACAGACGGAGCCGTCCGGACGGAGAATCGGCGCGTCGGAGACGCCGGTCAAGTAACGGATGCCGTCCCACTCGGCGCGGGCTTCGACGGCGCCGACTATCCACCCGACCGGATGCGCGGCGACTTCCTCGGCCTTGCGATTGAGCTTGGTGAAGGTGGCGCAACGCGTCATACGTTCGCGCAGGTTCGCGGCCGGCAAGGTCTGGATCGTGCCCGAGCCTTCGCAGCGCAGAATGCCGTCGGCGGGCTGTTTGTCACGGATGACTCGAACGAGGATGCCGCCGCGCTGATAGATGTCGGGATCGGCGGTCAGCGCTTGAATCGTCTCGCGAATCACGCGGTGTTCTTCGGTATCGATGAAGACGTTGGGCCGGCCGCGCTCTGGCGGCGCGGGAGGCGTATCACTGGCAGATTCGACGAGGCTGAGCAACTCGTCCGCCGTACCGCCGGCGTCGCGCCAGTCGCTGGCGTCCTTACCGTCGCCGGGCAACTCGATGACCCGGATCTCGGCCGCGCGGTTCTGGAGACGCATCGCGACGTCGGCGGCGTGTTTGCGACCGGCGTTGTCCTTGTCGGCGATGATCGCGACACGTTTACCGTGCAGCGCCGAGTCATCTGAAAGCTTGTTCCACTTGCCGGCGCCGCCGGGATTGCATGTAGCGATCAGGCCGAGGTCGGCCAGCCGGTCGGCGTCTTTTTCGCCTTCGACTACGAACACCCACATTGCGGGATCGGCGGTGAGCAATTCCGGCAAGCGATAGAGCACGCGCGGCGTGCGATTGAGTTTCCAGATCCAGCCGCCGGCGCCGTCGGGCCGGCGCTGTGCGAACTTCTTTCCCTCGGACCGCACGACCTGGAAGAGCAGCCCGCCGTCGGCGTCGCGGTAGTCGTACGTCGCGACGATCCGACCGCGTCCGTCGCCGTTGTTCTTCGGCGGGAACAAGTCGCCGAGCCGCAATCCCAACGCTTGACAGACCTCGACCGGCGAGCAGCCGGCGTGACAGTGCAGCAACACGCGTCCGTCGTCGCCGCGTGAGACGCTCAGGCTGGCGTGACGATCGTTGTGCGCCGGGCAACGAGCATCGTGACCCGACCCGGTGCGCCGCACGCCGTCGAGACGGGACAGGATGTCATGCAAAGGATCGCTGTTCAGGTTGTTAGCGCGGCTCTCGGACGGTGTCCAGCGTCCGGACGGATGATCCGGACGCGCGTCCGGACCGGTGTCCGGCGCGTCCGGAACGGTGTCCGGACAGGTGTCCGGCGCGTCCGGCGCGTCCGGCGCTATAGATGTAGACATGTCCGGAAGTGTCCGGCGCGCGTCCGGCGCGGTGTCCGGAAGTGTCCGGCGCGCGTCCGGCGCATTCGACAGCCAATCGTGGACCGTACTCCGGGGCACAGCGAGTTCCTTCGCGATCTGCCGGATGCTCCGGCCGGCTGCGCGTAATGAGATCGCCGTCTCGCGTTTGTCGCCGTTTACCGCACTCAACCCAGATACCTCTCGATCGCTATCCACACGTCGCTTACCGAGCGCGCCAGCACGTACACGCCTCCAAAACGCTCGATCATGCGCTGGTAATTCCGTTGATCCGTCGTCTGCCGCCCGTTCGGGCTCTTGACCTCGATCTCCAGCCGAACGCCGCCCGGCAGAATTCCCGTCAGGTCGGCCTGGCCGGGTACGCCGAAGCGCACGACGCGTTTGCCGAACCGCCCGACGCCGGCATTCGCGCGCCACAGCCGCATGTCCCGGCGTGTGCCGAACTCGCGCAGGATCGTGTTCTGAATCCGCTTCTCGCAAACACCCTGCGTCATGCAACTACAGCCATTTCGTCGGACGTTGACCGCGGATTTTCGATCCCGGATTCGGCGAGCGTCTGTTTTAGTACCAGCTCCCGATGCCCCATCCGGCGCAGCAGCCGGCGGCCCGCCTGGCGCACTTCCGCCTCGACGCGGTTGAACACGTCCATCGCCTCGCGGTCGCGATCCTTCTCGCGACGATTGACCGGTCGGTTTTCAAACCAGTCGCCGACGGCCGCATATCGCACAGCGGCGCCGATCACGTCGGCTTCGAGAAGCCCGTCACTCCTGTCGCTATTCGCACTCATGCTCCGATCTCCATGAATCGCTCGCGCATCTCCTCGCGGCGCACCTCAAATACGAATCCCCGCGGCCAGCAGCCGAACAGCTCGCGGTAACGATGCGACGCCCATCCCTCGGCGAAGCCGCGCTGACGCGCGGTCGCCAGCAAGCGTTCGTAAGCCGCCCGCTTCTCCTCGAGCTTCGCGGACGCTGGATCGATCAACTCGAGTACGCCGTCGACCTCGGCGACCGCCGGCGAAACGCCGAACCGCTCCTTGAATCGATGAATGCTCCACCCTTCACGGAAGCCGCTGGCCTGTCGCTCTTCCTCGATCAGATTCCAGATCTGTCGGCGATAGCCGAAGTCGGAGTCGTTGAACTCGACCAGCTCGCCGTCGCCGTGGATCTCGGGCTGCTCACGCCGCTTCACGTCCGCCGCCGACGGCGTCCAGCCGCAATCGGGACAGGCATAGACGTTCGTGTCGAACAGCAGCCCGCACTGCCGACAACGGCGTAAACCCAACGGCTCGCTATGCCCGACATTCTTCCCGTCGAGCGAGTAGTCGAGCCGACGCGTAACCAGGCCGTGGACGTGATGATTGCCGGCATGGTCCAGAACGATCGCGCCTTCCTTGCCTAAGCAGGCGCGCATCACGCGACCGATCATCTGGAAGTGCAGGTTCAACGACGCGGTCGGACGGACGATGATCGCACATTCGAGCGCCGGCAGATCCCAGCCTTCGGTCAACACCATGCAGTTACTCACCACCAACGTCTGATCCGAAGCCAGGCGCGCCAGGACCGCGTCGCGCAGATGGCGCGGCATCGAGCCGTCGAGGTGCTCGGCCGGTACGCCGGCGTCCCGGAACGCCTGTGCTATGGCTTTCGAGTGGGCGACGTCGACGGCGAACGCGACGGTGCGTTTCCCGCCGGCATGCTTGCGCCACATGCCGACGACGTCGGCGTTGAGTTCGGCGGTGTTGGTGCGTTCGGCCAGCGCGCCGACGCTGTAATCGCCGGCG
>Ga0180434_10008630_pt1 | contig 11221 bp, 8 predicted proteins | sample SS_ome_7_FD_132453 | JGI IMG/M metagenome (GOLD analysis project Ga0180434, IMG submission 132453) | Hypersaline lake sediment archaeal communities from the Salton Sea, California, USA - SS_1_D_2 metaG | ecosystem: Environmental > Aquatic > Non-marine Saline and Alkaline > Hypersaline > Sediment... | reverse complement strand
CGCAACCACCTGCTCGCCCTTGACGGTAATCCCACCGCCCAGTTTGACATTGAACCGAAGCCCTTCCGGTTCGGACGGGACCAACGTGCCGCTGATGCGCGTACCGTTGAGGAATACGGCGGTGAATTTCCCACCGCCCGGAGTTTTGGCGACAACTTCCAGCAGGTATTTGCAGTCCAGGTCCATCGTACCGCAGGCCCAGCTAAAGGTGAGTTTCGGGTAACCTTCGGTAGTATCGATCGCCAGGCGATCGCCGGTAACAAGCACCAGATTGGGCCCCAGGGGTCTGGGTTCGTCGGGGCGTTTGACCGAAATGCGATAGGACCACTGGGCGATCTTGTCCAACGGAATATTAAGCATCCCGTCGGCGCCCAGCGCCACTTCCAACTTCGCTCCGGGAGCAGTTCCGCTGATTACTTGCCCGTCGGTGAACGCGAATCTCAGGTTGCTCTTTAGCCCCATGGCCATACCAACCAGGTTATCAGACTTCAGGTCCATGGCGCCGATTATCGTTGAGACTTTGAATGATTCGTTGCGGATCTCGCCGACGATGGGATCGTCGTTCCTGAGCAGCACGTTGTCGGCCGTTTCCAGGCGCTCGAGATCAACCCCGCCGAAGGACGAACCGACCTTCATGTTCAGAATCCTCGTTCGCACTGACATCGGAAGGTCTTTCATGAGTTGGTGCATGGGAAACTTGGCCATTATTTTAGCGTGAGCGGACGCATCGCGGTTCTGGGACTCGAAGTGGCAGAGTATGACGGTCTTTCCCGCCGGTACGGTCAGGGAGTTGTAACGAACGTAGATGGTATTGCTCTGGACCTGCACGGCAGGGTGGAGCCTGGCGCCCTTTGAGGTCACCACGTGCAGAGTCGGGATACCGTTCGAACTGGACGTAACGGTCCTGAAAGCCCAGTCCTTCGCGCCAAATGTCTTCTGCCCGGTATTGGTGACGGTCTGCCGGACCGAGTAATTGGTACACGTGTACATCTGGACGTTTACGGTGATCGGCGAGGCGCTGAGATTCTCGAAGATATCCAGCCATCTTGCCAGCGGGCGGTCCTTGTAGACCTTGATGCGGCGGTAGACCTTCAGACCGCTTCGATTGCACGGACCGATTTCAATTTCGTCGCCGGCCTTGTTACGCCATCCGGAACGATTATTGGCCTGCACGTTCGAACCGTTTATGTGGCAGTACATACCGCCGCTGTAGGCATATGGCGTTCCGCGATAAACGTTACCGTAATACTGCAGGTCCCAGCGATACCCACCACCGTCATTCATTATGTAGTATCCGCTGGAAAAACTTATAGTCCCGTGCTTCTTGATGTGTACGCCTGCGGGATTTCCGGTCGGGGTGCCGGAAATCGCGGTGGTGGAACTCGATACTACAGGCGGACGTTCCGGCATGATTGTTGGCATAGGCCGGCGAGCGACGAGGATATCGACCGCTGCAAGCAGCGCAATGGCAACCACTGAAAAACGACGGATGATTCTCGTGAAACTCCGTTCGATCATCACACTGACCCTTCGCGTACTTATATCGGACATAAAGCCCGTATTCTTTGACGCCCGGACCGGCGGGAAGTTCCCGATCTCAAACACCGCCCATCGGCCAAGGCCCTGGTATTATAGTAGCATCTTGGGGCAGAATCACAAAACACAAAAAAACGCCGCCGGAACTATACCGGCGGCGCAAATGGTGGAATCTTAACGATCCTGCAGGAGAAAACTAGACTTTCTGTACGTTTGTCGCGCGGGGGCCTTTCTCGCCGGCGACAACGTCGCAAGTCACTTCATCGCCTTCGGCGAGCGACTTGAATCCGTCTCCGGCAATGTCGCTGAAGTGTACAAATGCGTCGGTTCCATCTTCCATCTCGATGAAACCGAACCCCTTTTCGTCCTTAAACCACTTTACTTTACCGTTAGCCATCTGCCGGCTCCTTCATTAACTAGCGCGTCGGATTTGTTCGTGACAAAACGCCTGGATATTACGCCAGACCTTTCGGCGGGACGGGAAACGCTTCCACAATCAGCCCACCAACCCATCAGCACTTATTCCTAACACGAAACTTACCCATTAGCCCGCAAGCCTGTCAAGTCTGTTCTGAACTTAAATAGACCGCTATTTCTTAACTGACAACACCTTCCGAATATAATCCGAAATGAGATGAATCTCAGATTTATGTCTCCAGCCTTTCCGTTTGGCGTCCATCCGCTATATAGTCGCCTCCGAATTCGAAAAACCGGCACGCCGCCATTTTTCCATCCTGGTCATGTCGTGACACTCCAGGCAACGCGGTTGTCTGATATTCTCCGCCTTACACCGACGCAAGACGACCACGCCGCTGCCGGCGGCAGGGACAAAGGGATTCCCAACAAACTTTTCGGCGTCAACGAACTGTCGCTATACTTCGCTCGCTATATCCGCACCGCCGAGCAGGCAGGCACGCGCGTCATTTCAGGCCGAGTACATCTGTCATATCGTACATACCGGGCGCCCTTTCCTCGAGCCATTTCGCCGCGTGCAGCGCGCCTCGAACGAACGTGTCGCGCGTGTGGGCCGAATGCCCCAGCGTCACCGTCTCACCAAGGCTTCCGAACGATATCGAGTGCTCGCCGATTGTGTCGCCAAGGCGGATCGCGTGGATACCTATCTCTCCGGGATTCCGCGGACACTCGCCCGAACGACCGAAGACGACCGACTCGTCGTAATCCTTAGAGACCGCTTTGCAGATACTCCTGGCCAGCATGATCGCCGTTCCGGAGGGAGCGTCCTTCTTGAAGCGATGATGCGTTTCTGAGATTTCGATATCGTAGTTTTCTCCGAGGGCCTCGGCGGTGATTGCAGCGAGTTTGCACAGGAGGGTGATGCCCATCGAGAAATTGCCCGCCTTGACGATCGGGATCGCGCCGGCGGATTCGAGGATTTCGGCTTCCTGGTCGGCGGTCAGACCGGTCGTACCAATAACCATCGCAATACCACCGTCGCGACACGGACCGAGGAACTTCATCGTACCGTCGGGAAGTGAAAAGTCGATTGCGACGTCCGGTGTATCACCGGACAGCCCCTCCGTTACCGCGACACCCACCGGCTCGATACCGGCGAGGCGACCGATATCCTTACCGATGTCGGGCGAACCGGAATACTCGGTGGCGCAGACGATCTCGAACGCCTCGTTATCCGCGGTAAGAGCGGTAATCCGCTTCCCCATCCTGCCCGCGGCGCCGATTATCGCGATTTTTGTTGCATCTACTTTCATTGAAAAATCCTCTTGCGTTCAGTTTATAGTCCGGACGATGAAATCGCCTACGGCCCGGGCGTCGTTTGCGATCTTCTCACAGCGCGTGGGCAGGTCCGCCAGCGAATCGATCGCCGGATGACGGGCCAGATCCCGCCCGGTGGCCTGTTCGATGGCCTGTGGGAACTTGGCTGGATGGGCGGTCGCGATGCAGAGCGTGGGTTCTGATGCGTCGGCGCCTCCGGCGCCAACAGGGACCAGAGTCCCCACCACCGAATACCCGCACGCCGTGTGCGGATCGATCAGGTATCCGTAAGATTCATAGCATCGCCTGATAGCCGACAGGATATCGTCTGTATCCGCCGCCCCGGCCTCGATCGCTGAATCGACCGTCCCGGGCAGATCGCATTCGATCTCCAACCTGCCGGTTTGGGCAAACTGCTCCATCAACGACCGCAGGCGGTCCGAATCGCAGTCAACCTTGTGATAGAGATACCGCTCGAAATTGCTTGCCACCTGGATGTCCATCGCCGGGGCGAGCGTCTGGTGGACCTGGCCGAGACTGTATACCCCGGAATTGAAAAACCTCGCCAGGATGTCGTTTTCGTTAGTGGCCAGAACGAACTGCGAGATCGGGGCGCCCATCTGCATCGCGTACCACCCGGCAAGTATATTTCCGAAATTCCCCGTCGGCACGCATACGCGGATCGTTTCGGCACCCGTCCGCCGCTGCAACTCGAATGCACCGTGGAAGTAGTAGACCATCTGCGCCAGAACGCGAGCCCAGTTGACGGAATTAACCGCCCCAAGGGAGCATGCCTGCTTGAACTCCAGATCGCAGGCCAACGTCTTCATGATTCGCTGACAATCGTCAAAACTACCGTCAATGGCGATATTGTGTACGTTGTCGTCCAGGACAGAGGTCATCTGGCGTTCCTGGATCGGCGAGACTCGCCCGGCAGGATGCATGACGAAAATATGTATCCCCCGACGACCTCGAACTCCGCATATCGCCGCACTGCCCGTATCGCCGCTGGTGGCCGCCAAGATGTTAAGCTTTCCGGACCGCCGCGCCAGAATGTATTCGAACACATTGCCCAACAACTGCAGCGCCACGTCCTTGAAGGACATGGTCGGACCGTGCCACAACTCCATCACGAACATTTCCCCAACGGGCGATATCGGCGCAACGCCCGGATCGAAAACCTCACCGTACGACCGGTCGATCAGGTCCCGCAAATCGTCGCTGGGGATGTCGGTGGCGAACAGGCGGATCACTTCAAACGCCAACTCGGGATAATCGATTTCCCCCCAGTCGTCCAGGCGGTCGGAAAGGTCCGGAATATCCCGCGGGACGATCAGCCCGCCGTCGTCGGCAAGCCCCATCATCACCGCGTCCTGGAACTCCAGCGGTTCGATACCTCCGCGTGTGGAAACGTACTTCATTGCGATTCCTTTAGAGCCTGTGCGCCCTGTCTTCTTCAGCCTGCTGGCGCCTGGTGGCTTCCTGGAGAGTGTGCTTCTCGCGGCGGGTGAGGCTGTTAAGCCCGTTGACCCTGATCTTGTCCAGTATGCGATCTATTTCAGCCTGCTCGGCGGCCCGCTGCTTCATCTTGCGGTCCCACGCGCCCTGCCTTCGCTTCAACCCGGCGTCCCGGGCGGCGCCGCGAAGCCTGGGCAGGACCCATACCCACACGCCCGCCATCGCCGCCCCGCCCAGATGGGCCGCGTGAGCCACCCCCCCACCTGCGCCACCCTGCAGTATCGAATAGATCGCAAGCCCCAGAAACAGCAGCGCCGCAAACCGTATCGGTACGAGGAAGAAAAGCAGAACAAGGCGAATCTGGGGGAACAGGATCGCACACGCCACGACAATACCGTAGACACCACCGGATGCCCCCAGCAGTGGAATCCCCGTATTGCCCCCCCTGGCGAAGGTCGCGAGAACATGACATATCCCCGCGAAAACTCCGCAGACAAAGTAGAAGGTCACAAAACGCCTGGCGCCCCAGGCCCTCTCGAGAACCATTCCCAAGAAGTAGAGCCCGATCATGTTGAATATCAGGTGCATAGGATCGGCATGCAGGAACTGGAACGTTATGTAGTTCCAGACAAACCACCACTGCGCCGGGATCAGCACCAGGTATGCGGTGACATTGGGAAGCAGTTGCAGGAAGAACATCGCAATGTTCGCGATCAGCAGCACCGCGACCACCGGACCGGGTTTGGGCATCTGCCCCGCGACCATACCGCCCCCGCCGAAACCTCCACCGAAACCTCCACCGTAACCCCCTGCGCCCCGATCGTCTTTCCAGTATGGTCTATCGTGTAGTCCCATCACATCACCTTGCCAAGCCAATACACCCCGAGAGCGGCGATTGTCTTGGCGTCGTGTATCGTTCCATCGGCCACCATGCCGCGAACCTCAGCATCACTGCGCACTTCCACGGATATTCGCTCGTAGACTTCCAGGTTCTGTCGCCCGGGCGTAAGCTCGGTCGCAAGGTACGCCCACATCATCTCGTCAGTAGTTCCCGGGCCGGTGTAGAACTCGGTGAGCTTCTCGATCCTGCCGGCTTCGTAGCCCGTTTCCTCTGTCAGTTCCCGCCCGGCGCAGGCCTCGGGCTCTTCGCCGGGCTCGAGCATGCCCGCGGGCAGTTCATAGAGATGTTCATCGACAGCAAAGCGGTAGTTCCTGATAAGAACTATCGATCCATCATCGAGAACGGGCAGTATTACCGCGGCGCCGGGGTACTTGAAAAAGTCCCGCCGGACCAGCCGCCCGTCGTCCATCTTCACCATTACGCGGTAAGCCTTGGCGACCTTACCGTCAAAAACCAAATCGCATTCCTGAAATCTGTCGTACATCCGTAGGATTATACGCCTCAAATGCGCCCGGGACAATGGGCCCCGCCGACACAGCTTGATCAGGGGCGTCGACAGGCCCGGTGATGACAAACTCGTTTTGCCTTGTTCGGCGGCGCCATTTGACTAAGATGTTAGAGTTTCCCACCGTCCGGTGGGTGCCCGACCTATGAATATCAAGAGAATTGCCATCCTGGGTTCAACCGGAAGCATCGGTCGCCAGACGCTGGAAGTCATCAACGACTCAGGCACCCTGGAGGTCTGCGCGCTGGCGGCCAGAGGGAACTGGAAACTGCTGGCCGAACAGAGTCGCCACTTCGCCCCGCAGGCGATCGCACTTACCGACATAGACGAGGCGCACAATCTCCGCAAAACCCTGGACGAAGACACGCCGGTATTCACCGGACCCGATGCGATGACTCGACTCATCGAGACCGTCAGACCCGATATTCTGCTCTCTGGCGTGGTCGGGGCCGCGGGCCTGGCGCCCACACTGACCGCTATCAAATGCCGCTCCACCCTCGCAATCGCCAACAAGGAAACACTGGTGATGGCCGGCGCGATCGTCATGCCCGCCGTACGACAGGCTCACCTGAACCTGCTGCCCGTCGATTCAGAGCATTCGGCTATCTTTCAGTGCCTCGCTTCGGGCAAGCGATCCGAGGTTCGCAGGGTGACGATCACGGCTTCGGGAGGGGCGCTGCGAGACATGGACGATCGGACCGCCGCGGAGGCCACAGTCGACCAGGCCCTTGCCCACCCGACATGGCAGATGGGCAGGAAAATCACCATCGATTCGGCTACAATGATGAACAAGGCCCTGGAAGTAATCGAAGCCCACTGGTTGTTCGATCTGCCGGCCGACGAGATCGAAGTTGTCCAGCACGGCGAGTCGATTGTTCATTCGTATGTCGAATACTGCGACGGGTCGGTGATCGCCCAGTTGGGCATGCCCGACATGACCACGCCGATAGCATACTCGCTGCACTATCCCGACCGTCCGGTGCGCCCCGGTTCGCCGCTGGACCTGATCGCACTCGGATCGCTGAGCTTTGCACCCTTGGCGCCGAGGTACAGGCGTGCCGTCGACCTTGGTTTCGAAGTAATCTCGCGAGGCGGACTTTCCGGTGCGGTGCTCAACGGCGCCAACGAGGCCGCCGTCGAAGCATTCCTTGACGGAAAAATTCGCTTCGGTCAGATTGTAGAACTTGTTGAAACAATATTAAAATACACGCCTGCAACAGACGAAATAACATTGGACGCCCTCTTGCAGGCCGACCGGTGGGCTCGCCAGCAGGTCAACGAAAAGATCGTCTGACAAAGACGAATCCATGCCCTGAGGTACTGATGGAAATACTTACATTGAGCATTGTCACGGTTCTTACCCAATGGGTATGGCCAATATTCCTGTTTCTCTTTGGGCTCGGCGCGGTAGTATTCGTGCATGAGCTAGGCCATTTCCTCGTCGCCAAGGCCGTCGGAATCAAGGTCGAACGGTTCGCCATCGGGTTCGGACCGCGGGTCTGCGGATACCAGGGCAAGGAAACTGACTACTCGATAATGCTCCTGCCCCTGGGCGGATACGTCAAAATGCTGGGGCAGGAAGATTTCGCGCCTCTGGAAGATGAGAAAGGCGTCCCCGATCCGCGGGCATACTCCAGCAAATCTGTCGGCGCGCGATTCGCCGTAATATCGGCCGGCGTGATAATGAACGTGATCTTTGCGGCAGTCATGTTCGTGATTATCGGTATGATCGGCATGCCGGTCCAGGCGCCGGTGGTCGGAGGCACCGAACCGGGCTCCCCATCGAGTACGGCGAAGATCACGTGGCTTGACGATACCGGTAACCCCATGGACGCCAAAGACCCCGGATATCCAACGGACCAACCGGATACCATCCAGGCGGGCGATCGGATGAAAACGATCGACGGTGAAGGGTGGATGTTGAATCTACTGGGCAGAAAAGTCGTGCGATTCAGGCGGGTGGCGGTACAGGCGTGGCTGTCAGACATAACCGACAAATACACGCTGGGTATAGAACGCACCATCGGCGACAAGGTGCTGAAGGGGCGGGTCACTCTCGGTTTGAAGATGGGCCCCAGCCCGTCAGGATCGGGTGGTATGCTGCCCTCGTTCGGGCTCAATCGGGCAAACTCGACCATCCTGTTGCGCGGAGCGGATTTCGTGCCCGACGACGGTGATATCTTCAAGGATAAGGACAGGATCGTCGCGATCGACGGGCGGAAAATCGAGCATAACTGGGACATCGAAAAAGTCCAGGAAACCCTGTCGGGGCATCCCGTCCAGATAACGGTCAAACGGAACGTTGACGGAGAGACCACGCAAGTGAACCTGCCGTCGATCCAACCGATGCTCGTCAACACCGATGTATTCTATCTCAAGGACGGAGAGACACTTCGCGGTAAGGTTACAGATTTCGATAATAAAAACAGGATCCTCACGCTGCAGGTGACTGAAAATGGCGCGAAGATCGAACGGAAGGTATCGGCCGAGAACCTGGCCAACACGCAATACAATCCAAAGAGCGGATGGTCGAAGGAATTTCTCGACGTGCTGGGCATGATCCCACGCCTGCGGATTGGCGCGGTCACCGACGGATCGCCGGCCCACCAGGCCGGACTCCAGGCCGGCGATATCATTGTCCGATACGGGGGCTACACCGCTCCCACACACCTCAAACTAAAGGAACTCAATAAGAAATTCGCATCCGACGGTGCGGATATCATCGTCATGAGGGACGGAAAGCAACTACCGTCCCGCAAGATCAAACCAAAGACTTACCGCGGAAACGTCCTGCTAGGGATCATCGTTAACCTCGACATGGAACACCTGGTGATAGCCGGCGTCAGAGAAAACTCGCCGGCAGCGGACCAGGAAATCATTACCGGGGACGTCATCGAAAAGGTCAACGAACAAGACGTCACCACCTGGCCGGACCTCCTGACCGCACTGGGCAAACTGAAAGACGGGAATGTTACACTGACTGTGAGGAGAGGCAGCAATCGCTCCGAGAAAACTATCGTCTTGGCAGACCCGCCCGTCTCCGATCAAACCGCCTTCAACACCACAATCCCACCGCTATTCGATAAATCCGATTACACCACCAAAATACTGACCGGACCATGGAACTACCGAATCCTGATGGACCCGAAGATATCCAGGGGCCCGCTGTCCGCCCTGGCATGGAGCGGTAGGGAAACGATGTTCTTCATCGCCACCAGCTACGCCACTCTCCGAAGCCTGATCAACCGAACGGTCTCGACTAAAGATATCGCCGGACCGGTGGGCATCGGTAATATGGCTATCCAGGCCGGGCGAAGAAGCATGCTCGATTTCGCGTACTTCATGGCCATGATCTCGGTATCTCTGGCTGTGATCAATTTCCTCCCGTTCCCCGTGGTCGACGGCGGACACGCTCTGTTCCTGATCATCGAGAAGATTCGGGGCAGACCTCTCAGCGTGCGCGTGATGAACGCCGTCCAGATGGTCGGCCTGGCGATGATCCTGCTGGTCTTTGTGCTCGTCACCTGGCAGGATGTTTCACGAATCTGGGGCGGATGATTCTTGAAACCCAAACCAGCACGGAAGTTTCATAAAGACATACTTGAAAATCCCCCGCCAATCTTTACCATACCGTTTTCATGCAGCGCTGCGCTAAATCCCTAAGGGAACCTTCCAGCAGCGTCCGATAGACACTAAAGGAACAAAAAATGTCAACCAAGATCAAAGGCGTAATCGCACGACAGATACTCGATTCTCGCGGTAATCCCACCGTGGAGGTGGAGGTGTCCCTGGACGACGGCACACTGGCCCAGGCCGCCGTACCTTCCGGCGCCTCGACGGGCGAGAACGAAGCGGTCGAACTCCGGGACGGTGACGAAAGCGTCTATTGCGGTAAGGGCGTTCTCCAGGCCGTCGCGCACGCCAACAACGAACTCGCCCAGGCGGTCATCGGGCTCGACGCACTGGAACAGGAAACCGTAGACACCGCGATGATCGAGACCGACGGGACGCCCAACAAGTCCAACATGGGCGCAAACGCCATACTCGGGATTTCACTGGCGGTTGCACGCGCGGCGGCAAAGTCGCAGAACACGCCCCTCTACGCCTACATCGGAGGGCAAGAGGCGGTAACCCTGCCCGTACCAATGATGAACATCCTCAACGGCGGAAAGCATGCAGACGGGACGGTCGACTTCCAGGAGTTCATGGTCCAACCGTGGGGCGCACCGACGTTTTCAGAAGGCCTGAGAATGGGCACGGAAGTCTTCCACGCCCTCAAGGGCGTACTCAAGAGCAAGGGATATAACACCGCCGTCGGCGACGAAGGCGGATACGCCCCAAGCCTCAAAAATAACGACGAAGCGCCGGAACTCATCTGCCAGGCAATTGAAAAAGCCGGTTACAAGGTTGGCGAAGATATCTTCCTGGCGTTGGACCCAGCGGCCAGCGAACTGGTCAACGAAGCCCGCGCCGTCGGTAAGGAAGGGTATCGCTTCTTCAAGAGCGACCCCGACCGCCTGGCCACAAGCGACGAAATGATTGATATCTGGACCGCGTGGTGCGAGAAGTACCCCATCCGAAGCATCGAAGACGGTCTGGGCGAGGACGACTGGGACGGATGGGTCAAGCTGAATGCGAAACTTGGCGACAAGCTACAACTCGTGGGCGACGACCTGTTCGTCACGAACGTGGAATTCCTCAGGCGAGGCATCGAACTGAAGGCCGCAAACAGCATCTTGATCAAGCTCAACCAGATTGGTACGCTTACCGAGACGCTGGCGGCGATTAAATTAGCCCAGGACAATGGAATGACAGCGGTGGTCAGCCACCGCAGCGGTGAAACGGAAGACACCACTATTGCCGACCTTACCGTGGCGCTGAACACCGGACAGATCAAGACCGGTTCAGCCAGCCGCACCGATCGGGTCTGCAAATATAACCAACTGCTGCGTATTGAGGAGCAGTTGGCTGACAGGGCAATTTATGGATCGACGACCTGGAACAAAGGCTAACGATAACACTACAGGCTCAAGATTAGGCGGCGCCATCGGGCGCGGCGTGGGGTTCGTAGTACTGGCCGGGCTGGGAAT
>Ga0180434_10008629_pt1 | contig 11221 bp, 10 predicted proteins | sample SS_ome_7_FD_132453 | JGI IMG/M metagenome (GOLD analysis project Ga0180434, IMG submission 132453) | Hypersaline lake sediment archaeal communities from the Salton Sea, California, USA - SS_1_D_2 metaG | ecosystem: Environmental > Aquatic > Non-marine Saline and Alkaline > Hypersaline >... | reverse complement strand
GTCTGTTTTCTTTTTCAAAGCCGATGATATACCAATTGCTGTTTCAGGTATGGACGTGCCGATTCCCATTAAAATGAGACCCAAGACAATGCTGGGAACACGGGCAATCGTGGCTACTTTTAGACCGCTCCGCAAAACGATTTCGGCACTGACAAGCATAATGAAGATGGCTCCAGCGAGAATAAAAATGTCTTTCCACTTTTTCGGCTTTTTTCTTTTCTCAGGAGAAACTCCAGCTTTCTTTTTCTTTTCCCGCAAATAAACAGAAAAGATGTATGGAAAGTACAGAAGCAACAGAAAAACGCCTTCCAGTCTCGATATTCCGTTCGGAATGAAGATCAGTATGACAGCGCTGGAAAGAAGCATCCATACGCTGTCCCTTTCCTCGATCACCATTTTCACATGAAAAGGTCTAATGACTGCAGCCAGTCCCAATACAACAAGAAGAGTGAAAATATTGGACCCGACGACTGTACCCAAGGAGACGTCTGAGCTGCTCTTCAAGGCAGCCAGTGTGGAAATCAAAAACTCAGGGAGCGAGGCGAAAATGGAAAGTACGAGGAGAGTAATGGCAATCTCGGAAATCCCGAAGGCAAGGGCAATCCTTTTGACGCTGACCAATACTCGATTCGATGCCAGCCAGAGAATAATCACAAAGGCAACGAATAGACCTATCCACATCAACACTTCATAGCTCCCTAATTTATTGGCAAATACTACTCAATAAAATTACCCTTGCCTGTTCGGCACACTCTAGATCTAAGTCCTTGGCTTCAATAATCTTTGTGAATACTTTCTGAAAACTCCTTCAAGACTGAAAGACAAGAAGACTACAGCTGGGCTTTTTATTTTCCATTTTTGATAGCTGTAGAGTTGATCTGTCTACATGTTTACAGCATATACGAATTTGAAGTCAATGGGATTTTAAGATAAGGTTCCAAAATATGTAGAAATATTTATCTCTCTCAATTGGCGAATATTTCCCTCCTTTGCAAGCCGTTTGATTGAATATTATCACACATATGTAAGAGGCTGGTATGATTTAAAAGATCTTTTTAGTTGTTTTAAATCTTGCCTTGTTTTTTTCAGTTGTTCTATTCGCTTTTGGAGAAGGGCAACCCTTCCCTGATCATCTAATAGGAGGTACTATTTGTCTCTATCACTGTTTTGGAGATTCATGTCCAAAGCTTTGACTCCCCTCGAGCGTTGTGCTATATGTCTAGTGCATTCCTTGATCGTAGAGGGGAATTCGGGTATGAGTGCTGTGAAACTCAGGGCAACACCAATTATTTTCCGCAAGATAAAGTCTTCTGGAAAGAGATCTCTGCGATCTCTGCCGAGTGACATCAGCCATGCGCTTGCCCTGGAGCGTTTCGGCCCGAGAGTTACGGAGAGAATTATCTGTAATATTCGAAACAACGAGGGGAAAATCGCCTTCACCTTCGTGACCTTATCTCAGATCTTGACAGAGGCCGCCGATTCTCCCCGGGTGTGACCCGGCCATTTTGAGGTCAAGGTGCAAATCCCTGCCAGGCCGGGAATTCACCTGCCGGAAGAAATGGTGTGGAAAAACTGAAGGAATCAATGCTGCCTTGCTCTGACAGGAGGCAGAAACAGGCCGCTATCAAATGAGGGGAGGGGAAAAAGGGTTGGATAAAATGTTGTTAGGACCCGCTCTTTTTGAGAGCGGGTCCCAACTCAGTCTAAGAATTCCGCTTATATCAGCTTGATCTAGAAATATTCGACTCAGTCAAACTGAAGGATCTTGACGATCACCGTGAACGTGCCCGTTGCGATTCCGCCCACGGCGTAGGCAAGCGTGACCCGTTTGTTCTTCGTAACGAGGTGTTTACTGAAAACAACCGTTCCGGTACCAAAGGGTGCGAATGACAGGGTCCATTGGCCGTTCCAGGTATCCCAGGCAGCCTTGTCGCCGTTCTTGAACTGGCCGATCGTGTTGTTGATCGGTGTCAGATCGGGATTGCCGCGCATCAACATGGCATCGACAACAGGAGCGGCAGCGCAGTGGTGAAGAATAACCCGTGATTTGGCATTGCCGGTTGGAGAAGCGTCATTGGTGAACTTGGAAGCTGTGGGGGCGCCATCTTCGGTCAGATGGGCGATGATGGTCACGTTTTCGCCGGCCATGATCGGCACATTGGCCTCGATGACGGCATCGTTCCCGCAGGGAATATCAGCATTGGCCACGCTGATTTTAATGTTGTAGACGCCAGCGTCCAGACGAAGGGGACCTACCACTTCACCGAACTTGAAGGCCTGTAACGCACAGGCTCCATTCACAGCGACGTCCACGGGAAGAGTTGGATCTAAACCCAGATCCTCTCCCGGAATTCCATGGATAACGAAGACTTTTGCCTTCTCAGCCATGGATTGGCCTGGCAGCATTGCCAAAACGAACAACGCTGCGGTGAAAAGCAATAATGTCTTTTTCATGCTTTTCCCTCCTTTTGAAATGTGTTTTTTATTGAAACGGCATCCGCCGATTGCAATACTTCGGGAAATAAAACCGTATCGATGACATGAATAATTCCGTTGGAACACGAAATATCTTTTTGGAGAATTTTGGCGCCGTTAACAGTTACGTCATTTTTGCTTTTGGTTATGGATAAAGACTCCCCCTGCACACTTTTTACCGAAGTGTGGTTCCCTGAATAAGCGAGCATAACTCTACCCGGAGCCATGTGATAAGTCAAAACTTCATTCAACAAGCTTTTTTCTTTGAATAAGGTTTCGATGGTTTCGGAGGGCAAGCGGGCAAAGGCATCGTCCGTGGGTGCAAAAAGGGTAAATGATTCTTCTCCGGAAAGCACTGTATTCAGTTCCAGACACTTCATGGCTTTCATCAGTGTTTTGAGCCTTTTTTGCTCTCTTGCGGCCTCGATTATATTCATATCCCTATGCTCTATCTATTTGGGGATATATGGAATGTGGCCGAACAACGTTTCTCCTCTTGTCGTGTTTGTTTCCGAAGGGATTGTTTCCTGATCTGTTTCATGCGCCTATTGTATGGGAGTCCGTCGGCTTCAGGCTATCGCCAAACCACTTTTTTGATAGTGGTTGATTGCCGGGTTGTTCTGTCGAGATTGACCTAAGGTCTTGTGGTCTTTTTGGTGACAAGGAAGGAAATTAGCCGGATAGACGGAGGACTCGAGCTATTCGAGAAGGTTGTTTTTGACGGCATACTGGACGATCTCGGCGACATTCTTCATCTTCATTTTCTCCAGGATTCGGGCCCTGTAGGTGCTCACCGTGTTCGAGCTGAGGAAGAGTTCACTGGCAATTTCCCGGGTCTTCTTTCCTGAAGCGAGGAGGCACATGACTTCATACTCGCGGTCCGAGAGCGCCCTGTGCAAAGGAGCGTCGGTGTCTGTGTCGAGGTAGTCGACCAGTTTTTCGGCGACGATGGAGGAAACGTATTTGCCGCCCAGGGAGACCTTTCGTATGGCCTGAATGAGTTCGTCCATGACGCTTTCCTTGGTCAGGTATCCCGATGCACCTGTTTTCAACGCCCTCACAATGTATTCTTCCTCTTTGTGCATGCTCAGCATGATCACCGGGAGGGCGGGCTTCCGCAATTTCAGCTCTTTCAACACTTCGAGCCAGCTTGGGCCGGGCATGTTGATATCCAGGAGGACGATATCCAGTTCCTTGCTTGCGATCATGTCCAGCACTTCTCTGCCATTCCGCGCTTCGGCCGCGACCTCCATGTGGGGTTCCTTGGCAAAAATTCTTTTCAGACCCTCACGGACGATGGGGTGGTCATCGGCGATGAGCACTTTGATCACGTGTCCTCTCCTTCAATGCGCGTCAAAAATTGGATTGCCTTTTCTCGAGTATAACACAGATCCGGGTCCTGAAGCTAAAGTAAAATCCCCATACAGACACGGCTTAGCTCATGGCGTGAAATTTGACCTGGGAATTCAAGTGTGGTAATAAATATCTTCGGCAAATAACCAAGAGGGATCTATTAAATGTGACAGAGCATGGGCTCAATATTGATATGGAGGCTGTTTCATTATCCGATGGATGTCTGGCCAGACATGTTATCCGGAAGGTTGACCCTTGGCTCGATAAGAATCCTGCAAGGTTGGCAGCATGAATGAGATAAGCTCCCAAGATATCGGCGATATTCTCCAAAAAAAACGAAAAATCATTTCCGAAGCTGTTGTCGATCGCATGTATGCACGCCATCCTGAGCTCTGGCAGCCGTACGGACAAGAGGGACGCCAGATAAGCCTTCGCGATGCCGATTATCACTTGTCTTATCTCATCGAAGCCGTTCAGTTGAATGATCCGTCCGTGTTTGCCAAGTATTTTGAATGGCTGAAGGATTTGTTCGCCAGGTTGAATTTTCCAGATTTTGTCCTCCCGACAATGCTGGACAGCTATCAGGACGTCTGCAAAGACCTGCTTCCTGCGCCTGCCGCGGCTTTGATCGATGAGCATCTGGACGAGGCCAGACAACAGATCCACAAGGACGAGTTTGAAGCCGCTTCGCACCTTCATGAGGACGCCCCTCTGTATCCCCTGGCCAAAAAATACCTCGACACTCTGCTCCGTGGCGACCGGCAGGAAGCCAGCCGGCTGATTCTAGATGAGGTCGAGAAGGGGGAGGATGTCAAAAACATCTACCTCCACGTCTTCCAGCGCACACAGCATGAGATCGGGCGGCTGTGGTTTTTGAACGAAATCAGTGTGGCAGAAGAGCATTTTGCCTCGGCCGCCACACAACTCATCATGTCACAATTGTATCCTTATATCTTTTCCACAGAGAAAACAGGGCGAAAATTGGTGGCCGCGTGTGTTGCCGACGAGCTGCATGAGATAGGACTTCGGATGGTATCTGATTTTTTTGAATTGGATGGCTGGGATACCTACTATCTTGGCGCGAATGCCCCCATTGCGGGCATACGGGAGGCCGTAGACAAGCACAACGCGGATGTCCTCGCTCTATCTGTCACTATGCCCTTTAATCAGACCCAACTGAGCGAGACAATCAAGGCTGTCCGCAGCTCGAATAATAACAATCCGCTGAAGATAATGATTGGAGGGTATGCGGCTAACTTGTTTCCTGATCTGTGGCGACGTGTGAACGCTGATGGCTACGCTGGCAATGCCGAGCAAGCTGTCCGCATGGCGCACAGCCTCATCTCAGAGTCGGAGAATTAAAAAAAATGAAAGATACAAAGTCAGCAAGCTATGTCGTCTTTCATTGTGATGACAAGGGAAAAATCGAAGAGCTTCTCTATGATGATTTGGATTCGGGCAACATTTTCAAACCCGGCGTCATGTTTTCCTCAACTGTCCATCGGGACAATCTGGGCAAAGCCCTGAATTTTTTGCTGGAAATTCGCACCAACGGCATTGCCGTCGGCTGGGAGCTCAATATCGCTCTCGGACAAAACATCGAATCCTTTCGTTTTGCGGGGCTTCGGAAGGACCAATCCATCGTAGTGATAGGTTCCAGGTCACAAGCGGGCCTGCTTCAATTTATCAGAGATCAGATAGGGGGCACGGATCATGAGCTGACGACAGGATTAGAAGCTATCTCACAGACATTCCAAAATCAGATCCAGAAGGCAAGTGAAACCTTTGACTGCGATGAGATCACCCGCCTCTATAATGAAGTCTCCAGCATGCATCGGGAGCTGGCCAAAAAGAATACCGAACTGGAACGCGTCAACGACCTCAAGAATCAATTTTTAGGGATGGCGGCCCACGATTTGCGAACGTCCCTGTGGACGATTCAAATGTACAGCCGCTTTCTTCTCGAGGAACTCCGGGATTCGGCGGATGAGGATCAGCTGAATATGCTCACAACAATTCAGGAAAGCAGTGAAAACTTGAAAAATATTGTCGGAGACTATCTCGACATTGCCATCATCGAATCGGGAAAGCTTCAGCTCGAGCTGAAGCCCACAGACCTCGGGGAACTCTGCGAAAATTGCGTCCACTTGAATGGAATTTTAGCCGAAAAAAAACAGATACGGTTGACCTTGGTGCACAAAATACTACCGAAGCTTATGCTGGATGCGGCGAGAATCGAGCAGGTGGTGAACAATTTGATCCACAATGCTATCAAGTTTTCCCCGCCCCAAACTGAAATTCAGGTCGGCATACATCGCTCCGGCGATGACGCCATCATCAGTGTCCAGGATGAAGGGGTCGGCATCCCTGCAGATATCTTGAAAATCCTGTTCGAGCCCTTTGAAGGGAGGCGCACTTCCGGGACAGAAGAAGAAAAGGGATCGGGATTGGGTCTGGCCATTGCCTGCAAGGTTATCCGGGAACATGGAGGAAAGATCTGGGTCGAAAGCGAGGTCGGTGAAGGCTCGAAATTCTCCGTTTCCCTGCCCCTCAACCCGAAGTGATGGGGCGTAAACAGCCGCGCCCATCAACCTATCTTTTTTCCAGATTGTGCGGGCCTCGTTTCAGGGAGGACCTAAGGCTTCAAGAATCTGGATAAAACACATGCCCTGCCTATCGATTGTGCTCAGGCAGATTGGAGGTGCGGCAGGCAGGCCTGGTAGACCTCCTCCGGCGTGATGCTTCTGAGACAGCGGAAGTCCTTGTGCACACATTTCCGTTGACGGCAGGGGCGGCAGGGAACGTCTTTTTCGAGTAAAGTTGCCTTTGCCTGCCAAGGCGCGAAATGGGCGGGCAGAGTAGGCCCGAACAAAGCCACGATCGGCGTGTTCGTGGAGGACGCGATGTGCATCGGACCGCTGTCCGGACCCACGAACAAACTTGAAGTTGAGATAAATTCTCTCAGCTCTCTCAGGTTGAGCTGGCCGACAGAAGAAATAAGAGGGGCCGAGCTTTTGTTCACAATTTCTACCTCGATTCCCTTGTCTTCCTCACCACCGATGAGCAAAATTTTTGCATCGTTAATGCCCGCCAGGAGGTCGGTGAGGGCGATAATTTTGTCCGTTCCCCAATCTCTGAATTCATTGCCGGCGCTGATGTGGAGGGTGATGAGTTTATACCCTAGACAGTGGTTGCGCCTCAAAAATCTCTGAACTCTTTCGGCCTCCAGCGCTTTTGCTGAGGGAAGTTTTGGCTTGGGAATGGACGAGGGGGAAATGCCCAGGGCCTTGATCAGGTTGACATGGCTTTCGACGCTGTGGATGTAGCCCTCTTCGGACTCGCGGGGAATGGTGATGTCATAGATGAAATGTTTGTACTTTATTCTGTGGCCGATTTTCAAACCAGCTTTGGAAAAAAAGGTAAAGAGTGAGGCTCGCGGGCCTCCGTGAAAGTCGATGAGCACGTCATAACGGCGCTTTCGGATTGTCCTGATGTGACGGAGGAAACCTGTCACTTTCAGTTTCTTGGCAACGACGATGATATCGTTGAGGTCGGGATGCCCCTCCACCAGTTCCAGGTAGGGATCATCGACGACATAGGTTATCTCGGCAGCAGGGAAATGCTCTCTGAGAAGATTCAAGGCCGGGGTTGTCATGACAATATCCCCGATCCGCCGCAGCCGAACTATAAGGATCTTTTGGATCGACGATGGGTCAATTTTGGGTTTTTCTTTCGGGCTCAATGGTTGCCTCGTCGATGAGCATAACCGGAATGTCGTCTTTTATGGGATAGACACGGGAGCACGTCATGCATTTGAGACCTTTGCCGTCAGCCGTAAGCTTGATGTCTCCTTTGTCTGCCGGACAAGCCAGAATCTCAAGAAGCTGTGGATCAATAGCCATGAAAATCTCCTGCGCACCATCTTATATTATTCATCGGCGCGCAGTCAACGTTTCCCACACCCATGTGTGCATTTCTATATCCCCGTTAGCATTGAAAGGGGAGTGTGCTATCGAGTGATCAGGATGTGTGATGAAAAAAATCGGGGGGATTCCGTTTGGGTTTGACAGAGAAGCGAAGAGGATGATATTTTTGTCGGGAACATGAGCGATACATTCGGTGTTGACGTAAGCATCGGCCCCTATTCCGGCCGGATCCATCCCGATTACCATACACCCGATATTCTGAAGGCGGCAGGTGATTGTGCGGCTCTTTTGCGCCGCCCATCCTGCAGAATACTCGATGCATCACGGAATAGAATCGGCGCGGTCACCCTCTCTCTTGGGGCAGATAGAACTGTTGACGTCGTGATCAAAGAATTTCGGACAGAAGGCGTGGACAAACTGAAAAGCCTTTTCCGAGCATCCAAGGCCCGGAGAGCCTGGAGAGGAAGCCTGGCCTTGGTCAAGGCCGGGCTCGGCACCCCTCTTCCTATCGGCTATCTCGAAAAAAGGACAGGATCCTTTCTGGGGCAGAACTATTTCCTCAATGAATACATCTCGGATGTGGCTGAAATCCGCGTCCTCTTTAGAGAGCTTTCATCGGATGCACTCGTTCAGCTTCTGGAGGAGTTGGCCGGCTTTCTTTCTCGATGTGCCGAGGCAGGAATTGACCACAGGGATTTATCGGATGGGAACATCCTGGTGAGGAAGAGCCCGGATGGGCAAAATCAGTTTTTTCTCCTCGATACCAACCGGATCTATCTCACGGATAAGATCGGCACTCTGCGAGGAATCAAGAATTTGATTCGACTGGGAATTCCCAAGCATCACCAGAAGACCTTTTTAGCCCGGTATTTGCATCGGACTGCTGTCAGCGGTTGGCTGTGGACGTGGTACAGGTTGAACAAGTCCGGCTACACGAATTATGTGGCAATCAAACGAACTCTCGGGTTGAGAAAAATCGCGCAAAAGCTTAAGATTCAATAACATGAGAGAAACCTTTCGATGGAACTCTTACGCGGATCAGCCCCACAATGTGGCCACGAGATCAGAACGGTTCCGTAGGCATTTCCGCTATCTGGGAAGCTATTTCGGTCTTGTCGCGGCCAACGTGAACAAGTTCTTTCCCGGGGTGACGCTCTACAGAAAATACCGGAAACAGATGTATGAAAAACCGGTCTTTATCGGCCGTCCCTTTGCGCTTTCCCTGTCACCGGCCGAGGGCCGGAACGAGGAGGTTGTGACTTTTTTTTTGGAGACGGGGATACGGCAGGGCCTTGTCCGGATTCCCTCTTGGGAGCAGGATCAGATCCCCCGCTACGCTGAGTTCATAGATCTTCTTTTGTCCAGGGGTGTGGAGGTCACTCTTTCTCTCCTGCAGCGCAGGGATGATGTTCTGGATCTGCCCCGTTGGGGAGATTTTCTGGAGAGGATTTTCGGCCACTTTAAAGGGAAATGTTCCTTTTTTGAAATTGGTCATGCCTGGAACAGGACAAAGTGGGGTGTTTGGAATTACAAGGAGTATCTCGGGCTGGCGCACCAGGCGTTCGAGCTTGGCCGAAAACACAATGTGAAACTGGTGGGGCCGGCCGTGATCGATTTTGAGTTCCATCTCTATCCCCCCGTTCTGAAGGAAATTGCCTTCGACAAAGTGAGCTCGCTCTTGTACGTGGACCGGGTGGGCGCGCCCGAGAACAAGCAGTTCGGCTGGGATACATCGGCCAAGATCGCCCTTTTGAAGGCAACGGCAGATGTCAGCACGCAGGAAAAGCGGGACCTCTGGATAACCGAGTTCAACTGGCCTCTTGAGGGAATGGGAAAGTACTCTCCCGCCTCGGGCAAACCCAACGTGACCGAGGAGGAGCAGGCCAATTTTCTAGTGCGGTACTGTATACTGGCCCTGGCGAGCGGGTTTGTGGAGCGGGTTTACTGGTGGCAGCTTGTGGCGCCGGGCTATGGGCTTATCGACAGCCGCGAAAAGATGTGGCGAAGACGTCCCGGCTATGCTGCCCTGAAAATGATGGTGCAGACGCTCGAAAACAGCACCTTTAAGGCAAAAATCCCCCATCCCCGGGCAGAAATCTTCACCTTCTCCAGAGGAAAAGACAGACTGGCCGTTGGCTGGACAACCGGGGCAGAGGTTGATTGTCAATTTCCCGAAACAATAGCGAGAGTCGTCGATCGCGATGGGCAGAACATTTATGTTGGAGGTCAGACTCTCACTCTGAGCGGGAAACCCCAGTACATTTTTTATTAAAACTTGATCTTGAGTCCGGCTTTGATGGTGAAGCCGGAAAAATCAACTATGGCCAGACGCGCGTTGGACACGCCGGCCTCACTCGGTTTTTTCTCCCGGAGAAAGAGAAGGGGGTAGGATTCTCCGGCAGTGACACGGCCTTCCCAAATATAGAGCTTTCCTGTCTCCGATGATGAAGCCCCCTGGGAATCCACGTACTCATCGGTCCCCTCGAAATTCTCTATTTCAGCGTAGCGACCGGATGCCTCGAGAAAAAGGATGAGGGTGTTGGAAACAGCTTTTTCCAGGCTTATTCCCCCGATAAAGCCGAATCCCGAGGAACTGGCCTCACCCCGCCACTCCTGCCACTGGTTCTCATCCTCGAACCTGTAGAAATACGTGCATTTGGCCAGATGGTACTCCACGCCTGCTTTGAGCCGTAGGAACGTCAAAGGGTAGTAGGACAGCGTAAGACCGGCTGGGATATTCCTGACTTTGGGCCCTGTCACGAATTGCTCCGTGAATTTCCTGTCTGGAAATTCGACAGAACTCTCCATCTTTCCATAGAAATAATCGATCCCGAGGTTGATGGCCATTTTGGGCGTTAAGTAATAACTCAATTCCCCGCCCAGAACGAAGCTCCAGTGAAAGGGGGAAACAGATCCAACCGGCGTCTCTCCCAGGGTGGCACCGTAGAAATCGACCAACCCCTCTGCCCCTTTGTTCAAGTCCCCGGCCACGATAGAGTTGAGTCCCCCTGAGATGGAAAGAGCGAACCGGCTGAAGGCCCGTTCAGGAGTGGGCGTCTCTTCTGGTTCGAAGATTGTCTGGACGGGTTTGTCCTCGACCACCTCTGTCTCGAGCGCTTCTTCTTCGGGCGCCTCCTTGATGTCTTCCTCTTCTGGAATCTGAATTTCCTCTTCGGGCACACGGCGCTCGATCTCCAGAACTAGGCTTTCATGGACAAACCCGGAGATGATCCTTCCGTCATCGAGGGTTATCTCGACCGTGTACCACTCACCCTTTTTCTGGGTGGCCTCTATGAGAGTCCCCTGTGCCAGTTGGTGAGTGATCGGGCTTCCGATATCCGGACTTTGCCTGATGTTGGCTGCTTCGGCGATGACTTTGAGCTTGTAATATGCCTTTTGGCCATACAGAGGACTGACCCATAGGCATACCAGAAGAAGAAAAATGGCCCCCGGGAAGAGGAGTGTCT
>Ga0180434_10008627_pt1 | contig 11222 bp, 9 predicted proteins | sample SS_ome_7_FD_132453 | JGI IMG/M metagenome (GOLD analysis project Ga0180434, IMG submission 132453) | Hypersaline lake sediment archaeal communities from the Salton Sea, California, USA - SS_1_D_2 metaG | ecosystem: Environmental > Aquatic > Non-marine Saline and Alkaline > Hypersaline > Sediment... | reverse complement strand
GACCGTGTATGTCTCGCCAGGTGAGAGAGTTACTGGGGTGTCCAAGACCTTTCGCCAGAGGAGGAAATACCCATTAGTCCCACTTGCATAATACCATCCAGCAACGAATCCAACTTCTTTTATGGTAACATCGCCACCAGAATTATTCGTGAAGGCTCTGGTGATGCCTACCACCTTTTGTTCGTCACTATTTACAGCTATGCTGGACCTTTCACTTTGTGCCCCATATGATAGTTGTCCTGCTCCTGTTCCATTAGCAATCAATGTGTCCAACGCATAGTCATCAATAGTCATGGCAGTATCTCCAGAACCAACTTGGATTCCTCTATTTGAACCTCCCGCAGACGGGACGTAGTATTGTAACGAAACATAATCATTCGTCTGACACCACATCTGCATAGCTCGTATAGTCCCACCAGTATCCTTCCCGTTCGTGGTTCCAGAGGCAGTCCCATACTCACGGAAAATCGCACCCATCTGCTTTGTCCAGCCTTGGTCCTTGGCAAAATAGAACTGGTAGGTGATAGTGGTCGCATCACCGTTCAGTAGCTCGATGGGGGTTATGACATCACGGAGCATATAGAATATACGTCCTCCAGTACCATCGTTCATACCCCCCACAAGCCCAATTTCTTTTACAGTTATCGTTCCACCGCTATTATTTGTGAAGGGTCTACTACAGTTGAAATAATATCCGTCTGTTCCATCGGCTGTCAATGCTGATATCGTGAGAGTTCCATAGGATAGCTCACCACCTCCCGTTCCGTTGTCAATGTGACTGCCAAGAGCATAATCTGTCGGGTCAACTGCGGTATCATCGGTTCCAACGTGGATTCCATAAGAAACGGAGTTCTGGAATGCTGTGTGGTATCTTCTTGCACCAGCATTAGTAAAAAACGTTGCAAAAGGATTCCTACTCGTCCCGCCTTCATCATCAGTAGCAAGTCCAGCACTGGTTTGATGTCCCAACGCCGCCGCTAACCATCCAGACCCGCCCTGGACAAAGCTATTCCGTCCATTGTACTCGGCAATTTTCTTGCCGTCCCTGTAGTGTTCTACTTTCCATTTTACGTGCATTGTTCAACCACCAAACTTCGATTAGCCTCCACTGGCTAAACACGAATCCCTACAGACTGAGGGAGTGTAAAAAATTGGAATAACCGTCAAGTCTTACGGCTTGGTGAAGGTGCAGACCACGGACAGTCCATTCGGCGGTGTTCCAGAGTGAACAGCGTCCACATCAATGTAAATCCTGTCACCAGTAGCCAAAACCTCTGAACCATCAGCCTTGATAACGCCATCACGGGCGAAATATTCATCACCAATCGTAACCAGGGTCGAGAGCATATCCACAGACGCACCAGCCCTGTATCTCCGCACCTGAACATCAGTGGTGTTCGTTACACCCTTATCATGCACCGTGGCACAGACATCGGTCAAGGACCAGCCATTCATCTCCGCAGGAACAGCGGCGGCAATCGTCCCATCACCTGTTTCAACCGCCTCGTCGGAAGCGAATGGGGCGATAGTGAACGCCTTGTTCTCTATGGCAGAAATATCCGAGGTGTTGGTAGCTATGTCAGCCGTGTTGGTAGCGATGTCAGCCGTGTTGGTAGCGATGTCAGCCGTGTTGGTAGCGATGTCAGCCGTGTTGGATGATATATTGGTGGTATTCGTCGATACTTCCCCGTCGAGAGCATCGAACTCTGCCTGTGTCGGCCCTCCGGCGGCATCGTCGATTTCATCTTGAACATTGCTGCCGTCCTCGGTGCCGATGCCTCGTGCCTCGAGTCGCCGGGTTACGGTTTGCGTATCGGGAACATTCCTGTCCAGTCGAGGTGTTTCTATATTGGGTTCGACATCAGGTAAGGAATCTGGGGGGTTGGTATAACCTGTCGGGTTTCTACGAGGGAGTGGCGGCATAATATTCCTCATATGTACCATTGCTACGATGAGTATAAAAAGCTCACTCTTTTCGGTTCCTTCGGTAGTGGTCTACTAGTTCGCGACCTGTTATGTTGTGGATTTATGGACATACGCGTCACTATATCATTAGGATGGAGAGTATATACACTTTACTTTTTGGCGGGTGTCGCCCAACAAGATGTCCGGGCGACGTGCGGATATTCGTCGAACTCGAGAACTTCCGGGTCTATTATCTTTGCAATTTTGCGGGATTCATGCCATGCAACGATACGGAAGGCACTATATCCGGCTACGATGGCTCCGAATATGGTTGCCGAAACACCTATGATGAAGCCCAATATAAGACCCATTATCAGTATCACTCAGCTGCACGCTCCTCCGGTTTCCTGCTGAACTCTCCGCACCAGGTGAACGGGAACATCCTCGGCAGCAACGCGAACCATATCGTATGTTTCGGCCGCGCAGGGGGATAACGGTGGCATCTACCGTCCCTGTGCATGTGTTCGCAGCCGACACAGAACTGCGTTTTGCGCGGTCTTTTTGGCTGCCATTCGCCGCAGGAATCCGTCGACCTTACACGAGGTAACGATGAGTAGAAAGGTATATCTGACTGCTCTACCGGCGGGAACCTGTGGCACTGCCCGGAAATATCATGATAAAAGCAGTTCTTGCATAGCTTCTTCGTTTCGGTCATGGGAACCGCAGCACTATTCTCGACGGCGGATATATACTCCTTTCGCACCAAATATATAGTTGGCTCTATATGTCTATAGTCTGGGTGGTTCCGAAACCTTTATGATGGTTGTTTCCGATGCCTTCGAGCATGACCGATATCATGAAGGCGCTTCAGCTCGTGCAGAATCTCAGGAAGAACGGCATCGAGGATGCCCTCCCCGGCAAGGTGATGTATAATGACATCGTCATGCCCGACCACTATGACATACGTATGTCAAGAGAAGGTGATGAGTACATACTGTTATATCGCGAGGGATTCGACCTCGATGATTGCAACCGCGAGATAATGGAGCAGGTAGCGCAGCTCAGTTTGGAGCTGTTCAGGGGGCTGTTCGATGACACGACCGTCGATTTACCGAAGATAGAGATAGAGGACGATGTCATGTGGGTCACATATACCCGGCGCGATAAGGAGCCGTCGGCGTTCTTCACATCTGTCATATGTGAACTTTCGCCCTTCTGTCCGGCGCTTCCCATGGGCTTCAAGGAGAAGCTCTACGAACGCGTGGATATGAACATGAAAGCAGCGTTATTGCAGCGATGCGGTGACTTCATGGCCGGTACCGGGGCAGACGAACGAGACCCGCTCGGTCTCATCGAAAAAGAGGATGAGGCCGGCGAAAAGAGCGCCGACCTCGAGCCCGATGAGTGCGAAAAGGGTCAGATACCGTCGGAATCCGAATCCACGAAGTGACCGTCGGTGGACTCCCTGTCGATGCCAAGCTCGTTGCCGTCCATCAGCAGGTCGTTGTCGGTATCCCAGTCGTTGGGGTCGGTGGCGAACTCTATCTCCTTGTCGTCGGGAAGGCCGTCGCCATCTGTGTCCGGATTGTTCGGGTCTGTGCCCATCATCATCTCGGCCATGTCGGAGAGGCCGTCGCCGTCGTCGTCCGAATTGCCATCTCCGTCGCCGTCGCCGGAACCACCCTGGGCAGGACCGCTGCCGCCATCGCCGCCCTGGTTGTCACCGCCTCCGCCGTTCACACCATCGTAATCGGAGTCGACGAAGTGACCGTCGGTGGACTCCCTGTCGATGCCGAGCTCGTTGCCGTCCATCAGCAGGTCGTTGTCGGTATCCCAATCGTTGGGGTCGGTGGCGAACTCTATCTCCTTGTCGTCGGGAAGGCCGTCGCCATCGGTGTCGGGGTTGTTCGGGTCTGTGCCCATCATCATCTCTGCCATGTCGGAAAGCCCATCGCCGTCGTCGTCCGAATTGCCATCTCCGTCGCCATCGCCGGAACCGCCCTCCGCAGGACCGTTTCCAGCGTCGCCGCCCTGGTTGTCTCCACCTCCGCCGTTCACACCGTCGTTGCGGGTATTGAGTGGAAATGGGTCGTCAGGGTCCAGATATTCGTCCCCGTCGGTATTGGGATTGTTCGGGTCCGTATGCAGATACATCGGGTTGCCGTTCTCATCCGTTCCATACTGCCTGTAGTACTCGTCGTAGTTCGTATAGTTGGGTGGAGGTACCTGTGTGAAGTCGGCGTATTCCTCGCCGCCTGCATAGTCCTCGTCGTTCAGTGCGTCTTTCGGGTCGGTGGGGTCGAGTCCGTACTCCCACTCCCATCCGTCCGGAAGTCCGTCGTTGTCGGTATCGGCATTGTTCGGGTCACTGCCAGCATCGAACTCGTCGACGTTGGTCAGACCGTCGCCGTCGGGGTCCTGCAGGGAATCACCGGGGTCCAGGGGGTTCATGGCCACTGCGGTTCCGGCTCCAAGCAGGAGTATAAGTCCCATAAGCATTATCATCCAGGTCTTCATTGAAAGCACCATGGAATACTTCGCCGTCATAGAATATAAGGCTTGTGATACAACGGTCGAACGTTCCGATGTCTTTCGGTCAGAACATGAGTTCATCATGTTCGATATCCGTAGCTACGGGCATTCCGGCTATATCTGCCCGACTCTTGAGCTCCCTGACAAATGACATGACAACCTTTGGATTCATTCGTGTTACATTGTTCACGTATATCAAAAAATATGGCTTACGGACGTGTGCCATATGTTCATGACCATAAGTGGATATCATGAACTTGTTATCCATGAACACTATAGGCCACTGAGTTCTACCGCCCTGATTATATGGCTCGATTTTCAGCAGACCGGTCAAATATTCGTCTATGTCCTTATGCGCCGCAGCCATGCGGTTCAGGTCTTGAATTATCCCTCCATATTCGACGAGGTCCTTGCCGTCAAGGAAGATTGAAGGGTATTCGAACCCAACGCTTATGGAGCCTTCTATATACTCACCCTGGATGAAGTCATCGGCAGAGAACATGAGCTCTTCGGTATCCAGGTCCTGCGTGATTGCGCTTCGTCTGTTGAACCGTTCCCGGGTATCGTCGTGTATCTCGTATATATCATAAGCGAGATAATGTATGCCGTTTTCCTCTGTCCAGTTCCTGACCGTATACGGCGTGCAAAAATCATTCAAATCGTTCTCCATCCTAATCTGTTCATCACCTTCCGCCGACGCCGGGAATTCTACATATAGCCCGACCACGATTTGCGGCGACCTCGTGTATCTATGGATGCGTATTTTTGCTTCCGGACAATATACATGAACTGCATCCTTCACTTTCCTTGCGAGCTTTTCGGCCTCTTCCATATCGGTCAGGCGGCGCTGGTCGAGCGGTTTTTCCGTTGAGAACATAAGCTCTTCGACGTCGATATCTGTCGCTATCGGAGGATACAGGTCTCGCAGCCTGCCAATCAGCTTGAAGCCATCTATGCTCTGCGTCGTCTCCGGGCCCCATTTGATTACGGTCGACTCCACGGTCGGGCGCGTCATATTCTTTAACTGGCTGTGAGATAACGTACGTATACCAAGGTCCTCGAAGCGTCTGACCACGCTGGCTATACATACATCCATGTTTTCCAACCCCCTTGCGAACGAGTATATCTGCGGTATCTGGTCTGGGTCGGAATCCGGAGCAGGGAACACGCCGAGTATGAGGTGAATCCACCCGGTGCCCCTGTGCTGATGTATTATTATGTCACCGAGCTCGAGTTCGATGGCGTCCGTTACGGGTCTGCGGCGTATTTCGGATAACTCTGCATGGTCAGCATGGGAGGTCAGTTCGTCGGGCGGAAAATATAAATCGACCATATCGATGTATCTTTGTCGAGAAGCGGCGCTATCGGCGGAGAACATAAGCTCATCGATGTCGATATCCGTCGCCACGGGTGGGTAATGACCTGTGAAGCGTATCGGTCCGAATATGTGAGCACTACTTTCTTCCAGTTCTTCCACGTCGTATATTTTGGTCCACGCATCGTTTCTGGTCAGTATGCTGATGGTTTCGTCCATGTCGTCGATATCTTTCGGTCTACCTGTATCATTACTTACGAGAGCTATCGAGTCGCCGAATACGATGCCATCTCTTATGTGTGTAACGTAGAAAAGCTCTGATAAAAGAATGCGGCCCTCGAATACGGCCATATATAGCTGGTCCGGTAAGGCATAATCAAGGGCGGTAAGACCTATCTTTTTCTCCGGGTTCACCGAAAGCGCGTCCCATATCCATCGGGCTATCCCATACGGACCTTCGGCATCATTGCGTGCGCTCATCGTTCGTTACTATGGCGGTCAAGCGGCTATAAATCTTTTGATTCACAGCAGCTTCAACTGGGATAGCTCTTTCGGGGCTTTTCCCTTGGCCATGGGTATGAACGCCACGGTCGTCAGCGACCCCGATGGTATCTGCGTCCTTCCCTCGTCGTATGTTCCGATGCATGTCTTCGGGTAGAGCTTCATGAGCTTTTTCAGCATGAACGCCGGCGCTTTGAGACAAATCTTCGTGTAGGAACCGGCGAACCATTTGGTCCATTCGTCTGCGGTATCCACACTTCCTCTGTGGGATGCCTTCACCGCGGAATGGGCCACCTGCGCCGCTATCTTGCCCTTGTCCATCTTGAGCTCCGAGTTCACGACGATGTACATAACGATTTCGTCGGATTTCATACTGGTCCATAGGTATGCTTGGATATATATTTGTTTCGGGGGAAACGTTTATAGGACGGCAGTTACAATGGTATTCCAGCATGTCGGAGATAATCGATGAGCTCGAAAAGCGCGGCTCGACCTATGTGACCAGAAAGATTTACCGGCCCAAACAGGGCGGATGCCGCGTATCTGTCCCTCGAGAGTGGGAAGGCGACGTCGTAGTCGTTCTCAATCCGAGGAACATGCTCAAGCACTATATCGAATGCGTCGAGCAGATGAAGCGGCTCATGGATGAATGCGAACGGATGAGGAGAATGACCGAGGAAGAATTTGCCGAACTTCCATGTAAGCTGGTGATTGGCGAGCTCTACAAAAAAACACGGCGCGAGAACGAGGTCTGCAGGCAGTGTCCGATATCCAAACGCATAGACGAGCTCTCGGCGGAGATAAAGGACATACATGCCGACGAGCTGAAGGAGATTACCATCGACCCGATAGCCGAAGAGTTCTTCGACGACCTTGACACCCCTGATAAATGATGGGATAAAAACGATATGTACATATATACTTTGCATCAATAGTTCTGGCGAGGTTATATAATGCCATTGGAAGAGAACAAGGTGCTTCGCCGTCAGATGGGAACGAGCCTCAATCAGGGCATCAAGCAGCCTTTTGGCGATGCGAAGTCCAAAGCCGTTACCCCTTCTGACATGCCGACCTCCCGAGTCCATGACCGGGTTGTCAACGTTCCGTCGGACAATATGTCCACGGCCGACAACTTCCGGCAGATGGTCAGCGATGATGGCTTCACCCCTACGCGATTACCGCCGAATGCAAACCCCGGACCTGCGTCCGCGCCATGGGTTACGAGGGAGCTCGAGACCGTTCAGCCCGGAAACAACGAAACGGTCGTTCTGACCGTGAACGTGCCCAACGGAAAGGTATTCAGGATAAAGCATATCGGGCACACTTATTTTGGGCCGGAGGATACGTTCAAGATAAAGCTCGATGATGAGAGATACTTCAATCAGGCGATATCACCCGGGTGGTCATACAACCTAGGCACTCCGACCAATATGTATGAGCTGCCGGTAACGATAAGGGCCACGCAGAAGATTGAGTGTATAGTCCAGAACGGCGGAGCTGTTCAGCGTGACTATGAGTTCGTTCTCGACGGATGGTTCGAGGAGGTCGAGTATCTCCAGGGGACCGTTGCATCACAGTGAGGGATATGAATGGAACAGATAGGTAGACCGGATAGACCCGGCCAGGTAGAGGGTGCGAACATCGACCCGGTCGTGGTCGAGGGTGAGACCGAGATAAAGCGGGTCAATCTCATCGACAAGAAGGACTATGTTCGTGTCATTGCTCCTCGAGAGGACAGCAATGATATGCTCATAGTTGCCGATGAACATAGCGCGTTCAATAATGTCGAGCCCACGCCGTGGCCCTATGTGATAACATATAACAACCTTGCAGGAGGCACTTTCGCTGTAGGCGATACGGTCACGGGCAGCATCAGTGCATCTACATCCGAGGTCATATACGATGACGGCGCAGGTGTCATGGTCGTCAAGTATATCAACGGAGATTTCGATGCCGCTACTCCCGACCAGATAGACAATGGAGGTGGCGTTACAGCCGACGTTACAGCATGGTATGCTGCACCATCGGCAGGTGATACGGGCATGCTCGCAAACCAGAGCAAGGTACTCTATTTCAATGGCAACGACATGATTAACATGACCGATGTGGTCTACCATGATGCTACGGCCACCATACCTACCAACAATAACTATACGCAGAGGCATTACAAGATAAACGATGCGGCCTGGGCGCCCAACGTTTCTTCTACACCCTACGAAGATAGGTTGCCAGTAGCGCGAATGGACAGGGCGGAGTCCCTTGCCGATATGTGTCTTCTTGTAGGTGAGCACAAGTATCTCGAGACCACCGGAGGCGTTGGGACCAACTTCCGGACCGGAGCTCTCATACTGTTCAGACCGGCACTGGCGGCACAGGTCAAGAATATCGACGATACAGGCGGCGTTGTATGGCAGTTCTCACCTGTCGCGTATATCAACGGAGATGCCGACCTCATAGCCTTCAACGATGTTGAGTTCTTCTCTGCTTGCTGGGATGCAGGTTCCACACCAAAGGACACCACCGATGACAGCGTTCTGCTGGTGGCATATGCGGTTGGAACACATCGCGATGGCACCACGTATACACCGAAGGCTTATCGCATCGAGATAAAACAGCCGCTTATCGACCTTCTTGATAATAATCTAACGACACCTTTCGCATATTCGGTCACTGACCTTCGTATCGAGGATTCGCAGTCGTTCAAGAACAATCCGTACAGCGGGTTCGATGACGGCGTCCTGTTCGGATGTCATTTCGATGTCAACCGCAGGAAGCTGTTCGTTACAGGCTCACGCATGAACGCAGGGACAACAACGAGCCGGCAGATATTCGCAGAGTTCGATACACAGACCAACTCCTGGCGCGATAGGTCGGCCAGGCTCGGCGTGACATACTCGGTTCAGTCTAATGGCAGCGATGGTTTCCTCGTTCAGAACGAAGACGGCCTGAAGCTGGTGTCCAATAGCGCTTCTTTCATAAGTGACGGCATCAAGCGCGGTACATGCATATGGATTGATATAACCGACTACAATACCGGCACTACCGCGTCCTTCAACACGCCCAATGGCAATACCATGCAGAGTGGTCTGTTCTTTGTGCGCGGAGTATTGTCGGAGACCGAGCTCATTCTTGACAAGAGGATGCCGAATACGATGTATGTCAAGAACAGCGGTGCGACCATGCGTGCTATATTCACGTCCATGTTCGACTGGGGATACCTGTATAGCGAGAACGGTTATATCGTATATGGCGATACCCTCACAGGCACCTTCAACGTCGGCGACCTGGTCACAGGTGGCACATCGGGTGAGACAGGTACGGTGGTATCAACTGATGGTCGGACCATGAGACTGTCGGGTGTTTCCGGACCATTCACCATCGGCGAGGCCGCTACGGGACCGACCGGAGCGCTCACTGTGCTTGACTATTATACTGGAATAAACTCCAGCGACGATACGATTGTCGTTGAGGTATGTCTGGAAATGATTGACGACCCAGGCGCAACAGTAAGGACCTTCCCTGCAGGCGGCGGCACAGTGATGGTGGACGATGAACAGATAACATATACGTCTGCCACGGTCACCAATGCCCGTCATCAGCCATATGGGACCGGAACCCCTTTCTACAAGCAGTATACGCTGGCAGGATGCACACGCGGAGCGAATAACTCATCTGCCACATATCACAGGGACAGACGCGGTCCGACCAACACGCAATACCCTCCGAGTGCATTGTTCGGAGCGGACGCACCCCACGTTCCGGATGCTCGCACCGTGATAAGCCTGTGCACGAACAGGAGTTACAGGGCATTTACGCGTATGGACTCCATGACACAGACCGCAGACGGATTGAGTCTTCTACTATCCGGAGATAGCGGTGTGTTCAAGCGGTATGATATAGATACTACGACATTCTATGATATCAGTACTCGTATAGATATACCGGGGAACGTAAACCTCGGCAAGATACGATGGAAGCCCGATAGGGATAGAGCGTATGTTATCGCCAACAGATACAATGCATCATACGTATATCGATATGGGAGCGGCTGGCTGCAACAGATATCCGTTCCTACCGCTGGTATACTTCTCGATATGGCATGGACGCCTGACGGCATGAGCGCATACATCGGAGGTGACGTTCTCTACAAGATGACCAAGAAGGTCAACGTCGCCATGGCCGACCGTGAATCCGCGGTGATGTCGCGCAAGATGATATTCAACAGTCAGGAGGTAGAGATTCCTTTCGATGGGACATATCCACCAATGCAGGCATCGGAGGTACTCAACGTCGGAGACCTTGACCCCGATACCCTCATGATGTATGTGGAGGTCAATCCATCCTATACCGCCGGTCTGACCCCTACCGAACTGGAGCTGTACGATTTCGAGATGCGGGTGTATGTTGCGCCCGATGGCATCAGTACTGACGATTTCAGGCGATACTACTGGAAGTCGTTCACACTCAACGATATCGCATACTATCGCAACCCGACACATATGAATCCCGATGATGTCAAGGGGCTCGTGTACTATAACTCAAGGAAGATGTTCAAACTTCCACCATATGCTCGATATGTCGCGATAGAGACCGTTTGGTGGTCATGGGACGCAAGACCACCATGCTTCCTCACCGTTGGCGTGCAGGGGGGTGTACAATGACCATAACAAAGATTTGGAGGGTTCAATCACCCTATCATAGGGATGGTATCGTCATGGCGGAGGGTTCCGTGATAGCCGAGCCTCTCGCCGTGCTTCGTCTTACTGTTGCCACCGATTCGACCGAGACCAACTTCGAGATGCGCAGTCCGGCCATAACCGGCGTTCTGGACAGGGTGGTGCATCTTCCCGTTCTCGAGGCGACCGACCCCTCCGATTTTATCAATCCGCAGGCCGGAGGTGCATTCACCCTGGCGATATACCAGCAGTTCCAGCACTATCCGCTCATACCCGGTTACGAGGGTGCGGCG
>Ga0180434_10008626_pt1 | contig 11223 bp, 14 predicted proteins | sample SS_ome_7_FD_132453 | JGI IMG/M metagenome (GOLD analysis project Ga0180434, IMG submission 132453) | Hypersaline lake sediment archaeal communities from the Salton Sea, California, USA - SS_1_D_2 metaG | ecosystem: Environmental > Aquatic > Non-marine Saline and Alkaline > Hypersaline >... | reverse complement strand
TAAAGGCCTGAATAAATCAGGCCTTTATTTTTTATAAAACTAGTTATTAATTATTATTTCGCAAAGAAATAATCAATTTCTTGTTGTGCTGTTTCTGGAGCATCTGATCCGTGAGCTGCATTTATTGATTTGCTTGTTCCGAATAGATTGCGGATTGTTCCTGGTGCAGCTTTTGTAGAATCTGTGCATCCCATTAAATTACGCCATGCTTCAATAGCATTTTCTTTTTCAAGAATCATTGCAATAACAGGTCCTGATGTTACATAATCAACCAATTCATGAAAAAATGGTTTTTCTTTATGTACCGCATAAAAACCTTCAGCTTTTTCTTTGGTTAGCTGCATTTTTTCCATGCGGACTATTGCAAATCCATTTTTTTCGATCATGTCAATTATAACGCCTGAGTTTTTAGATTGAACGGCGTCAGGTTTGATAATAGCAAATGTTTTTTCAATCATGGATTTATTCCTTATCATCTGTTTTTTGACGAGCAACGTGTTCTTCGAGAGCCATTTGTAGGGCGCTCTTAGTTCTACTTGTCTGTTCTTGATAAGCTTCTTTCTTATGCTTGTATTCTTTTCGTTCAGGTCTTGGAGCAGATGATCGTTGTTTTCCTTCATCTTTTTGAGCTTCTAGTTTAAGACTCAAGCCAAGTTTACGTGCATCTTTGCTTACATTAATAACACGGAATGGTCTTGTTTCACCAACTTTAAGTACATCTTCAACTTTTGCAACATCTCCATTGCCTAGTTCAGAAATATGTACGAGTCCTTCAATTCCACTTGGTAGTTTAACAAAGGCTCCAAAGTTGGTTATTTTTGACACAATACCATCAATTATTTTACCAGCAGGGTATTCTTCTTCGATCATTTTCCAAGGATCATCGGATAATTGTTTAATGCCAAGAGATATTTTTTTGTTTGCAGGGTCAACATTGAGAACTGCTGCCTCAACTTCGTCACCGCGTTTATAAATATCTGAAGGATGATCAATATGTTCTGTCCATGAAAGATCAGAGATATGAGCGAGCCCATCTACTCCTGGTGCGACTTCAATAAATACACCAAAGTCGGTAATATTTGTAATAGGTCCCTTTATGTTTTGACCTACTTGGAGTTTTTCGCTAATACTTTCCCATGGGTTTTTCTCTAGTTGCTTAACACTCATAGACATTCGTCTATTGTCTTTGTCTAAAGATACAACATATACGTCTATTTCTTGTCCTGGTTTGAATTTACTCTTGAGATCATTTATACGATCAGTCCAGGAAATTTCAGAAATATGTACGAGTCCTTCAACGCCCTTTTCAACTTCAACAAAAAGACCATAATCAGTAATACTAGAAATAGTACCTTTTGTTTGGGCTCCAGGTTTGAGTTTTTCGTCGATATTTGCCCAAGGATTATCTTGAAGTTGTTTGAGACCAAGAGAAATTTTCTCATTTTCTTTGTCAAAGGAAAGAACTTTGACAGCTATTTCATCACCGATTTTTACCATTTCACCTGGATGTGATATTCGTCCCCATGTCATATCAGTTATATGCAAGAGACCATCTACGCCACCAATATCGATAAATACACCATAATTAGTGATATTTTTGACGATTCCCTTGATGACCTGTCCTTCAGAAAGGGTCTCAAGAACTTTTTTACGTGCATCTGCGCGTTGCTCAGAAAGGTATTTACGACGTGAAATTATAACATTTCCGCGCTTTTTATTAACCTTGATAATATAACTGGTGATTGATTGACCTAAGAATTGATCAAAATCCATTACCTTGTGAAGGTCAATTTGAGAACCGGGAAGGAACGCTGGAATACCGATGTCTACGCTTAAGCCACCTTTTACTTTATGAGTAACGGTACCTTCAACAGGTTTTCCTTCCTCATTAAGTTTCATTATAGCATCCCAAGCTTTGAGTGCTTTTGCTTTTTCGTATGAGACAATAATATTGCCTTCAACGCTTTCAAGTTCTTCGATTAGAAGCTCTAAGCTTTCGCCCGCTTTCAAATTTTTTAGTTCATGGTCGGCAAATTCATAACGTGGGATAAGTCCATCAGATTTATAGTTCAAATCGACAAGGACGCCGTCGCCATCAACTTTAAGAATAGATCCCTTAACAAGTTTCCCTTGCTTGAAATCTTTAACGGAGCCTTCATAAAGCTCCGCAAGTTCTAGCAGTTGTTCTTGATTTAATGAAAGTTCTTCTTCTTGAGCTATTTGTGTATCGGCCTTGCAAAATTGTGACGGCCTGATAAGTTCTTTTGACATGTAATGTTTACTCCTGTGGACAAGTGCCACTTCCTTTTAGATAAGGAGGTTAAAGGGTTTGTAAATACACATTTTTATATGATAAATAATTATAGAGTATCACAAAGTTTTAAAATTGACAAATTGTGTTGCTCGGCGGTTTTGTCCTATTATTTGGGGGGTGTTCTTTATGAAGCAATGTCGTCCATATAGATAATAAATTGCTTTTCTGGATTCTTTTTCATATACTTTTGTATAGGGTTAATTTATTTTTGATAGGATTATTTCGAAAGAGGTGCTTTAGTGATTTCTGCATCCGATTTTAGAAAAGGAACAAAAGTTCTTTATAGGAAAGAGCCATATGTTGTTCTCGATTATCGACATGTCAAGCCGGGAAAAGGTGGCGCTTATGTGCGAACCAAAATGAGAAGCTTGATTTCTGGCTTGGTTCTTGAAGAAACGTTTAGGGTTGATGAGAAGCTTGATGTTCCTGATCTTGTAAATAAGCAGATGCAATATCTCTATGCTGACAGCAGCTTTTTCCACTTCATGGATCAGGACAGCTTTGAAGAAGTTATTCTGAATAAAGATCAAATAACTGATATTCTTAATTATCTTAAAGAACAAGTGATTTACACGATTCTTTATTTTAATGATCGTCCAATAGGCGTAACGCCACCTCTTTTTATGGAGCTTGAGGTTAAAGAAACCCCTCCTGGCGTACGTGGTGATACCGCTCAGGGATCTGCAAATAAACCGGCAACACTTGAAACGGGTCTTGTCGTACAGGTTCCTCTTTTTGTTCAAGAGGGTGATCAACTTAAAATAGATACGCGAACGGGTGAATATATAGAACGCGTAAAAAAATAATGGAGTTTTTTGGGTATGATGAAAAACAGTCAGTTATCTGAGATTCATGATCAGGATGAAGGTCCAAGTTATTCTCGTTTATACAAAGATTTATCACGTAGAGATATTCGGTCTCTAATATTCCATTTGCTTTATGCAATGGATGCTTTTGATTATCAAGTCTCATTAGAGTCAGTCGTGGATAATTTTAATAAAGGATATGAACTTGATATTCCTGTGGATAGCGATGTTTTTACGATTGCGCAGGGAGTAATCAATGAGCGAGAAGAATTAGACGGACAGATAAAGCCTTTGCTTATTAACTGGCGATTTGAGCGGCTTGGTTTGTCTACAAAATTAGTTTTGAGACAAGCTTTATGGGAAATTAAAAATACAGACATGCCTGCCAGTATTATTATTAATGAAGCCATAGAGTTGGCAAAATGTTTTTCAGAGGCAGATGCTTATAAATTTGTTAATGGTATCTTAGATGAACTTGTAAAGATGCTTGGAAAAAGTGACACTGCTAAGGTGCCGCAGGATTGAATAAAGTTGACAAATTGGGCATTGCTCGGTAGATTAGAAAAGTCATTCATTGATAGGATTGCGGGAATAGCTCAGTTGGTAGAGCGTTGCCTTGCCAAGGCAAAGGTCGCGGGTTCGAATCCCGTTTCCCGCTCCATAATGAATTTTAAAATGGAAATATGTCTGTTAGTTGTAGAACGTTCTTATTCTTGGTAAAATCACAAAAATTCTCCTCTTGATTGGTCGGTCAAAATTTAAATGCTAATAAGAAGCTACATTTTTAATTTAATTTGCAAGGTAAATTATGAAATCTATTGTTGAAGAGGCGTCATCTATTATTAAAGCTGTTGAAAAAGCTTGGGTTCGAGCGGGAAAACCGATTTCATTTCAGACAAAAATCTTAGAAGAACCTCAAAAAAACTTCTTTGGCTTAACCGTTAGGTCTGCAAAGATCGGACTTTTTTTTGATGAAAAAGTTGAAAAGATTGGAAAGGTTTCAGCAAAATCAGAAGTACGCCAAGAAAAGTCGCCGCGTTATAAAGAAAAAAAATATTATAAAAAAGAAAGAGATGACAGCCAACGATCTAATGAAATTGTTGTTCGTCAGGATAAAAAAGTACGCAAAAATCGCTGGACTCCAGAAATGATCAAATCGTCGCGAGATTGGATGGGGCAAACGTTAAAAAATATGGGTACGGGGAATGTTAATTTTTCAGTAGATGCTAAAGGTTATTATCTTAACGTTGTATTTCAACGTCCAGTATTAGAAGATAAATCAAGAGAGCAGCTATTATTTAAGAGTCTCTCTCATTTAATGATGCAGATGTTGCGCACAAAGTTTAAAAAAGGATTTATTGGATATAAGGTTGTGTTAAGGCAGCGGTCATAAAATAGGTGTTTTAGGGACATGCAATTCTATGATGATCAGACTATTATTGCACAGGCAACTCCTCGTGGTAGTGGTGCTATTGCTGTTGTGCGAATAAGTGGAGAAAATGCCTTATCTATAGCTTCTACGATTGGTAGTCTTGCATCAGGAAAAAAAATAGTCGACGTTGCAACAAATACGATTAATCTTGGCTTTGTTGTTGATTCTGCAGGAAATAGAATTGATCAGGTCTTGTTTCTTGTTATGCATGGTCCAAAAACATTTACCGGTCAAGATACCGTTGAAATCACCTGCCATAATAATCAGTTGATTATTGAACAAATAATTAATGCAGCTCTTTTTTGTGGTGCTCGAATTGCTGATCGCGGTGAATTTAGTAAGCGTGCAGTCCTCAATAATAAAATTGATCTTATGCAAGCAGAATCCATTAATGAGCTTATTCATGCTCAATCAGAAGTTGGATTGAAACAATCACTGGCACAGGTTGAAGGATCATTGTCTTCGTGGATTGTTAATTTGGAACAAGCATTATTAAAAGCTCTTGCTTTTTGTGAGGCAAGCTTTGAGTTTATTGAAGAAGACATTAACTTTGATGAATCTATTCGGCATATCGTTGAAGATGTTCTTGAAACAATCAAATCAATAAAAAATAGCTACAATTACCAACAACAAATTAGGCAAGGAATTAGAATTGCTTTAATAGGTTCGGTTAATGCAGGTAAATCATCGCTATTTAATAAGCTCCTCAACCAGCAGCGTTCAATAGTAACCGAACTTGCAGGAACGACTCGTGATGTAATTGAAGCACATCTGACAAGAGATGGAAATTGTTGGACATTAATTGATACAGCTGGAATTCGTGAAACGGATAATGAGATTGAACAAGAAGGAATTAAACGGTCATTAAGGGAAGCTGATCTGGCAGATATAATTCTTCTTATCTTTGATTCATCTCGTCATTTATCTGATTGTGAACATCAGGTATATCAGGAACTTATTGAGCGTCATGCTCAAAAGATTATTCTTATTGCTCATAAATCTGATTGTGCACTTGTTGAACACAGTTTTAATGTGGATTCTATTCAAGTTTCAACGGCAGCAAATAAAAATGTTGATATACTTGAGAAAAAAATAGCTGCAAATGTTGCCAAATTGTTTGAAAATATAGAATCACCATTTTTACTTAACGAGCGTCAATACAAGTTAATAATTACATTGGAGCAAAAGCTCTCTGAAGTTAAATCTATGATTAATAATGTAATTCAGCACGAATTGCTCGCATTTCATCTAAAAGATGCCCTTGCTTTTATAGGAGAGCTTACCGGACGATCGATTGCTGAAAACGGAATGGATAAAATATTTCGTGAGTTTTGTGTTGGTAAATAAGTTTGAAACTTGTTTATTAGGAGTGGTTATGTCGAAAAACAAGATTAAATATCATTATCATCATATGGGAATTCCTACAAATACTGTTCACGAGAATGAGCGTTATAGTTCGCGATTCAAGATGTATACAGCAGATGCAAAAAATAGTGATTTTTTTATTCAATGGCATCGTTTTGAAAAAGACAGCCCTTTGCCAAAACTTCTCAAGACAGTTCCTCACATAGCTTTTAAAGTTGAAAATTTAGATGAAGCAATCAAAGGAAAAAACGTAATTCTTGAACCATATTTTCCTTTTGAGGGGTATCAAGTCGCTATAGTTGAGGATTCCGGTATTCCTATTGAGTTAATTGAAACAAAATTGAGTAATGAAGAATTATTGGATCGTGCGAATAAAAAATCATTTCTTTATCCTGATGTAGAATGATTAGTTGATTTTGTGTGAGGTTGATATGCGTTATTCTGTTCATAATAATATAATCGGTACAACGCTGATAATTTTGGGTATTATTGCAATTGTAATTGCGATTGGTCCATTGTTATTACCACTGTTATTGGCTATTGGTGGAATATTTTTGATTAATCTTGGTTTACGATTGTCTGGTCGTGCGCCAATTATTATTAAAATGCATAAAATGTGGCAGCGCCACAATTGGCGTTGCTAAGAAGATTTTGTTTGCCATCGAAAAGTATTGATTATATTTAATTATTTTGCCTAAACTGGAAATCGGTACATTTTAAACTATTTTATAGGAGCAGGGAATGAACTTACCACGTTTTTCAGTTTTTGAGGCAATAGTTTTTGCTTTTAAAACAGTTATCGATAATATTCGTCTCTTTTTCTTTGCAGGGCTTGCAAAGTTAGGATTTTTCTTTTCATTGTTTCTCGTATTTTCTCTTTTTAGCATTAATATAATTAAAAAACTTTGGGTTCAATGGCCAAGTTTTGTTGCGTTATTTAAATCTCCGAGTATCGAGGTATTTAAATCTTCTGCTCAACAGTTGTGGACAAATATTTCTGGACCATTATCGCAGTATATTGTAATTTTTTCGATATTTGCAATCATTGCGTTTGTATTGGGAATTGGCATTTATCTTGGTTTTATAAGAATCGTATTAAAGCTTCATGATACAGGTTCTAGTTCGGTAAAACTATTATTTTCATGTTTTGGTTTAATCCCAAAGACGTTACTTTCAATGATTTTATATATGATCATGGTTGGTGTGGGCATGTCTCTCTTTATCATTCCTGGCATTTATCTTATGTTTCGAGGAATGTTTTTCCCATTCTTTATTGTTGACAGAAATGCCGGTATCGTTGATTCAATTCAAAAAAGTTTTGCTATAACAAAAGGCCAAGTGTGGCAATTATTTGCGTTGTTACTGGTTGCACCTCTTATCTTTCAATTTGGTCCAGCAGTAATACTTGTTATAGCTCCATTCATGACCACAGCTCAAGTTTACGCATACAGAAAACTTGCATAATATAGAATGAGGAGAGGAAATCTATTCCTCTCCTTACGTTTGTTTTTTGTCTTTTTAAAAGTTGCTCAATACGTTGTTATAAAGAAATGGTACATATCAAAAAAGCTGATCGAATAAAAAAAAACAATAGTCAAAGTTGTATTGTTTGGGAATATGATTTTCCAAGCAAAAACCTTGGTGTTGCACGTTCAACAATTAATGGTCACTATCCTGTAAAAGGTGCAGCTTCAAATAATGTTTGCGATCTAACGTATGTTGTTTTATCCGGTAATGGAACAATACATACTCGAAATGGAGACTTTTCGCTGGAAGAGGGTGATGCATTTTTTATTTCAAAAAATAGCCAATATTGAGTAAAGGGAGATAATTTTACTGTTATAATTTCTTCCGTTCCCGCTTGGTTCCCCGAACAATATTGTGAAGAATAACACTAATCTTGAGCAGCTTTTTTTTGTTGTGCGCGATAATCTCGTTTAAATTTCTTTTTTATTTCATCAATCGGAAAGAGCCATCCTGTAGGTCTTCCGTGTGGACAGGTTAAATTGTTTTCAGTTTTTTCAAGATCACTAATTAATTTTTGCATTTGATGCATTGTCAAAGTATCTCCAGCTTTGACCGCAGCTGAACAGGCCATTTTTGCGTGAATTTTTTCGTTAATTTTTTTGTGTAGTTCTTTTTGTTCAAGATTTTTGTATTCGATTGCCCAGCCGAGAGTTTCTTTGATAAGGTCTTCCAAAGATACATTTTTTAATGTTACGGGTGTTGCATGAATAATGAGTTGATCACTTCCGAAAGGTTCTAACTCAATACCATTTTTTTTAAAAAGTGATAGGTAATCAGTAACAATGTTTAGATCACTGTTATTCAATTTAATGATTTGCGGGAAAAGTAATTTTGTTGTTGCAATATCTTCAAATCGTTTAGAAAATTGCTCGTATAAAATGCGTTCATGTGCTGCATGTTGATCAACCATAAAAAGACCATCTTCTTGTTCAAGCAAAATGTATGTTTTCTTGTATTGTCCAATGATATTATACGATTGTGTTGTTTCCGGAGTTGGTTGATTAATAGTTGTTGGAATTGTTGCATTGTTCTGGGGAATGGTATTTTTTATTTCTGGAGAATTAGATTTATAGTTTTGTGGTTCAGTAAAAACAGGTTGTTTAAAATTAAATGTAATTGAGTCATATTTTTTTTGAGGTGGTGTAACCGCCGTATTATAGGTTGTGGTATCAGTTTTTTGCAGATAATTTGATGGTGTAGGTTGTACCTGTGTTTTGCTTAGTTGTTGAGTAATTGCTTCCTGGAGTCTTTTTTTAATAATATCCTGTAATGCCATTTCTACTATGCGTGGATGCAGGAATTTTACCTCTTCTTTTCGAGGATGAATGTTAATATCAACTTCTTGCGGATCTATGTTTATAAAAATAAATGCGGTTGGATACTGTGCAGGTTGCAAAACGTTTGTATAACCACGTAATAATGCGCGGGAGAGATGAATATTTTTAATCCAACGGTTATTAACAAACAAAAATATCATACTTCTATCGAATCGAGAATATGTGTGATTTGAAATTGCACCATCTAATGTGAAGTCTTTTACGTGAGCTTTTGGCAGCGTAAGCATATGTTGAGTGGTATTATGTCCCCACAGTTGTGCTGCTCGATCAGCTATTTTTTCTACTGGCGGACAATTATTTATTTTTTTGCCATCGGAATAAAGAATAAAATGAATGGAGCGATATGAAAGACAGAATGCATAAAACAATTGAACAATATGTCGCCATTCTGTTTCATTTTTTTTTAAAAATTTTTTACGAGCTGGTACATTATAAAACAGATCTTTAATCGAGATATCTGTTCCCGGCTTTCGTGAGATTGTTTGTTCGTTGGTGATTGTTGCTTGTTCTAATTCAAGTAATGTCCCTGAGTCTGATTCTTGTGTTTGCGTGCTAAGTGTTACTTTACTGACGGACGAAATGCTTGAAAGCGCTTCTCCGCGAAAACCAAATGTTGCAATTGTATCTAAATCACTCACAGTAGTTATTTTGCTGGTTGCATGATGTTGAAAACAAAGATGTGTATCTTCTGGTGTCATTCCACAACCATCATCAATGATGCGAATTAGTTTTTTACCGCCATCTTCTATGTGCAATGTTATTTGTGTTGCCTGGGCATCAATTGCATTTTCAAGAAGTTCTTTAACAACATTTGCTGGCCGGTCAACAACTTCGCCGGCAGCTATTTTTTGTGCTTCATGTGGGGGTAATTTTTTTATACGTGTCATGTATCTACTGTGTTAAAAATTATGATTTTACTGCAGATCTTATTTTACTTTTATTTTGTTTTGTTGTCACTGAATGAATCGAAAAGTGTAGTTTTGCAGTTATATTCACCTAGTTTGATAATTGCTCTGAGTAAATTTTAAATTCTTTTTTTCTTTTTTTTGTCACTTGATATAAAAAATAGTATATAAGAACACCATTTGCATACATCATGATGTAATATAATTTAGAATAATTAAAGAGGCCTATTCTAAAAAAGTAATAAGGAATTAAAGTGTAAATCATAGCGAAAGAAATTATCTTAACCCAACGAATAGATTTTTCAAATGAATCATCAGTAGTTTTGAATAACCAGTCTAAAGCAAATTCAGTATTATTATTGATTAGAAAAATCCAGATTAGAGCAAGTATTCCAAAAATACCATATATTAATTGCATAATCGTATTCCCTGTGGGGCCTAGGAACGCATGCCCTGGAAACATAATTGTCATCGAGATTTGAAATATGGTCAAAGATATTATTGCTACAATATTATCTTGGAATCTAGCCCAAAATTTGTTTGATAAATTCATAAATTTTCAAGTTTCTTTCTTCTTTGCGAGGCTTGATACAAAAAATAGTACACAAGAATCCCATCAGCATACATCATGATATAAAATAATTTAGAATAATTAAAGAGGCCTTTTCTATAAAAATAGTAAGTTAGCCATGCTAAAAATGGAATAAAAATAATGGTAGAAATCCATCTCGAAGCAGTTTTATATGGTTCTTTAAGCTTTGCACCCCAGTCAAAGAAAAATACATCGTCTATTTTGTCGTTCAAAACAAAGAGCCAAAGCAAAGCTGCTAATCCAGTAATACCGCTAATAATCTGTATAATAAAATTACCGGTTATTCCCAGGCCTTTGTGGCCTGGGAACATGGTTATTAACCAAATTTGAAAAATAGATAGGAATATTATCGCTACGATATTATCTTGGAATCTGGACCATATTTTTTCAGGTGATTTCATTTTAATTTTCATTCAAGCAATTTGTGGGGATTTCGAAATTGTTATTTTTTACACTCAATATGCCTCAATTATAACAATGGCAATAGCGGTAGTTTTGTTGTGAGTAAGTGAGAGATGAACAGATATTTTTTCTGAAACATTGGTGTCGTTATTTTCAAAAATAGTTTGCCAATGTACGATTGCTTGAGGGTTTCCGTTTTTTGATTTTTCTATGGATACATTTTTGCATAACGTAAGAAAGGGAATTGGTTTTTGTAAACTGAATCCTGAAAGAGCTTTATATAATGCCTCTCGAGCAGCAAAGCGTGCGGCAAACCGTTCGGCGCTTTTTTTCGGAACGCTTAAACAATATTCAATTTCTTGAGGTGAAAAAACACGTTCTAATGTTGTTTGAGCATACAAATGCCATGATGAAAATCTATCAATTTCAATGCTGTCTATTCCTACTCCTCTGATCATCTTTGTCCTTTTTGTAATGTTTGATCTAAACATCTGTACATAAGAGCTTCTCGAATATGTGCAACATCTATAATATCGCTGTTTT
>Ga0180434_10008623_pt1 | contig 11224 bp, 11 predicted proteins | sample SS_ome_7_FD_132453 | JGI IMG/M metagenome (GOLD analysis project Ga0180434, IMG submission 132453) | Hypersaline lake sediment archaeal communities from the Salton Sea, California, USA - SS_1_D_2 metaG | ecosystem: Environmental > Aquatic > Non-marine Saline and Alkaline > Hypersaline >... | reverse complement strand
CAACAGGTTGTAGACTGTATAGACTGTGGAATACTACTCAGACTTGGCTACCCCCTGGCAAGAGGGACAAGGAATTCGGCAGTGGGAAGGGTTTGCATTCGTTGACAGCGCCATAGCTCGTACCTATAATCGCCACAAGTCTTCAATGACCATTTTTGTGGAAGGCAATCTGCCATATGAATAAGAACAAAAAGGCTTGGGGCGGTCGTTTTTCGAAGCCAACCAACACAGAAGTCGAACGCTTCACTGAGTCCGTTTCATTTGACTGGCGTCTCTATCGTGAGGACATAGCAGGAAGCATTGCGCATGCAACGATGCTCGCCAAGTGCAAACTCATTAAGGCCGGCGAACGAGACAGAATAATCCGTGGACTACGCCAGATTGAAAAAGAGATTGCTGAGGGCACGTTCCAGCTTCGTTCCGACCGCGAAGATATTCACATGAATATTGAGGCCGCACTGACAGAGCGAATTGGCGAGGCAGGTAAGCGGCTGCATACAGCCCGCAGTCGTAACGATCAGGTTGCGACCGATCTGCGGCTATGGGTGCGCAACGATATTGACAGGTTGCTTACGGAGATTGAAGATCTGCAGTCTGCGTTCGTTTTGTTGGCGGACGGCAACAGAGATCTCGTGCTGCCCGGATTCACACATCTTCAGCATGCCCAGCCTGTGATGGCGGCGCACTACCTGTTGGCCTACGTTGAGATGTTGGAACGCGACCGTCAACGTCTAGTAGACTGCCGCAAGCGGGCAAACATCTCATCTTTGGGTTCGTGCGCTCTGGCCGGATCGACGCTGCCAACGGACCCAAAGCATACAGCGAAGCTCCTGGAGTTTGACGGAGTGGCTCGAAATAGTCTCGATTCCGTGAGCGATCGAGATTTTTGTGCTGAGTTCGTTTTCTGCCTGAGTCTAATCGGAGTGCACCTGTCGCGACTTGCTGAGGAGTGGATTATTTGGTGCAGCGAGGGTTATGGTTTCATCGACATTGATGATGCATTTTGCACTGGCAGCAGCCACATGCCTCAGAAGAAGAATCCCGACATACTGGAGCTGATTCGGGGTCGCACCGGGCGACCATGTGGAGCTCTTGCAGCGTTGCTGACAATCCTCAAGGGATTGCCGCTTACGTACAATCGGGATTTGCAGGAAGACAAGCTACATGTCTTCACTGCGTCCGACTCGGTTCATGAATGCGTGGTGATTTTGGCCGCTTTGCTGCGCAACGTCAGGTTCAGGCGTGAGCGAATCGGGGATTCCCTGAAAGAAGGCTTTCTTGATGCAACTGGTCTGAGCGAGTATCTCGTGTCCAAAGGCGTACCGTTGCGTTCTGCTCATGAGGTTGTTGGCCTGCTGGTACAGGATTGTGTTTCACGCGGCAAGAGACTTTCAGATCTTTCACTTGATGAGTTGCGCCGGTTTTCTAAGGAGTTCACGGCTGATGTCAAGGCAATCATTGGTGCCCAGAATGCTGTTAAAGCCTTCAAAAGCTATGGGTCCACTGCCCCTGCCAGAGTCAAGACTGAACTGGGAAGATGGTTGAGACGTTTCAAGATCAAGAATGTACAGTAGGAGGAGTGAATCTATGATACCTTTCGCGAAGGACGTGATGGAGCGAGATGTGATTACGGTTTCTCCTGAGACCGGGGTTGAGGATGCTATGGCGCTATTGATCGAGAAAGGGATCAGTGGCATGCCTGTTGTTGATGCCCAGGGCAATATGGTGGGGATCGTGACCGAAAAGGATATGTTGACACTGCTATATGGCTCACTCTATGAGCAGCCGGAAGCCGCGAAGACTGTCGCTGATTTGATGACGACAGGCGTCAAGACTGTCAATGAAGATGACGAGATTACAGATGTTACCGAATGCCTCATTGACAATGACTTCAGGCGTGTTCCGGTCTTGAGTGACGGCAAGCTTGTGGGATTGATCAGTCGACCAGACATCATGCGCGTGATCCTGGAATTGCGCACCAAAACGGAACAGTAAGACCCAGATTGGGCGTGGGAACAAATCGGAAGTGAAGCGAATGAAAAAGCCGGGCGAACATCCCGTTCGTCCGGCTTCTTCTGGGGGAGGTGAGGAAGTTTTTATGGCGAATACTTATATTTGGTATTTTTCCAAAAGAGCCCTTGCAGTCTCGTCAAGAACCGCTTCCGAAAGATAGTAACCACTGTCAAGTCTTTTGCGAACGAGTTCCAATTTTGACCTGCGTCCGGGATTTGCTTCTTCGATTGCTCTCTGTGTCCAGCCATTTCGTTCGTTTTTGCTCACCGGCACGCCAATCTTTGCTATGAATTCGTGGTGCCCCTGGATTAACTACTCCTTCTCCACTGAAGAGTATCGGCCTGTCATACAAGGGGTTGAGTGACAAAAATTATCAGAGCACCCGACTCAGGCGAATTCATGCATTCTGAGCTTCAAATTACTCAAGGCTTTCGTGTGAATTTGAGATACACGGCTTTCGGTGACCCCGAGTAGATCACCTATCTCCTTTAGAAAGAGTTGTTCGAAATAGTAGAGCGTGATCACGAGTCGTTCGTGATCGCTGAGTTCTCTTATGGCCTCTACCAGGGCTCGTTTCTTCTCTTCGAATTCAATCGCTTCAGTCGGATCTGGCGAGCGCGGATCTTGCAGGCGTGATAGCAGGGATTGTTCCGCTTCGCTGCCGGAGTTTCCGTCATCGATCGAAACGAAAGAGACAAAACTGATCTCTGATTTCATCTTCTCCATCTCATCAGTTGTCAGGCCTAGTGCTGCCGCCACTTCATCCGGGTCAACTGCACCGTCAGAGCCAGTGTTCAGTTTTGAGCAGACTTCCTCGTACTCCCTTGCCTTGCGGCGTTTGGAGCGGGGCGTCCAGTCACGCGAACGTAGCTCGTCCAGCACAGCTCCACGGATTCGCAGAATCGCGTAAGTTTCAAATTTCGTCTCTTTACTTGGATCGTAGCGCTCGACAGCTTGAATCAGGCCACACACGCCGGAATCAATGAGATCGTCGCGTTCCAAAGAGCGCGGTAAGCGGCCTGCGTACTTACCCACAACGTAGCGAACGAGAGGCATCGAACGAAGAATCAGTTTGTCCCGGTTCTCGTCGGTCTTAGTTTCCCTGTAGGTTTCCAGTGCGGTCGCAATGCTTGACATACTTCTCACCTCATTTTCTGTTGGTTGAACAGGAGAGCGGGACAGAGCTGTGCCGCGATGTCTTCCGCCCGTGTTTTCCAAGTGGTTTCTGTTTGTTGCGTAGGCGTGATGAAAGGTCACTCTTACTTATCTGGAGCAGACCGGCTGCTCTTGTCATGTCGCCACGCGCCAATTGGATGGCGTGCAACACGTGAGACCGTTCTACTTCAGCAAGACTCTTCAAGGCGTTGCCCTTTGCACTGCCAGTTACGGATGGTATGGGCAGCATTTCGGGCTGCAATTTCTGGTTCTCTTGGCGCAAAAGAGCAATCAAAAGAGCCGAACGAAGTTCTTCAACATTTCCCGGCCAGTCATACTGGGCGAGTTGATCGAGCGCGTCCTTAGTGAGTGCCGATGCTGGACTTCTCGATTCTGCTATGAAGTGGGCCGCAAGCGGGCCAATGTCCTCTGGTCTCTCTCTGAGGGGAGGGACGCTGAGGACCGACTCGCTGAGGCGGAAGAAGAGGTCCTTGCGGAACCGGCCACGGCTCATTTCTTCGTGCAGATTGGTAGATGACGAGCAGATGATGCGCATGCGTGATGCTTCTTCGACAGTGCTTTCATTGGCGAAGTAGCAGCCTTCCTCCAGAAGCCGAAGAAGCTTTGCCTGAAGGTCCATTGAGCAAAACTCGATATCGTCAATGAAGAGAGTTCCGTCTTGTGCCAGGTGAATCTGTCCTGGCAGCTCGTGCCGAGCATTGTTGACAGTTGACTTGCATCCAAAGAGTTTTGTTTCGGCTTCATGCGCACCGTTCGTTTTGCAGGCGCACCGGACCAGCGGTGCCGCGGAGAACTGACTCCGACTGTGTATGAATCGGGCGACGGGAGCTTTCTCTGTTCCGCTCTCCCCTTGAATGAGAACGGCACATGACGAACTGGCCACACGTTGAGCTTCTTCCAGCATGCGGCGCATGCGTGATGACTCAGCTACCAAGGGGATATCGTTGTTTACTGCAAGCTGGTCGATCAGGAGACGGTTCTCAGTTAGCACTTGAGAGTAGATGCCCGCTTGATCTAGGGCTAGCAGAAGTGCTTCGCGATTGAGCGGCTTGAAAAGGAATGTGAACGCGCTCTCGGTTTCCTGAGGCGACGGTGGCTGAGAGGTATCGGGACTTCGCATCAGCACTATGAGGACGGAGGGGGCCAGTTCCCGTAGTCTTGTGATCCACGCTGCCCAATTGGTTGCAGCCACGCCTTGCTCAACAAGAACCAAGTCCGGCGTCCATTCCGACGCAACGGCAAGAGCAGTTGTTCCGTCAAGAGAGCTTCTTACCTGACAGGTCCATTCGGACAGCGCCGCCTTCACAAACTCGTGAATGCTCTGGCTGCGGTCGACGATGAGAATTCTTTCAATTTCCAAGCTTCCGTGTCCTCAAGCCAAGCTGTTTCTGTGCTTCTGTCTTGTTGAGCAACAGACGTGCCGCAACAAAGGAGGCGTTGTTGACGGCAGAGCGAAGTGTCGCAACAGATGGATTGGGTGAGGGATGCGGCACCCGGAGGAACGAAGGTCACGTGTTCCTGTGAACTGCCGCCTCATACATTTTGCGTAGATGAAAGGCTGTGCGAGATGTGGGTATGTGCATAAGGTGAAGACAGTGAATGGGTTGTGGTATATCGCAACGCGGTACGTAGAGCATCCTTCATTAACTGTTGCAGGGACACTCTGACGAACTGCAAGTCGACAGTGTGGACGAGGTCAATTCAAATGACTAGGTTCATACGTTTCCTTGCCAATCGTCGGATTCAAGAGATTCTCCACCACGACGTATGGTGGTGAAATGACTCCGGCGGATGGAGCTTGCTCCTCCAATGTACTTATTCTCTTCACTGCAACGTTTGCAGATACGGTGGCACCGGTCGGTGAGCATCTTTCTTCCACACTTCAGGCATCGGAGCCATTTTCTTTGCTTATTGGTTTCGCGAACTGACATTCGCAAATCCTCCTCTGCTGGAGCTGTCGGTTGATGATCCAACTCCGAGCCGCCTCAAGACAATTGACAAGCATCTGCAAGTGGTTATCGGCCCGTGAGTCGTAGGGCATAACTGACAAAAATTGTCCGGATTTCAATTGCTGTTGAAGAGAGCTGCGAACGTGGCTACAATTGACGTGTCTTCAGGAACTCAAGGAGAGAAAGCCGGAGGTGAGGTCGTGGGCAAGCTTTTCGAGCAGCTTACCGAACAGGACGTATCCGCTCTTGCAAATTGGATAGCGTTGGGCACAATCATCTTTGGACCTGTTCTGGGACTGATTGTGGGCAAAATCCGCAAGCTTGTAGTTCATGACTTTCTGTACGGCTTGTTGTGGGGACTGTTGGGGCCACTGATGGCTTTGGTGTGGGCCATCGTTGATGTAAGGACGAGCTTCTATGACTATACATATCGTGCCGCCAATCCTGGCAGCGAGCGATTACTTTGGAAAGTATATGATGCAACGGGTGTCTTGAAGCCATACCCTGTAGACGACGTTTACGGTCTGGTTTCGCTTGCGGTAGGTGTCATAGTTCTTGGTGCCGTGCTAGGTGTTGTTCTTTCCTTCGTAACCAGATGGATAGACAGCCGCTTTGCTCGATGATGCCGCATTTGGTGAAACGATCGACTCTCCCCAATCTCAATGTGCCCAGATAGAGATCAGAGCATGAGCAAGAGGCAGCATCATATCCCACCATTAGTCTCTGGCGGGTTGATGTTGAGCTATCGTTGTACGAATCGCTGTCGGCATTGTCTCTACAGGTGTTCCCCTGAGCAACCAGATGACTGGATGACGCTCGAAATGGCAGAGGGAGTATTTCGAGCTCTCAAGAACGAACCCGTGAGATCGATTCACCTGGCCGGAGGTGAACCGACAATGCGCGAAGATCTACTGGTCGACATCATCCGGCTCGGCATTTCTATGGATATTCCGATTGAATATGTGGAGACCAATGGGGCCTGGTGTTCGGACGATGAGAAGGCTATCGAAGGAATGACTCGCTTTCGAGAAGCTGGACTTCCAGCAATTCTCGTGAGTGTGTCGATGTTTCACAATGAGTTCATTCCATATCGGCGTACGAAGACGTGCCTCAGAGCTGCAAGAAAGATATTTGGTCCCAATGTGATTGTGTGGCTCAGAGAGATGGAGACATTGCTCGATCGGCTGCCCAACGACGGGAAACACACGCTGGAAGAATTTGCCGAGTTGACCGGACTGTCGGAGACTCCGGAGATCATCCCACGGCTATACCATGTAGTCCCTGGGGGCAGGGCAGTGAATGGCTTGCGGCAGTGTTATGATTCACGCCCCGCAGCCGCATTCCGAGGGCAAATATGTGCCGGTGAACTCATGAGCACGCAGCATTTCCACATCGACCCATATGGCAATCTTTTTACTGGCTTGTGTGCCGGTATCGCTCCGGCAAACGTGTGGGCATTGCACCCGAAAGTGACGCCAAAGGACACACCTGTCTTCCACATTCTATGTGAAGAAGGTCCGTGTGGTCTCCTTGATCTCGCTGAGAAATGTGTTGGATTTTCACAACGCGAAGATGGGTACGTGAGCAAGTGTGATCTTTGCCTGGATGCTCGCGGAGCACTCCAAGAGACGGGTAAGTACGAGGAACTCAGGCCGGAGAACTTTTACCGGATCAGTTAGTTTGCACAACACTTCTTCTATCGCACAATGTACTTATCTTGCTTCGTTCACAAGGATTCGGGGATCACGTGATCACGATGGTATCCCCACTATCTTGCTTGCTCGGCCTCTTTCCTCTTGTCTACGAAGTCCCCATTCCAGCTCCAGCCATGCGTTATCATTTCTTCGATGCCTTCGAGGAATATCCTGAAGTCATTCGTATTGATGAAAGTGTTATTTTCGTCGGTTCTTTTTGCGAGCTTCTCGAAAGTATCGCTTTGGTCTGGATGGGCACCAATGAAGACGTCGACCTTCTCTTTTTTCAACTTTTGGAGAGAACGCCGATAGTCCTCACGCCTAGACTCTGAAAGTCCGTATTGAGCCAGGTATTCATCGCTCAACGTGTTTAGGCCGGGCCCGCCATGAATCCCGGCTCGATATGATTTCCCCTCTTCTGTCACTTCAAAGAAGTACGATATCGAGCCTGGCGTGTGGCCGGGGATATGGACGCATTCTATAGTAGTATTACCTAATGAGATTGTGTCGCCATCTGAGAGGGGCGTATCAACATCGAATGTCTCATAAAACTCAACACCGTATTCCGGTGTCCAGGACAGTTCCGGGTGATCGGTCAGAATTTCGATATCTTCTTTTCCGAGGAAGGTCTTTGCCCCGGTCAACTCGACAATAGCCTTTGTCCCGCCGAAGTGGTCGTAGTGAGCGTGCGTGTGAACGACATATTTGATGTCGTCGGGATCAAATCCGAGTCTGCGAACGGACTCAAGAAGCAAGTAAACTGTCTGAGGAAAAGCCGTATCGATCAGAATCAACCCGTCTCCTGTGTCAATCAGATGTGACGAGGAGTCCAAATTGCCCACATAGTAAAGGTTACCGATGATACGGAACGGTTCTACTCGCAGTTCCCATGGATGTGTGCACACTCTAGCCACCATGGTTTTTCCTTTCAACGTCAACGTATTTCACAAGGAGACGACAACTTCCTCTACCTGTCGTGGATAACATTCTCTCGGATACAGAGATTTCGCCGTGATTACTTGGGACCGTGCTCTTCTGCTATGGCCATCGCACTCTGGCTTCCCAAGATGGCAAATCCTTTGTCACCTCCAAGCACGATAGCGCGAAAACCAGCATCAACCGCCCATCGGAAGGTGTCGGGATTGGTGGCTGGTACGAGGGCGAACTTACCCGCATCGTTAGCCGCCTTAGCTACGTGTTCCCCCCATTCGCCCAGTTTCCCTGTGTGGGTGGGAGTGGTCATTGGCAGGCCAAGGCTGACTTTCATATCATCCGGACCATAGAATAGGCAGTCAACTCCTTCAAGAGCTGCTATGGCCTCCGCGTTCTTGACTCCCTCTTGCGTCTCGACCTGACACAGGAGCATTTGTCGCTCGTTGGCTTCATGTACATAATCGCGGCTGTAAAGATCAATGATGCGCCGTCCGCCGAAAGAACGTTTGCCCAAGGGGGCGAACTTTGCAGAAGCGATCACTTGCTTTGCTTGTTCAACGTTGTCTACCATAGGAACGATCACTCCTGCCGCGGCAAGATCAAGTGCAAGACCTATATGCTCATACGATTGGCCGGGTACTCGTATGAGCGCCGAGGTGTTGACGATTTCACAGGCTCGTACGCAGTCTGTAAGCGACTGATAGTCGTGTCGACCGTGCTGTCCGTCGATCCATATAAAGTCCCAGGCTCCACCAATAGCTTCGATTATGCCGCCACTGGGCCACATGCTGTTAATGCCATAAACTGTCTTTCCTTTTGACAGAGCTTCCTGCATTCGCGACGTCTTCATTTTGGCTCCTAACGGTTTTGTGAGAGCAAATGATCATCAATAATCTGGCCACTATAAACACGACCGGCAAAAAATTCAAGCAGGGGGAGAAGTGCTCTCACTGTCTGTATGCTGGCTAAGTCGCCTGGTTGGACTTCTTCATTCTGATTGAGCGGTCAGTCTCTCGAGTACATCGATACAATAAATCAATGCTCTCGGTAAGTGGAATGGATCCTTGACCGGTAGACCGATCTCATGCCCAATGGGGTTTCCCTGGCGATCGAGTTTCTGCCGCCACTCCCCGTATTGTTCCACTGGAAAGTGCTGCCAGGAGTATTCTCTGATTCTTTCGTGCCACTCCAGGCACCAGTCTTCGTCACAATGTTCATAGGCAAGAAGCGTTGCGTATAGCGCCTCTGTGTGAGGCCACCAAGCCTTCGCATCGGGGAGCTGCCACGCAATTTCCGAACTGCCGTTTGCGTCAATAGCTAAGAGTAATCCTCCGTACTCCTCATCCCATCCTAACTCCAGATGGCGCCGTATTGCGCGAATGCAACGGTCGAGTGTGTGCACATCTCCGGCTGATCTGGCAATATGCATTTGGAACCACATTGATTCGATAGCATGTCCCGGTACGACTGCAGTGCCTTCCGGCGGATCCATCTCACCACCGTCCTCGCGGAGACGCTCCAGCACAAGATCTCGGTCTTTTCTTAGGAAAACGTCCATTACTTTTTTGTGATGATTTTGGGCGGCTTGCCGGACGGATTCATTTCCGGTCGCCTCAGCCAGTTCGTGGTAGGCGAGGGAAAAGATCATGCTGATTCCTTGAGAAATGCATCCGGGAGAAATGGGAAAAGGATCGGCGGGTGGAGGGATCTCAGCGTTCAGAGCATCTTCTGCTTTTCGAAATGTCTGCATTGCCAGATCCAGGATTCCTTGGTCACGAGTTGCTCGCCAGAGTTCGACAAGCCCGTAAATGGCAAAACCATCTACATAGATACTGTCGTATCTCCTGAGGACATTTCCTTCCCCGTCCATAAGCTCAGGCAAATGGCCATAGTCCGGTGGACCGTGCTGTGTTACGAAACTATTTATGCCTCTGGCTACTTCAAGCCATTCATTTCGCGGTTCGATACAGTTGTAAAGCTTGCTGAAGACATAAACAGCTCGCCACTGAGACCATCCCCACCTGTCGCGGCTAAGCACCTTTCCTTCGTCACTCATGCACGAGTTGATGCCACCGTTGGTGTCGATAGCGTGCTTCATCCAGAACGGCATTACGTCATCCAGAAGCGTGGTTCTGTGGAGCTTGAGAAGATCCTTGAGGGACATCTGTGATTCCTCTTCTAAGGGGACTATGGTGTATGTGTTGAGGTCGGATTGTACTGGGTGATTTGCTTTTTTGCCAGTCTACGTCTTGGAGAAGTCCATTCTATCACCGCGAATGTCCAATATGTCCTATAACCTCTGGCGGCACAGGGCTGAGGTCAAGCAGTTCATGGCCGTCGAAGGCTGCCAGGAAGAGGTCAAAATCCGGCAATGTTGGAGGCACGTCTCCTGGTGGCGGTTCGAATGTGAGGACGGGCTTTCGTTCAAGCAGGACTTGTCTTTCCTTTGTGACGTGACGGAGTGTCAGTGTGTAACTGAGCTTCAGTTTCGGCAGGGCTCCTATTCCTTCTTGGGCGAGGGTGTATTTCAGTTCAAGTTCATATCGAGGCTGTTCATTTTCTTCTGCGAGACGCAGTCCCAGCTGCGATTCGGCCAGATCGAGCATGGCGTACCAGAAAGGTTCTTGTGCTTGCTCTGCTGTCACATCTTTCCAGGTGCCGCTTTCGCCTGTTACCAGGACCGACGTCGGTGGCATGGAGTCCAGAGCATCTTGGGCTTTTCGGACCAACTTGTCGGTTTCCACTTCAATTACCGCTATCTTCACATCCTGGTCACCCGGAGAGAGAAATTTTGCCAGAGAAGCACGCTCCTTTCGGAGCAGAGACTGAGCTTCTTCAAGACTCTGAAGGCTACGGCTCAGCCACTGTTGCTCGAATTCGAATATCCCCTGGTCGAGCATGGTGGCGAACTGCCATTGGGTACCAGGGCGTTTGCTTACTGCCAATGACAGGCTCTTGAGCTGTTCGGCGAGGAGCTTTGCTGTGGGGTCTGATGGTTCAGGCGGAGGGGGAGGTGTATCACTTTTGGGTCGGGCGAGAGGAGTGACTCTGCTTGCTGGTGCGTCTTCCGGAACGGGAATAGCAGTGATGCCAGGTTGGGCTTCTTGAGGTTTCTCCACATGTCCCAGAGATTTTTTCAAGCGTTCTATCTCTGCTTTCATGAGTCGGAGCTCGGTGTCAAGCTCTATTGCCCGCAGATCTGACGACCTGCGGAGTCTTTCGATCTCTGTCTTTATCTTCTCTGCTTGAAACTCGAGGGACTTCAACTTATCAAAAGCTTTCAATTCGTCTTCCGCGGATACCGCAAGCGTTACAACAGAGAGAGATGATAGAGCGATTAGAGATAGAGTTGTTCGAATCCATTTCGAGTGCATGTCAACACCTCATCCTGTTAGTGGACACTGTGATGGACAAATCAACACTGGTATAGACGCAGAAACCTATCTCTTATTCGATAAT
>Ga0180434_10008622_pt1 | contig 11225 bp, 8 predicted proteins | sample SS_ome_7_FD_132453 | JGI IMG/M metagenome (GOLD analysis project Ga0180434, IMG submission 132453) | Hypersaline lake sediment archaeal communities from the Salton Sea, California, USA - SS_1_D_2 metaG | ecosystem: Environmental > Aquatic > Non-marine Saline and Alkaline > Hypersaline > Sediment... | reverse complement strand
TCCGTCATCGGCATGTGTGCTTGCAAATATATAACCTAAATATAAATAGCAAACACCATATATTAACTCGTATATTCGTCTCTTCATGGCTATTGATCCTTTCACGCCTGAATGTCTGTGTCAAAATCGAGTGGAACACGCTCACAAGGAATTAGCTTTGAAGAGTTCTTGCGGTATTCCTCTTGAAGAACTTCTACTCGGTCATAGAACGCTTCAACGGCCTCAATGATAATTGATTGCATCTCGCTGTCTGGGTATACACGCTTGACAAACAAGGGCATACCGTTGCTATAACTGATGAAATCAATCCACTCGCGCTCTGTCACAAGCAACCCTGTCTGCAGTTGAAGTATGTACTCATCCGGCACTTCACCATTAATAATCGTCTGCAGCTGATACTTCTGGATACGTGATTTGATTTCAATTAATCCGTCATCACCAACTAACCCGTCTGGCGAGTAGCCAAGAATAAATCCGTGAGTATCGTTACGCACAAACCCACATTTTGTCACCTCAGCGTAGTTATCGCTGTACACGTCACGAGCAAGCTCCTCTTCAAGGTGGCCACGCATCATATGATACGTCTGTGGTGTCTTTTCAACATGCATAAGCTCTCTCTGCGCCGCGAAGTCATAGGCCATTGACACAACAGATTGGTTCTTCGCAATCTTTAGCGTAGGAGTCAGCAGTTGTTTGACAACGCTAGCTGTCACTACCCCGCAACGTAGCATAAGCCACTCGTCAGTGTTTTGGTCAATGTCCATATAGTATTTAATCATCACCACACCCTCCTAAAAGCCCAAGACACACAGTCGGCTAGGACTTGGTTGGCGTGTGCCTTGGGCGGTTAAATTTAAATGTCTGTGTTTGTGTCCTAGCCGTTGGTCACTTTACGCTGTGGTGTTTCTTTGTGCAAGTTAAATCTTGGAAAAGTTGTTGTGGTCCGTCGATATTAATTCATTTTTAATCACGCTTAACTCCTCAACCTTTTCCACATACTCAAGACATTCCATATAGGATGGATACTTCTTGTGTATGTCCATGTGTGCCTGAAATAGCGTACGAATTGATATACAAGCGGATTCAACACCGCACTTAAATACATCTTGATGTGTAATCATAATTTCATCCTCCAACACCAAAACCCTACCTTCTAACAAGTGATTGCCAAATACTCAACGTCAACCTCTTTCTCTATCAAGTCCTCCTGAATACAATCTATGACTATCGAGGCCAAAGACGGCAGAATACTAGCCTTCGAATCCTGTATATTGCGAAGGTCATCTTTATACTCATCGTGGATGATACCATGACACCTGTAACAGACAGCAGACAACCATTCTTTTTTCTCAGTGCCTAATACCTCAGGGTATCGCCAGTGGTGGACATGCAGCGCCTCTTCGTCACAGATGATACACTTTTCTTCCGCAGCCATCATGGTCTTGTTTCTGATAGAGAACCACTTCTTAGACCTTATGTACCTGTTGTAATATGCCTTCCTTGTCTCCTCTGGTCGCCTCTTGAAGGCAGAAGACTTTTTCTTTCGCTTTGCCTTTGGGTTGCCCCTGTTTGCCATCTTCTTTTTCTTCCGCCTCTTCTTCTTTACTCCATGCACGTACTCATGTGGCTTGCAAGTCAGCGCTGTGTTTATGCATATCGACTTTCCCATAACCTACTCACCTACAAAAAACGCGCACTGGCTGATTAGAGGTCCTTGTGGACACCAGTGCGCGTTTAAGAATAATTTAAGTTAGTTGACCTCTAATCAATAGCAATTTACACGGCACAGATACATATGTCAAATGGTTTTAGAAAAAAGCACACCACCCCACATGGGGATATTCGGGAGTGTGGCGTGATGTTAGTCATATTATATGCGCCTATGCTATCACTCAAGCCCCCATACGCTTGTTGGTAACTGGATTCGATGTTCAAAAATTGAAACTGATCTCACAAAAAAACTACACTGTGACCCACTATATCCTCCACCACATTCTAAACCGAGTCTTATTTGGTCAATCTCAAACCCCTCTGGTATCTGATCTGACGGAATCAGATTTCCCTCTTTCGTGAGACATACAAAACTATCGCTCGATAATGTAGGCGCAAGTTGAGCCGTACTACTCCAATACAGAGAATCGCCAACAGACCTTACTCCTACGGCTTCAAAAGCAGAATCATATCCAAGTCCAGAACGGCAACTAATAATAGTACCATCCTGATTCTTGATTTGAAAAACAAGACGCGCCCGACCGTTGAATGTCAATGTACCTGGAGGTGTTGTAATCTCGATATCTATAAGAGGAATCGGTATCGCTGATCCAGGATCACCGAGCAAGTAAGGAACATTGAAGTGAGCGACATTGCACACTGCACGACTGCCATCAAATCTAAGATCATACCAATTTGCGTAATGAGTAAAGGCAAAGCCTGCAGGGTTGCCATTACCTGTATATGTGTATGGTGTAAATGTCTGGAAGAAATTTCCTGAAAAATATGGGTCTTGTGTCTCTGCCGCCCTAAAAGGGCGAACTCGCGCGACACCCCCCGAGCCGCTTAATACTGCAAAGCCTGAATTGCTACTATTTAGATACCATTCGCCGTCTACCGTCCCGACCTCATCACCAGGGTTTACGGTGCCATCATATTGTACAAGCTCGTCATATGGTGACACAGCAAAGAAAAAACCGTCATCCGGGACAGCATGAGCAGGGCCAAAAAGAACTTGCTTTGCGCTGTCCTCGTCTGGCTTGTCTACGCTGTAGATGTCATTTGCCTGCCCTGTAACCATACACGCCGCGAAAGCTGGCATCTCCTCGCCTGACTTGTTTTGGCACTTCATACCACGCTTACCATCACGTGATGTGGTGCTTGGTTGGTATGTATTAAGCATTAAAAGGACTCCCCGATAAGACCACCAATTGTTGTATCTTGGTTTTCGTAGTCAAACACGATAGATCGGATAGGTGCGTTGATTCTGTATGGTGCTCCAAAACCTCCAATTGATCCATCATCCAAAGCGGTTATCTGATCGATCTGGTTGATCCACTGCCCGACTTTCCACTCAGGACGAATTCCTACCATCTTCCAGGATGATAGACGGTTGATCTTCTGCGTCTGGAATAGTCTACGCTGTGCTGCATATTCTGCGTTCCCTGCCTCACTTCCTGGAGGTAGCAAACGGTTTTTTACGCTGTTGTCGTCTGACGGGTAGCTGTTTACTTGGTGCTCTTCCTTGTATGTGCTACCACTATCGATGTACTGCATAAATTCGCCACCTGTGCTCTGTGCATAGTTTGCATTAACGTACAGCCAATCAGATAGTCCACCGTTGCCGAAATCTTCCTCTGTTGATTTGTATCCGTATACCCTGTGGTCCATTGGGATAGCCAAGTTGATGCGCATGTTCTTCAGGGCACAATCTAACGTATTAACTGTCTGCAGGTCACCAGTGGCGTATAGATGGCCTGAATAGATGCAGTATGGTGTTCCGTCGTATTGCTCGGCCATGTCGATTAGGAATAGGCCCTCGCCGATCATTGAGGCGTTTGTCCATCCGCTATCGATCCATCCTAGTTGATCATCCTCAACGCTTACACGGATCGGGAATCGTGCTGCTAGTGCGTTTTCAATGCCTCCACCTGCCGATGTGTCAGCAAGTTGATATTGTAATTGATTAGGCAATACAGGTCGCACAATATTAGCCTGTGGGAACTCGTTTATGTCTGAGTATACGCTATCAAAGCCCTTTAATGCCGTTACTATCTCACTATCACTAGAGTTGATATAGAACGCCCTGAACACCCTAGGAAATAGCCTTCTGGCGATCTGTAAGGCTTCTGGGGTGTATGCATATGCTAGCTCCCTGCCAGTTCCACCGTCAGCCGTTACCCAATCAGACACTTTTGGAATATCTGTATTATCTAGGTTTAGCCCTTCAGGATAGATTGCATATTTGACTCCTGAGGTTGTTGATTTCGCGCCACCCCAAACAATAGCAAGAAACGCCTCCTGCTCTGATATTTTTCCTTTGGCCCGATCTTCTGGTGTTATGTCACTTGCAATGCTCCACCCAATACGCAATCCACTGTTTATAGTTACTCGCGTCTCTGATCTGATTACATCGCCCTCTACAAGGCAAGACATACGGGTGTTGCTACTGTCCTCAGATAGTTGGAAATCGTATGCCGTGTTTACGTTTGGCAAGTTCGAAGGTCGACCACTGCGCAATAGTGGGATGTTGCTGTATGTGGTATTGTCTGCCATTTGCGCAGTTTTACCGATTGGGAAAAGGTCAATTTTCGTCTTTGCCTTACCGTTGAAAACGTTCTGCGTTGTGCCTTCTTCGTCAACTACGGCCTCAGTCTGACCCTGTGCAGCGAATGATATATCATGCGTCCCTGCAGTGGTTAGAGTGTCTGAAATAGCCTGGAGCATGGCCATTCCCTGGAATTTCATATCGGCAATCTTTCTATCAAGCGGGTCAAGCCCACTTTCTGCTGCGTCTTTACCAACTGCGCCTGAAATGCTCGTATAATCCCAGTCGAAAAGCTCACCGGAAATAATCTCTCTCCATACCTTGCTCTCAGCATCCACACCAGGCATAGACCCCTTTGGCATATGTGCAATCATATATAGGTAGGTCAATAATCTGCGTGGGGTCCACGCTGTGACCTTGCTAACTGTTAATAGGTCAGTAAAGGTTTCATCGGGCGATTCGTAAGAAACCTTGATGTGGCCACGACTCGCAAACACTGGAACGACTTCACCATTAAGTGGATGATCTGGAATGTCACAAGTCCATCCAATACAGTTCCAAACCCCATTAGGATTTGTGTGTGCCTCATAGCGTGGAAGGAATCGAGCTGTTAGGCTGAAATCATCGCGTACCACTGCACCGCGAATAGGTATCTTCGACATAATTTCACGGTCGTCTGATGCAGTCCATAGCACAGTATCAGCCGCCCCACTGTCTTGCCTTAGAAGTAGGTGCCCACAGAATATAGTCTCTAGTCCTGAGCGTATAACCACACGAGAGCCGTGTAGTTCTCTTACGCTCTCACCTGCATCATCAATCCATGCGTCAAGCGTTGTAGGGGATACATCTTGTGCAGGAGTTAATATGGCTGATGGGATCCATTCAAGGATTGCCTTACCTGGCACAACACCCGCGCTATGTTCAATACTGATAACCTTATAATCGTTCCTAGATTTGCCGTTTATATATACAGTCGGCAATACAGCAGGAAACTCTCCTGGCGTTGTTGCATCGGCTGTTATCACTCCAGTGTTGGCCATGCTATCCCCTAGTTGCTTCAAACGTCCCTGTAGGCGCTGAAAGGTTAGTGTCGCTTACATATACCGCAACCTCTGGAGCGTATCCTGAGCACTCCTGGCCGCCTGTGGTTTTGGCCTTAACTGTGCAATAGTACCAGCCAGGGGTAGAAAAGGCAAAAGATACGGTTGATCGTTTGATGCCGTCCACACCTTCGGATATAGATGCTGAAGCGTCAGAAGAGGTAAAGTTGTATGACCCATCAATGGCACGAGTGTATAGGTCAACCGTAGACGGTGAAGCGTCCTCATTTTCAGGATCGTAAAGTACAGACACGCCAGCCGTTAGCCCATCGGACACAGAAATACCACTAATTGTTGGAACGTTTGGCCTCGCTGAAATGATGTTCCCGCTCGTATCGTATTCTAGCGTCAATGTGTCAAGGTTCTTCTCTTCCGCTCCTGCAAGCTCTGCACGAACTACAACACGGGCAACACCTGGAAATCCTGTAATAGCAGCAAGAGTTGTGCTTGTGCTTCCTGCCGGTTCCGTCTGTGTTGGTGTTGAGGTGTCAAGATACGGATCATCAATGTTTTGGACATAGATATTATATGTCGCTCCTGCTGTCTCTGATACTGTCCAACCTATAACCGTTGCAGCTGCATTGCCAGAAGTGTACTCGATGTCTGTTGGCTTTTCCGGTGCTCCTGATACTGTAACGGTTTGCGGTGCGCTTGCATCTCCAATGTCGTCGGTATCTGATACTGCCTGGAATGCATAGTAGTATGTGCCAACGTCTACAGTTTCGGTATACGAGCCTGCATCAACACTATTAAAGCCAATTGATGCAACCTGTGTGGTCGGCGGCGAAGTGATATCTCGCAAGATGGACATTGAGCGCGGCCAGCGAATTGATAGAGTGGAATCTTCTGTCGTTGCCGATCCGTCCACCGTTACACTGCCTGAAACTCCGCTGGAGTTGATCTCGGTTAGCGTTATTGATCCACCGACCGCGCCCGAACCTTGTGCAAGTATACCCAGATTTATTGTTGCCACACCACCCGATACAGTCATTGATACAGGTACATTACCTCGTGTGTTTTTGTCTGCAGGAAGAACCCTAGACACAGATAGGCCAGACACAGACCAAGAGGAAAAGAACTCGCTGTCTGCCGTGCCTATAATCTCATAGTCCCATGACCAGTTAGCTGTAACAGAAGATGACCCTTCCTCATAGACACGCGCGAAAGATGATTGATCTATTGTTGAGTTTGGACCGATTCGGAATGTAGTGATTTGGTACTCTGAGGCGCTAGGCAGTGATAGTGTCAGCGTCTCGCTATACTCACCTTCAGGGCAATAAATACAGCCTGCAAATACGTTATTAACGTATATTTGATAATAGGCATTACCAAGACCTGGAGATGCAAGAATGCTTACGCGAACACCTGATGCGGTGCTTTCAATTGCCATGTCCTGAACGTGAAAGTCTGGATCTCCGAAAGCTCCGAACGGTTGGCCGAAATACATTTATAGTTGCTCCCGTAGAGACTTACGATTCGACTTTTCAGACTTAACCTTGTCAGACACATACTTCCCGTCAGCTTCGCGATCATCGGCGATATCTTCAAGCATACGCGCACAGGACTTGATGAAGGCCATGTCTGATTGTTCTAGTAGGTCTAGTGGTGTTGGTACAGGCTCCACATAAGGCTCAACCTCTGCACCGTCTGCGATGGCCTTTTGGATGGCCCGATAGATTCGTCCTGCTCGAAAGTCTGATTCTTCTGTAAACACGGATTCAAATCGACCGTTAACGATACATCCGTAGCCGCTTTCAAGCTGTTTAATTCCGATTACTTCTGGGAGTTGTTCTTCCATGGGGATATCCTTTATAATTTTGCGCTTAATAGGGCTCTGGCCGTAGAATCGTTATTGACCTCTAGGGAATAGATTCGATATTGCGTCAATCCGCTTGCGACCGTAGCGGAAACAATAATGTCAGTCGGAGATTCAAACAATGTATGAACGGATAGTGCCGTTACTGCAATGGAAGAAACACCATCAGTCACCCTGAAACTCCCTGAATAGGACAAGGTTGGCTTAGCTCTCATTTGCGGTGGTATTGAAACTTGAACTGAAACATTTGTGGTGGATGTCGCCCATCCATAACCGATAGATGCATAAGCACTCGTCGCCTTTTCTATCGCATACCGATAAGCCCGCGTCAACATTTGTGATGGATCTGGCTTTGCCCAACCAGTATCAACTCCACCCTCGTTAAGTCTAGGCTTGATGATGGTGCCTGTAGCAAATTCAACGTTTACATTAGCACCACCTGTCAAAGTCTCAGTAACAGGACTAGCCGCAGAAGTGCCACCATCAAGCGCAACGTTGGCAGTGCCATCATGTGCGACGGTATGGTCACCCGGCTTTGTTGTCTCCACGACATGAATAAGTGAACCGGCACTGATTGTGATAGTTGTAACGCCTGCTGTGGTTGAAAATGTGTATGTACAGCCACTGGTCCCAGCCTTGAAACCATCATGACCATACTCTCCAGACAAAAGAACAACCGTGCCAGTGACAGCCTCTTGATTGATATTGAAGTCAGAGTTGTAGATATAGTTATAGGCTGGAAGGTTGTTTGTAGTCACATCACCTGCGAACGTGGCGTTGCCGTCTGAGTCGATCGATGCTACCTCGTTTTCTGAACTGTCCAAGAACCTATGTGCATTGGTAGAGCCGTCATTTGTACTGGCCTTAGATAAAACATCGCCTCCGGTTGATGCACGTAGTTGTACATCGCCTGGGAATGTTCCATGCGACGCTCCATATAAAAGAATATCTCCTCCAGAACCGTCTCCACCATCAATATTCATGAAACCGTTATTCGCGTTATTTCTGATAACAGTATCTGCGGTCCCTGTAAAGACTAAATCACCATCATCAGTTAATGACGCTACGCTGTTCTGAATAATCTTTCCTGTAGCTCCATCATACCTGCAAATAGCGTTGTCTGTACTTGATGTTGGGCCGGAGACATCACCGCCAGTGCTGACGATATTGCTCACCAACACCTTTTTATGACTGCCTGCGCTGTTGTCATACATAACAAGATAATCAGAGGCATCGTCAACGGTCGACTCAGCTGACAGGTTAGTAATGTCAAGAGTCAAGTTACGACTTGTAGTGATTGCACCACCACCAGATAGTCCACTTGTCCCGTTAATATCTACCGCAGAATGGTCAACGTGCTGGTTCACTACGTAATTAGAAAGCGCGTTGTGGTCAATCGTTGCCTCTGTCGTTGATCCGATTGTAGGCCCGTCAATGCTGCCTCCTGTGATAGTTGCGTCAGAGAAGACAGAAGTTCCACCACAAGTCATGTTTGTAATAGTCAATGTATATGTCAGGTCGTCAAACGTGAACGCTGAAGAGCCGCCAAACGCTCCGCTGTCATTGTATTGGACGTAACTATTACTACCGCCTGGAGGTGTTGTACCGCCACCACCGCCACCTGATACAGTGACATTTGCCGTGCGAAAGTCTGTGTATGCGTCACCGTCGCCATTGACTACAAGTCGAGCCTGTGGCGTGTTTGTAAAAGATGTTTTGCACTCAAGAATGAACGTAGCAATCGGGATAAATTCCTGAAATGGGAAATCTATCCCGCGTTCAAAGTTGAATATGTCGCTTTCTGCGGCGGTTTGCGCATCTCCGATTGTGGCATAGATGTTTTGACCAAGCACACAACCTGCATTAATAGAGGTGTCAATACCATTAAGCCCGAACGTGTGCAACAGCATAAAGCTACCAGACGTAACCTCAGTCAATTGCCAAGTTGCGCCTGTGTTTTCGTTGTACTGTGGTAGTGGAGTCGCTCCTACAGGGAACGAATACCCTGCATTGGTGCCGTAGTCCCAAACACCAGAAGCGCCAGACCTGTAATAGTACCTGAGTCCAGTAGTACTTGCGATGGCGTCTGAAGCATTGACGATATCTTCGTCGTCCATCGATCCTGCACCGATACCGAACTGAGCGTCTGCGTTTGATGCACCAGAGCCACCAGTACCAACGGTTGACGGAGTATACCCACTTGTATATCTTGCACCTTCGTGAATATGTGTATATACGTGATTTTTAGGAGTGAATCCGTCTGTAGTTTGCGCCTTGTGTCGTTCCTCTCCAACAATGGTCGCCGTTCCTGATGTTGCGTTCCAATACACATAAGCAACTAGAGGCTTATTAAGAATTAACGTATAGATTGCTGAGGACGTAGGGTTGACCTCATCAGTCAACACGCCATCGTCATAGTATATAAAGTGACTCCCGTCTACGTCTGAAATGATCAGATCTTCCGCGCTTGTCTTTGTGTACTTGATTCCCTCTTGGTAAAAGTGAAACTCTGTTCCAGCAGGTGTAATTGAGAACGTTCTTGTCCCATCAACAAACGAAAGGGTTGCCTCTGCTTCGTTGTTTGCTGGGAATCCCTTTGATCTAGACATCTCTGCCGTTAGCTCTGAAACTGACGGGTTAACGTAGATGTTACCAAATGACGCATCAGAAGTCAGGATAGTACCGACCTCACAAACGAAGTTCTCTCCAATTGGCCTTGTGGCTGTGTAGTCTCCTGGAGTGTCAGGATCAAGATAAACAACGTTTCCGGCTGCAGATAATGACGTGTCTAGATTGTTTACAACTCCACGCACAGTAATATAGCCATATGTTCCGTCCTCAATACTATGCGTCGCCATGCCTAGAAAACGCGATGTATCTCTAAGGTTAGCTTGTGCAAGCTCAACCTTCGGCTTTCCGGAGAATGCGCCAGAGATGTAGACGAGTTTACCGTCTGCAATGTCTGATCCGCTGTCATTATAGACACGTGCGAACGTCTCACGACCAATACATTGAGATACGTCTGCCTCGTCATTGTATGCTACAAAGCACTTATCATTATCATCGTAATAAAACAGCCCCTCAGTATATGCTGGAGGAGTCAATTGAGGTGCAAGTTGTACAGACTCAACACTACCAAGACTTATAGGTTGGCTCTCCCACTCACCGCTTGTGCTGTTATACTGAAATACGTCAAGGTTTGACGGTGTTGCTGATGCACTATCAATTGCAATACCATAAATCTTTTTTGCATTACCGATAACATCCTCACCGCGAACGTATTGGAGCATATCACGAACCTGCGCAAGGTCGCGCCCCTCCATGAGGTACGGTGATTCAGAGGCCGGATCATATGCATCATCCATTGGGTTGAAGTCTTTGGTTCCGTAATACAGTTCTTCACCCTGTGTTGGGTCATATGGGATATTTGCCATTAGTATGATTCCTCTACATCAAAAACGTATCGAACGCTGAAAAACTTATCTGTTGATGCTCCTCGGCCCATTTCGTCGGATGTGCGTTCAGAACTTCGCATTGTGCATCGTGACCAAGTGGAGACACCATCGGTTATAGCGGCGTTATTTGCTGCCCATCTATCGGCATCCTCTTTCCACGCCGCAGTTGCAGCCGTGAGGATTGCTTGATACCTGACGTTGAGAACAATAGATTGACCGACGAACCCACCACGAGTCAAAGCGTTTCCATTCCAACCAGGAGCACGCTTTCTTTTATTGTCGTATATTTTCCCAGAATCAATAAAGTCAATGAAGTACCTTGGCCCTGCGGCATCAAACGAGACAAAGTTAGTGACCACCCCATTGGATAACACAGATATAAAAGTTGTAGACATCTTACGCCCTCGCTGTCTGCATATTTCGCCTTAATCGCTCTTCCTCAAGGCGCTGATCTCTAATAGAGTTTTGCTTTCTCTTGGATGCGTTCTTGGCATCTTCTGATACGCGCTTTTTGTCGGCCTTCATTTGGTTTTCAATGGCCTTTATGTTGTTTGCTCTCTGCTTCTGAGCCTGTTCGTTTATTGCTGTTTCATCAG
>Ga0180434_10008619_pt1 | contig 11228 bp, 10 predicted proteins | sample SS_ome_7_FD_132453 | JGI IMG/M metagenome (GOLD analysis project Ga0180434, IMG submission 132453) | Hypersaline lake sediment archaeal communities from the Salton Sea, California, USA - SS_1_D_2 metaG | ecosystem: Environmental > Aquatic > Non-marine Saline and Alkaline > Hypersaline >... | reverse complement strand
GCCAACTTGTTCACTTTTTCGGCAAGCTCTTTGATCACCTGCACGAGCTGGGCGACCTGCTTCGCAGTGTTGGCCATCTTGGCGCTAGAGAACCTTGCCTGCTGTTCAATCGCCTCTTGAGCTATCAGCCGAATGGCGTTGGTGCTCTTGGGGTCTTTTGCTCCCGGTACGTTCATTTCGTTGCCCTCTATTATACCATAACTGAACGGCTCGTTGCGTATAGGCTCCATTAAAGTTTACCCGATGCGCGGTGCCCAGACGCGCCGCTCCAGTTCCTCGACGACCACGCGGCGTACCACGCTCTCTACCGCGGCCTCGGAGAACTGGCATTCCGTTGGCCCTGGCCCAGGGTCGGGTTGGTCGGGGCATACGTCTATCTCGGTCAGGGACGCCGCGTCCACGTAGACGTCATTGTGCTTGAGCCGCCACTTGTTCCAGCTCCGCACGTAGACGGTGATGTGATCGTCGCGCGCACGTACCGGCAGGCTATAGAACCGCTCGTGCGTAGGCCCCACCCAGGCCCACGGCTGCCACACCACGCCTAGCTCGAACGGTTCTTCCTTGCCCCGCGGGTCGATGCCGAGCGAGAGATACATCTCGCCGTCGGAAACCGCCGGGTCGTCAGAGTTGGAACACCACGCCTGGGCCGAGACGCTGAACTGATACCAGTGATTGTGTTCCACTGGCACACGCTGGTAAATGCCCGCGTCCATCACTTTGTAGTTGAGAAACCAGCATTGTGCCGTGTCGCCGTCTACCACACGCCGCGCATCCAGGGATGCAGGCAGCGGCTTGTACTCTGGCATCGCACACGGTCCCTGGTTTGGCTCGTGCGGCGGGTCGCCGCGCTTGTGGAAGTAGTCCCAACCATCCGCTACCTTGACGGTGCCCAGGTGCGCGTGGTATGGCTGCTCAAACGATGGATTGAGTAGCAAGTTGTCCTCCTCTGGTGGCTCTGGCTCAGGTTCCCGTGGCCACGCATAGCCGTGTGTGGTCGCGGCGAAAAAGTCGGCTTGCACAGCGGGCCTGTTGTATATCGCCCATTGGTCGTGCGCCCAGCGGTAGAGCGCCAGGCAGGAGATGGGACGGTCTGGATAGAGCGCGTTCCACCTGTCGATGTCCTGATAGGCAGCTTGCACGCAACCTGTATTCTCGTTCTCCCACGGCACGCCTGCTATACAGAACTCGGTCAGGTACACCGGCAGGCCCTGGAAGCGGGGCAGGATGGCGTTCATCCAATCAGTGTAGGTGCGAAACCCGCTATGGTACATCTCAAACGGCGGGTCCATTCGCGCCAGGCTGACGATGGATTCGGGCGTCTGCTCTCTGGCATAGGTGTGGATGGCGAACCCGTCACACTCACCCGGCCCGAGCTCGAATTGGACATCGTCGAAATACCTTATCCAGTTTCCCGCTGGGTTGAGGGCATAGGTCGTTTGCACGTTCCACGGCGCAACCGCCGCCACAAGCACCTGGTCCCCGCTGTGATAGGGCAGGCCCTTGATGGCATCCCGGCACAGGCTGTAGCACTCGGCGTACTCGGCCGGCAAAATGGGCATCCCGTCGGGCCGCTCCTGCGCGTGGTTCGGCTCGTTGCCGATGATCCAGCGTGAGCAGCCCGGCGACATCTCCACAAAGTTTCTCACGCGCTGGGCGAATGCCTCATAGTGCTGCGGCTGCGGGATGGTGCCGTGGGGATGGTAACCGTGGTTCAAGCGCACCACGGGGACTTGAGGATGTAGGCGAAAGTTCTCCCCGTTGCGGTCGTCAGGGTCGCGCCCAATGCCGCGGGTCAGGACGATGTAGCCCTGATAGTCCAGCCCGGAATCGTCGTGGAAAGCATAGAGCTCGGTCATACTGCAAGCCTCGCTTGTACCATCTTGCCCGTCTCCTCATCTACCCGATTTTGCGCAATCTCGATGTATCGCTGCTCCTTGTCTATCCCAATCCCGTTACACCCGTTCTGTAGTGCCGCGAGCACCATTGTGCCACTGCCTACGAACGGATCAAGGACTGTACCCCCAGGCGGGCAGATATAGCGCGTCCACCAGTCGGCTAGTTTGAGCGGGGTACCTGCGCCGTGGCCGTGGGCACCCGCACCATTGCTGTTTACGGGAACAGGAATCATATTGAACGGAGTAACGCCTCCGCGCTCTAATGATGTAGCTGCCACCCTGCCACGCCGAACAGTGTAACCGCTTGGCATTCGCTCCAGAGCCCGCTCTGAGGTTTTCTGTGTCTTGAGCCAGTCCCCAGCCCCCCAAAGTATGGCATTTTGATTTCTATAACAACTAGGTGCCCCCATCCAGACGCACGGCTTCACCGATGGGCGCATCAGCCCCTTATCTCGATGTGTATATACACACGGCTGCGCCGTCATATTCCACCAGTACGCATCCTGAACCATATTCCACTCGCGGCACACCCACGCCATAAACTCCCACAACCAGCCGCGCATCTGGCCTACGTGTTCAGAGTTGGGCTGCAAGATGAATACCGCGCTGCCCGTCGACTTGAGAATGCGCCGCACCTCTGGCACAACGCCCTCGACTATCAGCGCCCACCATTCCTCAGTTGTCCACGTCCCATAATCCCGCTTGATGTGCGGATAGGGCGAGTCGGTGATGACACAATCCACCGATGCGCTTGGGATGGTTGGCAGAATGTCCAAGCAATCCCCGCAGAATAGCTCTACTGTCATATCCTAAAGATGCTCCGCAACTGGCTGTACAGGCACTTGACCCACGAGTCGGTGAGCAGCCCGGCGCACAAGAAGCAGCACGAGGCTTTGCCGTCTAGGTAGTTCCCCGGCACACCCGACGCGCCGATGGTGAATGCCGTCGCGCTATCGTTCAGCGCCGCCGGGATGCCCACCGCGAGCGCGGTCGATTCCAGCGCCGACCCGTTGCCCAAGAATAGCCTGATCTCGTTGCCCGGATCGAACCGGCCCACGACGTAGTACCAGCGCCCGGTCGTGACGGTCGTGCTGGAGGTGTGGGTGATGCTCGTGATCGCCAAGCCGTTGCTGATGGAGAACTGAAACGGGTCGTTGGCCACGTCTCCCCGAAAGCGCAGGCTGTAGCTCTCTGTCGCCGCGACGTTGGTCCCTTTGGCGATCAGGAACTCCGCCAGGGTCAAGCGGTCGAGCTGAAACCACCCGCCGAACGTGAGGCCGCGCTGTCCTGCCGGGATGTATAGCTCTGTGCCTACGATGTCCGCCCAGTTGCCCGCGCCGCCGTCTGCACGGGAGAGGTACTGGTTCACGCCGTCGAATTCAGCATAGGGCGCGCTCAGGTTGTCCCCGAATAGAGAGGTGTTGTTATTGGTCAGTGCGTACCCGTTGCCGGTCGCGTCCTGCACCTGTGGGTTCTGGTAGTCCACCGCGCCCATCGTCCACACTGCGCGCAGATAGGGCAGCGAGAGGATCGCCGCCGTCAGCCTCTTTTGCCGATCCGCGGCCTCGATCCGCTCTATCCTGTTCCTCGCGTCCGTCATATTGCGCGCCAGTAGCAAGCTCATATGAACTCCACCGCCTCAATCGGCGCGTCGATGGTCTCGCGCCCGTTGCCCGACAGGCTGATCTCCACCTGCCGGATGATCGCCTCGAACTCCTGACCCAGAAACCGCGCGGTCACGCGGTCGCCCCAATTCCAGTCGCGCCCGAACGTGCTGCCGTCCGTGTCCATCGCTTGTGCGGTCAGGGTGCGCACTGGTCGCCGCTCCATCAGCCGCGCATTGGCCGCCGCGTCTACGTCCTCCGGGGAAGCTGCCTGAGAGGGCGGAGCTATACCCTCGACGCGACCGTACTGCGAGAGGTTGATGCGTGTGGCGTCGTAAGCCTGAGCCACATACCGGAACTCGTCCTCGCCCTGGCCCAGGCCGTAGATGTAATTCTCTTCCTCGGTGTAGTCGTACACCAACGTAGCGGCCTCCAGGTTGCCGCGCGCCTCGTCAAAGACCGCGCTGCCTGTGCGGTCTGCGCCCGGCTGCCCCGTCTTGGTGCGAAACTGAAACGCGATCGACGAACTGCTGATATCGCTCTCGATCACGTCCCAGAATACCTCTGTCCCAGCGCCCCAGCTTGCGCGTTGCAGGTCGCCTATCACGCGCGCGACCTTCCACCAGGCAAAGCCCTTGCTCAAAGTCGGCCCCTGGCCGACGCTGGCCTCGACAGTGAACGATGGCACGGCGCGCGTCCCGTAGCTGGGCGCGGGATTGGAGGCGTCCGTGACCATCTGCTCGTCTACGATCTCCTTCATCATATCGTCGGCGGTGTCGCGCTTTTCGCTCTCGATCGTCTGCGCATAGTTGGCCACGATGCGCCGGGAGAGCAGGCTGTTGGCGTCCGCCCCGGCCATGCTGATCAGCAGCTCGCTGCCCAGGCGCGAGAACTCCCAGCGCCGGATAAAGTAGACGCGCCACAGACCCAGGCTCCCGCGCTCTGGTTGCCGCCAGACCTGGAGCATACGATCCGGCTTGAGCAGTGTCGTATCGAACGAGACCGGGAAGCGAGCGGAGAACCGACCCTCTCCATTTGCGATGCGCTGAAAGCGCCCGGTCAGGATTTTATCGAGCAGCGTCCGCCCCTGGCTGTCCGCCAGGCGCATTCCCTTGTCGTCGGTCAGCCAGAACTCATAGGAGCCCGCCATTAGTCCGCGCTCCAGTAGGCATCAGGCCAGATGATCTCGACTTCGATGGTCGGCCCGCCCGCCACGTCTACGAAACAACTCACGTCGTTGTCACCGGGCAGGAGAGACCACGTTCCAAAGTCGGAGTTAGGCAGGATGGCATCGGGGCGCGCGCCCCAGAATGACGACGTAATGCTCTTTTGCGTAGGCGACAGGTCGATGGTCAGCTCTTCGCCGTCGAGCAGGTCATAGGCGAACCACAGCACTTTGCCCGCCGTTTCGTTGCGCACGCTGTAGAGCGTGGCCGAGGTGCCACCCGTGCGCCGTACCTTGATGCGAGGATAGGCTTCCTCTGTGCCATCGTTAGCCGCGGTGATGAGGCCGGCATAGTTGTTTGTGCCAGATGCGGCGAACCCAACCCACAGGTCGTAGTTCTGGATTACAACCGGGTCCGGGTATGGGTCTGGTAGAACGGACCGCAACTGCGCTCCACCCGCCCAGGTAAGGTCGAGATGTGCCCAGCTCGCGCCGTTCCACGCGGCCACACTGGGCGCGACCAGGCCCCCGATGGTCGTAAAGATGCCCGCGGCGTAGAGCAGGCCATCCGGGGCAAGGGAGAGCATTGCGACAATGCCATTTGCCCCGGTGCTGAGTGCGCTCACTGCCTGCCCGTTCCAAGAAGCGATGCGATCCGCGTTGGCTTCTCCGCCCGCGTTCGTGAACGCGCCGCCCAGGTAGAGTGTGTCGTCTGGTGCCATCTCTAGAGAGTCTACAGTGCCGTTGAGCTGGACAACTTGTGTCCAGTTCGCCCCGTCCCACATAGCGATATAGTCCGCCCCCGCGACACCTCCGAACGTGGTAAAGTTGCCACCCACGTAGACATTATCTTGACTGTCAATGGCGACATCAAAGATTTCGGTTACGACGGCAGCGCCGGCAAGCGGATTCCCCACCGCATTCCAGGCTGCGCCATCCCAGCGAGCGATGTAAGACGCATTGGCTACGCCCGCGATGGTGGTAAAGTTGCCGACTACGTACAGGTCGCCGTTAGAATCAAACGCCATTCTCAAGATATAATTGATTACGGCTCCACCGCCCAACGGGTTGCCCATTGCCACCCACGCGCCTGCGGAAACGTCATAGTAAGCGATGTGATCCCGGTTGCCCAAAGCCTCGGTAAACTGTCCGCCGGCGTATACATCCCCGTTCGGTCCGACAATGAGACCGCGAACAGTGCCATTAAACGCGAACGCGCCCACGGCTGCCCACGTCGCCGTGGAGGGCGTATATTGGACAATGTAGTCTGCCGCCGCGATGTTGTCAAAGTTGGTAAAGTTCCCGCCAAAGTAGACGGTTCGGTCCTGGCCAACGGCGATAGCATAGCACTGGTTGTATACGCCCGCCGCGTTAGGCGGCCCCAGGGTGTCCCACTGGCCCGTGGAGCGCAGGCGCGCCGAGACGTTGCGCCGGTTGGCGTCCGTGTCGTTGCTGTCCAGGATGTCCGCCGACTCTCCGATCTCGTAAAAGTCGGGATCGGTTGCCAGGAACCTCAGTGCGACGTTCTGCTCCAGGCACGGAAAGTCACCCCGGATGCGTCCCTCCAGGCCGCCCTGGTAGTAGGCATTGATCTCCTTGTCCACAGCCGCCCCGGTGTAGCGCAGCACGACCGGCTGCAAGCCTACCTTGGCGTTTGGCTTGAACTCGTCGATCAGCGTTTGCCGTTTGGCATGCAGGTCCTCCAGACTCGTGCCCCGCACCCAGCCTGTGAGGCTGAACGGGCGCACCTCGGTCTTTTGGCTGTTCAGCTCCCCGCCGGGCAGAATGGCATAGCTGTCCACGTTCAGCGTGATCGGGCTCATTCCTGCGCCGATCATCCCCGATACGTCAAAGTTCAGATCGTCAAAGTCTACCACCCAACCGCCAGCCCGGCTCTGCGCGCTGCGCTGGCTGTTGCTGTTGTGCTCCGCGCCCAGCCACTCGCACCCCAACTGGTCGCCGTCGCAGTAGGTCGTGATCGTGCTGCCTAGCTCCAACTGGATCGCGTCGAACTGTCCAGAGATGACCGGCGCGCCCGTGATGAATACGTACAGGATCAGGGCGTCCCCGGTCGCGTTGGCGGTCAGCGCAGACGACTCGACGAACGTCCATTCCGTCGCCGTGAACGTGTGCGAGGCGGAGACCTCCTGGTAAGCGCCCACGCCCGCGACCTTGGCGAAAAGAATCGTAGCGGTCGCGCCCACCGAGCCGCGCACCCAACCGGATGCGATGTAGTCCTGCCCGTTCACGGACGTGATGGTGAGCGTGGTGCTCTTGCCCCAGCGGTCTGCGGCGGCCCCGGCGTTCTTCTGCACGGTCATCGAGTGCGCGCCGAACCGCTGAAAGTCGGAGATGTTGCGCGCCCCGCCCGCTGCCCCTGACGAGTAGTTTGCCCACCCGTCGGTGATGTTCTCCTCAAACGAGGGGTTGCGCACGTAGTTGATCGTGCCTTCTGGTCTGATAAAATGCCAGTAGCCCATTATTATCTAGCCATGCTTTCCATTAGATAGAACTCGTTGGCCACGCCCGTGCTAGGCGTGTTGCTGTTGACGGTCAGGTTGTAGTGGTTGGTCGTCATATGGCGGCTTTGGTCCGCCGGGAACACCTGCGCGCCGCGGGGGATGTACGCCAGCTCTGGCCCGCGCTCGCCCACCGTCGCCCAGCCGCCAGGGGCAAAGGCAGACCCGTGCTGCATTGCCTCGCCACCCATCCGGGGCGCATCTATCTGTGGTGGAGGGGTTCCCTCTGTCCTATAGCGCGTCACAATGTCGATATTGATTTCCTTGGGCAGTCCATCAAGTGCATTTGCAAAAGCGTCCGTCTCTACCCCCGCCGCCTTGGACTGCATAATCAAGTCTGCAAGTGCTTCGTCGTAGCTGGTCGCTCCAAGCGTGCCATCACTCAGCCTTGAGGTTAAATCCGCAATTCCTTGAGAAAGCGCCATACTCTCTGGTGTGGCCAACCCAAACGCAAGCTGGGTCTCTTCCACGGCGGTATTGTACTGGTCAAAAGTGATTTCCCCCTCTTCTAGTGCTATACTGAGCTGGGCAATTCCAGCCTGTGCAATCTGAGCGTCTGTCGCATCCGATAGGGAGGCGGCTAGCGCCAACTGGCTCTTGGTGGATTCCCCCGCCGCGTCTGCCGCAGCTTGCTGGGCGATAGCCAGCCGGTCGGCGGATGCTGCGGCAAGGTCTTGCCCCTTTGCAGTCAGCTCATAGATACTTGGCGTTTCCTTGTAATATCTGATGCTTTCTTCTACCGCGTCGGATGCGTCTCTCTGGCTGCTGGCCAATTCTTCAGCCGCCTCGCTGGCTCTCAAGTGCCGGTAGCGCATAATCTCGGTCGCGTCGCCCGCGTCCTCTGTGTCCTGCCACAAGGCGCGCAGCTCCCTGCGCATCTCTCCGATGCCCAACACGCCCCTGGTCTGGACGGCCTGAAGGATTCTGAGAGACTCGCTGAAACGATAGACGAACCGAGGCGCGGCACGGATCGCCCCGGCCAGGTTGTCGACGCCCTCTGCGCCGCTCACGGCAGCAGCGAAATACTCGCCAGATGAGATTTTAGCATCCTGAAAGGCGGCCTTGAGCGCGTCCAGCTTGTGCGCCGTCGTCTCGGACGTGTCGCCCAGCGTCTCTAGCGCCTTAGCGCCTTCCTCCATCACGGCCATCTTAAAGGCTTCTTCTCTGCTCAAGCCTTTGATCGACCTTTGCAGTTCCTCGATCCGCGTGCGCACGCGCCCACTGCTGATGCCGTAATTGTCGAGCCTGGGGATCGACTGGTTCGCCAACATTGCAGCAAATCCGCTGATCCGCGAGCTGGTGTCCTCTGTCTGATCGCCCAGCTTGGTAGCCATCGCGGCGATCTGGCCCATTTCCTCGCCCGTGTCCACGAGGCCCATCTGGAGCAGTCGCCCCGCGCTGGACATCGCCGTCATCCGGTCCACGGTGCGATCTGTGCCCGCGTTAAACGCATCGAGAAACATCGTCGCCCGGTCCGCGCCGCCCGCGAATTTGACGAACCTGTTCTCCGTCGACTCGGCCTGGATGCCCAGCTTGCCCAGCTCTATGGCCATCGCGGGCAGCTTGGCGGCAAACTCTACCGCGGCCATGCCGCCGGCGCGCAGCGCGCCCGTCACGACCTCGTTAAACGCTTCTCCAAACCCGCGCTTGACAGTGCCCAGCGCCGGGCCTGTGCGATCTCTCGCGTCGATCTCGACAGAGATAGTATAGCGATCTGGCATATCAGCCGCCTTGTGCGATCCTGCGCTCCAGGTTCTCGAGCTGTAGATCGTTCATCACTGTTTCAAAGTCCTCGTCTTCCAACTGGGACGGCGTGCATCGGTAGAGCCTGCGTAGACGGTACATCACCCATCCCCACGGCGGGCTGCCCGTTCCCGTCCAGAGCACCTCGGCAGCCCGGTCGATCAGTTTTTTTGTTCCTCCGACTGGCGCTCGCCGTTCACGCACGCGACGACAAACGCCATTTCCTCCGTCGTCAGGCGCTCGATCACGGACGGGTCATCGCCAGGCACGGGCAGCGGTTCGCCGTCGTCGCCTACCCAGTTCCAGGCACGCACGAACCGGGCATAGTAGGCCATATTGTCGCGCATCTGCGCAGACTCGGACGGGCGCTTGCGGAACAGTCGCCCCAACCAGCGGCCCAGGCGATAGCGCCACGTGTTGCGCGCCTCGGCCGAGCGCCGGTTGTTCAGCACCTCGCCCACGGTCGCGCCGCGCAAGATCAGAGTAGCCCCATCGCCCTGCACGCTGCTCGCGTCGAACGTGCGCGTAGATAGTCGCTCTGGCATAGATACCCCCTAGGTTGGCCTAGCTTGCGTAGACGAACGGGTCCACGTCGGCGGCTCGGACGGTAAACTCGACCATCACCGGACCTGCTTCGCCCGCGTTCACGTCCGGCCAGGGTCCCGTGGTCACGGGGGCGTAGTTGGTCTGGTAGCCCTCGTTGCCCGCCGTCGCGCCACCGGGGATCACGCGCAAGCAGATTTTTCCGTCGCACACAGCTTCCCTGAACGCCTCACGCGCCAAGCGGTACGCCTCTGTCGCGGTCACGGTGAACACGCACCGCACCGTGATGTCTACCGGCTGGACCTTGCCGACCTCGACGAGCGCGTAGTTGCCTTCGAGCGTGTATTCCTCCGCGACGTTTTTCGATTGACCGCCAACGCCGGTCACGCTGTTGACGGACCCGCTCACGTCTGTGAACGCCGAACAATCAGAGTTCGTGCTGATCCCGACGTATGCGCACGCCAGCGGTTTCGCTCCTGTGGTTTGTGGCATCTTGCCTTACTCCTGGGCCAACTGGCCCCGCTTTTCTCCTCAGCGCCGGATTTCGGCGCTGCCAATACCTAGATAGTCCTTGATCTCGTCCTGCCAGCGCTCCACGGCAAGCGCGAGTTTATCCACCTTGCGATCAAAGTCGTCGCCCTCTTTGCGCACGCTGGCCCGAATGGCGTAGGCTATATCGCGCGCCTCCATCGTCACGAACCCGATGGTGTCGATCCCCAGGTCGGCCAGCTTGCGCGTGCGGCCCTGCTCGCCCCAGAACACAGACAGGGGCGGCGCTTGCACCTCGCTGATCGTTCCTGTCTTGAGGAGCGCCTGTCGCGTTGCCGTGCCGAGCATCGGGAGCGGATGAACGCACCCGCGCTCGATAAAGAGGCTTTGCCTGTGGTTGACCAGTAGCTTTTGATGGATTCGATATAGCATCAGAACACCCTAAAGAATAGCTCGAACCGGAACCCGGTGTAGGCGATGGTCGCGTACTCGAACACCACCCGCTGCCAGGTAAAGCGGTAGGAGCGAATGCCTGTCAGGCCAAACAGGGGGCAGTCGCCTTGCGTCTCAAGCTGATCGTACACCGCGTCGAGCAGGTCCACGGCGGTGTCCCAGTCCTCCGCTAACTGCGACCGCTGGCGCGCGTATACGTCCACGCGCACCATCACCTCGGCCTGTCGCACGCCCGGCACGCCGGTCGCCGCATCGACGAACGTCGTCCGGTCTGTCTCGGTCGCCGCGTCGCAGTCGCCGCTCTCCGGGTAGATTTGCGCACCGGGAAGCGTGTTCATTCCCTCGGTTAGCTCGTTGTAGTTCTGAACTGAGTTTAGCGCACCGACCAACGCTATGGAGTCGTGTACCGCCGTGGTAATCTCGCCTATAGATGGCATCTCACCGTCTCACAATCCGTCTTACGGCCTGGGCGATTATACGCCTGACCCGCTCGCTGTTGTCCTCGACTGCGCGTTGCAAGAATCGCTTGGCCTTGATGCCCCGCGCCGCAATGGATATGCGCGCAGCGGCAGCCAGGGCACCCGCTGCCCTGCGATCCCCGCGCACTTTGCGCAGCGCCCACTCGTAGAGCGGCTTCCAGGGCGGCCAGAAGGGGCGCGTACCCAACTCCTGGAAAGGCGCGTATTCCCGGTTGCTGCCCACGATGCCCCGCACGAGCTTGTCTCGTGTGACCACTTCCGGCACGATGGACGCCCGCAGCGGCCCACGGTCAACCGGGGCATTCTTGCGCGCCGACCGCGTGACGACCAGCGTCGCG
>Ga0180434_10008617_pt1 | contig 11229 bp, 7 predicted proteins | sample SS_ome_7_FD_132453 | JGI IMG/M metagenome (GOLD analysis project Ga0180434, IMG submission 132453) | Hypersaline lake sediment archaeal communities from the Salton Sea, California, USA - SS_1_D_2 metaG | ecosystem: Environmental > Aquatic > Non-marine Saline and Alkaline > Hypersaline > Sediment... | reverse complement strand
TTATAAACGGTAAATGCGAAATTATAATGAGCTACGGGTTGACCCACTTCCAATTGATCCCATCTTAAACCTACCCACACGTATGCCTTGTCTAAAACACGCCCTGTTTTTGAAAAATACCTGTGCAGCAATGCCAAAATGGAGTGATTTGTTTGTCCGTCGCGCAGGTAAAACGTCTTTTTCTCTTCCGGATGCCCCTCTACAATCAGACCTGCGAGGAGGGGAGCTTTCCGTGCCACCGCTACACCTCCCGGGGAAAAATGCGTACTGACTGTAGAGTCAGCTGTGGTTTTTTCAAGAAACGCCAAGTCTTGTGCATAAATCGCGTAGGGCCGAATAGAGTCAAGGTAACCACCTTGAGCAAGAGGAAGCTCTTCAACGCCAGGTTGCAACAAGATGCTTGCCATGTGGACTGTGGAGTCATCAAAGGCTTCGCGAGAGGTCCATTTGGTTGAAGGAAGTTCGGTGGAAGGGTTTTTCATCGCATAGACATCAAAGGATTGCACTCCAATCACTATTGCGCCAAGGGTGGACAGGTGAATCGGTGTGTCTACCCGAGTGGGACACCACAGGGATGTTGGATCTCCCTTGAGCACCAACCCCATTTTGAAGGTTAAATTCTTAAGGAGGGAAGAGTATTCTTCTTCGAGGACACGGCTGGCAAAGATGCGCAGTTGACCAAAAGTCATCGAGGGCATGTCGGGGAGAAGAAGTGTTGTAGAAGAAGTATGAGGAAGTGGGGGTGGCAGGCGAGACGACCGGTGTTGATTAGACCACCAAGTGTCGTACGTGAGCACGGGGAATGACAGACGCTCATGAAGTTCGGCCCGTTCAGCTGCGGCAACTGCTTCTTGCCGAGCCTTGTTTTTTTGGCTTGTTTGCTTTGTGTGTTGAGTTGCAATGCGGGTGGCTGTGGCCTTCATGCCATTGGTGTCCTCAACCATGCGACGCTTCAGGGTTTCAAAGTCACTTGAATAATTCAGCGTAATGCCCGGTGTCAAGTCAGACGCCATTTTGGGTGTTTGAAACAATCTATCAAGTGTTTGACTTTGAGTTTGACTTCCCAACTTGTACAAAAAGACAATGTTGTTTGTGTTGTCCACACCAAAGGCATTCAGGTAGGACATGACCAAAATAAAGACTTGGCGCATCGAGGTCAATGCTTGTGGCATCCACATGGTTGCTCCAATCATGAATGGCCCCTCTGACCCGGGACCGTTTTGCAAGGCGATTGGCATTTCAACGGCATTAGTCTTGTTTGGTTGAAGGTTATTGTCAAGCCAAGACTTGAAACTCTTATTATCCAAAATCCGTGTAGAAGAAATGCGAAGAATGATAAACAAGTCGACAAGAGTCTTGTTGCTAAGATCAAGCGATGTATGTCGTGTCAAGAATTCATTTTGTGGTCGGTTGTTTTCGATGTAGGTCAGACGTGCCAAGAAGGATAGGCCATCTATGCGGGGTGGGAGGAGTTGTTTCAAGCCATCCATAGTGGGTTGGGCAATGGCAAAAGTGCGTTGGAGAGGTTTTCGATCGGCTGGAATGTAAATGCGCACCAAAAAGTTTTCAAACGGTTCGGGCGGAGAGGCAAGAGTGGGTGGTTCTTGAGAAAGTGGTGCCAACGGTAAAGGTCCCGGGTAGTTTGCACAGTCTTCATTGTTCCTCGATTCAAGTCTTAAATGGGGCATGTCGACTGGAACATGAGCGAGCATTACAGATTGGGCCATGACCCTAAAAAAATCTTTCTTCATGGCTTCATGCCGTTTCCAATTCAAACATTGAAGGGGGACGCCCTCAAACTTGATCCACATGTTTTGACCTAATTCACACCTTGTAGCAGCAGCACATGCCGTTCTAATTAGTTCAGACCATTTTTCGACGTTGTACACGTGTTCGTTTGTTGGCACTTTAAACTTCAGGGTTGAGGTGTCATCACCATGGACCAACATAGCATAGGCATCTTGGCCAGGAGAAAAAGAAAACTTGCCTGTCGCGCGGTTCAATCCAATGACATTTTTTGCCTCTAAACGAAACTGGAGAGTAGGTGCGTCTTCCGTAGTGTCGGATGGGTCTGGCGCAGTGTCACCAGGTGCAGGTGTCTTAGTCTCCTGCACCCCCGCATCAGAGACAACTTGTGGCACATTCAAGTCGTCTTCTTTCAACTCACCAAGGTTCACATAGTGTCCACCCTTTTTAAATTGCCACTTAAGAGTCGATGGCATGATTTTTTCCTCTTCTGAATTCCACGTGATTTTTGAGCAGAGTGAACTTCTTTCCCACAAAACCCGTAGAAAATAGTCAAGTGTTGCCTGGCCATGGATTCGCATCGCAGTGTCATCATGCAATTCTGCAAATGCTGCTTTGAGCAGAGGGCCATATGAAAGTTTCACAGTCGCAGCAGGAGGCAGCTGCACACTTAGCACCTCAGGCACCTCAGGTCGAGGCGCTTCTTCACTCTTTGGTTCACAACGTTGCAAGTACTCATTTTCTGGTGACCGTTCAACCTGTTCAAACACGGGCATGTCCGCAGGCACGGTACCCAGCATTGCCGACGCGGCCAACGTGCGCAGCATGTGGTTCAAAACAGAACGATGTTTATGAGTACCCATGCAATGGAGGGGAACACCTTGAAAAGTTATCAATCCGTTTTGACCCAAACCGTACTCTACACAATTCTCTTCATGAGCACATGCGGATGAAATAGCTGTTTTCCAATGTTCAGGATTGTTTTGATTCCATTTACTTGGTGGATTGACTTGGAGACGGAGTTTTGAACCGTAAAAGGTTTTCAACAGAAGATGGGTTTTTGCACCACTAGAATAGCTGAATGATCTTGTGCTTGTATCATAGGTGACCCAGCGAGGCTTGAGAACCAGGTGGCACGGGGATGGGGATGAGAAAGGAAAAGTACGTTTGTCAAAACACCTACTAATGTAGTGTCTGGCTTTAGAAGATGCGATTGGAAAATCTATCACTCTATCATCTCTTAACTTGAATGCCCCTCCTAACTTGAATGCCCCTCCTAACTTGAATGCCCATTCTAAACTTTCTGGTTTATGCTCCAAATCAGAAGGAGGTCTTACCCCAAACAGTTGTTTACACACAGAGTCCCATATGCTTTTAAGAGCGTTATCCACAGTAGAATTTTCAGGTGCTACAAATGTTGTCGGTATGTTTTCGGCGGGTAGCTCTGGCATAGCGCGTTGAAGCGCTTTGTCAAATGAAATGTTGAAAGCATAGGTTTGTCCAGCTTGGAGTGGGATGGCTTCGAGTGTGTTGTCCCTCTTCGGTTCACAACGTTGCAAGTACGCATTTTCTGGTGACGGTTCAACCAGTTCAAACGTGGGCATGTCCACAGGCACGGTACCCAGCATTGCCGACGCGGCCAACGTGCGCAGCATGTGGTACAAAACAAAACGATGCTCCACCTTCTTCATACAATGGAGGGGAACACCTCGAAAAGTTATCAAATATTGATCCGAGATGAACCGATGTGCAGAAATGCTTGTTTTCCAATGTTCAGGATCTTTTTGGTTCCCTACTTCACTTGGAGGGTCGACTGTAAGACGTTCAGGCGGAGATGTTTCAGTTTTGACCAAAATATGGGCTTTTGCACCACTAGAATAGCTGAATGATTTTGTTCTTGGATCATAGGTGACCCAGCGAGACTTGAGAACCAGGTGGCATGACGAAGATTTAAAACACCTACTAATGGGGCGTCTGGCTTCAGCGGATGCGGCTGGAAAGTCTATCACTCTATCTCCTAACTTGAACGCCCATTCCAAACTTTCTGGTTTATGCTCCAAATCAGAAGAACGTTTTACTCTAAACAGTGGTTTGCACACAGAGACCCATACGCTTTCAAGAGCGTTTTCCACAGTAGAATTTTCAGGTGCTACAAATGTTGTCGACATGTTTTCGGCGGGTAGTGTTGGCATAGCGTGGTGAAGCGCTTCGTCAAATGAAATGTTGAAAGCATAGGTTTGTCCAGCTTGGAGTGGGATGGCTTCGCAACGTTCCAGGTGTGCATTTTGCGTTGACCGTACAACCTGCTTAAACTCAGGCATGTCCGCAGGCACACCCCCCAGCATTGCAGACGCGGCCAACGTGCGTAGCATGTGGTTCAAAACAGGACGGTGGATAAATTGTTGAGCCAGGCAACTCAAAGGATAACCATTAAAGGTTAAAAATGTGTTTTGACGAACTTGACCTGCGGCGGTGCAAGCCGCTAAAATGTTGTCAATCCAACTCTGAGGATCTTTTTGATTGGCTTTCTCGGGAGGTGTGACTTGGAGAGGGATGGGGGATGAAGCCTCCTCAGGGGGGTTGAACAAAAGATGAGCTTTTACAGTTTCACCAATATAGCTGAATGAGCTTGTGCTAGAATCATAGGTGACCCAACTAGGCTTGAGAACCAATTCACATGACGGCAATGTACAGGTATGAATTTGTCTCCTTACAAAGGCATCCGTGATTGGAATTACCTGTTCAGAATTTCCCAATTTGAACATCCATTCCAGGCTGTCTGGTTTATGCTCCAAACCATCGGGAGTACGTTTTAGTATAAACAGCGGCTTGCATGCTTTTTCCCACACATCTTGAAGAGCATCAGCCAAAGTGGCATTTTCACCTGCTGTAAATGGTGTTCGGGGTGTCTCTTCAGGTAGCGTTAGAATAGCGTGGCGAAGCGCTTCGTCAAACAAAACTTTGAAAGAATAGGTATGTCCGACTTGGAGAGGCACGGTGTCAGGTTCATTGGATTCGGGTTCCTTGGATTCGGGTTCCTTGGATTCGGCGGGTGTCAAAGGAAGTGGTTGAGGAGGTGGTGATTCTGGCGGCGGGTCATCTGTTACACCTTGCACTCTAGCTGGTGTTACACCGTTAACTTGCACCCCAGCAGTGGGTGGGTTAACATAAGATGCTCTCGGAAGATCTTGATATTCAAGGATGGGCATTCCCCAAGGCACCTGTTTAAGGATTGTGGATTTGGCCATCCATTGAAAGAACTCTTTTTTCATCTTATCATGCTCACCGTCGTGGGTGACTGTGGTTGACGCTTCACCAGGTTCTTTAGGCATTAATAAGGCAAGCAACCAATCTTCATAAAAAATGCGACCACAAGGATCCCAGACTCCTCGAGAAGCATTGGCTTCATAGATCCTGTTTTTTGTACAAGCCTTCACAATAGCCTTACACCAGTCCTTAAGATTGTATGGGTCTTTTACAGTAGAAATAGGAATGGTCAAGACAAAACGCGTGGCCTCTCCGCCATGTACGCCTTGGATCATCGCGTGGGCTGTTGAGTGTGCGACTTTCTTCCCAACTTTGTAATTCCTTCTGAAACTAATAGTTGGCTGTTCGCATAAAATGGTTTTAGCCTCGAGTCTCAAAAAACAAGGGGAACCTTCGAAAGTTGCACGATCCAGAGCGGTTTGAATCCTGGCACTGTTTGTTTGGTTAAAGGGAACCCATTCTTCTCCAATTTTGAATTCCCAATACAAAGTATCAGGTTTTTCGGAGAGAAATGTTTGTTGACCATTAACATCTTGAACTGCAAATTCATTTTTAAAACCATGATCCCACAATTGGTTTACAAGGTGAACGGTTTTGTCATGAACAGGCCAAAGACATTTGAGGTTAGGTCCAAAGGAAATATTGAAATAGTATTTGGTGGAACCGGGCACGTGTGGGAGTGGTGAAGGAAGTGTAGATGTGGATGATGAAGGAGGTGCAGGTGGTTGTGCAGGTGCAGGTGGTTGTGCAGGTGCATGTGGTTGTGCAGGTGCATGTGGTTGTGCAGGTGCAGGTGGTTGTGCAGGTGCAGGTGGTTGTGCAGGTGCAGGTGGTTGTGCAGGTGCAGGTGGTTGTGCAGGTGTATGTGATGATGGAGGTGCAGGTGATGGTGCAGGTGCAGATAATGGTGATGGTGCAGGGTGGGCACCTTCCGGGGGCGGCCCCCCTTCAGGTTGAGGACCAATACGAATACAGGGCACTACCCCTTTCATAATCTTTTCGCGCAATGACTCCCATACCCCCGGATCCTTAATATTTCTCTCTACTTCCCGCTCTCCGTCTTGCCACAAAAATCGAGCATCGTCCGCCAAGAAAGGTCCACAGTTTTTCCGTGCGTAATAGGCCTTTAGATGCTCAATGAAGGTTTCTAGTGAAGTGTCAGGTTTAATCCTTTTTGTAGTGATTAGAGCCAGGCGAGTTTCACATGTGCAGCTCGAATCATCATAACCAGCCATAACTCCAATCTTTTGATGAGCCTTGCACCCGACAGACACAACGTCAACCTTGATATGTGGATAGTAGGAAGTTCCTGGGACATAAGCCCATCTTGCACTAGCTCGTTGGATAAACGACTTGTCCAACACTTTCTCCTTGGTCAAAGAACACAAATTTTGATGGGACCAGCCATTCACAAGATAGTAGGCATTCCAATCAAAACCTCCGAAACGTCTCCCAAATGCCGATTGAAGGGCTTGAATCCAACGGCAACGCAAATCCTTCCACGTGGAGTCTGTTACGGTCTTTCCCTTGACGGTCATGGGCAAGTAGACTTGAAAAAGCTCTCCTTTCTTGGGATCACACTCCACTTCTCGCTCTCTTGTGCTAGCCGATGGCTTGATCAAATTCCAATAGACGTATACCTGTTCCGTCTTTTCATACGTCACCCAAATGGTAAGAGTGCGCTCGCTGTAGCTGTCATCGACTTCATCATTAACAAGCTGTTTAACAGTATTCCAATCTCTTTGACCGTCATCTATTCCCACACCAACTATAGTTGGTTGGACAGTGCTACCATCATCCGCTTTATAGAGAGAACCAAGGGAAAGAGTGACACTTTCCACAAATTGTTCGTAGGTATCAGACTTGCCAATGTCAAGTTTAATCAAATCTTCACGCGCATCATCACACCGAGGTAAAGGTGGAAGGTTTTTGTCACAATCCACACGAATAATCTTTACACACACAACCATGGGTGCAGGGTTTTTTATTTATAGAGAGGTTAAGATTCTTCACTGGACTTTCTCAAGACTTGAACAAAAAGAATGGGTCACCCTCCCATTCATGCAGTGTACACCTGGATTGACGCCACGGATGAAGCCCGGCTGAGCCAACGCCAGGAATGGTTGCAACACTATGCCATGAGCGAATCGGACCGCCGTTTGCCAGTGGATTTGGTTGGCGGTGAACCCCGCCACACGGAGCTTTATTTTTCCCTCCACACCCTCAAAGTTTTTGCGCCATGGCTTGAAAAAATTTGGATTGTCACCCAACGCCCCCAAATGCCGGCGTTTTTGGCAGAATTTCCGCGGGCAGCCATTGTGCACCATGACGACATTTTTGAAGACAAACACCTCTTGCCCACCTTTTCGTCGCGGGCCATTGAGGCCAACCTCCACAAGATTCCAGGCCTTGCCGAGCATTTCATCTACTTGAATGACGACATGTTTTTGGGGCAGGCGGTAAACCCGGACGATTTCTTCATGGATCGTGGCAATGGCGTTGTGCTGCCCATCCTCCGCACCCTCAAGACCTGGAAACCCATGAGCGCTTCTCCCCGCAGCCTGGCTCTTCACCTCCAGTACGCCGAGGAAATGCAAACCGTCGTCTCCAAACGCGACAATGCCTACGTCAATTCCAACCGACGGGTGCACGCCTTTTTGAATGACACCTTTGTGCGCGACCCCAACCGCACCAACCTGGCCCACCAAGCGACGCCGCTCACCATTTCCTTGATGAAAGACGCTGAAGCGTCCATGAAGGAGGAATGGGACCTCATGGTCAACCTGCGCTTCCGCCACTCCGACTCCATGTCTCCCATTCCCTTGGCCCTGTTTTTGGCGTTTTACAGGGGAAATGCCGTCGTCCTGCCCAAAGCCAAAGACCGCCTGAAACGCATTTGGGGGTCGGCGGATTCTGGAGACTTGATGCGGCGGGTGCTCAAGGAACGTCCCCACCTGTTTTGCTTGAATGACTTGGGGCCTCACCTGGGTGAGGCCACGATTCGCATTTACTGGCGCGGTCTCCACCAACTCATCAAGGAAGCCTACACGTCTACTTAATCATTCTTGACGTCAATGATTTGTTCATCTTGGTTGTCCAACCACTTGACACAACGCACCGTCACTGAAAACGTGTCGCTCAGGGGCGAGTTTTCCTGGTGAACCCACACCAGCTCCCGTTCACGCCCAGCATCATCATCAAAAAAGGACACGCGGTTATCTTCTACATCCATCCCCGTCCCCATAAAGGTCTTGACCGTGACTTCTACAAGAACAGGCTTGTCCTTGTGCTTGAACAGCTCATTCTTGGTTTTGCCGTCCAGCAAGGACTTGCCCATGACATTGTATTGGGCGTGGCCGTGCTTGCCTGGCGCCGATTTTTCAATGTGGGTGATTGTGCAAGGGTGTGAGTCAAGCACCATCTTGTGGCCTTTGCGGAGGGCATTCATGTTTCGCAGACAAAAATAAAGTGATTTTACAAAAAAGGATGGATGAACAATCTTTGCCCCGCCTCATGGCAGACATTATGAGCAGCTGCCAATCCGGGAATGGATGGATTTGCTACAACAAGTTGCGGCAAGGCGCCAAGTGGATCATGCTGAACGACCCGCCTTCTGACGACAGTCCGTCCATGTTGACAATGGACATGGGGACGCCCGTCAACGACGAGTACACCCACCCCGAGTTTGTGGCGGACCACCCAGGGTTTGCGGGGGAGCACGGCATTGTGCCTCAAGTTCAGCACGCCAGGCCAGGCCAGGGGTGGAACCCTGAAATGGTGGCCGGGGCGGGCACCATTACCCATCAAGGTTGGGACCCGGAAATGATTCGTTCCGGGTCATCGTGTTCACCTGCGGTGCAACAGTCAATGTACATGCTGTATGTGTTGGACAGCCTTTAACGGCGTTGCACAAACACAATTGTTTCCACCGTTCCGTCCTTCCAATAAATCTTGCCCTTGACTGGGTGTTTTACTTTAAGAGTGGCCGTCTTGACAAGAATGCTTTTACGGCGGGTTTCCACCTCCACACGTCTTGCCCTGTCGTAAACACCTGCGGCATGTAAATGGGTGTGCCATGTGTCAAATGAGGGAGGCCCGTCAAACGCAACAGTGGGCTTGTAGACGGCCTTGGGTGAACGACACAAAAAGAAGCAAGGCATATTTTTCAAAAGTGGTTGCCACCAATTCGGGGGTTGAGGGGGCAAGGCAAATTCAATGTTTTTTTTGAAAACTTGCAAAGAAACGAAATTCACTTTATTTTTGGAATGTCACAACCCGTCTATTTTGAAAAAACACATTCTGCTTGGATAGACGCCAAGTCTGGCCTCAAATCTTTCACGTTGATGTAGAATATTATTACGTCTATTCACTTGAAAAAACTGTGTATATATGTGTGTGCTATTCGAAAAGACGACGCCCAATTTCAGCGTGAAGGTCTTCAAGGTGTTGACGCAACACAGCCTCGCCTATGACATCTCCACGGTATTGAGCTTCAATGACATCGAAATGCAGTTGGGCCGCAGCAGCCTTGAGTTCGTTGACGTTGGTTGCAGGACCGCTTGGTGCTTGGTTGGACTGGCATACGAGGCCGGGCATGGCTTGAGTGCGCAAGATGGTGACTATTATTGTGCAGGAACAGACGACGAATACATGGGATAAAAAAGTCGAGGTGGTTGGTAGCGTGACGCTGTCACCATGAAATGCGCAAAACAGAGTGCGTACAGGAGGTTGGCCACCATGTCGTGCTGGAGGTTGACCAGGCACAGCAGGTAGGACAGCGACCAAAAGTCGTAGCCAAACCGTCGCCGGCTCCCAGATGCCGAGTGGTGCCGCACAAAACAGACGTAGGCCACAAGCACCAACGCACCGTACACGCCAAGCCCAACCAAAAAGAGGGGCCAGTCCTCCCCAGCGCCCACGCTCAAGTAAACAAAACAAAACAGGGCCGCCGCCATGTACATGGACTGAAGCAGGGTGCGGAACCAGGTGAGGCCGCCCCACCGGGTGCGAAAGGCTTGGGAGGCCCACCCAAAGGAAAACAGACAGGTGGCGCCAACCAAGGTGGTGAGGGCGACAAGGGTGTCCTTGGCATGGGGTCCACTCAAGGGAAAACGGTGTCCAATGTCATCAACATAAAAAAGGGCCAAGACAAAAAAGAGGGTCCCCAAAAAGGAATTTGCACGGCCCAAGTCATCAACATCTTCCTTGTGCCAGCGTTCATGGTAGGTGAGTGGTGGCACGAGTGATGGCATGAACGCGTAGGGAAGGGTTTCCTCTTTTGCCGACGACGGCACCCGGGTTGTTCTTGTTCTTGAGCTCGGCCACGCCAGGGGGCGCCCGTGGTCAAACCACTTGTCTAGCAGAACGGTTTTTTCAAGGCAGGCAATTGCCAGGCGCCCAATGCCAAACAGGCCAAGGGCGAGGGCAAGCCACGCCAAGAGTTGAATAAAGTGCGTGACTGTGGAATCCATGAATCCAATGTGACATTGTCACAGAACATTTCTATGATTTCGCAGAATAGTCTAATTTATAACGACAAATTCATTTATAGGAATAAAACACCCAATGGCTGAAGACTCCCCTGTGCACACCCGCATCAAGACGCTTTTCACAGGGGGTGCCCTCGTGTCAGATGGCGCTTCGCCCTTTTACGCCAAGGGAACCCCCATCGACAATGCCTTTTACCCGTTTTTCGAGTCCCGGACACGCCAACTTGTCGTCTTGACACCTGACAGTGACCCGACCACCATGGGTTTGCTTCACGACTCCTTGACCCAGGCCGTGTCTCAGGTGTTCATGGGCAAACTCTCCCTGCCCCGCCTGGAGGCGTGGTCCACGGTTGCCTACTCCCCCTACGACCAAACCTTTCAGGGGTACAAGGGGGAGCCCCGTGAAGAGCTCCGCATTCCCGGCATGGTGTACTTGGGGCTTGCCACCATTTCACCTGCCATGGCGTCGCGCACCAAGGAGCTCGACGAGGTGTTGGCCTTGGCCCACGCCTCCACGGCACTTACCCTGATCGGGTGTTCGCCGTCCATTGAAAAAACTGCGTAAAAACATGGGTACATTTGATTCCAAATAAACCACACAAAAGAACACGTGAGATGTTGCCCTCGGAAATTCCCGTTTCGAAACACGCCTTGACAAGCATCCCTGCGGTCAAGGGGAGTTTTTTTGAAAAGGCTGCTGAAACTGCCGTCGGAAACACGGCCAAGA
>Ga0180434_10008616_pt1 | contig 11231 bp, 14 predicted proteins | sample SS_ome_7_FD_132453 | JGI IMG/M metagenome (GOLD analysis project Ga0180434, IMG submission 132453) | Hypersaline lake sediment archaeal communities from the Salton Sea, California, USA - SS_1_D_2 metaG | ecosystem: Environmental > Aquatic > Non-marine Saline and Alkaline > Hypersaline >... | reverse complement strand
GCCGGCAACTGTTGCCCCGGAGGAATCGTCAAGTGATGCATTCAACTCACGCCATAAAAACCAGTTGGACAAATATCGTAAAGATGCCGCTGACAAGCGCAAGGCGATGCATGAAAGACTGGAAAAGCAACGTCAACAAATCAAACAGCGAATCGCGACCCTGGTAGAAAGACAGGCGGTCAAACCTGCTGAACCCATCAATCGACGCCCGGCGCCACCAATGCCGGCAACGGCACCTGCAGATAATTACCCTGGTAGCTCATTCTACCCGGCGCCTCCACCACGTATGATGGCGCCTGCTTACCCGGGCTTTTACCAGGTTCCACCAGCACCACCGCGCCCATGGGGTTATCCATACTGATTTAGTTGGTATTGTTCATCAGGTTGTTAATGCGTTTGACGTAAAAGCGTGTTTCACCTGGAGCGAAGTCCTCCACCTGTTGCCACTGTTTTACATCACCATGTTTTTTTGATGCTTTCTTGTAAGCTTTCAATACGGTACCAAGACCAGCGTTATAAGAGGCAAATGAAAAAGACAGGCGCTCTTTGGTAGAAATGGTTTTCTTCTTTTTCCATTTCCGGTAGAGCATTCGATCATAGAAGATTCCGGCTGCGATATTCCATCGAGGCTCATCTGTTCTGGGAATATGCGGATTTTTCTTCAGTATCTCTTCATAAGTCGCAGGCATGATCTGCATGATACCTTTTGCCCCCACGGGACTCCTGGCTTGAGGGTTGAGATTTGACTCTGCAATTCCCTGTGCCTTGAACCAGTGCCAGTCGATATGTGGACCAAAGTAATGTTTGGCGTATTTTTTGAAATACACATCGTATTCGTTTGTCCACTGCTTGTCTTTTACGTGCTTGTCCGTTTCCAGCACATAAGCATATACCGCTGCCGGCAGAAAAAATGCCAACAGAAAAAGCCAGAATTTTCTGCTCAGTTGCATCTGCACCAAAGCCCCGGTCAGTTCAGACCAAGACCTATAACCAGACCCAATGCGGTACCAATACCAATAAAGATACCCATCATCATCAGGCCAACCGCCACATTTCCTTCAGCAAGCTTGTCAGGGATACTGAAATTGACAATGTGTCCAAAAACCCGGCATCCCATCCACATAAAAAACAAAGTCATCACGCCGCCGATAAAAGCGTAGAGGAAATTAAGAACAATCGGGTCAAGCAAATCTGTCATATAGCCACCTTTGGAGCAATCGTATTTTTTTTGTAATAGTTAAATCATAGCCAAAACCATAAGGCCTGTTAACTTTATTTCATGGCGCGATGCTCCTTGACCTTTTCATATGCCTGCTTGATTTCGTGGGTTTTCTGAGAGGCCACTTTCATCATTTCCTCTGGAAGGCCCTTGGCAACCAGTTTGTCCGGATGATGCTGACTCATCAGACGTCGATAGGCTTTTTTCACATCACGATCAGCAGTTTGGCTGTCAACATTCAAGATGGCATAAGCATCTTTGAGCGTCATACCCGCAGCAGCCTTTGCCCCGCCTTGTTGTTGATAATGTCGTTCGGCACGAATGCGCTGTTCAAGTTGTCGATAGATAAACTCTGGAAAACCCAGGCGCTGGCATATATGTTTCAGCAATGAGGCTTCTGCTGCATCCAGTTTGCCATCAGCATAAGCTGCCTGTAACTGAATCTCGATGAACATCTGCATCAGCGTTTGACGACGGTGGCATTCATATTTGAATTGATCCAGCACGTCTTCCAGCGGAAAATCTGGAGCCTTGCCTTCACCAAATAAACGCTTGGCCGTTTTCACCATGTCATCATCAAGCCCCATTTCCCGCATGACAACTTCAGCCAGTCGGATTTCATCCGGGGTTATGCGTCCGTCAGCCTTGGCAACCGCTCCCATAACACTGAAAGTGGCAGTAAAAAATGCCATCTGCACACGTTGCTGCTCACCGGGATCCAAAACCTCATCTTCCGGCAAACCTTTTATACCCTTGTCGAAATTATGTCCCAGTGCGGCACCAAGAATAGCTCCCAGCGGCCCACCCAGCATGAAGCCAAACGCACCACCAACCAGTTTTCCCCACCAACTCATTGAATACCTCGTATTGTGAAATGGTATTTATTTACCATGCAGATAATCCTGATCACTGAATGATATCACCCAGTGAGGCTTATAGCTGACCAGCAAGGTCATGAACCAGCCATTCAGTACTGCCTCTGGAAAAAACATCAGCGGGAAATAGGTCAGATAGGTATCCCATAGCGTGGCGAAGGTAGCCAGGCCGGTAAAACTCAACAGCAGGCTCGACATAAAACTTGATATCAGTATGGCCACGCCACCGGACAAAAAGGCATTTAAATAAATATAGATAAAGAAATGCCTGGGGAACCAGTGACGAATGAGCACCAGTGCAACCTGAGAAAAGGTTACCGGGATCAATACCACACTGGTGATATTAATCATCAAGCCACTCCAGGAAGACACACCTGCAACACTCAAGCCCAGCAATGCCAGCGTACCTCCAAGCACTGCCAGAGACCAGCCGAACATCAGAGTTAATGTGGTAAGAAACAACAGATGAAACTCAATGCCCTCGTGCACAGGCGCTCTTATCATCCACATGATCATCAGGACAACACTGGCACCCAGGAAAACGTTCAGATGTTCCTTGTCGGCAACCAGTTTCCAGGGCGCTATTTTCAGTGCCAATAACACTCCGGCAATGGAAACAACAGAACATAGCCACAACAATAATCCGGAAAAATAACTGCCTTCTACTTCCATTGGCTCATCACCTGTGCTGAATTAACAATAACCTTTATGCCAGTCGTATTCCTCAGGAAGAGAGTGGTTTAAATCGGTTATTTCGTAAATAAATCAATATTTGCCTATGGTAATAATGTTTTTTTTATTTTATTGTAAAGTCAATCGGTTTATTGCCGATAGTGTTAGTGAGACCAGACTGGAAACCGAATTTAGTAATAACCAGGAGGCTTCTGATGAGAAATGTTTATGACATGGTTTCAGGCGAATTCATCGAAGATGAATCAGTGCCGACGCAGGAAGTTGAATCGTCTTTCGACGAGGTTAACTTCTACCAGCAACCAGCCCTGCAGCTTCAACTTGTTGAGCAGCAGATTTCTTCCAAAACCATTAGCCTGCCAGCAGACCTTGCATTGCAGACATTTCTGATGAGCAAATAATAGAATTTCTATTCAGCTCATAAGCGGCAGCTTCTCACAGGCTGCCTGGAACTGCTTTCGCTATTGGTTTCTCTCCCAATAAACCGCCTGTCCGTCAACAACAAGGTTTACTTTCTTTAAAGAGGCACCGACGCAAGGCCCTCGCAAACACTCGCCTGTCTGCATATCAAACAAAGCACCATGCAGGGCGCACTGAATAAATTGATTTTCAATATCAAGAAACTGATGCGCTTTCCATTCCATTGGCGCTCCGGTGTGTGGACACGAATTTATAAACCCTTTGAGTTGACCGTGTTTTTTTACCAGAAACAGACGCCCTTTCTCCATGTCGGGAAACACAAAACCCCGGCTTCCCGGGTCTTCGATTTCATCCTCATGACATAGAAAAAGCCTATCTTCATTCATACTATTCACTCATGCTGTCCATACCTGATCAATACCATCAAAACCCTGCAGACCACATTTGAATCCAGCTACCTTACAGGCATTTGCCAGCACCTGCCCTACCTTCAATTCATTTAACAGGCTATCAATGATGCCGGCATTGAAAGCATCTCCTGCGCCCAGCGTATCAACCACTGTTTGCGGTTTCCATGCCGGCTGCTGATACAGCTTACCCTGCTTATCCATGGCCCATCCACCGCCTTTGCCCCAGGCACAATACAGCTCCGCCTTGATGCCATCATTACGCAGGTCTTCAAAGAAGTCTTTTACCCCCTTGTGGACATGGTGAAGATAATGACGGGAAAATATAAGAACCTGCGGCAGGGTAAAAAGAGCTTCAATACCCTCTCGCGGTTTTTCAATTTCAAGTGAAAAGAGATGGAAATTTCTGCTCAACAGATGCTGCATCATCTTTTCAAGTTCAGCAATATTGCGCCCCTCAAAGTGCACCCAGTCGAATTCATCAAAGTCAATTTTCTCGAAGCTTTCGCTGTTATATTCGGGCAAATCGCGATAATGAACGATACTTCTACTGCCATTCTCGGTGTTAAGGATAATGTATGAGGTTGGGAGACTTGCACCCTCAACTACTTTTGCGTTTTCGATATCAATCGACTCGCAACGCAATTGTTGCCTGACAATATCACTGGCTGCATCGTCGGCTAAAGTACCCGCCCAGCAACAATGGTGACCCAGGCGGTTTAATACGCGAAGCGTGTTAGCGGAATTACCACCGCATGATTTTCTCTGTTGCACGACTCGCACTTCAGAATCTTCAACAGGATAACCATCAACCGAATTAATGATATCCAGTGTTGCAATACCAACACCCAAAACCTTCACTGCCAGACCTCATGGAAATTTGTTGATGCAAGCAGGGCCTTACTGGTTCCTGATTATTTGGCCGGATTGCTTGTCCGGGCTTTGTTCATCAGGCTGACTGACCTCTGCCCTGGTTTCAATACTGGCCCTGGATTCGGTCCCGCTGCTCGGCTCGACCTTGGGTATAAGCGTTTCCTGCTGCTGAATAACAGTATCCCGTGACAGAAAACCGAAAAGCTCTCCCTTGCCCAGGGCAAATGAAACCAGCTGCATTAACACCACACCGAGCACCACACCAGTCACCAGCAACATGGCTTTTTGTTTACCCCCAAATACCGAGGCCGAATCAATATCCAGCACAGGTATCGATTGATGAAGCTCCTCTTCCTGTTGCATATTTTCAGCGAGCATTGCCGCTACAGTTTCAGCATTTTTCTTTTCCAGTTCCTTTTCTGTGCGTTCAATTTCTGCAGCATGTTGCTCAAGCTGTCTGCGCATCTCATCAATCTCGGCATGAGCATCTTCCAGTTCATCTTCAAGTAGCTGACAGGTCTGTTGCGAGGACTGTAATTCAGACTGACGATCTGCCAGCGAGCTTTTCAGTACGTCACGTTCCTGACGCAACACTTCAACTTCAAGCACAATTTCACTATCGACACTGCTGGATACCTGTTCGGACTGTTCGTCCAGTTGATCCTGTAATTCCTGCAACTCTTTACGGGACTTTTCACGTAATGTTTCAAGTTCTTGTTTGAGTGATTCAAATGTCTCGGCATTAATACCATCATCTATACTTTCCAGGCGCTCTTCGTAGGACTGCAGCATGGAACGCAACCCTTCTGCTTCACTGGCTGCCTCATCACGCGCCCTCTCCATTTCACGTAACTCAATTCGCAGATTGCTTACCCGCTCGATTAACACCGAAGACTCGCCATCGCGTTTTGCGCGCTTTAACAGTCGCTCTGAAAGGTCCTCGTTATCTGCCTCCAGACGCTCACCCTTGTCACGCAGGTTTCGTAACTGGTTTTGCGCAATGGCAAGATCACGTTGTAGCGTTGCAATCGCTGCCTGCTGTTCTGCATCTGCAATTTTTGCGATATCAATCACGTGAAAATTACTCGAAACTATGGATAACTACGGACAGGAAAAATTAACCTGATTCGCCGCTGAGCTCAGCCAGCCTGCCTTTCAGCTCAGATATCTCCAGCTGCAGCTCACTGTTTTCCTGGTTAACGAGAGAAAGTTCATTGCGAATAGTTTCAACATCATTTCGCATTTCATCCCTGTCCTGTGTAATGCTGGCGTTTAATGCTTCCAGCTGACTGACCTGGTTTAAAGCCTGCTGTGTTTTCACTTCCAGATCAGCAGCATCCGGGCTTCCGGCATCATCCTGACTTTCCAGTAACTCTTCATACTCGGTTTCGATCTGGTCTTTTTCGAGCTGTAAAACGGTCAGCTGTTCCTTGAGCTTGGCGATATCGGCATCTCTGATCTGGAGATGTTTTTTGTTTTCTGTAGACAAGGCGTCATATTGCTGTTTCAACTTGTCATAACCATCTTCTTCACTTTCAAGCTGACCTGTCAGGCTGATCACTTCACGTTCAAGTCCTTCAATTTCTTTTCTCAGGGCTGCAATTTGTCCAGAGTCTTCATCAGCAGATGAGGAAGCTGCCGATGCCCTGGCAGCTTCAAGTTGCTCTTGTAATTCGACAATCGTGTCTTCCTGCTCAGCAACCTGTTGCTGCAACTCAGCAATCAGTTTCTTATCCGTCTCGCTGGAGGCTGCAGTAGTTGCTGCATCAGCAGGAGCAGCCTGTACACTGCTTTGCTGGACATCAGTAACCCCGGGCTCAGTCCGGGTCTCTGAATGGTTCTCTGGCTGGCTCTCTGGCTGGGACTCATCACGAGAGACATTATCATAACCACCATCCAGGGTACTGACATGGAAACCGCGTTCCAGAAACAGGAACGCAGAGGCAAGTGCGCGACGCCCGGACTGGCTGATAATGACGTAATGATGCTCATCAGACAGGCTGGGTATCTGGAAACGCAGGGTCTGGTGAGGCATATTGATGGCACCGGGCAGGTGGCCTTTCTCAAAGGCCTCCGGTGAGCGTACATCCAGCCACTTGCCTCCATCTTCAACGATGGCACAGGCCTCTTCGTAATTGACGCTTTCAGAAAGCGGATGCTGGATCAGCTCGATGAAATCCTCTTTGCCCAGTTTGAGCACAATACCATCGGTAAGCATCTGCACGCTTGACCCGCGAGGACAATCCGACAGCAGGGCGTCTTCACCAAACGATGCGCCCGGACCCAGGCGCGACAACTCCGTCTGTTCCTGCTTGTCTTCATCCCACTTTAATATGGCGGCCTGGCCACGATGCAGCAGATAGTAAAAATCTCCCTCTTCACCTTCAGTGATAATCATTTCACCTTCTGATACCGGCGATTCCTGCATGCGCATCATCACACCCTGCAGATTGGCTGCCGGAATATTCTGCATGACCCGGGATTGAAGCAACTGGCTCATCCAGTCTTCATCTTCTTCCTCATTGGAGACTTCTTCGACAACCTGGCCTTTTGATTCATTTGCAGCCAGCGCTTCACTGAGAATACGACTGTCTATGCGTACGACCTCTGCACGTGACAAAGCTTTCGCGGTAAAATTACGGGGCAGTTGATGAGCTATTGGAAAGCGCGCTGTAGCAGAACTTTCATCGACCTGGTCAACCTGGGAGCCACCGCTGTCCAGGCCAACTTTTCCCGACAGAAGATAAACATTGACGTGATCAACATCGCCTTCATTGAAGAGCACATCCCCTTTGGACAGCACTTCAACATTGACGTTTTCCAGTAACGTTTGCAGGCCATCTTCATCGAGCGTATTTAATGGGACGAGATTGGCTAAAAGCGAATATTCCTTGTTGTTGGGGTTTACTGGCATAACTTTTTATTCTCTTTAAACTCCGTCACAGTGATCGTAATCATACATCGAAACATATCCATGGATGAAAAAAACTATCGGCCGGAAAATAAAATTATTGAATAAAGTTTACTGAATTAAGCCTATTTTTTTTGTTTCATGGCTGAATCATGGTTTTCTTCGAATTTTAGGGCATATATCCGCCCTTTTTTAAAGAAAAAACTCATACTTTTTATTTTTCTATGCTATGTTTCCTCTGCAAATAACAGGTTCGCCTTGCCCAAAGGACTGTTTTTATTCGCAAGCATAACTAGACAAAAGACTTCTTAAAGTTATAGAAACCAACCTCAGGAGCTTACATATGGCTGTAAAGAAAAAAGCCGCAAAAAAAGCCGTTGCCAAAAAGGCCGCTGCTGCACCCAAACTAAAATCCATTGGTACCCGCCAGACCAAGACCCAGATTGTCCAGGCAATTTCTGAAAGTACAGGACTCACCAAAAAAGATGTATCTGCCGTATTTGCCAATCTCGGCGAACTGATTCAGCGTCACATGCAAAAGCGTGGTTCAGGTGAATTCCAGATTCCTGATACCGGCGTTAAAATCCGTCGCGTTAAAAAGCCTGCACGCAAAGCGCGTATGGGACGTAACCCGGCCACCGGTGAAGAAATCAAAATCGCAGCAAAGCCTGCACACACTGTTGTAAAAGTGCAGGCATTAAAAGCGCTTAAAGAAACTATCAATAACTAAACTAATTTTTCTTTAAGGACTCTATAAGGCATTGTCTCAGGACAGTGCCTTTTTTTTATGTATAGAATGCTGCTGGCGCAAGGATGCACAGGCCCAGTGTTGGAGTCAGTAACAGTGTCAACAAATAACGAATATCCACGCACCCTCGGCAAAGGCATGATTACGGTTGCCTGGCTGTTGTTATTGGGGCTGCTGACACTCTTGTTCAACAACTTTCTGGAACATGAAAACAACCCCAACCAGTCACCTGCAACCTTGACCAGTAGTGGCGGCGCAAAAGTAGTCGAACTCAAAATGAACAGGGCCGGGCATTATGTTGCCAACGGCAAGATCAACGGCTATCCAGTAGAATTTTTACTCGATACCGGCGCCACTGATGTAGCCCTGGGGGAAAAGCTGGCAAAACGACTGGGGCTGGAAAAAGGCTACGAAACCCGTGCCCAGACCGCCAATGGCATTACGCGAAGCTATCTTACCCTGTTAAAACAGGTCACCATTGGCGAGATCAACCTGAATGGCATCAGGGCCAGCATCCTGCCTGGCATGAAAATGGATCAGGTTTTACTTGGTATGAGCTTTCTGAAACAGCTGGAATTGCGTCAGAAGGATGATACGTTGACGCTGATACAACATTGAAGCCTCCCCATCCAAGGGGAGGGCCTGCTCGCTCAGCGGAAGCGTGTCTGCATACGCTGGCGTTGCATTTGTTGTCTGAAATACTGGCGGTAATAGACCAGCGCGCTACTGCCGTTGGCAGACACATCATAAACTTTCCAGCCACTCTTGCTCTTGTATAGACGGAAATCAAGACGTGCCGGATAGCCACCGCGATTCATAATGGCAATGCTTAATTCCACCTGGCCTTTTCCCTGAACTTTTGGTGCCAGGTATTTCACTCTCTGGTTGCTAAAAGAAGAAAGTTTTTGTGCCATGGCAGATAGAAACTGGGTTTTCAGTTGCTGCTCCATCATCATCTTCTGCTGATCAGACATACGCATATAACGTCCGCCCGCAGCCCATTTGGCCATGTAGGCAAAATCAAAATAGGGCGCAATCTCCTTATCCAGAAAAGACGCAATCAACTGGCGGTTTGGTGCCTGATTATTACTGAAAAATCCCAGTAATTTTTTCAATCCTTCCTTAAGTACTGCCCCGGCTTCATCCACCTCCGAAATCTTTTGCTGGCGAACAGGAGGCCTTTGAGTTGGCATCTGCTGTTGCGGCATACCATGACTGTATCCCATGTAGGGGGCACGATAAGGCTGTTGCGCATTAACAGAAGTTACGAGTAAACAACTCAGGCATGCTGAAACTATCAGGCTTTTCTTCATTAAATTATCCTCAAGTGGGTGGTTGGCAGTCAGTTATTATTATTGGATTTAGACTGCACCTGTGCGCTTCGAAAATCAAGAGCCGATAGCTATAAAAATGTATCCAGTGAGGAAGCTTACAAAACCGGCCCCTAACAAACTGCTGCCTGCCAGCTGAGTGTTGCACTTAATCCGACAGCACCTGATTTTCTCCAAAATGAAAAAAAGCAGGTTGTCGCATCAGTGTACTTTTTTCACCCAGCACCTCAGGAATACCGTGCTTGAGCCAGGCTTCGAGTTCCAGGGCGTCGACTCCGGCATTATTGTCATAATCTGCTTTGCCCTCCAACCCCTTCAGGATCAAGTTGGTAAATACACCACCATCGGGTTTGGCAACTGCGCCGGGGCCCGCACAGAAAAAATGTAAAGACTGAATATTTTCAGAAAATAATTGCGGCTTGCACATCTGGCGTGTATTGCCATCGATAATGACAAGCTGTCTGCGGGCCAGACTCAGCCGCAGCAAACTGTGTAATTCAGCGGAACTGATCAATTCATCCGTTAACCGCTTTTCTGTAAATGGACTGTTTCCCTTATCAGCAGCGGCTTTAGTCGCCTTGCTCGCCTGTTCCGACAACACCGGAACAAGAAACCCGTTGTCTGCGTTATCTGCACTGTGTCCGGAATAATAAAACACAAAGTCATCCGGGGCTGACAGCACCGCCAGTTCTTCCAGCTTGTGAAGCACTGTTTGACGGTCCGGATTCATCAGCACAGTGACCAGGTAATGCTGTTGCTCAAGTGATTGCTTCATGTTGGCAAGGTCGCGATCAATTGCCGGCATGAACGGCAGACCAATCAGTTCATTTTCCTGGTTGACTCCAATGATCAGGGCATGCCTGATTTTCTTGTTATTGACTGGCTCAGTAAATGCCTGATTTACAGGCAGCATCATCACAATGAACAGAAAACAGGGGACATAGTCTCTCAAGCGGCGAATAAGTTTTATCATGATGAATATTGTTCTACAGAAGCATTCAAATAGTCCAACATTTATCGGAATAACTGTTAAGCTATTGCTAATTAAGTCGTCCGAGTGAATAACCAAACCATTGCAATCACCTGATCTGAAAACAATGAGATGTGCGCCCAATCGTCAACTTTTGTTGATTGCTGCCCTCAGTGGGCTGCTGGCCGTGGCACTCGGCGCCTGGGGCGGACATGGCCTTAAAAACATTTTGACCGTTCAATACCTGCAAACCTTTCTCACGGGGGTCGAGTACCAGGTCACTCACAGCCTTGCCCTGTTGTTTACCAGCCTGTTACCCGCCAGCAACCGGCTGGTAAAACTGGCCGGCTGGAGTTTTATTCTCGGCATGGTGATGTTCAGTGGCAGCCTCTACCTGCTGACACTGTCCGGTATACGCTCGTTCGGCTTCATTACGCCGTTCGGTGGAGTCCTTTTCATGTGCGGCTGGTTATGTCTGTTAGTGTTCGCCCTGAAGCATTTACCAAAGAACAGCGATTGACTCCATGAGAAAGATTCTGATCATTGAAGATGATATTAACCTGGGACAGATGCTATCACTGCATTTTGAAGAGGAAGGCTTTCGTACCCAGCATGCTCCCTCCTGTGAACAGGCCCGCGATGCGATAACCCATTCCTTTTACGACCTGATCCTGCTTGATCAGCAATTACCCGATGGTAATGGTATTGACCTTCTCAACGAGTTGATTGAACAAAATACTGAACGCCCCGTCATTATGATGACCGGGCATCATGATCTGGAACTGGC